>Ga0335397_10007965_pt1 | contig 13390 bp, 13 predicted proteins | sample MAT04_FD_205740 | JGI IMG/M metagenome (GOLD analysis project Ga0335397, IMG submission 205740) | Freshwater microbial communities from Lake Fryxell liftoff mats and glacier meltwater in Antarctica - MAT-04 (spades assembly) (version 2) ...
GCGCTCCTGCAGGCCCCACGGCGAGCCGTAGCCCGCCGGCGCCGGGGACGCCAGCAGCTCGAGGAACGGGACGGCGTCGAACGCCTCCGGTCCGAGCACCCCGGTGCCCGACCACGTGCCGGCGGCAAGCAGCTCGAGCGCGACGACGGGGTTGATCGCCGTCTGCCACACGACGCACTGGGCACCGTAGTGCTCCATGGTCCAGGCGTTGTCCACCACGTGGTGCAGGTACACCTCACGCGGTGCGCCGTCGGTACCCGTCCCGGTGACGAGCAGTCCGGCGCAGGTGGCACCGCTCATCCGGTCGCCGAGGGTCGCCGGGTCCGGCAGGCACGCCGCGACGACGTCGCGCGGGCTGACCCGGACGGCGCCGGGCACGGCGGGATCGGCCGAGCGGACCCCGACCGCGGTGGTGCGGTCCAGGCCAAGGGTGTGCAGGGTGCGCAGCACGGAGATGAACTCCTCGCCCAGCCCGTACTTGAAGGTCACCTTGTCCGCCTCGACGAACCGTGGCATGAGGAGCACCTCCTCGTGCTCCACGTGCACGCACTCCACCGGGCCGATCCCGCCGGGGAAGTCGAAGATCTCCGGCTCGTGGAAGGCCGGGACGGTGTACCAGCCGCCCTCGAGGCTGCCGGCCGCCTCGGCCCGGCTGCGCTCCCAGATGACCGGCGGGTTGAGACACTCCTCGATGGTCGTCCAGATGGAGAACGACGGCGCGAAGATCGGCTCGCCGTCCTCACCCACCACGACGAGGTTGGCGCCGTCGCGGGTGCCGAGCTCGGCGATCCGGGAGAACAGGTGATCGGCGGCGTACCGGGCGAAGACGTCGGACAGCCCGGGCTCGACGCCCATCCCCACCAGCGCGAGGCGCCCCTCGGCAGCCCACTCGTCGGCGACGGCGAACTGCTCGTCACCCAGCTTGACGCCGGTCAGCGCGTACGGCTGCGTCGGGTGCGGCCGGGACAGGGACATCGCCATGTCGAGGTAGTCGGCCCCCGCGGCGCGCGCCCCGGCGAAGACCTGCAGGACGAACCGCGGGTCGACGGCGTTGAGCACGTGGGTGATGGCGTGCTCCCTGGCCAGCGCCTCGACGGCCGCCGGGTCGGACGCGTCGACCCGCGCGGCGAGGAAGCGCTCGGGGGCCAGCGAGTCGGGGTGCGCGACGACGGCCGCGACGGTCCGCTCCGCCCGGGCGGCGTCGTAGTCCGCCATCACGAGGAGCTCGAAGAACTCCCGACGGGCCGCGATCCTGGCGACGGCGTCTCCGACGCCTCCGCTGCCGACGACGAGGATGCGCATCGAGATCTCCTGGGTGGTGGGGTCAGTGCTGCTGGCGCCGCCGGGCCGACCCGACCACCTGCGCGCCGATGACCAGCAGCAGCGCGAGGGCGAACATGGCCGAACCGATGACGTTCGCCTGCGGCGGGATGCCGCGGGTTGCCGACACGTAGACGAACTTGGGGAACGTCACGAAGCTGCCGGAGTTGAAGTTGGTGATGATGAAGTCGTCGAAGCTCAGCGAGAAGGCGAGCAGCGCTGCGGCGGCGATCCCGGGCAGCAGCAACGGGAAGGTCACCCGCCAGAACGCCTGGACCGGACCCGCGTAGAGGTCGGCGGCGGCCTCCTCGAGCCGCGGGTCGAGGCTGGCGACCCGCGCCTTGACCGTGACGACGACGAAGCTGATGCAGAACATGATGTGCGCGAGGACCACCGTGGTGAACCCGGGATTGATCCGCAGGCTGAGGAACTGGGCCAGCAGCGCGGCGCCGAGCACCACCTCGGGGGTGGACATCGGCAGGAAGATGAGCAGGTTGGCCAGCGCGCGGCCGCGGAACCGGTAGCGCACCAGCGCCAGGGCGATGAGCGTGCCGAGCACGGTGGCGACCACGGTGGCGATCGCGCCGACCTGCAGCGAGTTGACGAAGGCCTCGCAGACCCGCGGCGCACCGCAGGGGTTGGCCCAGTTGTCCAGGGTGAACCCGCGCCAGACGAGGTTGGTGCGCCCGGCGTCGTTGAACGAGAAGGCGACGGTGTAGGCGATCGGCACCAGCAGGTAGATGAACGCCAGCGCGGCGAAGACCGGGACGATCATCTCGCCCAGCGGCCGGCGCGGACGACGCGTCGCGGGACGTGGGACCCGGACGTCGGCCGAGGGCTCGGTGACGGCGCTCACAGCAGGTCCTCCGTCCCGGCGCGGCGGACGTACGCGCTGACCAGACCGAGGATGAGCACCATGAGGATGACCGACAGCGCCGCGGCCGTCGGGTAGTCGCTCACCTTGAAGAACCGCGAGTCGATCACCTGGCCGATCATCGTCGTGGTGTTGTTCCCCAGCAGCACGGAGTTGACGTAGTCACCCGATGCCGGGATGAAGGTCAGCAGGGTGCCGGAGACCACCCCAGGCATCGACAGCGGCAGGGTGACCCTCCAGAACGTCGTCGGGCCGTTGGCGTAGAGGTCGGCGCCGGCCTCCATGAGCCGCGGGTCCAGGCGCTCGAGGCTGGCGTAGATGGGCAGGGTCATGAACGGAAGGAAGTTGTAGGTCAGGCCCGAGACGACGGCGAACGACGTCGCCGTGAGGCGGCCGTCCGGCGGCAGCAGGGAGACCGCTCGCATCACCGAGACCACCAAGGACTCGTCGGCGAGGATCTGCTTCCACGCGATCGTCCGCAGGATGAAGCTGGTGAAGAACGGGGCGATGACGAGCACGAGCAGCAGACCCTGGAGGAATGCCCGGCCACGGGCACGGACGGCGATGACGTAGGCCATCGGGTAGCCGATGAGCAGCGCCGCGACGGTCGCGATGAGGGCGTAGCCGAAGGAGCGCACCATCTGGGGCCAGTAGGTCGCCACCGCCTCGACGTAGTTGCGCCACTCGAACGCCGGCTGGAACTGACCGACGTCCCCACCGGGCACCGGGACGTACAGGGAGGTCGCCAGCAGCGCGACGACCGGAACGACGAAGAACAGGCCGAGGTAGGCCATCCCCGGCGCAAGCAGCAGAGATGCGCCGCTGCGGGCCGTGCGGGTCGGCGCGACCGCCGAGACCGCCGCCCCGCCGAGACCGGCGAGGACGCTCACCTCAGGCCTCCCCGTCGAGGTCGACGGCTCCGGCAGCCAGGTCGTCCGCGCCGTCGAGCCCGAAGGTGTGCTTGATGGCCCAGGCCAGCCGCACCTGGTCACCGACTCGCGCGCCGACCCCGCCGAGGATGTTCTGGACGAAGACGCTCATCGTCCCGTGACCGGGCACCTCGACGAGGTACTGCGTGCTGACGCCGGTGAACGAGACGTCGACGATCGTCCCGGGACCCACGACGTTGGTGCCGGCCGGGACGTCCTCGTCGTCGGGGACCAGGTGCAGCTTCTCGGGCCGCACCCCGACGAGCACCGTGCCGCTGTGGCTGACCGCGCGCGGGCTGGGCACCCGCACCCGGGTGCCACCGATGTCCACGCCGATCGTCAGCTTGCCCGCGTCCAGGACGGTGCCCCGCAGCAGGTTGGACTGACCGAGGAAGTTCGCGACGAACGCCGTGCGGGGCAGCTCGTACAGCTCGGCCGGGGAGCCCATCTGCTCGATCCGGCCCTCGTTCATCACCGCGACCGTGTCGGCCATCGTCATGGCCTCCTCCTGGTCGTGCGTGACGTGCACGAAGGTCAGGCCGACCTCGGTCTGGATCCGCTTGAGCTCGACCTGCATCTGGCGCCGCAGCTTGAGGTCGAGCGCACCGAGGGGTTCGTCGAGCAGCAGGACGGCGGGGTTGTTGACGATAGCCCTGGCCAGGGCGACGCGCTGCTGCTGCCCGCCGGACAGCTGGGTGGGGCGACGCTCGGCCAGGTGACGCAGCTCGACGAGGTCCAGCGCGTCGCCGGCCTTGCTCAACGGGTCGGCCGCCTTGGTGCGCTTGAGGCCGAAGGCGACGTTCTCCAGCACCGTCAGGTGCGGGAAGAGCGCGTAGGACTGGAAGACCGTGTTGACCGGACGCTGGTGCGCCCGCGTGCCGGTGACGTCCCGGCCGCCGATGAGGATCTGACCGCTCGTCGGTCGCTCGAGACCGGCGACCATCCGCAGCGTGGTCGTCTTGCCGCAACCGGACGGGCCGAGCAGGGCGAAGAACGACCCCGACGGGATGACCAGGCTGAGGTCGTCGACGGCGGTGAAGGAGCCGAAGTCCTTGACCAGGTGCGCAAGCGTGAGGTCGGCTCCCGACCCGGCGGCGGTCTGGTCCATCAGTTGCCGATCACCGACTGGAAGGCCTCGTTGTAGGTCGTCTCCTCCTCGGGGCTCAGCGCGCGGAAGACGTAGGAGCCCGACAGCGTCGACTCGTCGGGGAAGATCAGCTGGTTGTCGACGAGCTCCGGCGCGAACGCCTCCATCGCCTCCTTGGCCCCCTGGACCGGGCAGATGTAGTTGACGTAGGCGGCGACCTCGGCGGCGACCTCGGGGTCGTAGTAGGAGTTCATCAGAGCCTCGGCGTTGGCCTTGTGCGGGCTTCCCACCGGGATCATCATGTTGTCGCTCCACAGCGTGCCGCCGGCCTCCGGCAGGGCGAACTCCCAGTTCTCACCGTTCTCGAAGTTGAGCACCGTGATGTCGCCCGACCAGCCGATGACGGCCAGCGCGTCGCCGGAGATGAGGTCCTCGGCGTAGGAGTTGCCCTTGACCTGACGGATCTGCCCGGAACCGATCTGCTCCTCCAGCACGTCCAGCGCGGCGAAGAACTCGTCGTCGCCCCAGTCCCCGGAGATGTCGATGCCCTGGTCGAGCATGATGAGCCCGATCGTGTCGCGCATCTCCGAGAGCACCTCGACCCGCCCCTTGAGCTCGGGCACCCACAGGTCGGAGACGGTGCGCATCCCGTTGGGCACGGCGCTCTTGCTCCAGGCCAGACCGCCGAACCCGGACTGCCACGTGAGCGAGTGCGCGCGCCCCGGGTCGAAGGACAGGTCGGCGAGCCGATCGAGGATGTTCGACGCGTTGGGGACGTTGGCCTTGTCGATCTCCTGGGTGTAGCCGAGCCTGATCATCCGGGCGGCCATCCAGTCCGTGAGCGTCACGAGGTCCTGGCCGATGTCCTGGCCGTTGGCGAGCTGCCCCTGGACCTTGCCGAAGTAGGAGTCGTTGTCCTCGATGTCCTCGACGTAGGTCGCCTCGATCCCGGTCTCCTCGCTGAAGCGCTCGAGCGTCGGGTAGGACTGGGATGTCTCGTCGTAGTCAAGGTAGAGCGTCCAGTTGGCCCAGTTGGCGACCTTCTCGGTGTCCGAGACGTCGACCACCGGACCGGCGGCGGTCGGGCTCGTCGTCCCGCCGGTGCCGCACGCGGCCAGCAGGGCGCCGACACCGGCGATCCCGGCACCTCCGGCGAGCACGGAACGCCGCGAGACGTCCCGCTGGGCTGCGACCAGGGCACGGATCATCGGGTCAGCGGGCTGCGGGCGGGGGTGGGTCACCAGGGGCCTCCTCGGTCGTGGGACGGGTGGGACGGATCGTTGCAGCACCATACGGCCTGCACAAGCGGATCCATCGTCAGATCGACGACTCGCAACGAAAACGTCACGCGATAGGAACATCCCGTGCGTTCTCGTCTGTCGCTCGGGCAGTCCTCAACCGGTGGTGCTCATCACGTGCTTGATGCGGGTGTAGTCCTCGAACCCGTACCTGGACAGGTCCTTGCCGTACCCGGAGTGCTTGAAACCGCCGTGCGGCATCTCGGCGACGGACGGCATGTGGGTGTTGATCCAGACCACGCCGAAGTCGAGCGAGCGCGACATCCCATGGCCGCGCCGTGGTCGGCCGTCCGGACCGAGCGGGACAACCCGCACTGCACCCCGTTGGCCAGCGCGACGGCCTCGGCCTCGTCGCGGGAGGTCTGCACCGTGATGACCGGGCCGAAGATCTCCTGCTGGGGCGCTCGCTGCCCGGTCGAGGGTCGCGGACGACACATCAGCCTCCAAGGGCTCGGGACGGGCAGATGACGCAGACCGTAGCGCAGGGCGTCGCCGCGCGACAGCGGGATCGTTGGCCGCATGCCTTTCGGGCTCCGGATTGCGCATCGGAACGGGGTCGATTCTGCGGATTCACTTGCACCCTGCCTCTGGACCCGCGACCATCACCCCATGCCAGCAGCCGGTAAGCCCGCTCCGGTCGTCCTTGACACCACCTCCAAGGCCATCATCGAACAGCTCCAGGAGGACGGTCGCCGCCCCTACGCCACCATCGGGCGTGCGGTCGGGCTGTCCGAGGCGGCGGTCCGCCAGCGGGTCCAGCGGCTCGTCGAGTCCGGCGTCGTGCAGATCGTCGCCGTGACGGACCCCATCCAGGTGGGCTTCACCCGCCAGGCCATGATCGGGATCAAGGCAGAGGGCGACCTCGAGCAGCTGGCCGACTCGCTGGCCGCCATGGCCGAGGTCGACTACGTCGTCATCACGGCCGGGGCGTTCGACGTGCTCGTCGAGGTGGTCTGCGAGGACGACGAGCACCTGCTCGAGGTGCTCAACCGCAAGGTCCGCACGCTGCCGGGGGTCAACGCCACCGAGACCTTCGTCTATCTCAAGCTGCGCAAGCAGCTCTACAACTGGGGAACCCGATGAGCACCGAACCGAACCGTCCGAGCAGCCTGAACGGTGGCACGACGCCTGCCGGGACGCCGCGCGGCGAGGCAGCCCGCGACCACCTGTGGGGCCACATGACCCGGCACTCCACCTGGGAGCACGGCGAGGTGCCGATCATCGTCAAGGGCGAGGGCCACCACATCTGGGACTCGCGCGGCAAGCGGTACATCGACGGGCTTTCCGGTCTCTTCGTCGTCCAGGCGGGGCACGGGCGCGCCGAGCTGGCCGAGGCCGCACGTGCGCAGGCCAGCGAGCTGGCCTTCTTCCCGCTGTGGTCCTACGCCCACCCGCAGGCGATCGACCTCGCCGAGCGGCTCGCCCACCATGCCCCCGGCGACCTCAACCGGGTGTTCTTCACCACCGGTGGCGGCGAGGCCGTGGAGACGGCGTGGAAGCTGGCCAAGCAGTACTGGAAGCTCGTCGGGCAACCGGGCAAGCACAAGGTCATCTCGCGGGCGGTGGCCTACCACGGCACGCCGCAGGGAGCGCTGTCGATCACCGGCATCCCCGGGATGAAGGCGCCCTTCGAACCGCTCGTCCCGGGCGCGCACAAGGTGCCGAACACCAACATCTACCGTGGCCCCGAGGCCCTGCGCGACGACCCCAAGGCGTTCGGCCGCTGGGCCGCCGACCGGATCGAGGAGGCCATCGTCTTCGAGGGCCCCGAGACGGTCGCCGCGGTGTTCCTGGAGCCGGTGCAGAACTCCGGCGGCTGCTTCCCGCCGCCGCCAGGGTACTTCGAGCGCGTCCGCGAGATCTGCGACACCCATGAGGTGCTGCTCGTCTCGGACGAGGTGATCTGCGCCTTCGGCCGGATCGGGGACATGTTCGCCTGCAACGACTACGGCTACGTCCCGGACATGATCACGTGCGCGAAGGGGATGACGTCGGGCTACTCGCCGATCGGCGCGTGCCTGGTCTCCGACCGCCTGTTCGAGCCGTTCCGGCACGGCACGACGACGTTCTACCACGGGTACACGTTCGGCGGTCACCCGGTCTCCGCGGCCGTGGCGATGGCCAACCTCGACCTCTTCGAGCGGGAGGGGCTCAACGCCCGCGTCGCGCAGAACGCACCGGTCTTCCGCCGCACGCTCGAGCGGCTGCTGGACCTGCCGATCGTCGGGGACGTGCGAGGCGACGGCTACTTCTACGGCATCGAGCTGGTCAAGGATGCAGCCACCCGGGAGACGTTCAGCGACGACGAGGCCGAGCGCCTGCTGCGCTCCTTCCTGACCCCCGCCCTGCTGGACGCCGGTCTGTACTGCCGGGCGGACGACCGCGGCGACCCCGTCATCCAGCTCGCCCCGCCGCTGACCTGCGGTCCCGCCGAGTTCGACGAGATCGAGCAGATCCTGCGCGGGGTGCTGACCGCAGCGTGGGCCCAGCTCTAGCCGGGCCGAGCAGGCCATGCGCCCTGTCCCCGAGCCCACCCCCTCGCTCTGGGCCGACCAGGCGGGCCCCCCGCGGGCGCGCCCCCCGCTGGACCGCGCGACGTCCGTCGACGTCGCCGTCGTCGGCGCCGGGCTGACCGGGCTGTGGACCGCGTACTACCTCGCCCGGGCGGAACCCTCGCTCGAGGTGCTCGTCGTGGAGTCGGAGCACGCCGGGTTCGGCGCGTCCGGGCGCAACGGCGGCTGGGCCTCTGCCCTGTTCCCGGTCGGCGCCGCTGCGCTGGCCCGTAGCCACGGCGAACCGGCCGCCCAGTCCCTGCGCGCCGCCATGCGGGCCACCGTGCGCGAGATCGGTGAGGTCTGCCGGGTCGAGGGGATCGATGCCGACTACCGCCTCGGAGGCACGCTCGCCGTCGCCCGTGGCCGGGCGCAGATGACCCGCGCCAGGGCGCAGGCCGCGCAGGCCGCCGGCTGGGGCGACGCTGTCGAGCTGCTCGACCAGGAGGCCGCCCGGGGCCGGCTCGCCGCGAGCGGGGTCGTCGGCGCCACCTTCACGCCCGACTGCGCACGGGTGCAGCCGGCACGGCTGGTCCGCGGCCTGGCCGACGCGGTCGAGGCCCGCGGTGTGCGGATCGTCGAGCACACGCGCGCGCTGGCCCTGGAGCCGGGTCGGGTGCGCACCGACCGCGGCACGGTCAGGGCGCGCCACGTCGTCCGGGCCACCGAGGCGTGGACGGCCACCCTGCCGGGCAGCCGGCGCGACGTCGTGCCGGTGTACTCGCTGATGATCGCCACCGAGCCGCTCCCACCGCAGGCCTGGGACGCCATCGGCCTGCGGCACGGGCAGACCTTCACCGATCACCGGCACCTCGTCATCTACGGGCAGCGCACCGCCGACGACCGGCTCGCCTTCGGCGGCCGCGGGGCCCCCTACCACTGGGGCTCGGCGATCGACCCGGCCTTCGACCACGAGCCGGCCGTCTTCGCCGCCCTCGAGCGCACCCTGCTCGAGCTGTTCCCGGTGCTCGCCGGCACCCGGATCACCCATCGGTGGGGCGGGCCGCTGGGCGTCGCGCGCGACTGGCACGCCACGGTCGGCCTGGACCGCCGGACCGGGATGGCCTGGGCCGGCGGCTACGTCGGCGACGGCGTCTCGACGACGAACCTCGCCGGCCGGACCCTGGCCGACCTGCTCACCGGTCGGGACACCACGCTGACCCGCCTGCCGTGGGTCGGGCACGCCTCGCGGGCGTGGGAGACCGAGCCGCTGCGCTGGCTCGGCATCAACGCCGGGCTGCGCGCGATGACCCTCGCGGACATCGAGGAGCGGCTGACCGGCCGCCCGAGCGTGGTCGCCCGCGTCATGTCGCCCTTCCTCGGGCACTGACGGGCAGGCCCCGCACCGACCCGACCCGTCTCCCGGCGCTGCACACCCGCGAGCCGGCGCGGCTCATGCGGGTCAGTGGTGGGCGAGCACCTCGTGCGCGCGGGTCCTGGCCCACGCCTCGGCGGCCAGGACGTCCTGGAGGGTCGGGGCATCGGTCGCCGGGCCGGTGTGCTCACCGAGCACCCGCTCGACGGTGTCGACGATGTCGGTGAAGCCGATCTGCCCGTCGAGGAAGGCCGCGACGCACTCCTCGTTGGCGGCGTTGTAGACGGCCGGGTGGGTGGGCGAGGCTGCGACGGCCGCCCGGGCGAGGCCGACAGCTGGGAACACCGTGTCGTCCAGCACCTCGAAGGTCCAGGCCGCGGGTGTCGACCAGTCGCACGGCGGGGTCACCGGGTCGAGACGCTCGGGCCAGGACAGACCCAGCGCGATCGGAAGGCGCATGTCCGGCGGCGAGGCCTGCGCGATCGTCGAGCCGTCGACGAACTCGACCATCGAGTGGACGACCGACTGCGGGTGCACGACCACCGTGATGTCCGCCACCGGCACCTCGAAGAGCAGGTGGGCCTCGATGAGCTCGAGGCCCTTGTTCATCAGGGTCGCCGAGTTGATCGTCACCACCGGCCCCATCGACCACGTGGGGTGGGCCAGCGCCTGCGCGGCGGTCACCAGCTTGACCTCCGCGCGCGTCCAGCCACGGAACGGCCCACCCGAGGCCGTGAGGATGAGCCGACGAACTTCGCCGCGCGCCCCGCCGCGCAGGCACTGCGCGATCGCGGAGTGCTCGGAGTCCACCGGGACGATCTGGTCGTGGCGCTGCCGCGCGGCGCCGACGAGCGCTCCGCCCACGACGAGCGACTCCTTGTTCGCCAGCGCGAGGGTGCTGCCGGCCCGCAACGCGGCGAGGGTCGGCCCGAGCCCGACCGAGCCCGTGATGCCGTTGAGCACGACGTCGACCTTGCGTGCGGCCAGCTCGGCCGCGGCCTGCGGTCCGACCAGCAGCTCGACGTCGGGCACGCGCAGACCGCGCTCGGCCGCGACGACGGCCACCAGCTCGAGCACATCCGGCGCCGATGCGGCGTCGCCGACGGCGACCACCGCCGCGCCCGTGGCGACCACCTGCTCGGCCAGCAGCCGCGGGTTCGCGCCGCCGGCGCTCAGCCCGCTCACCACGAACCGGTCGGCATGCCTGCCGAGCACGTCGACGGCCTGGGTGCCGATGGAACCTGTCGAGCCGAGCAGGGTCACGGAGCGCCGGTCCGACGCGGTCTTGTCCACGTGCTCATTCTCCCCCGTGGACGTGGGTCCGTGCGATGATCGCGCCCATGGTCAAGGACTCGTTGCTGGCATCGGGCGAGAAGCTCGTCTTCACCGCCCATGCCCACTGGAAGAACCTCGTCGGCCCGGTGCTCGTCGCCCTGATCGCGGGTGGAGCCGTGGCCTTCGGGCTGCTGGTCCTGGTGCCCAGCCCGCAGGACGAGGCGTGGCAGCGCTGGAGCATCGTCGCGCTGGCCACCCTGCTTGCTGTCGCCTTCGGACTGTGGCCGTTCCTCGGCTGGCTAGCGTCGACCGACACGCTGACGACCCGGCGGCTCATCAGCCGGCGTGGGGTGATCTCCCGGGAGGGCAAGGACCTGCCGATCGACCGCGTGCAGTCGGTCAGCTACCGCCGCTCACTGCTCGACCGGATGCTCGGCTGCGGCACGCTCATCGTGCAGACCGCCGGCGAGACCAGCGACGTCGAGCTGTACGACGTCGCGAGGATCGAGCGCCGGATCCTGCAGATCCAGGAGATCCTGCTCGACGAAGAAATCCCCGCCGAGGGCACCGGCCCCACGCATCCCGAGGTCGTCGAGCCTCCGGCTGGCGAGGGCGGACCTGTCGTGTAGTCGGGCGTCGCGGGAGGCTTGTGTGCCCGCGGCTCGAGGAGTGGGCGTGACGGCCGGTGGCCACGCACTGTCGGTGGTCGGACCTACCGTGAAGACCATCTGACCCTCGCGACGAAGGAACCGATCATGTCGACACTCGAGAACCGGCCGGGCACAGCGCTGCTGGTCATCGACGTCCAGACCGACGTCGTGGGCGGCGCCGTGCGGCGCGACGAGGTGGTGGCCAACATCGCCGGCCTGGTCGACCGGGCACGGCGCGAGCAGGTGCCCGTCGTGTGGGTCCAGCACTCCGACGAGGACCTGGAGCTCGGCAGCGACGGCTGGCAGATCGTGCCGGAGCTGCAACCCGTCGCCAACGAGCCACGGGTCGAGAAGACCTACGGCGACTCCTTCGAGGACACCACGCTGGAGAGCGTGCTGGCCGACCTCGGCGTCGGGCGACTCGTCGTCGTCGGCGCTCAGACGGACGCCTGCATCCGCTCCACCCTGCACGGCGCGATCGCCCGGGGCTACGACGCGACGCTGGTCAGCGACGCCCACACGACCGACGACCGGAGCGACTGGGGTGCGCCCCCGCCGGAGCAGGTCATCGCTCACACCAACCTCTACTGGTCCTTCCACCGCGCACCCGGGCGCACGGCCCGCACCGTCACGACCCAGGACGTCGACCTCGGCGCAACCGGCTGACCAGGGGCCCCGGCCCGGCACCCCGACGGGTGTCCGGCAGTGGCGCGGGCCCCCAGTGCGCAGGTCGCTCCAGCGCGACGGACAGTCGCGTCCCGTCGTCCCCGATCGTGGCCTGCAGCTGGGCGGGTGTGAGGAACAGGGCGCCGCGCAGGTCGGCACCGTGCACCAGGGCTCCGCGCAGGTCCGCGCCGGTGAGGTCGGCGAGCCGAAGGTCGGCGAGGCGCAGATCAGCCCCCACCAGGACGGCGCCGCGGAGGTTCGCGGCCTGCAGGTCGGCCCGCCGCAGGCTCGCCCCGACGAGGAGGGCGCCACGACGGTCGGCCGGACGTGCCCGCGCGGCGGTGCGTACGGCGTGACTGATCGCGCTGAGCACGGGGTTGAGCTCACGGCGCAGCGCGTCGACATCCAGGGCCAGCAGACTCTCGGCGTCGCCGGCGGAAAGCCGTTCGACCCGCACGAGGCCCGCGTCGAGCGTTGCCCGCTGGTCCGGGTCGAGGGTGAGTCCGCCCGCGGTCTGGGTGAGCCAGGCCAGCTCGTGCAGCGCCCTGACGACGGGCAGCACGGCGAACATCGAACCGGCCAGCTCGGGGGCCGAGCGCCAGTCACGACCGCCGAAGACCACCTGGGTGACGTGCTGACCGGCACCGAAGCAGTCGTAGACGGCGCAGCCGACGAACCCCGACGGCCGGAGCACCTCGTGGATCGAGCACCGCAGGTCTTCGGCGAGGTGGGGGCACGGGCGGCCGGCCGGCTTGTCGATCGCGAAGTCCGCCGAGACGGCGAACGCCGGTGCGACGCAGCACAGCGCCGCGCACCGCGAGCAGTCCGCCCGCCACGGCGGGCCGGAGTCGCCCATCGTCACTCGACGCCGAGCAGGACCTCGATCGCCCGGTCGCAGAAGGCGTCGACCGCAGCCTCGCCGTAGGCGTCGCGGCCGGTGGCCCGCCGGAAGTGCGCGTGCCGGATCTCGTCGGAGGTCAGGGGCTGGCCGTTGTCGAAGTACTCGACCAGGCGCTGGCACAGCGCATCGACATCGTCGGGCTCGTAGCCCTGCTCGCGGCGCCGGGCGGGGGCGAAGCGCTCACCGTCGGGCCGCGCGAGCCGCCCGTAGAGCGTCCTGGCCTGCGACGCGAGGTGCTCGAGCCATGCCTGTTGGCCGTGCGTCGCGACGAACTGCGCCCGCTGGCGGGTGACGAAGGCACGCTCCAGGCGGTCCAGCGCACCGTCGACCGCATCGGCGCGGTAGCCACCTCGGACCATGTCGAACGCTCCCTGGCGCACATCGCGACCCGTCATCGGCTCGGGCACCTCGCCCTCGTACGCCTTGCGCGCGTGGGTGAAGAACTCGTCGACCTGGTCGATGTCGTACCCCGAGCGCAGGAGTCCGGCGGTCTGGAACATCCGGGTCATGGTCCCTCCTCCGC
>Ga0335397_10007969_pt1 | contig 13386 bp, 11 predicted proteins | sample MAT04_FD_205740 | JGI IMG/M metagenome (GOLD analysis project Ga0335397, IMG submission 205740) | Freshwater microbial communities from Lake Fryxell liftoff mats and glacier meltwater in Antarctica - MAT-04 (spades assembly) (version 2) ...
CGGGCCGAGGTTAGGAGCCGGAGCCCGGGCGAGGTTCGCGAGAATCGGGATTGATGCGCATGCAACCCACCGACGTACAAGTAGAACGTTCCCTCGATTATCTGCGAACGACGGCGGAGATCCGGCAGAACGAGTTGGCAGCCGTGCTTGACGCCGGCCGAGGGGCGGAGCTCACCGTGGCCGACCTGCCACCGGGCCTCGTGGAGCGAATCGAACAGGCGCCCGATGTTCGGCACGATCGTCTGGCGGAGGCGCGGACCCGGTTCGCTGCCGGCGAGCAGCCCGATGCCGACACCCTCGCTGCTCGAATGGTCGGTCGTCTCGTTTGCGACCGCCTGCGCTGAGTTTTTCGCCCCCTCCGGCCACCCTCTGCCGGGGTGGGATACCGCCCGTTGGTCCCTCCCGGTAGCATGCACGCCCGATGGGCGTACTCAACAAGATCCTCCGTACCGGCGAAGGCCGAAAGGTCAAGGCCATCCAGGCGCTCGTTCCGGACATCGGCGCGCTCGATGCCGAGTACCGAGCGTTGTCCGACACCGAACTACAGGCAAAGACCGCCGAGTTTCGTCAGCGGATCGACAATGGCGAGGAGCTCAACGACCTTCTCGTTGAGGCGTTCGCCGTGGTTCGGGAGGCGGCAGATCGGGTGATCGGCCAGCGTCACTACGACGTGCAGTTGATGGGGGGCGCTGCCCTGCACCTCGGCTGGGTGGCTGAAATGAAAACTGGCGAGGGCAAGACGCTCGTTTCCACGCTGCCTGCCTATCTGAACGCGTTGGGTGGCAAGGGGGTGCACATCATCACGGTGAACGACTACCTCGCCAGCTTCCACGCCGAATGGATGGGACGTGTCCACAAGTTTCTGGGCCTCGAGGTGGGTTTGGTGATTCCCGACACCTGGGATCCGGCCTATAAGCGGGCCCAATATGCGGCCGACATCACCTACGGCACCAACAACGAGTTCGGCTTCGACTATCTCCGCGGCAACATGGTGATGGAGGCCGACCACCGGGCCCAACGTGGTTTCAACTACGCCATCGTCGACGAGATCGACTCGATCCTCATCGACGAGGCCCGTACCCCGCTGATCATCTCGGGGCAGTCGTCGAGCTCGTCGAAGCTCTACTACAAGTTCGCCAGCATCGTTCGTGGCCTCAAGGCAGAGGTGCACTACGAGGTCGACGAAGAGAAGCGGCAGATCGCCCCCACCGAAGATGGCATCGAAGCGGTAGAGAAGGCCCTCGGGGTCGAGAACATGTACGACGACCCGTCGGCCAACCATGTGCACCAGTTGGCGCAGGCCCTCAAGGCCAAGGAGCTCTTCAAACGCGACAAGGACTACGTCGTGCAAGACGGCGAGGTGAAGATCGTCGACGAGTTCACCGGCCGCATCCTCGAGGGCCGCCGGTGGAGCGAAGGGCTTCACCAGGCGGTGGAAGCGAAGGAGGGGGTGCGGATCAAGGAAGAGAACCAGACCATGGCCACGGTCACCCTCCAGAACTACTTCCGTCTCTACGAGAAGCTCAGCGGCATGACCGGAACGGCCCAGACCGAAGCGGCCGAGCTCAACAGCACCTATGGGTTGCACGTCGTCCCGATTCCTACCCACCGCGACATGGTCCGGATCGATCAACCCGATCTCATCTTCAAGTCCGAGGATGCAAAGTTCGACGCCGTCGTCGACGATATCGCGGAGTGCTACGAGCGCGGCCAGCCCGTGTTGGTTGGCACGATCTCGGTGGAGAAGAGCGAGAAGTTGAGCCGAGCGCTCCAGCGTGACGGCATCCCACACGAAGTGCTCAACGCCAAGCAGCACACCCGGGAGGCAGAGGTGGTTGCGCAGGCGGGTCGGTTGCATGCGATCACCGTCGCCACCAACATGGCCGGCCGAGGCGTCGACATCCTGCTCGGAGGCAACGCCGAGATCCTGGCCCGGCGTGACGCACGCGCCGATGGTCTCGAACCCGGCACCGACGAATTCGATGAACGTGTGGCCGAGCTCGCCGAAAAGTACGAGCCGGATTGCAAGGCCGAAGGCGACAAGGTGCGTGAGTTGGGTGGCCTGTACGTGCTCGGCACCGAACGGCACGACAGCCGCCGCATCGACAATCAGCTGCGTGGTCGATCCGGTCGACAGGGCGACCCCGGGGAGAGCCGCTTCTACCTCTCGCTCGACGACGACCTCATGCGGCTGTTCGCCACCGGAGCGTTGCAATGGGTGATGGGTCGTGCCCTACCCGACGACGAGGCCATCGAAGCCAAGTCGGTCACGAAGGCCATCGAGCGAGCGCAGAACACGGTGGAACAGAAGAACGGCGAGATCCGGAAGAACGTGCTCAAGTACGACGAGGTGATGAACGAACAGCGCAAGGTGATCTACCGGCGCCGGGATCAAATCCTCGATCAAGCCAACCTTCGAGAGGAAGCGATCGAGTCCCTCACCACCGCAGTGAACGGCGTGATCGCCAAGTACTGCCCGTCCGACTACGTGGAGGAGTGGGACCTCGACGGTCTTGTGCTCGACGCCGCTGGATTCTGGCCGATCACCGAGGGTACGGCCGACGAACTGGCGAGCGCGGTGTCCACCGACGAGCTGTACGAACACCTGATGGGTCAGGCCCTCACGTTCTATGAGGGCCGAGAGGTGGAGCTCGGCGAAGAGAACATGCGGGAATTGGAGCGCCAGGTGATGCTCCAGATCATCGACCAACACTGGCGCGGTCACCTTCTCGAGATGGACTACCTCCAGGAGGGAATCCACCTGCGGGCCTATGGGCAGAAGGACCCGCTCGTGGAGTGGCAGCGCGAAGGCTTTGAGATGTTCGGCGCCATGATGCAGCTCATCGCCGAGGACTTCGTGAAATACATCATGCATGCCCAGATCACGGTGGTGGAGGACAAGCCGGAAGAGATCGATCTTTCGGGTTTCACCTATACCGCGCCGGAGGATCCATCAACGGCGGGCAGCACCATGGCCGCCGCGGCCGCCGCAATGGCGGCGGAGGAAAGTGCGGCGGAAGGCGTTGGGCCCGGCCCCGTTCCGGTGCTTGAGGAGCCGGAACCGATGGTGCCAGTGGTGAAGTCCGAGTTCGACAAGACCCCTCGCAACGCTCCGTGCCCGTGCGGTTCCGGGAAGAAGTTCAAGTTCTGTCACGGGCAGTCCTGAGCCACGTCTCTTCCGACCATGCGCGACTTCTCCTCCGACCTCACCGATCTACGCCGCCGGCTCGATGAGGCGGCGACGTACCTGCGGGTGGATGAGCTGCGTTCGTTGCGGCCACAACTCGAGACGGAGGCCTCTCGCCCGGATCTCTGGGACGACGCTGATCAGGCCCGCACGATTACCACCGAGCTCACTGTCGTGACGGCAGACCTGGAGACGTTCGAGTCGCTCGCCACGCTGATCGACGACACCGAGACCCTCCACGAGATGGCTCGCGAAGAAGCCGACGAGAGCTTTGACGCGGAGGTGGAAGCGGCGATCGCGGATGCCTCCCGGCGGTTCGGTCTGCTCGAGCTTCGATCGCTCTTCACCGGCGAGTGGGACGACCACGACGCGGTGTGCGAGCTCAATTCCGGCGAGGGTGGAACCGACTCGCAAGACTTTGCAGAGATGCTGCTGCGGATGTACCGCCGGTGGGCGGAGCGGCGTGGCTTCGAGTTCGAGCTCGACGAGGTGACGGCGGGAACCGAGGCGGGAATCTCGTCGGCGACGTTCATCGTGAAAGGTCGCTACGCCTACGGATTGCTTCGGTCGGAAAAAGGCACCCACCGTCTCGTTCGTATCTCCCCGTTCAACTCGCAGGGCAAGCGCCAAACTGCCTTTGCCGGCATCACCGTCGTGCCCCTGCTCGACGACGCAGACTCGGAGATCGAGATCGACGAGAAGAAGGACCTCCGAATCGACGTGTACCGGTCGTCGGGCGCTGGCGGGCAGCACGTCAACAAGACCGATTCTGCGGTGCGCCTCACCCATCTGGCCACGGGCGTGGTGGTGTCCTGTCAGAACGAGCGGAGCCAGCACCAGAACAAGGATCGGGCCATGCAGATCCTGAAGGCCCGCCTGGCCGACCTCGAACGGCAAAAGCGTGAGGCGGAACTCGAGACGATTGCCGGTCCGAAGGGAACGATCGGGTTCAGCAGCCGGATCCGTTCCTACGTGCTGCATCCGTATCAGATGGTCAAGGACGAACGGTCGGGCCGCGAGATCGGCAACGTCGACGGCGTGCTCGACGGCGATGTCGATCCGCTCATGGAGGCGTTTCTGCAATGGGAGCGCACCAACTCCCAGGTCGACGCCTCCTCCTGACGGCTTGATTTCTCGCGGTGGCGGCCGCACCATCCACTGTCCGCTCACGACTCGTTGGTAACATAACCGTAACATGATCAAGCTCGAAGAGGTCACGAAGATCTACAAAGGCGACGTCGTCGCCCTCCGGAACGCCACCCTCGAAGTGAACAAGGGTGAGTTCGTGTTCCTGGTCGGTACCTCCGGCTCGGGCAAGTCCACCTTCTTGCGTTTGCTCAACAAAGAGGAACAGCCCACTCGAGGTCGGATCTTCGTGGCGGGGAAGGACATCGGCGAGCTTTCGAGCTGGAAGGTGCCGTTCCTCCGCCGCAACATCGGGTGTGTTTTCCAGGACTTCAAACTGCTCACCAACAAGACCGTGGCCGAGAACGTGGCGTTCGCGCTGGAGGTGATCGGGCGTCCTCGCCCCGTGATCAAGGCGCAGGTGCCGGCAATTCTCGACCTCGTTGGTCTGGGTACCAAGTCGGAGAACTTTCCCCACGAGTTGTCCGGCGGCGAGCAGCAGCGGGTGTCCATCGCCCGAGCGTTCGTGAATCGCCCGCTGATCCTGCTGGCCGACGAACCCACCGGCAACCTCGACCCCTCCACCTCGGTGGGCATCATGCGGCTGCTCGACCGGATCAACAAAACCGGCACCACGGTGCTGATGGCCACCCACGACCGCAGCATCGTCGACACCATGCGTCGCCGGGTGATCGAGCTGGATCACGGCGAGGTCATCCGCGACCAGGCCCGCGGCGTGTACGAGTAACCACCACTTCCTGCCCCCGGCTCTCCGCCGCTCCACTTCCGTTCACTCTTTCGAGGACTTTCTCCCCATGCCGATCAAGGTCGACTACGCCGCCCGTGAGACTGCCAGCAATCTCCGGCGCAACTTCACCATCACGTTGGCTTCGGTCCTCACGGTGTTCGTGTCGCTGTTCCTCGTGGGCTTCTCGCTGCTCTTCCGTCAAGGCGTGGAAAAGACCACCGAGCGCTGGCGCGGTGGCATCGAGTTCATTGTGTTCCTGAGCCCTACGGCGAACCCCGATCAGATCAACGCCGTGCGCACTGCGCTCGACAGTCCCGAGATCGAGAAGGTGACGTTCGTGGATCAGAACGCCGCCTTCGACGAGTTTCGTGAGTTGTTCAAGAGCCAACCCGACCTGCTCCAGAGCGTTACCCCCGACATTTTGCCGCCGTCATTTCGCGTGGTACCGCGCGACAAGGATGCCCGCACGGTAGAGGATCTCAGCGCGCAGTTCCGCGGGAAACCGGGCGTGAAGGAGGTGGTGTCGGCCACCGAGACCATCAAGCTGGTACAGAAGCTTTCGAACTGGGCCACGTTCTTCATCAGTGGGGTGGCCTTCGTTCTGTTAGGCGTCGCGGTGCTGCTCATCCTCAACACGATTCGGATGGCGATGTACGCGCGACGACGCGAGATCGAGGTGATGAAGTTGGTCGGGGCCACCAACTCGTTCATTCGGGTGCCGTTCATGCTGGAAGGGCTCATTCAAGGTGCTTCGGGGGCCGCGCTGGCTGTGGGTGGGCTCGTCGTTGCCCTGCCGTTCCTCGAACGGGGTTTGCCGTCGGCCACCGACTTCCCCCTCTTCTCGGGCATCATTCCCGCCACCGGCGACCGGCTGGTCACCTACGTGCTGATCGCCATCGTCGGCTGTCTTGTGGGCGCGGCCGGAGCCGGTGCTGCGGTGAGCAGATTCCTCGACGTGTAAGGGGGGAATCCATGGTGTCTGACTCGATGCAAGAGATCGACTTTGCCCAGATCCGTTACGAGGTTGACGGGCCCGTGGCCACGATCACGCTGAACCGGCCGGAGAAGATGAATGCCTTCACCGTGCAGATGCAACGCGAGATGAACGCCGCCTTCGACCTTGCCGACGGCGATCGCGACGTTCGCGCCGTGATCGTCACCGGGGCCGGTCGGGCGTTCTGCGCCGGCGCCGACCTCTCCGCGGGCAAGGACACCTTCGATGCCGAATCGCCGGGGGCCACGGCGGCGCGAGAAACCACCGAAAACACAACGAACGAGCCCGATCGTCCCCGTTACCCGCGCGACTTCGGGGGTCGGCTCACGCTTCGGATCTACGCCTGCACCAAACCGGTGATCGCGGCCATCAACGGGCCGGCCGTGGGGATTGGTGCGACGATGACCCTCCCGATGGACATCCGGTTGGCGTCCACCGATGCTCGGTTCGGTTTCGTATTCACCGGGCGGGGGATCGTTCCCGAGGCGGCTTCAAGCTGGTTTCTTCCCCGCATCGTCGGTATCAGCCGGGCGCTGGAGTGGTGCTATTCGGCCGACGTGTTCCCCGCGGCCGAGGCACTCGACGGCGGGTTGGTCCGCCGGCTCCTTCCCCCCGATGAGCTTCTGCCCGCCGCCCGGGTGCTGGCTGAGCGGTTCGCCGAGCGGTCGGCGCCGGTGAGCACAGCGCTCACTCGGCAGATGATGTGGCGCATGATGGGTGCCGCCCACCCAATGGATGCTCATCGGATCGACAGCCGAGGGGTGTTCTCCACCGGGCGATCCGCCGACGCCCGTGAGGGAGTGATGGCGTTCCTGGAGAAGCGTCAGCCACACTGGAGCCTCGATCCGTCCACCGACCTGCCAGAGTGGTACCCGTGGTGGGACGAACCCCCCTATTCCTGAGCCCACCCATTCCCCAAAACTGCCGTGCCCCGAACCATCTCCCAAGCTTCACCACCACGCCGAACACCGGTGATGGCCCGTTCCGTCCTTCGGCGGTCGGCGGCGGCGTTCAGCATGGCCACCGTGTTGGGGCTGGTCGCAACGCCTGCCGTGTTTGCGCAGGAGACGCCCACCACGCCGGTCGTCACCACGTCGCCGCCCACCACGGCTCCTGTCACCACCGCACCAGTGACCACCGCTCCGATCACCACGCCACCCACCACGGGTGAGCCCACCACCACGACCACCACCGAACCCGATTCCTCAACATCGTCGTCCTCGTCCACGTCGTCGTCCTCCACCACGTCCACCGTCTCCACGTCGTCCACCCCGCCACGCGACAGCGCCGACACCGTGATCGAGCCCACGGCGGAGGAGCGGGCCAACCTGCGTGCCGGTACCGATCTGCTCACCGAAGACGAGCTCGACCTGCTCGACCGTTACCTCGCCACCCGGCTCCGGCTTTCACAGATGCGACTCGCCCTCACCAAGGTGAAGGAGAACTTGCTCCGCACCCAGGAGGAGGTCACGCAATCGATCAACAAGGTGCGCCTGGCGTACGACGAGTACGACCGCACCAAACTTCGGTTGGCCAAGAACACCGCCGAGTTCGAGTCCCATCAGGCCCGGCTCCGGAGTGCCGCGGTCGAGACCTACATGGCGGGTGGCGTGGGCTCCTCATCGGCCTCCGCATTGTTGAAGGTGCAGACGGTCGACGATCTCACACGAGGCCAGGTGTATGTCCGGGCAGTCGTCGACGACGAACAAGAACTGGTCACCAAATACGACGAGCTCCGCAACTACGTCGATGAGCTCTCGGGCCTGTCAGAGATACAACGGGCTGCAGCCGAATCAGCGCGTGATGCACAGCTGGCCCGTCAGGACGACGCCACCCGGCAGGTCGATGAAGTGCAGGCCGCCACCACCGCCGAGCAGGAGGCGTTCGAACAGCAGACAGCGCTCATCGCCGAGATCGCCGCCAAGAACGCCGACTATCAGAAACGCATCAGCGAGCAGGACCAACGTTCGGGGTCGGTAGAGCAGACACTGGCCAACGCCCAACGCGATCAAGAGGGCCCCCCCGACGAATTGGCCCTCTTCGCGTACTTCCAGCATCCGGTGCCTGCCGCTCGGCTCACCCAAAAGTTCGGCCCCCGTATCCACCCGATCTTTGGTGGCACGCGGGGCCACCAAGGCATCGACCTCGCCATCTCCACCGGCACGCCGATCCTCGCCGCGGAGGATGGATTCGTGGTGCTGGCCACCGAATCCGACTACGGCGGCTACGGCAAGTGCGTGATCATCGATCACGGCAACAAGGTGGGGTCGCTCTACGCCCACCAGTCGCAGCTCGCCGTCGCCGTGGGAGACTACGTACGGCGGGGAGATGTGATCGGTTTCATCGGCTCCACCGGCTACTCCACCGGTCCTCACCTTCACTGGGAGGTGCGGCTGGCCGGCTACGCGGTCGATCCGGAACGGCTGATCGGCACCCGTTGACCTACATGATGGTGGCGGGCTAATCGGCTGCGGCGCGGCGCACGGCGGAGGGCCTCGGGTGGCTCGCGCGGGTGGGTCCACCACCAACCGTGCGTGAGGTGGCACGGTGAAGGTATGCCAGAAGGGTCGATCGCCAGCGCGCCCGGGGATGGCGCCTCAACGGAACCCATGCCCAAGTGGGTTCCCCGCGCCATAGGGCTCGCGATGTTGGCCGTCCTGATGATCGGGGTCATCGGTTGGTTGTTCGAACGAATCTCGAGCGTGCTGGTGATGGTGCTGGTTTCGCTTTTCCTGTCGTTCGCGATCGAACCCACGGTGAACCGGATGAGCCGCAAGGGCATGTCTCGGGGCGCTGCTACCGGCATCGTGTTCGGCGGCCTGTTGGTGTTCCTGGTCCTTTTCGGGTTTGCCATGAGCAAGTTGCTCATCGATCAAACGCAAACAATCGTCGACAACGCCCCCGGCTACCTGTCGGACTTTCGCATCTGGGTGAAGGAATCGTTCAACTGGGACGTGTCGGTCGAACAGCTCCAGGATCAGTTGACCAACGGAGAGGGCCCCTACGGGTCTCTGGCCACGGGCATTGCCGGGAATGCGGTTTCGGTCGGTGCCAACGCGTTGGGCGTGGTCTTCCAAGGGTTCACGATCCTGATGTTCACCTTCTTCCTTGTGGCCGATGGTCCGAAGGTTCGACGCACGATTTGCGCACGTCTCTCGCCGGTGCGTCAGCAACGAGTGCTGTCCACCTGGGAGATCGCCATCGACAAAACGGGGGGCTACATCGCCTCGCGTGCCGTGCTCGGCCTCATTTCCGCGCTGTGCGCATCGGCTGTGTTCACCGCGTTGGGGGTGGAATCAGCGGCGGCGATCGGACTGATCTTCGCAGTGGTCGCCCAATTGATCCCGGTGATCGGCACCTTCGTGGGGGGCGCGCTGGCCGTGGTGGTGGCGCTCGCCAATCGGCCGGTGTTGGCGCTCTGGGTGCTCGTGTACATCCTCGTGTATCAACAGGTGGAGAGCTACCTGATCGCCCCTCGGGTCACCAGTCGCACCATGTCGTTGCACCCGGCGATCGCCTTGGGCTCGGTCATCGCGGGGGCAGGAATTCTCGGTGTCGTCGGCACGGTCCTGGCCCTGCCAGCGGCGGCGGTCATTCAAGCCTTGATCTCTACGTATACCCAGACCTACGACGTGATCGACTCCGAAATGACCCACGCCGATGATGGCGAGCCGGCCTTTGACAGCGCCAACCACCCGAGTCGGCGGCACACCGATTGATGCCATTCCGCGCCTCGCAGGCCGTACACTGATCCTCGGCATCTCGCCCTCGGAGGAACACCATGCCCCAGAACCCCGTGCTCAAGGAATCGACCTTTCAGGAGGAGATCTCGGCGGCGCGCCAGCACTGGGGTGCGCCGACGCCCGGTTCGTTTGCCGGTACTCGGGGAGAACAATCCGACGTACCCACCACGACCGCCTCACCGTCGTCGTTCCCCACCATGACGCTTGGTGGCACGGCTGTCGCCACCGGCATCCTGCTCGCTCTGGTCACGGGTGCTGGCGCGTTCGGCTGGACCCAGGTGGTGGAACCCACGGTCACGATCGGCCGTAACGGGCAGCCCATCTACGGCGCCATCACGATTCCGACATGGCTGATCGGCGCCTTCATCGTGGGAGTCATCTTCAGTCTCATCTCGGCGTTCAAGCCGAAGCTGGCCCGGTTCACCGCGCCGTTGTATGCCGTGTCGTTCGGGACGGTGGTGGGCGCCCTTTCTCACATGTACGACATTCAGTACAAGGGCATCGCCCTGCAGGCTTTCGGTGCCACGATCTCCGTGGCCACCGTGATGTGGGTGCTCTACGCTACGAAGATCCTGAAGGTCACGGCGCGGATGCGAGCGGTGGTGATGGGGGCCACGCTTGGAATCATGGTGCTCTATGTGGCGGCCATGCTCTTGAGTTTTGCCGGCGTGAACATTCGTTTCTGGAACGAGCCTTCGCCGCTGGGAATCGGGCTGAGCTTCTTCATCGTCGGCGTCGCCGCCTTCAACCTTGCGCTCGACTTCGACTTCACCGATCGCGCCATCGCCGCTGGTTCCCCCAAGTACATGGAGTGGTACGCCGCCTACGGCATCACCGTCACGCTGGTGTGGCTGTACCTCGAGATCCTGCGTCTCCTCAGCCTCCTCAATCGTCGCTGAGCACGGTGGCAGCCAGCGGCCCTCGTGTGTTGGCGTGGGCCGACCGCCTCGACGATGCCATGGCCCGTCGTCGGGGCCAAGAGCCGGCCTGGGAGCGCGCCGCCGATGCTGGCGTGGTGGCTCACGCCTGGGCGGCGGTTCGATTTGGCACCATGATCGTCGCGGCGCCACTCGCCATCCCTGCTTTGGGGTTCACGGTGGCCCGGCAGACTCGCAAGGCCAACCGCCTGGCGGAGGCGTACGCCGAGGTGATCGCTCGCGTTGCCGAAGGCGAACCCTCCGGACACGGGTGGGATGCCGTGCACCACATCGATGCCGGTGAAAGGTGGTTCATTGCGTCTGACCTACACCGGTACGTGCGTGGCACGTTTGACTGGCCCGGCGGGCAAGACACCAAACGGCTCTACGAGGCGGTGCTCGCCTACTACGCCGACCACGAGTATGGCCTGATAGAGGCGGGCGACGTCGAGGACTTCTGGATGGTGGGAGGGTCCACCTACGGCGCCGCCTACGACGTACTTCGAACCTTGGCTGCGCCTCGCCGGGATGGGGCCGCCGACGCCCGTCGAGCCCGGATCTACGCCGCGCATCTTGAGCGGATCGTGCGCAACAATCAGGGCATCTACGACACGATCAATGAACGCTTCCACCAGGTTGGGCGTTACCGGAGGTTGATCGGCAACCACGACGACGTGTACAGAAACGATGGCGTACTCGATGCGCTGCGCAAGGTGCATCCGGGCATCGATGTCCACGACTTCCTCGTGCTCGACGGTCCCGCTGGCGCACTCGGTGTGGTCACCCACGGGCATCACACCGACGCGTGGAACGCACCGGGCATCGACGCTGTTGGCAAGGTGGGCACTTGGGCGGCCAGCGTGATCGCCGACCTGCCGCGCATCGGCCGCGAGTTGGGTGTTCCGTCGGCCGCCACCACCGCATCGATGCTCGACGGCCTGCATCGCTCGGCGCTCACCACGGTGAGCTCCACGTTCGGTGCCAACCTCGAGCTCTACTCCGTCGACGAAGTGCGATTGTTCGACGCCTTTGCGGCCCGTTGGGGTGCCGACGGTGGCCCCCACATCATTCTTGGCCACACGCACCTGCCTCTCGTTTCGCCTGTCACCCCCGATGGTTCCCGCACGTGGTCCCGGTACCTCAACGCTGGGAGTGGGGTGGGGCACGGCATGGTCACCGGTGTTGAGTGGGAACTCGACGCCGACGGAGCACCGCAGCCGCGCCTTGTGGCCTGGCACTGGGCCGATCATCACGCCGACACGCCGAGCGACGCCAAGGTGGTCGACCTCGATGGTCGCGTCATCGCCCGCCGGGTAGCGTGCCGCGCCCATCCGTCCCAAACCCTCACTCTGCAATCCCACCCCCATCTCTCAGGAGCACGATGACCCCGCAGTCCGTTTGGCCGTTCGGTGCGATGTTCGATCTCGACGGCACCCTGCTCGACCGGGAGCCGCTCATGTTGGAAAGCATCAGCGCCGTGATGACCGGCGCTGGTGTGCACCTCACCGAAGACGAAGCAACATTCGGGCTTGGTCGGGCTTGGCAGGACGTGCATCGCCACCTCCGCGTAGACGAGCGGCTTGGTTGGGATCTGCAGGTCTTTCTGGATCGGGTCTTCGCCCACGCCACCGACTTGATTCGGAGCGGCGGTCTGCCGCGCATTCTGCCCGGTGGTCGTGAACTGGTGTTGGCCTGCAAAACGGCCGGAATTCCCGTGGCGCTGGTCACGGGTTCGCGCCACGCCGAGGTGGTTCCGGCGCTCGCCCAGTTGGAGTTGGTCGGCGTGTTCGACCACGTGGTGGCGGCCGACGACTACGGCCCGGGCAAGCCGGCGCCGGACGCCTATCTGTTGGGTGCCAAACGTTTGGGTGTGCCGGCCAGCGGATGTGTGGCGTTCGAGGACAGCGAGGCCGGGATCGGCGCGGCGTTGGCCGCGGGTTGCCGTGTGGTGGCCGCCGAGTCGGCGAACCTTCCGGATGGTCATCCTGCGCGTCAGGACCTGACTGGCGCCTCGTGGCACGTGGCGTCGCTCGCAGATGTGAGCGTCGACCACCTGCGAGTTCGTTTCTCGGGCTAGTGCTGTCTCCGGGTAGGACCGTCAGCGGGGCACGGCGGTGAGGTGCACCACGAACCACTCACCCCGCCAGGAGATGAGCGACTGCACCACAAAGCTCTTCTCTTTGCCGGCCACCCTGTAGCGCACCTTGCTGCCGTACACCCGCCAGTACCCGAGCTTGTTGTATTCCACACCCGGCTTGATCCACTGCGCGTTGGCCATCGGCACATCGATGGCGACGAACTCGGCCGTGCTGGGGTCGGAACCGAGTCCCTGGTGGAGGGCGTTGATCTCGCTCTTGTAGATCGAAACCAGTCGGCTGTTCCAGTCGCCCTCCGGATTCTGGAGCGCCTTCACTTGCCGGTAGGCCGGGAGCGGAAAGAAGAAGGGCATGGCGGCGTCGGGATCGTTGCGCACGATCCCGTCCCACATCGCCTGCACACGGCGTTGGAACTGGGGGCTGTCGGTGGACGGCTTGTCCTCCGTTTGCGGCAGGGTGGCCGGATCGACCGTGGTGGCGACTGCCGTTGCGGGCGGGCCGGACGGCGAGTTCTGCTGACCCGGTGTGTTGACGGATGCTGCGGCGGTGGAGTCGGGGGAGCCGTCGGCCTTCGTG
>Ga0335397_10007971_pt1 | contig 13383 bp, 15 predicted proteins | sample MAT04_FD_205740 | JGI IMG/M metagenome (GOLD analysis project Ga0335397, IMG submission 205740) | Freshwater microbial communities from Lake Fryxell liftoff mats and glacier meltwater in Antarctica - MAT-04 (spades assembly) (version 2) ...
GACTTCAGTTCAGTGGCATGCAGGCGACGGCGTTCTTTCCAGTCGGTCGATGTTCTCTTGTTTTTGGACATGCTATAGTTTTAGCACACCCATAAATGTTTACCTAATTATGAGACGCTCAGTAATTAAGGACACACAGGTTTATATGTCACGAAGGCAGACGACAATCGTCACAATTTTCTCATTAGACATTTATTAATTCCAGCAACTTAAAGCCTTTGGATTTCGTATTACTGAATTAGAATAGAAAGGTAATTTACAAAACCTACACAATTTTTACACATAAATTGGATACACTGTGAATACAGGGGTTTGTTTCACATGGGCTGAGCAGGAAAATCTCAAGTTGAATTAAGCTAAACTTGCTCTTAATTTACCGAAGGGTAACCGTCTTTTTTCCCAACTTGGAAGACGGTCGTTTCAGCTAAAATGAAACATGCCAAAATGAAAAACATTCAAATCGCAGTCGCGCAAAATTACCAAACGCGAACTGACTGTACTTCTGGAGAATACCTATGAAACAATTTTTTTCAAAATTTTCACGCAGAACATGGATCATCGTAGGGGTGGTTGCGACCGTCCTGCTAATAGCCATCATCCTTTTCAGCAGAAGTGGAAATAAGCAGGTCACCTATCAAACTGCGGCGGCAGAACGAGGGTCATTGGTTGCTACAGTTGGAGCGACAGGAAGCGTCCGCGCGAAACAAAGCGCAGTGCTCATCTGGGAAACCACCGGCATTGTGGATACGCTCAACGTGAAGGTGGGTGAATCCGTCTCTCGTGGTACTGTGCTGGCCAGTCTTGACAAGTCCTCTCTTAACCAGAGCGTGATTCTTGCCGAAGCCGACCTCGCCAGCTCTCAAAAAGCGTTGGATGATTTATTGAATTCGGATACCGCCCGCGCACAAGCTTTGCGCAACGTGGATACCACAGAAGGAACATACAAAAAAGCATACGATTATCGGCTGGGATTGAATGGCAAAATAGATATTGCTTATGCCTATCTTGACCACGGCGTTCCAAAAGTGCGTTACTCCAAAGGTTATGCTGACGCAGAAACCATCGCCGACGCGGACGAAAAACTCGCCCTGGCTGAAGCACAATTAAACGACGCACGCAGAAATTATGAACGGGTAAAAAATGGCGCCGACCCCGCTGATGTAGCCGCCGCCGAGGCACGCGTGGCTGCCGCACAATCAACACTGGATATGGCTCGCATTATTGCGCCCTTTGATGGCATAGTCACACAAGCTGATCCGGCAATTGGCGATCAGGTTTCCGCAGGGACAGTGGCTTTCCGCGTGGATGACCTTTCACGCTTGCTGGTGGATGTGCAGGTCTCAGAAGTGGATATTAATACTGTCGAAGTCGGTCAGGAGTCCACTTTAACTTTTGATGCAGTTCTTGGCCGGGCTGAGCCATATCACGGCAAAGTAGTACAAGTCAGTCAGGCTGGCGATACCGTGCAAGGCGTGGTCAGTTTTGTCGTTACAGTTGAATTGACCGATGCGGACGAACTCGTCAAACCGGGCATGACCGCCGCAGTAAATGTTGTCATAAAAGAACAAAAAGATGTTGTATTGATCCCCAACCGGGCGGTACGTCTGGTGAATACCGAACGAGTGGTATATGTGTTGGTTAACAACCAGCCCAAGTTAATTAAACTACAACTCGGTTCCACCGATGGAACAAACAGCGTGCTAGTGAGCGGCGATATCAAGGAAGGCGATCCGATCATTTTGAATCCACCTTCCAATAACGGCGGCCCGTTTGGAGGCTAATATGGATTTAGTGATCGAAGCGCGTGATCTGGTAAAAACTTATAAGATGGGCGAGTTTGATGTTCAAGCTCTGCGCGGCGTCTCGTTTACGATCGAACGCGGCGAAGTGCTTTCCATTATGGGACCTTCCGGCTCGGGCAAATCCACGATGATGAATACGCTTGGCTGTTTGGATCGACCCACATCCGGCGAATATATTTTAGATGGTGAATCAGTCGGTGAGATGAATGACGACCAGCTCGCCAGCGTCCGCAACCGTAAGGTCGGATTCGTCTTCCAGAGCTTTAATCTACTCTCGCGGCTGACCGCTTTGGGCAATGTCGAATTGCCATTACGTTACGCAGGTCTGACAGAAGGACGCCGTGAGCGCGCAAAAGCCGCCCTCGAAGCGGTGGGATTGGGAGACCGCATGACGCACCGTCCGTATGAACTTTCAGGCGGACAGCAGCAGCGCGTGGCAGTTGCGCGCGCGCTAGTCAATGACCCAGCCATCATTATGGCTGATGAGCCGACCGGGAATCTGGATTCCAAAGTCGGGAAAGAGATCATGAACCTTTTGCTGAATCTGAATAAGGAACACGGAACGACTTTGATCATCGTAACGCATGATCCTTTGATTGCCGCGCAAACCCAGCGCGTGATCCGCCTGCGCGACGGCGAACTTGATCTGTCGGTTGAAGAAACCGAAGGAAACAAAAAATGAGTTTCGGACAAGCCCTTCTCGAAGCCATTGAAAGTTTGAATGGCAATAAAATGCGTTCCGGTCTCACAGTGCTTGGCATTGTGATCGGCGTCGCCGCAGTCATCGCCATGCTTGCAATTGGCAATGGCGCGCAGGCATCCATCACAGGTTCCATTAGCAGTATTGGGACAAACCTGTTGTTCGTGTTCAAAGGCGCATCCGAAGGTCCAGGTGGACCCGGAGGCGGCGGACCCGGGGGTCAAAGTAGTGGAAACAATGATCGTCCGTTAACCCTGGCTGACGCGGAGGCAATTGCCGATCCATTTGCCGCGCCATCGGTGGCGGCTGTTGCTCCCGTCATTCAAGGAAATGTAACGGTTACTTTCGGCGGCGAGAAAACCACCACCACCATGTCCGGCGTCACAGTTGACTATGCTTCTGTCCGCAATCTTGAGCTTAGTGAAGGCGAATTTATCAATCAGGAGCACGAACTGGGACGCATGTCCGTCGTTGTGATGGGACCTGAAACAGCAGATACGCTCTTCGGTCATCACGATGGCATCGTCGGTGAAACTGTCCGCATTGAAGGACAGCCTTTCCGCGTGCTTGGCGTGCTGGTCGCAAAAGGCGGCGGCTCGATGGGCAGTGAAGATAACAGCATCTACATTCCATTCTCAACCGCACAAGCGCGCCTGATCAAACACGGCTCGCGCGATGAAGTGGATGTCATCTTTGCACAGGCAACCACCGCAGACACCGTCACACAGGCCTCTGATGAGATAAAAAATATTTTACGCCAGCGCCACCGCACCCCCATCGGAAGGGATGACTTTACCGTTTTCACACAACAGGACTTTTTACAAACCTTTCAAACGATCACAGGCGTGTTGACAATTTTCCTCGGCGGCATCGCGGGCATCTCCCTGCTGGTGGGCGGCATCGGCATTATGAATATCATGCTCGTATCGGTCACGGAACGCACGCGCGAGATCGGTCTGCGCAAGGCATTGGGCGCGCGCAAAAAGGATATTCTGCTTCAATTTTTGACTGAGTCTTCATTGCTTAGTTTGATCGGAGGCGTCATCGGTATTCTGTTCGGATGGCTGATCGCTTTTACTGTTGGCAAAGTTGCCACTGCGACAGGGAATAACTTCACCCCCATCGTTGGCACAGATGCAATCCTGCTTTCGACAAGTTTCTCGGCGGCGATTGGTCTTTTCTTTGGCATTTACCCAGCCAGCCGCGCCGCGAGTCTCGAACCGGTGGAAGCGCTGCGATATGAATAGGCATGGTAATGACCAATCCATCACAGAAATATAGAAACTTCTCGATCATCCTGCTCTTTGTGTTGTTGACTCAAGCCTGCGCGCAAATCAAATTGGACACTCCTCCAGCGTTGCCGACTGCTCGGGATGTTGCATCAATTGCAACGGAAGAGCGAAGCGCTCCGCTCGCCACACCAACGGCGCGGGTTGAGATTCCAACCGCGACAGAGATTCCGCCAATCCCAACATCCTCCCTGCCCAAAGTTACGATCAGCGCAGTAAAGGGAAACATCTTCGTTCGCCGCGGACCTGACATGGCGTTCAATCCCATTGACGTGCTTTATAAAGGCACAAGCGCGAAAGTTATTGCGCGCGACATACTCTCCAAGTGGGTGCAGATTAAAATCCCAAATTCCAATAAAACCGGCTGGGTATCCATTCAAACTGATTATTCAAAAGTTGAAGGCGAGATAAAAAATCTGCCCGAATACACTCCCACCGAATGGCCTGTAGCCGCATACGTGCGAAATTGCACTCACCACCAAATGTATGTCCTGCCAATTCAAATCGTGATTTCCTCTTCTTTTGCTGCTCCTGATAATGAAACTTGGATCTACCCCGGCACCTACACAATAGTTGATATTGATGTGCCTGGCGATCCGCAAGTGGATACGATCGTGGTCAGCGAAGGTTCCAATATTGATATCCGTTACGATGGGCTGGGCGAGCATCGTAAATGCCCCTAGTTTGAAATTTGGGTGACGGTCACTTGCTTTGCGAAAGTGACTGTCACTTTTTTTTACCTTCCACAAAAAGTAAATCCAAAATCATTCCATTTACGATAAAATCAACTCATAAAACCATACGATCATTTAGGAGATTTATATGTCTGAAAAATTGAATCAACTTAAGGAAATTCTAGGGGAAGTTTCAGACCTGCATCACGCAGGGAGCGTATTGGAATGGGACCAGAACGTGAGTATGCCGCCAGGCGGCAGTGAGGCGCGCGGTCAACAACTTGCCACGTTGGGCAAGATCGCCCATGAAAAATCAACCTCGGATGAAGTTGGAAAATTACTTGAAGACCTCAAGCAGGAATTTACAGATTCGGATTCAGATGAAGCAGCGCTAATCCGCGTCTCTGCGCGTGAGTTCGATAAAGCCACGCGTGTGCCTGCCAAATTTGTTGCCGAGCATGCCATTGTCACCGCCAAGGCATTCGATGTGTGGGTTGAAGCAAAAGGCAAGTCTGATTTTTCCATCTTCCGCCCGCATCTTGAAAAAGTTGTCGAACTTGTGCAGGAATATATTTCCTTCTTTCCGCCTGCGGATCATCCGTACGACACACTGCTCGATGATTACGAACCCGGCATGAAGACCGCCGAAGTGCAGGAGATCTTTACCAACTTGCGTCCAAAACAGGTGGAGTTGCTCAAAGCTATTAAATCTGCCAAACAAGTGAAGGATGATTTCCTGCATAAAAAATATAACGAAAAGAAAGTTTGGGATTTCGGCGAAACCATCATCACCCAATTTGGCTATGACTGGAGTCGCGGCAGGCAGGATAAAGCCCCGCATCCTTTCCAAACAACTTTCAGCGTGAACGATACGCGCATCACAAATCGTTATGAGGTGGGAAATCCACTTTCCACGCTCTTTAGCGCCATGCACGAATCGGGACACGCCATGTATGAGCAGGGCAGCAACTCGGCTTACGAGCGCACACCGCTCGCGGGTGGCACATCGCTTGCGGTACATGAATCACAATCACGCATGTGGGAAAATCTTGTCGGACGCTCGCTTCCATTTTGGGAACACTTCTTCCCCGAACTGAAAAAGATGTTCCCCGCTCAACTCGACGGCGTAAGCGTGAAGTCGTTCTACAAAGGCATCAACAAAGTTGAATCATCTCTCATCCGCGTTAATGCCGACGAAGCCACGTACAACCTGCACGTCATGCTGCGCCTTGAACTTGAGATCGGCATGGTCGAAGGGAAGTTCGCGGTCAAGGATCTACCCGAGATCTGGAACGAAAAAATGAACGACTATCTCGGCATCGTCCCGCCGAATGATGCGCAAGGCGTTTTACAGGACGTGCATTGGTCAAGCGGACTGATGGGTTACTTCTCCACCTACGCACTCGGCAATATGATCTCGGCACAATTATGGGAAAAGATCAACGAGGATATCCAGGACCTTGACGAACAGATCCGCAAAGGTAAATTTGATGCGCTGCTTGGCTGGTTGCGCGAGAAGATTCACATTCATGCCCGCAAATATGACCCGCAAGACCTCGTACAAAAAGTGACCGGCTCAAAGATCGACTCTGCCGCCTACGTCCGCTATTTGACCAACAAATACAGCAATATCTACGGACTGTAAATAAAAAATCCCGCAGGATTCTCGAACGATGATCCTGCGGGATTTTGATTCCACGTAACCATGAAACATAAAATTCTGATCATCGCATCCATCCTCACCCTGTTATCTGCCTGCTCGCAATCGGCAGAGGCAATGCCCACGCCTTTCCCTCCAAACCACATCTCAACAGTTGTCGCGTTGACTGGTCAAGCCGCCTTCGCCACAGCCAGCGCATTGGCGCCTCTTCCAACTGAAACACCCCAGCCGACAGAAACATCCATCCCCACCACGCCGCTCCCAACTGTCACCCCAACCTTCGAACCGGGCTTTACCGATTTCGCGCAGATTCGTTTTATCTCCCCCGGACCCATGTCCAGCCTAACCTCCCCCATCAACCTGCAAGTCCTGCTTATTTCGGGAGAAAGCCAGATCGCGCGGATAGACCTGCTCGGCGAAGACGGACGCATCCTACAGCGTGACGTGGAACGGGTGAGACGCAACCCAAGCGGAGGCGTTTACCGCAGCATCGACCTTTCCTTTGAGATACGCGCCGTATCTGAAAAAGGCTTCATCCGCATCAGCTCAAAAGATGACCATGGACGCATCCAGGCGCTTAACACCATGCCGGTACTTTTGTATTCCATCGGCGACAACCAGATTACCCCCATTGGAAACATGATGTACGAACGAGTCATGTACGAAGGGCTGAAGGATGGAGATGAAGTTTTTGGCGGAGTCGTAAACCTAAAAGGACGTTTTTGGCCGGTCAACACTCAGCCGGTCTTTTTGGAATTACTTCTGGCTGATGGAACGCCCATTTCATCCCGCGTACTGGACTTTAAAGGAATTGACACAGAAGCATTTGAAACCACACTCCCTTACAAAGTCACTGAACCGACCCTGGTACGGCTTGTCATCCACCAGGAGAACCTCGACATCGCAAGTGATCCTGAGCTGAAAAACTATATTTACGTCCACACCATGGAATTAATGTTATATCCATGATCCGTCCATAAAACAAAAAAACCGTCATCAAATTGATGACGGTTTTTTATTTCCAAACAAAACTTACTTCTTGGCAGCAGCGGCTTCTTCTTCTTTCTTACCGCGCTCAACGCTAATTGCGGGGGCGGCGGCTTCGGCGGCAACCACAGCAACCTCATCGGCTGCTTCTTCCTTGGCGATAGTAGCAATAATGATAATATCATCACCATCATCCAATATGGTGACATTCTCAGGGAGAGGAATATCACTGACACGAATGCTATTGCCGATTTCCTTGATGGAGGAAATATCAATAGTAATACGCTCAGGCAGGTTGGCGGGCAAACATTCCACTTCGAATGCTTCCATACGATGCACAAGCACAGCGCTGAAATCCTTTACAGCAGATGAAACGCCCGTAAATGTAAGGCGGACCTTGGTACGGATCGTCTCGGTCAGATCCAACGCAAGAAAGTCAATATGCGTAAGGTTGCCCTTAATAAAATTACGCTGTTTTTCGCGCACAAGAGCCGCATACTCCTGTCCTTCAACATCAAGAGTCACAATTGTGGATGATGTCAACTTGGCAAACACAAGTTCTGTCGAATGCGCATCCAGTGAAATGGAAACTGGCTCCACGTGGCGGCCATAGATCACAGCAGGCAGTTCGCCCGCACGGCGTAAGGCTTTCACTTGCTTGCCGGTCACATTACGTTTCGTAGCTTTTAATACAATCTTGTCCATCATTACTCCTCGGGCGCCTCTCACCGTGTAAATCACGGTTACCTTCACCCTATCAAATGAATTTCTGAAAAGCGACCGCGTCGCCAAACATTCAAATTATTTTCGATCGAACATCATACGTCCCAACAGCAGCATCGTCCCCGCGAACAACCCGCCGACTAAACCAGCGATCAATGCGCCGCGCGTATCTACCACAGTTGTAACATTGCCTTCCACCTTACGCGAAAAGAGGATAATCGACTCGATCCGCTCCCCTCGGACTTCACGCCCGACTAGGATTCCTGCATAAGCATTACCGAATTCAACGCTTCCTGCCACGACCAGGCCTGCGTTGCCATTGACAGACATTTTCTCTGCCCGAGCCGCCGCCACCGCACCATCCTGCACAGTCACCACATCTGCCTGCACAAACCCCAGACCAGCCTGGCGGGCACTTACACTTCCAGCGTTGACTTCCAGCGCCGCGCTTTGACTCAATTCCACATCTTCAGCATGAATAACCTGCGCCGAACTTTGATGCATCCGCACCAGCCCGGCATTAACCGTCTCCACATCCACTTGCGAGAGATTGGTCACTTGCTCGTCATTTTCAGGGGATAAATTTGAATCAGGCATTTTATGCTCTTGGGCAGAAAATAAGCCTCCGCATGGAGGCAAAGGGGACAACGGCTCGGATTGTATACTTGGGTAGATGTTTCGTCAAGGCTGTATCCCAATTCCTTGACCTACCGAGCGGTTGGCTGATTTGGTTTTAAGATATAATCCGATTAATTGCAGACAAAATAAAAAACTTACAGGTTTCTCACTCAATAGCATCAAAAAAAGGAGGTGCCCCATGATAGAAGTTGTGGCTCTTTACACATATATTGAAAAAACGATTTACATCAACGCTGGCGTCATCGTGTTGGAGAACCCGAGCGGATTTCCACGCAACGACACCAACCTATACTTGATCAGTCAACACGAAGAAATCCTTTGGAAAGCCGAAAAACCCGAGCCAGGCACTTCCTTTTCACGCGTCAAACTAAACGAGGACGGCGAGACTTTTTCAGCCTATACCTTGGGTGGACATGCCTGTGAGCTTGATTTGCAGACAGGGAAATTAATCAGCTTTACACGGATTCAATAAATATAAGTTTGAAAGTTGAAAGGTTTGCAAGTTTGGCCCCTTCACCTGTCAACCTGCTAACTTTCAAACTCTGTGGTGAAATAGTGAACTTTTCCAACTTCGATAAACCTCCCCTCGGATTTGTACTTGTCTTCCTCTTCTTTAGTTTGCTATTCCTCTCGAACACCTACAAATTGTGGTTTAAAACGGATTCGTACTATCAGGACATTTACAACAGCCTGACCCGCTCCCCTTCCCTTTACCCATTCAAGGAATTCTTCCTAAAAAGATTGAAAAATAGAAACCGTTGGGAAGTGGGTCAAAAGATTTTTAGCGTGATCGGATTTGTGGCGGTGGTCGGCGCGGATGTTTTTGTGATTTCCGCATGGATATTTGGGAAGTAATATATTGACCAAAAAGTACCCGCAGATTATACTTTTAGTATAACGAAAGGTATAAAAATGGAAAGCATAAAAACCGCAATTTCAATTGAAAAATCTCTCTTTACTCAGGCAAATGCCCTTGCCCGTAAAATGAAAGTTTCGCGCAGTCGTTTGTTTGTACTTGCGCTTGAAGACTTCATCCGCGAGCAGGAAAATCGTGAATTGCTGGAAAAAATCAATGCAGTATACGCAGATGAACCTGACGAATCAGAAAAAGAAATGCGCCGCAAAATGCGAAAATCTCACCACCGATTGGTTGAGGGACAATGGTAGTTAATCAAGGTGATATTTACTGGGTGGAAGTTGACGAACCGACAGGCTCCGAACCTGGATATACTCACCCACATGTTATTATTCAAAATAATTTATATAACCAAAGCAAAATAAGAACGGTTATTGTTTGTGTGCTAACCTCCAACCTCAAATATGCCGATGTGCCTGGCAATGTTTTACTGGAAAAAGGTGAGGCAAGTTTGGAAAAAGCAAGTGTCGTTAATGTGTCTCAAATCCTTACTGTTGATAAATCACAACTGGGCGAATACATTGGAACACTTTCACAGAAACGGGTATATCAAATTCTGGATGGCGTTCAACTGTTTCTTGAACCGCGTGACCTTGATCGGTTATAAATCAAAGCATTTTGTCTCGAACAATCAATCATAATTCCAAAATAGGAGTGGCAACTTGAAAATCATCGCATGTATCAAGCAAGTACCTGACTCGGAGGCGAAAGTGAGAGCCGAGGATGGGAAGGTAACGTGGGGAGATGCGCCGTTGGTCATCAACCCGTTCGACGAGTACGCTGTCGAAGGCGCACTTCAGCAGAAGGAAGCTCTGGGCGGCACAGTGACAGCTTTGTGCATCGGACCCGAGTCCGCCAGGGATGCGCTCAAGCACGCGCTTGCCATGGGCGCAGATGACGCGGTGCTCGTCTCAGACGCGGCGCTCGCCGAATTAGACACCGTGGGGGCGGCGCGTGTGTTGGCGGCTGCCATCAACAAGATCGGCGGCGCAGACATGGTCATTTTTGGTCGTCAAACGCTCGACAATGGCGCAGGACTGACCCCCGCGCAGACCGCTCGCGTTCTCGGGTGGCCAATGCTTGGGTTGTCTGGCCAGATCAAGGTCGATGCAGGGAACGTAACCGTTGATCGCATCATCGAAGAAGGCAGGCAAACTGTCAGCGCGAAAATGCCCGTTGTGCTGAGCGTCGTCCAAAGTATCGGCGAACCGCGCTACCCATCGTTCATGGGCATCCGCAAAGCCTCGAAGGCAACCATCCCCGTTTGGTCGCTGGCAGATGTCAACACCGCCGCGCCCGCGCCCGTCGTGACGCGCATCGAGTTGATGAACCCGCCCGTGAAAGAAAGAGCGGTCGAGATGATCACGGGCGAAAGCGCCGCCGAGATCGCAGATAAACTCGCCGACAAAATTCTCGCGGAGAAAGTGCTATGAAAACTTTTATTTACATTGACCATTTCAAAGGTGAAGTCCAGCCTGCTTCGTGGGAGGCGCTCGGTCTCGCAAAAAGTTTTGGTACAGCCGTCGCTTTGGTGTTTGGCACAGGCACAGATGAAATCACAAAAGCGGCATTTGAATATGGCGCCGATGAAGTGATCGTCGTGGATGATGCGGCGCTGACAGATTACCGCGCTGAACCGTATGCCTCCACCCTTTCGGCGCTCGCTTCTTCTGCCACCCCGGACCTGATCCTGTTTCCGACAACTGCTCGAACCCGTGAGTTAGCCGCCATGTCTGCCGTGGATCTATCGACGGGCGTGTTGACCGATGTCGCAAAATTTGAAATGAACGGCGAGCAGTTGGTTGCCACCCGTCCCATTTATGAAGGCAAAGTTTTAGAGAAGACTGTCTGCTCGGGCAAGCCAGTCATGGCGACCATCCCCGCACGCGCTTTCCCCAAGCCCGAACGCGTGGCTGGCAAGACAGGCACGCTGATCAAAGGTGAAGCCAAGACCGAGGCACTGACCACCGTGCTGGGTTATTCTGCCTCTGAAAGCGCAGTCAACATCGGCGATGCGGCAGTCATTGTCTCTGGCGGGCGCGGCGTCTCCAACAACCCATCCCTCGGCTTGGACGAAGCTGCCACCGCCAAAAAAGGTTTCGAAATGATCGGCGAACTTGCCACGTTGCTCGGCGGCGCAGTCGGCGCATCCCGCGCGGCAGTCGATGGCGGCTATGTCACCTACGCCCATCAAGTTGGGCAGACCGGCAAAGTTGTATCTCCCGACCTGTACATCGCCTGCGGCATCTCTGGCGCGATCCAGCATCTCGTCGGCATGAGAAATGCCAAAGTCATCGTCGCCATCAACAAGGACGCTGATGCGCCCGTATTCAGCCAGGCGCACTACGGCGTGGTTGGCGATCTGTTCGCAATTGTCCCTGCGTTGACCGAGGCTTTGAGGACGAAGATGGGGAAGTGATTGGTAATTCGTAAGTGGTAAGGGAACAGGAAAGAATAAATTATCCAAATGTTTGTGCTGGTTGGCTGACAAAAGTAATCTTTCTCGCAAAAAGCCACAAGCAACCCTGATTTTTGCCTCAAAACCTGTCCTTTTCGAGGTTTGGCGAACAAGAACCTGTCATTTATCAGTCAATCAGGCTATTTGATGTGTTGCGCCTATTTTTTAGCGCAGAAAAACAGTGTACGAACGGATGATTATTTTCTTCCTGTTCCCTAATGAGAAGACCTTCGAGTTGAAATGACTCGGATGTCTTCTCATTTCTATTCCCCAAACCCAGCGGGCGGAATTCCCAGCGCCTGAATCAGCCTTGCCCAATAATTTACCTGCGCAGCAGTGCTGGCGAGGATCACAAACTCTCGCTCACTAAACGCGGCTTTGACCCGCTCGACCAGATCAGGGTGGAATTTCAACGGCGTCTGTGAGATGACTCGCGTGTAAGCGATTGCCAATTTCTCACGTTGCGAAAATGTGCTCACCTGCTCGAAATCTCCGCGCAGGGATTCGGCTTCCTCGTCTGTGATTGCCACATCACGATATTCATATGAATTCATGTCCACGCAAAATGGGCATGCCGCCGCATGCGAAGCGGTCATGCGGATGAGCTTGAGCATCCGCTGGTTCATCTGTCCGTCTTCGTGCGCGACTAATGTTTCCATCACACCTGAGCCGATCGCGGCTTTGGGATACCACGCCAAAATCCGTGCGGGGAGCATGGTTTTGCCTGTGATGCGCTCTGAGATTAAGATGCCCAATTTGAGAAAAAACGGGATACGTTCGGGTTGTTTGATAAATGCTTGCATATCGTCCTCCGCTTTGATTTTAACCAGAATATCGAGTTTGGATAAGTCCTGTTTTTTCATTTAATGTCATCCTTATCCAAAAGGGGTATGTTGGTAGTCAACATAAAAATTAGCGAAGCTGTCTTTTGGCAAATAAGCGAAGGCAGTTTTACAAATTGACTTTTCACAAATCAAGCAACAAGGCAGCCATATGTCGCAAATCTCATCTCTTTTTTCATTGTCAACCATTAAAAGTCAGTTATCAAAAATATGGATAACTGTGGGAATTGGAATTTTTATTTCATTGGGCGGCGCAGGGTTTACCGTGTTGGTCGCAAATCTAACCGATAATCCCATCTGGATGCTAGCTAAAGACCCTGCCGAAGTAAGAAGTTTTTCTCCATATATTGGAATGCTATCCAATTGGGGTGTCATCCTATGGACGGCAGCCGCGGCCATTTGCCTTTTTAGCGCTGTGCTTTTGAAACAACAAAAAGCGCCTAATGCAATATTCAATTTTATTGCCGTATCTGGCGGATTTAGCCTGTTACTGGGAATTGACGATCTATATATGCTGCACGATGTGATATTCCCAAAAATGTTCGACATGCCGGAAGCGTTTTTCTATATCCTAACCTGGACAAGCCAGAACCAAAAAGGAATAATGTTGACTTGCACAAAACATGTCAACGAGAGTATGATAAAAACTGAAAACAGTTCTCGATGTGGTTTTCGGTCTTTGTGCCAACATCT
>Ga0335397_10007984_pt1 | contig 13372 bp, 11 predicted proteins | sample MAT04_FD_205740 | JGI IMG/M metagenome (GOLD analysis project Ga0335397, IMG submission 205740) | Freshwater microbial communities from Lake Fryxell liftoff mats and glacier meltwater in Antarctica - MAT-04 (spades assembly) (version 2) ...
GATTGTTGGCATCACAACTTACAACCGCAGTCCAGCAGGCGAATATTGCCTCAACGGAGCTTATATTGATGCAGTGCAGGCAGCGGGTGGCATTCCGATTTTACTGCCGCCCAATCAATTAAATCCGGCTAGTATTTTTGATGCGGTAGATGGTTTAATTTTTTCCGGTGGTGGAGATATCAATCCAGAACTTTATGGCGGTTTGCTCGATCGCACAGTTTACTCAATTAACGCAGAACGCGACAATTTTGAGTTAAACTTAGCTAAGCTAGCTTTGAAGGCTGAGATACCCGTGTTGGGGATTTGCCGAGGAATGCAAATCCTGAATGTAGCCAGCGGCGGCAATTTGGTCGTTCATGTACCGGATGCTTACGGAGAGGAGGTTGGTCACGGAGTCGGAATTCCCCCTTGTGCGATCGAGCATATCATTAAAATCGATCCAGACAGTCGGTTAGCAAAAATCATGGGAACAACAGCAACAACAGTTGTTTCTTGGCATCATCAAGCTGTGCAAGATGTGACACCTGATTGGCAAATTGTAGCGCGAGCACCCGACGGTTTAGTGGAAGCAATGGAGTATAAATATCATCCTTGGATCGTAGCACTTCAGTGGCATCCAGAACTATCGACAAAAAGTCTCGCACACTGCGGAATTTTTCGGGCTTTCGTCGAAGCAGCCACTTCAAAGTTTATGAATTATACTAAATCAGCCTGAAAATTGTCAGCCATTGTTGGGATATTTTTCGCACTCTCTTTTTGTAACTTCATGGCGGTAGCGAAACATATCTGTTAACCGCATTTCCACCCACCAACCTAACAACAAATCGACAATTGGGCCGCCCGGTATCGAAAATGCGATCGCATCCGTCAATCTAGTCTGACCATTTTCTGTGGTAAACTCGTGTCGGTGAGTCCAACGCGCCATCGGCCCCTCAGTTTGTTCATCAACAAATAAGCGATATTCTTCGCACTCAGTATGAGTCGCCACCCATTTTACCGGAATCGGCCCCAATAACAGGCGAAATTCCGATACAGCACCCACATCTAGTCCACCTTCGCGGCGAATAATTTTCACCGGTTGCCAAGGTGCACTCAGAACTTGCAGAATATCCGGTCTTTCGTGAAAGTTCCAGACCGTTTCAACGGTAGCATTGATCAGAGACGAATAGCGAAAATTTGGCATTTTTTGAATTGTACTAAACAGTTAATTCCGCTAGGATTTCAGCATTTACATTATTATCATCTGTATCAGTACAAACAGCAACAGTTAGTTTCAATCCCAGAGTTTTTAGCCAAATTCCTAGACTATAAATCGCATCACTTCCTTGCTTAGAAAGCAATTCATCCAGTGTTTTCAAGTGCAATTCATATTGTTCAGGAGTCATTTTTGGTTGACCGAGAGCTTCTGCTACATCGGTGAGTGCCCGCTTCAGCAGTTCAGGTTCCGGGTCTATTTCCTCTATAGTCGCCGTTATATATGCTGCTGACAATTCCGGGTTTTTTCTCAGAGATTCAATTAAAAACGGATGATAAGGGAGACTTTTAACCATTGTCTTAACTCCTATTGTAATTTGTCCAGTATTCTTGTGCTTGGAGGATATCTCGGTTTTGAGTGCTTTTATCTCCACCGCACAGCAGAATCACAATTGTTGTTCCAACTTGCCCAAAATAGATTCGGAAACCAGGGCCATAGTCTATTCTGATCTCACAAACTCCTTCTCCAACTGAACGATAGTCTCCTAAGTTTTCGCTAATAACCCGCTTTAGCCTTGATATAATCTTAGCTTGAGTATTTGCATCTTTGAAGGAATCAAACCACTCATCGAAAGGTACTCTGCCCTCTGATGTGACATAACGCTGAATTTCACGCTTGTTGGACTTCTGGCATAACTGTATTATAGTGCGTCACACATCCCAGTATGCTTGCAACTACTTATACTCAAGAAATGCCACAGGGGAAAGATGGAAAAACTTAGCTAACTTTTGAATTTGACTCACCGTTAATTCCCGCTTTCCATTCATTACCTCAGATACACAAGACTCGGATTCAAAAATATCAATCAAATCTTTTTCTTGAATATTGTCTTCAATCATCAACGCTTTCAGTAGTTTAATACCTTTCAAAACTGGCATTGGCTCATGTTTTTGTTCGTAATCATAAACAAGTGTACCCAGCACGTTTAAGTAATCTCGATCGTCTTGCGTGAGATTTCTCCGATTCACAATAGAATCAATCCGATTTTGTGTAGCGATCAACTCAGCTTCACAAGTAATTGGACGCGGTGGAAAAGTCGTGATGATCTCAATGTAGTAGCTACTAGGAGTTTTTAAACCAGTTGTCATTTTTCCAGTTTTCCTTATCATATTCTGCATGAGTTAAAACACAGCGGACAAACACTATCTGGTATTCATAATCGATAAAAGTAATTAATCGATAGTTATTACCACCAATATTAAATACCATAAAGTTACCGACTAAATCAGCCGAAGGAAATACTTTACGCGTATCTACTAAACTTTGCCATTCAGCATCACAACTACGCTGATACCACAGCAACAGACTTGTTTCAGCATTGGGGTGTGTTTCCCAAAATTCTTTTAGTCGTTTTCGGCTAATGACACGCATGAGACTATTATAATCTAATTTACTAAACCGGACTTAATGAATTCTCACATCCTTTATCTTGCTGTCGCGTTGTATGAGTCATCGCCTCAGCCAAATGCTTCTTCAAAGTCGCTTCCGGTAACGGCCCTTTCAAATGACTCCAAGGCAAAACCTGCTCTAAATCCCACTCTTGAAAAACATAAAAATCCATCTCCGGCAACTGTCCCCGCAACTCCTTAAAAGCCCGCCGATAACTGCCCAAAGTATCGCCGTAATGCCGCACCAATTCCAACAGCCGAGACAATCTGCGATCGCCCTTCGACAACAAACCCTGAATCACAGACCAGTTATAGCTTTCAGGTCTAAATTCTAATCCCAACTTCCGCATTTCTTTATCTAGAAACTTCAGTCTCTTCTCCGCATCTTTATCCACTCCAAACCACTGAAAAGGAGTGTGAGATTTCGGAACAAAAGTGCTGCATCCCAGAGTCAAGCGCAAACCAGGAGCCGCTTTTCTGATCGCCTTCATCATCGCCACAGTCGCTTCTAAATCCTCCATCTCTTCACCAGGAATTCCCGCCATCCCGTAGAGTTTGATCCCCTTTAAACCGCCAGCCTTAGCATTGATAGCAGCTTGGATGATTTCATCGTTAGTGAGTTTCTTGTTAACGATTTTGCGGAGACGTTCGCTCCCACTTTCCACCGCAATTGTCACAGATTTACTATCTCTGTTTGTCAAAATTTGCGCCAATTTAACTGTCACCGTATTCGTCCGCACCGAAGAAAGACTCAGCCGCACACCGTCGTATTTCGGATGATTCAAATGCTCCAACAACGCTTCAAATTCCGGGTGTTGAGTCACAGAAGCACCCAACAAACCCAAACGATTAGTCACAGTTAAACCGCGATCGATCGCCGGAATTAGCGACTCCTCCAAACTCGCAGTTCTAAAAGGCAAAGTCAGATAACTGGCCAAACAAAAACGGCACATTTCAGGACAACTGCGAACCACTTCCACCATATAAATATTTTCCCAAGCCGCCTTTTCTGTCACCACAGTAGAAGCCGATAAAGTATTGCCGCGATACGTCTGTTTTTCCACCATGCTGGGAATTTCAGAATCCACAGACTGAATCGATTTAATCCCCTCAGTCGCATCCAAATAAGTTACTTCGTACAAACTCGGAACATAAACCCCAGGAACTTGGGCTAAATGTCGCAATTTAGTTTGTCTGTCGGCGGTACGGACTTCTTTACAAGCATCAATAAAATTGTCAATCAGATTTTCACCATCTCCCAGCAAAATCACATCAAAAAAATCTGCAAAAGGTTCTGGATTCGCAGTAAACACCGGGCCACCACCAAATACAATTGGATGATTATCAGTTCGTTTTGATGCCCAAATCGGAATTTCTAGAGATTCCAATAAATTGAGAATATTTACATAATCAAGCTCCCAAGAAAGCGAAAATCCCAGTAATTCTGGATGTCGGGGAAGTTGTTCGCTGATATCAGTAAATAAACGGCTGACTTCGATATCCGATCGCACAGCCAAAGTTGCCCACACAATCTGATAGCCGAGACTGGTGATACCAACCGTGTATTCGTTGGGAAATGCAAAAATAGTCGGGATAGCATCAGCATCAGGGGTTGCTGGGGCAAATAGCAGGCGTTCTTGGGCAAATGGATTAGGAGTCACGGGCAAGCAAGTTTAGTGTTAACAATAAGTCTGTTCATGTATCATTTTAAGCCATTACCGAAGTTATTGTAGCGTGCTGCTTCGAGCAGAATGTTTTGATCATAAACTAAAAATCTCCCCTCTGACGAACCCTACGGCTAGTTAGCTAACACCTATTAAATCCGTTACATCCGCTACACAATCCGTTGCCGAACTTCCTGCTTCTGGCGTTACTCTGAAATAGAATCGCGATCATCTCGGTTTTTCGATGGTGGCGGTGCACCGTGAAAAGTTGCAATCAGCAAACAGATAATCCCAGCATTAATAAACACATCGGCCAGATTAAATACCGGGAACCGAATTATCCTAAAATCGATAAAATCCACAACGTGGCCCAAAACAAATCGATCGATCCCGTTACCCAGCGCCCCACCCAAAATCAAACCGTAGCCAGCTTGTTCCCAGCGGTTAATTCGTGGCCCGAACCAAGCCAGCACCATCAATCCCACACTCACGCCCAAAGACAGCCAGCGCAACCAAATCGCCCCGCCATTGCTGAACAAACTAAAAGCCGCACCGGTATTAACAACATAAGTGAAGTGAAATATCCCAGGTAACAGTGGCTGAGTCTGCGGGGGAACCGTCAAGTCAAAATTTTGCACCACCCAAAACTTACTCAGGTGGTCTAAAACTAAACTGATAATAGCAGCAACCCAGAATAAGGGATTTCTTTTAAAACGCATGAATTAGGCAGTAGAATATAGGACATCGGGCAGGAAACAAGTTACGCAAATTTCCGAGTCGCAGTGAGATTGCTCACCAATCCGCAAACACAGTATAACCTAATATCATAACTAATGACTAATGACAACTGACAACTGACAACTGACAACTGACAAATTAATAAAACATCAACCGGCGTAAAGTAAATGACAGCACTGCGATCGCACAAACCACCGCCAACTGTCCCGGCAGAGGATAAACCGAATATTTCAGAATCTCATCGAATAAAGGTACTTTTTTACCCGGAATCAGCAAGTAACTAAAAACCAGATAAATTAAGCCGATCGCGTGAACCGTAAATAAACCGCACAAACAACTAAAAGCCATCGATTCCAGCCGCGAAGCCACCTTGAAAGCCACCCAGCCGCACACCCAAGCACCAGGCACAAAACCCAGCAAATAGCCAAAACTCGGTTCTTTGAGATAGCCGATGCCGCCGCCTTGAGCAAAAACTGGCCACAAAGTTAATCCTAATACCAAATAGGCAATTTGTGAGAGCGCCGCAGCATTTTTGCCACCCATGCAGCCTACTAGCAAGACGGCTCCAATTTGATAGGTAACACCTAAAGAGTACGCCTGAAGTCCGCGATCGTCCCACAACCCGATCGGCATTGTCACAGATGCAGGTAAAAAAGTGCCTCCTATCGTTAGGAGTAAACCAATAAAAGCCCAGATTAATTCAATAGGAGCAGGCATTATAGCAGATGTTGAAGGAAGTTCGGCAACGGATTGTGTAACGGATGCAACGGATGAAAGTCCGAGGAAAGTCGGAAGAAGGTCTTCGTCAGATGCCAGCTTCAACGCTCGCAGCTTTTAAACCCTTGATAATAGCACTACCGTCAAAACAACCACTATTGTATGGTTTTCTGGTTCTCAAACCTGGATATTCCGATAATTTAATGGGGAATTGTTCGCAGCCGGGCGATCGCACCCTTGTTTCCCCACCAATTGATCTTTCACCCATCTGATAAAATCACACTTGTCAAGCTCATCAATGAAGTTAATTTAATCTTGGTTAACATTAGATTAAGATAAAATGTAAATATTTTTAACCTAAGCTTTACTTTCGCGCGATATGCTATGGCGGGACATCCGTATAACGATCGCAACTTTCTATACTTATGCTTTTTCGTATCAACTTGATTAATCCGAATCGGCTGACTACTGCAATTTCCGCAATGGCGATCGCCCTTAGCTTAGCAGCTTGTGGCGGCGGCAGCACAACCAGCAGCAGCCCCAGCCCCGGCGACACAGCAGCATCCCCCGGCGCATCCCCCGTAGCAGCCACCGGCACAGCAGCCAACACCAAACTCGCCCTCGCCTCAGACGTAGCCATCACAGCAGCAGGCGCATCATTCCCCGCGCCCCTATATCAGCGTTGGTTTCAAGACTTCAACAAAATCAACCCCAAAGTACAAATTAACTATCAATCAGTAGGCAGCGGCGCCGGAATCGAACAATTTACCAAAGGCACAGTAGACTTTGGTGCCAGCGACACCGCCATGAAAGACGACGAAATCGCCAAAGTTCCAGCAGACAAAGGCGTGCTCTTGTTGCCAATGACAGCCGGCAGCATCGTCATCGGCTACAACCTGGCAGACGTACCCGAACTCAAACTACCCAGAGACGTTTACTCAGCAATCTTCCAAGGTAAAATTACCAAGTGGAACGACCCCAAAATTGCCGCAGCCAATCCCGGCGCTAAATTGCCAGACCAAAACATCACCGTCGTCCACCGTTCCGACGGTAGCGGTACAACTGCCGTCTTCACCAAACACCTGAGTGCCATCAGCCCCGACTGGAAAACAGCAGTAGGCGACGGCAAAACAGTAGAGTGGCCCAAAACAGGTACTTTTATTGGTGCAAAAGGCAACGAAGGCATCACAAGCCAACTCCTGCAAACCGCCGGCAGCATCGGCTACATAGAATATGGTTATGCCAAAAACAACAACGTCAAATTTGCATCTTTGCAAAACAAAGCAGGCACATTTGTAGTACCTAGCGACGAGTCAGCTTCAGCAGCTTTAGCGACAGTGCCCCTGCCGGAAGATTTGCGGGCATTTATCGAAGACCCAGAAGGCGCTACATCCTATCCAATTGTCACCTACACTTGGATGCTCGTACCCAAAAAAGTTGCCGACCCCAACAAAGCTAAAGCAATTGAGGCGATGGTTGAATACGGCTTAACAGAAGGTCAAAAAGTTAGTGCTGAATTGGGCTATGTTCCTCTGCCCCAAAACGTCAGAGAAAAAGTGGCCGCAGCCGCTGACGGCATCAGCGCCGACTACAAGATTGAAGTTGCCAAATAGTAATTGTTGACTGTTGACTGTTGACTGTTGACTGTTGACTGTTGACTGTTGACTGTTGACAGTTTTCAGAGGGAAAAAAGCCCTTTGGCTTGGCAAGCGGGTAAAAAAAAGGAAGAAACAAGAGAGATATTTCTGTAGGGGTGGGTTCACCAACAATAATTGCCTAAAACCCACAATCTTGTAAACCCACCCCCACCCAACTTCGAGTTCTTTCGGTGCATCTATTTATGTAGATACTGTAGGGGTGGGTTCACCAACAATAATTGCCTAAAACCCACAATCTTGTAAACCCACCCCCACCCAACTTCGAGATCTTTCGGTGCATCTATTTATGTAGATACCGTAGGGTGCGTCGCCATCAACAATCTACCGGGAAAGCTCTAAAATCTGGCAGCGACGCACCCTACAAGGGGCAGGTTTTACCAGAAACATTTGTTGAAAAGTCAGGGGATTAATAAACCCGCCCCTCTTTGATTTTATTTATGGTCTTTCTTTCTGCTTCCTTCTAGCTTTTTCCGAAACAGGCTATTTTCGGCTACTATATATTTGGTTTTTTTTTCTATGACTTCAGATAGTAACACCGCTCAATCAGAGAAACGTTCCCGTTCTCCCATAGAAAAGTCCTTAGACCAAGGGTTTATCTGGCTGACTCGGGTTTTGGGAATAGGAGTTGGCGTAATTTTGCTGGTAATCGCCCTGACTGTTGCTTTCAGAGCTTTACCTGCTATTCAACAGTATGGTTTGGGATTTCTGTTTAGCAGTGATTGGAATCCGGTTAAAGAAGAGTACGGTGCGCTGCCGATGATTTACGGGACGATCGTCAGTTCGGCGATCGCGCTCCTAATTGCAGTACCATTAGGAGTAGGGACTGCCATCTTTTTGAGCGAAGACTTTTTGCCGCTGCCAGTGCGTACAGCTTTAGTTTTTTTAGTAGAACTTTTAGCCGCCATTCCCAGCGTAGTGTATGGTTTGTGGGGAATTGCTGTATTGATTCCCATTATTACCAGCATCGGAAAGTTTCTCAACGGTAACTTCGGATGGCTGCCAATTTTTAGCACAGCGCCAGTGGGGCCGGGAATGTTACCCGCCGGAGTAATTTTGGGAATCATGACTTTGCCCATTATTACTGCTATCTCCCGCGACTCTTTAGCAAGTCTCCCGCCCGAATTGCGACAAGCATCTCTGGGTTTGGGAGCCACTCGCTGGACAACAATCTTTAGAGTCCTCGTACCGGCGGCTTTTTCCGGCATTGTCGGCGGAATTATGCTCGGCCTCGGCCGCGCGATGGGAGAAACAATGGCAGCTACTCTGTTAATTGGCAATTCCAATCAGTTAAGTGCTTCTGTGCTAGCTCCTGCAAATACGATTGCTTCTCTGATGGCAAATCAATTTGCCGAAGCTTCAGGATTGCAAGTGGCTGCTCTCATGTACACCGGACTAATTCTGTTTATTATGACTCTGATTGTCAATGTTTTGGCTGAGTGGATTGTTTCTCAAGTAAGAGCGAAGTACAACTAGAAGTTTGCCACAATTTCCTACAGAGTTTTAGTTTATGTCAAATAGCGTCCCCGACGAGAATTCTTTAGAACCAAAAATAGGTAGTTTGAAGAAGGTTAAAAATAGTCCGCAATCGCTGTTCAATCTGGCGATGACTGTACTAGCTGGAGCTTGTCTGGCTGTCACTCTGCTGCCTTTGTTCGCAGTGCTTTCCTATGTGACAGTACAAGGCTTTAACCGCCTAAATTTAGACTTGTTTACTAAGCTACCACCCGCACCCGGATTGTCGGGAGGTGGTATCGCGAATGCAATTGTTGGTACGTTAATGACCGTAGGAATTGCTTCGCTAATTGCTGTGCCTTTTGGTGTATTGGCAGCAGTTTATTTGTCGGAATTCAGCAGCGGCCAAATCGCTCGCTGGGTGCGCTTTGCTACTAATGTCCTCAGCGGCGTTCCTTCGATTATTGCCGGGGTATTTGCCTACGGTTTGTTCGTGGTAAATATGGGAGGTTTTTCGGCAATTGCCGGGGGCGCGGCGCTGGCTGTGCTGATGTTGCCGACGATTGTGCGGACTACTGACGAAGCTCTACAAATCGTCCCGCAAGATATCAGATGGGCATCCGTTGGTGTGGGTGCTTCTAATTATCAAACGGTGTTGCAGGTGGTTTTGCCTGCGGCAATTCCGGCGATTTTAACTGGTGTGACTCTGGCAATTGCTCGCGCTGCTGGAGAAACTGCTCCTTTGATTTTTACGGCGCTGAATTCGCCTTTTTGGCCGGCTGGATTTGATAAGCCAACTCCGACTCTTTCGGTTTTGGTGTACAACTTTGCAACGGTTCCTTTTAAGGCACAGAAAGAATTGGCTTGGGCTGCGTCTTTAATTTTGGTGTTTATGGTTTTGCTAACGAGCATTCTGTCTCGCTGGGCAACTCGCCAAAAGGTCTATTAGTCAGTTGTCAGTTGGCAGTTGGCAGTTGGCATTTGGCAGTTGGCATTTGGCAGTTGGCAGTTGGCAGTTGGCAGTTGGCATTTGGCAGTTGGCAGTTGGCAGTTGGCATTTGTAAGTTGGCAGTTGGCATTTGTAAGTAATTTGTAATTGGTCATTTGTAAAATTCGATTGGAGTATTAACTGTATGACGGATGTGGCAAACAAGACTGAAACTGTTTTACGGACTGAGAATATTAATATTTTTTACGGCGATTTTCACGCGGTGAAAAATGTTTCTATGGAGATTCCTAAAAATCGGATTACTGCTTTAATCGGGCCTTCTGGCTGCGGTAAAAGTACAATTCTGCGATGTTTTAACCGCCTCAATGATTTGGTTAATGGTTTTCGTTTAGAGGGCCGAATTGATTATCATGGTCAAAATCTTTACGATCCTGATATTGATGCTGTGGAGGTGCGCCGCAAGATTGGGATGGTGTTTCAAAAGCCGAATCCTTTCCCGAAGTCAATTTATGACAATATTGCTTACGGTGCGAGGGTGAATAATTATAAGGGGGATATGGATGAGTTGGTGGAAAAGTCGCTGAAACAAGCTTATTTGTGGGATGAGGTGAAGGATAAGCTGAAGCAAAGCGGTTTTTCTCTTTCGGGTGGCCAGCAGCAGCGTTTGTGTATTGCTAGGGCGATCGCGATTAATCCTGATGTAGTATTAATGGATGAACCTTGCGCTTCTCTTGACCCGATTTCGACGGTTAAGATTGAGGAGTTGATGCGGGAACTGAAGGAGAAGTATACGATTGTGATTGTGACTCACAATATGCAGCAGGCTTCTCGGGTTTCTGACCTGACTGCTTTTTTCAATGCAAAACTTTCTGACGATGGGAAGCGGTTTGGCTATCTTGTGGAGTGTGACAAAACTGAGGTGATTTTCCAAAGTCCGAAGGAAGAGTCTACTATGGATTATGTAAGCGGCCGTTTTGGTTAATAGTTGTTTGTAGTAATACCAATTTCATAAAGTAGCGCTAGATATTACCCCCCCAACCCCCCCGCGAGTTCGGGGGGGGCTAAGACTTCATCAGCACATCTTTAGGAAAATGGTATAAGGACTTCAGTTTTTCGATCGCACCTGGTAAAATGCGAATGGTCGTCCTCACTACGAACCTGGTAATATGCGGATAATCGTCCTTACTACAAACATTTTGGCAAGCTTAACCATTTCTTCAAATAGCGGATTCCCGAAACTCATTAACTGCAATGACGGATTTTCTTCGTAAATATCTGGGTAAAATGTAATTGTATTTATGGTGTTTTTATAACTCAGTTGAAAAATTTTATCGCCCTTTTTGTCAAATTTCGCACCCATTTGCTTGAAAATCGCAGAATTGACAAACAAATCTTCAACAACTTCAGGAAACAGAGAAGTCGGCGGCAGAGGTTGACGGATTTCTATCAAATCTGATTCTACATCCATCGCTACCATTTCATCAAGTCCAAGACGCAACGGCGGTGCGTCTAAAATGCGATCGAACTCTGCCAACAAAACACCCTCTTCTTCGGGATCTGCACTCATCACAGCCTGTTCGATAAAAGTGGGCACTGTTGCCAGAATCGGCTGCAAATTGCCGACAACGGTTTGAAAAGCATCGATACGATCGCGCAATTTCCGATAAACCTTTGCCTCTACCGTCCCGTCATAATAAAAATTGTGTATCCTGACTGTATCATAAATCTGTCCGATGCGATCGAGTCTGCCGATTCTCTGTTCCACCCGCATGGGATTCCAAGGCATATCATAATTGATTAAAACGCCGCAGGTTTGCAAATTTAGCCCTTCGGAAGCCGACTCGGTACAAAGTAAAATTTTGATGATTCCTTCTCGGAATTTGGCTTTGATTTGTTCCTTGGGAAACACCCGCCATTCCCCATTTTGGTACAACTCTCCCCCGCGCCCGGAATAGCAAGCAATCTGAGCACCATATAATTGTTGTAAAGCACTTCTGAGATAATCCATCGTGTCGGTGTATTGCGTGAACACGATCGCACTTTCGCGCTGTGCCAGTTCTTGACGCAAGATTGTGATAAAATGGGAAAGCTTGCTATCTTCCCCGGTATTCTCGAACTGATACAGTAAATCTTCTAAATATCTTATTTCTTCAGGATCGGCTGGTGCAAAGTAAGATTCCATCCCTTCTAATATTACATCATCCGCATCATCTAAATCCTGAAAATCATCCTCAGTAATGCTAATCCCCGCGAGGCGGCGCTGTAATGATTCGCGGATGGCATAAAACGAACTTGTCAGGCGTTTGCGGTAAAGAGTCATCAAAAATCCTAACGCTTTGCGATTGTCTTTTTGTGCGAGATTGTAAAAGTGGCGCACGTAATTGCTGACAGCCAGATAAAGCGGCACTTCGCGCTTATTTTCTAAAGTAATCGCATTATCTCTAACTACGCGGCGGGGAATATCGCAATCCAACAATCCCCGCTGATAGTATTGGCGCAAGGTGTCGCGGGTGTGGCGAAACATCAAATCTTTGAGGGGAGTATTCACTGTCAAATATTGGCGGGAGGCGGCGATGAAGGCTTCGTCTTCAGCGATTTGTTGCGGGTTGACTCGCTGGTTTTTTTCCCAGACATCGCGCAACTTATAATATAGTAATTTATCGCACTTTTGTAAATATTGCTGCAACCGATCGCACGGCAAACCTCCTTCCTGGAAGTAACCGACAGACATCTGCTGCCAAAAACGTACATTCTGGCGATCGGGCTTTGCGGACAATGTGCTAAAATAATTGCAGAAATTCTCGCCGTAAGCCCAATGCCCGCGCAGCCCGAGAAGGTGCAATAAATCGAAAACTTCGATCGCATCAATCTGCATCGGCGTAGCGGATAATAACAAAAGCGATCGGCTTTTTTCCTTTAACTGCTGCATTAGCTGAAGCAGCCGGTTCGGAGTTTCCTTGCGGTTTTGCGGACTTTGACGGCGGGCGTGATGGGCTTCGTCGAGTACCACCAAATCCCACGGTTGCGCTGCTAAAAGTTCTTGCGCGCGATCGCTCCGGCGGACTAAATGAGATGATGCTAAAATCAGATTTTGGGAATTCCAAATATTTTCCTCCCCAGACTGACTCTTCTCCCCATAGGGATTTTTCAATTCACCTTTATTGTAACTCCAAAAGTGCAAATTGAATTTTTCGCGCAATTCCTCGTGCCACTGCGGCTGAATGCTGGCTGGTGCTAAAATTAACACGCGCTTGACTTTTTGGCTGACGAGTAAGTAACGGAGAATCAACCCTGTTTCGATAGTTTTCCCCAATCCAACCTCATCCGCAATCAAGAAACTTTTCGGGAAATTTGCCGCCACTCTACGCAATATTTTAAGCTGATGTGGCCAAGGTGCGATCGGAATTGATTTCAAGCAATAATCGAGACAACTTGGTGAAGCGTACAAATTGAAAAGCGGTTCAAACTTAGCATAATCTTGAGATAACTCAAAATCCCCAATAACTCCTAATTTCGCCCCTTGGGGGGGGCTGGGCGGGCACGGGGGCACC
>Ga0335397_10007985_pt1 | contig 13369 bp, 12 predicted proteins | sample MAT04_FD_205740 | JGI IMG/M metagenome (GOLD analysis project Ga0335397, IMG submission 205740) | Freshwater microbial communities from Lake Fryxell liftoff mats and glacier meltwater in Antarctica - MAT-04 (spades assembly) (version 2) ...
GTTTCGGGTTAGCCGGGCATTGAGCCGAAGTGCGTTTTTGAAGATTTTCATAAGCCAAAGTTTCACATCATCCCATGTCCGCATTATTTCCTAATTTCCTAATTTCCGGATTATCACATTACCGAATTACCGAATTGCCGAATTATCGAATTACCGAATTGCCGAATTGCCGAATTATCACATTATCGCATTATCACATTATCACATTATTGAATTACCGAATTGCCGAATTATCACATTATCGCATTATCACATTATCACATTATTGAATTACCGAATTGCCGAATTATCGAATTACCGAATTGCCGAATTATCACATTATCACATTATTGAATTACCGAATTGCCGAATTATCACATTATCGCATTATCACATTATCACATTATTGAATTACCGAATTGCCGAATTATCGAATTGCCGAATTATCGAATTGCCGAATTATCACATTATCGCATTATCACATTATCACATTATTGAATTACCGAATTGCCGAATTATCGAATTACCGAATTGCCGAATTATCGAATTACCGAATTGCCGAATTGCCGAATTATCACATTATCGCATTATCACATTATCACATTATTGAATTGCCGAATTGCCGAATTATCACATTATCGCATTATCACATTATCACATTATTGAATTATCGAATTGCCGAATTATCGAATTGCCGAATTATCGAATTGCCGAATTATCACATTATCACATTATCACATTACCGAATTACCGAATTGCCGAATTATCGAATTGCCGAATTACCGAATTGCCGAATTATCACATTCCCCGATTTTTGCTCAAAAAATAATAATACCTCGATTTTTCCGATCTTTGCCCTATGAGTACAAAATTTCAACTGGTTACCGTTCTGGGCCCTACTGCTGTTGGGAAAACTATATTTGCAGCTAATCTTGCTTTATCGCTTGATGCCGAAATTATCAGTGCTGATTCGCGGCAGGTATATCGTGGCATGGACATAGGAACAGGAAAAGATATAGCAGATTATACAGTTGGCGGGCAGCTAATCCCTTCGCATTTGATTGATATTGCCGAACCAGGTTCAGAATATAATGTGTTTCAGTTTCAGCGTGATTTTCAATCCGTATGGAATTCAATTTTGTCAGGGGATAAAACTCCTCTGATGTGCGGCGGTACCGGAATGTATCTCGAAGCAATATTGCAGGGGTATGATTTTATAGAAGCTCCGGTTAACCTAATGCTCAGGCACGAACTTTCGGAATATTCGGATATCGAACTTGTTGCCATGTTGAAGAAATTTCGAAAGCTTCACAATACCACTGACATCCTTGACCGCGAAAGAATGGTAAGAGCCATAGAAATTGAAAAATACAAATTAGATAAAAGAAATCATCCACAGGCAAATGTATTCCTCAACACACCTGTAATCGGTATTCGATTCGATCGCAAAACGATACGACATCGCATCACAACCCGTTTGGTTCAGCGATTGGAGGAAGGGATGGTTGAAGAAGTTAGGCGTTTGCTTGCGAATGGAATTGACGAGGACCGGCTTAAAATGTATGGTCTTGAATATAAGTATATTACAATGTTTCTGGTTGGTGAACTCAATTATAACGAGATGTTTACTTTGCTGAATACGGCGATTCACCAGTTTGCGAAACGCCAGATGACATGGTTCAGGCGAATGGAAAACAATGGAATTAAAATCTTCTGGCTCGAAGGTGAAGACGGACTAAAGATAAACCTTGATAAAGCCAGTAAATACCTGAGTTTGCATTATTATAAAAAAAATGGCTAAAAATCAGTACTTTCGTATATACAAAGCTGAAATTTCTTTAATTTGCACCCAATCTTTCTCAATAATCCAGTCATGAAATCACTTAACTCAAAAACTACACTGCTGCTTTTGGCAGTTACTTTATCAGTTTTACTGTTTGCAGGTTGTAACGACAAAATAACCTATGTTCCTGTTATCAAGTCGATTGATGTCGATCCTGACACGGTTGCAGTTGGTGGTACAGCTATGATTCAGTTGGTAGTCACCGATGGAGATGACGAAAATCTTGTATATTATTATACTACAAATGGTGGTTCCATTGCTGGAGTCGGTGATACTGTTACCTGGGATGCACCCGATCAGCCAGGTATTTACGTTGCCCAGGTATTGGTTGCCGATAAAGATGGCAACCAGGCGAACGACAGCATCAGGCTTGTGGTTGTCAAAAATGATACTACTGCGCAAATAACAGGAGTTGCCGCTTTGCCTTCAGGAATTGACTTTAACCTGGCCGGTTCTAAAGTGAGACTTTTTACCAGTAAGGAAAACTGGATTAACCATATCGTTTATACAGCGGTTAATACCGAAGGATTTGGGCCGATTGTGAGTTTCCGGTTCGATAATGTTCCCGTGGGTACTTATTATCTTGATATATGGAAAGATACTGACTTTGGCAATACAATTAACACCGGCGATTTCTTCGGTTGGTACGGCAAAGGCACCATTCTAAATCCATTTCCGGAACCTTTTATTCTCGTAGCGGGAACTACAAAAGCAATGCAGATTCAGATGTGGGTCATGCCCCAGTAGATATTATTCTAACTTTCTGGAATTTATTTTAATACCGGCTAAACAATTTTTTAATTCCGATGTTTAGGTATTGTCTAACTTTTTATTAGTTTGATTAAACAATGCTAAATATGAACATCAAATCATTTCTTTTTCTTTTTTTAGTCTTTTTATCTATTGGCGCAACAGCTCAAACCGGTTCCATTAAAGGCAGGGTTTATAATGTTAAAAATAACGACCCTTTACCTTTTACCAATATAATAATCAGTGGCACAACAATTGGCTCAGTGAGCGACTTCGATGGTAATTTCCTGTTTACGGGAATGAAACCGGGGTATGTTAAACTTGAGGCTACTTCGGTAGGCTTTGACAGGGTAATGACCGAAGAAATTCTGATAACAAATGCCAAAATTGCCTCGCTCGATATCGCTATGACTGAGGTTGCGGTGCAGATCAGCGGCGTTGAAGTTACGGCTTCAGTTTTCAAACGCGTTGAGGAAAGTCCTGTGTCTCTGAAATCGTTAGGCATTTCACAAATTGAGAAAAGCCCCGGATCGAACCGCGATGTTTCAAAGGTAATACAGTCTCTGCCTGGTGTAGCTTCATCAGTTTCGTTTCGAAACGATATTATTGTAAGAGGTGGCGGTCCCTCGGAAAACAGATTTTTACTTGATGGCATCGAAATTCCGAACCTTAATCACTTTGCAACCCAAGGTGCTTCGGGTGGTCCGGTTGGTATAATAAACACTGATTTTCTGCGCGAAGTTGATTTCTACTCGGGTGCATTTCCGGCCAGCCGGGGAAATACATTAAGTTCGGTTATTGATATGAAACTTATTGATGGAAATCCCGACCGTATGGTTTACAGAGCTACACTTGGAGCCAGCGAAACCGCATTCAGTATAAATGGCCCTGTGAGCGATAAAACAAACGTTCTCTTTTCGGTCCGAAGGTCTTATTTGCAGTTTCTTTTTAGTGCAATAGGGTTGCCTTTCCTGCCAACCTTTACCGATTATACACTTAAAGTGAAAACAAAATTCGATGTTCACAACGAACTTACAATAATCAGTATTGGAGCTCTCGATAAATTTACGCTGAACACCGGCCTTAAAAATCCTACTGAAGAACAACAATATATACTCGATTACCTGCCTGTAAACAACCAGTGGAATTATGCAATAGGCGCCAACTACCGCCACTACCGCGAAAACTCATACAGTACGCTTATCATCAGCCGCAATATGCTGTATAATGAAGCATCAAAGTATCTTAATAATGATGATAGCGATCCGGCTAATAAAACCATTGATTATTCATCTTATGAAATTGAAAATAAATTACGCTACGAAGAAGTTACCCGTAAAAACGGATATAAAATAACTTATGGTGCCGGCACGGAATATGCTAAATATATCAATAATACATTTCAAAGGGTTTTTATTCCGGCAGGAGAAGATACAGTTACAGAAATAAATTATTCGTCGGATCTGAATTTTTTCAAATTGAATCTTTTTGGCCAGGTCAGCAAAGGATATATAAATGACCGTCTTCTGCTTTCGCTCGGAATACGTTCGGATGCTAATAACTACTCTTCGGATATGTCGAATCTATTGAAGCAGGTTTCGCCCAGGGTTTCAGCATCATGGTCACTTACTCCGAAACTTATGCTTAATTTTAATATAGGAAGGTATTACCAGCTTCCGGCATATACTACACTGGGTTATAGACTGCCTGATGGTGAGTTATTAAATAGGTCAAATGGATTAAGATACATACAGGCCGATCATTTTGTTGCAGGAATTGATTTCAGGCGAAATGACAAATCAAAAATTACTGTCGAAGGATTCTACAAAATCTATGATTATTATCCTTTTTCGCTACGCGACTCTGTTTCGCTGGCCAGCAAAGGTGCCGATTTTGGTGTTGCAGGCGATGAAGGAGTTATACCAACTTCGAAAGGAAAAGCCTGGGGTGCCGAAATATTCTATCGCGAAAAGCTCAGCAGTATATTTGATGTAACGGTTTCATACACCTGGGTGCGTTCTTCTTTCGAAGATAAAAAGGGAGTTTTAATTCCTTCGGCCTGGGATAACAGGAGTATTCTGAATGCTACTGCTCTTGCCTCACTGAAAAGAAACTGGGATATAGGGATTAAATGGCGCTTTGTAGGAGGTGCGCCTTACACACCTTATGATGTTGATCGCTCTTCGCTTATCGAAGCCTGGGATGCAAAGGGGCAGGGATATCTCGATTACAATATGTATAATACAAACAGGCTCAATAATTTCCAACAACTTGACTTAAGGGTGGATAAAGAGTATTTTTTCAAAAAATGGACACTCAATGTGTACCTCGATATTCAGAACCTCTACAACTTTAAGGCAAAGCAACCCGATATATTGTTACAGGACACTGATGCCAGTGGTCAGCCAATAATTAATGCAGACGATCCAACGCGTTATGTGCTTAAATACCTGCCAAGTGAATCAGGAACTGTGCTGCCAACCATTGGAATAATTGTTGAACTTTAATACCGAAGAGCTATGAAAAAATACTCACCTATATTGCTGTCGATACTGCTACCTGGTCTTATAACCATTTTCAGCATGTATTCCTGTAAACCGGGAAGTGAAGGGAAAAGTTCAAAAGGGCGTAAGGCCGATTCAATAATCCTTGTAACAAGCAATCAGGGAGGAACCGGCAGGTTACTTGAAATCGAAATGAGGAAAGGCAAAGCCCACAATCATCCTACCTTTGCCATTTGGATTGAAGATACCAACGGTATTTATATTCAAACACTATTCGTAACACAGTCTTTTGGACAGGGAATCTATAAACACGGCGATAAATCTGACGGCACCTGGAAACCCGGTGAAGTGATGAGGCCTGCAGCCTTGCCATATTGGGCACATAAAAGAGGAATCGAAACAGATGGAATTCTGGTGCCAACCCCAACGAATAAAGTACCTGATGCATATTCGGGAGCAACACCGACAGGAAGTTTCAGGCTTGCTTCCAAAACAGACAATCCTTTAAAAAATAAGGTGAAAATCATGTTTGAAATTAACCAGCCCTGGGATTGGAACGAGTACTGGACAAATACTCTTTATCCCGATGATATGGAATATAAAAGTTCCTGCCAGCCTGCCGTAGTTTATTCAGCAATTATTGATCTGGAAAATACCGCTGAAAAAGTTGAAATGAAACCTGTTGGCCATAGTCACTATGCAGGGAAAACAGGAGATTTATATACTGATCTTACCACCATAACCACTGCTCTGCATATTGCTGAGAAGGTAACTGTAACTATCAGGTAGGTTTTTGATTTTTGTTCGTCTTCACGGGATTCGGAACCCAGGACTCAAATTCCAAGATCCAAATTCCAAATTCAAAGTCCCAGATTCCAGATTCCAGATTCCAGATTCAAACTACAAACCCTGATTAAACATCCTGTGCCTTATCAGTAAGCATAGGAACAAATCGGAAACTCCCATGAGTTTCAGATGTTACTTCGGTATCAGAAATTTTTGTAATGCGGGTCATTATCTGAACATCGTTTTTGCCAACAGGAGCAACTAAAATACCGCCGGTTTTCAGTTGGTTTACAAGTGCTTCGGGGATAAAAGGAGCTGCTGCTGTAATAAGTATCCTGTCGAAAGGAGCATGTGCGGGCAACCCGGCATACCCGTCACCGTAAAATAATCTGATGCGGTAGTTGAGCGGGGGATAAAGTGATTTTAATGTTTCGAACAGAAGTTTTTGACGCTCGATAGTAAGTACTCTTGCTCCCATTTCGGCCAGCACACTTGCCTGATATCCCGATCCTGTTCCCACTTCCAGAATACGCATTCCTTTTTCAACCTTTAAAAGTTCAGTTTGAAAAGCAACGGTATAGGGTTGTGATATGGTTTGTCCCGATCCAATAGGGAACGCTTTATCCTCGTAGGCAAACTCCAGAAACGAAGAATCGAAAAAAAAGTGACGGGGAATTATATTCATTGCATTCAACACATTATCGTCCGTAATGCCTTTGGTACGAAGCAAATCGATGAGTTTTTTACGTAATCCTTTGTGCCTGAATGTGTCAGTAAACTGGGTTGAAGCCATAACCGGGAGAGTGAAATATTACAGTCTGCGAATTTATACAACTCCCGGTCTTTATTAACGATCAAAGAAAAAACTTTTTTTTGTTTCAAAAGAAATTTTAAACAAATGATTCAAATCCAAAAAACATTCATATATTTGCACAGTTTTAATACAATCCACTCTGAATTTTCCTGAATCTTCGCGGTAATTATTCAACATCCCTTTTTCAGGTTTTCACATGAAAGTATAATGTATAATTAATACGATTTAAACTCCCATTTATTCGTCCAATCAACCCAATTCGCATGTACGATAAAAGCGAACTCGAAGGTAAGCTGCTCAATGAATTACGTGAAATTGCCAAGCAGTTTAACATCCGCAAAAGCGAAACTTTGAAAAAACAAGACCTGGTTTATATGATACTCGACCACCAGGCAGCAAATCCCACTCCCGACATTCTGGAGGCAGAAAAGAAATCACGGGTTTTCCCTCAGAAAGGTCCCCGTCAGCGTATCCCGATCGAAAAAATAAAAGATATCCAAAAAGTGGATGTCAAGCCCAAGCCTGCAATCCCACCTGATATGGTGAAGGTCGAAAAACCAGAACTTCCCTTGGAAAAAGCAGTAGAAACTCCGGTTGAAATCCCTGAAGTAAAAGAGGTAATCAAACCAGTTGAACCTAAAGCTACAGTAATTCCTGCCAGGCGTCCATATGAATCAAACCGTCCTTATAACAGGGATGCCAATAATAATGACGATGATACACCTTCCGTAAAATCGTTTGAGCGTCCGGCTTCATCAAATGTTCCTGCTTGGGAAATGCAGGAATTTCATGAGCGTCGCCGCCGTGGCCGCCGTCCACAGGACAGGGACGAAGTTAAGACAACCCCTGCAGCTGAAGGAGAAGAACCAATTGTTCCTCCGGTTCGTTTGGAGCGCCCTGTAAGAGGCAATGGCTGGAAACCTACACCACGTGCTGCTGTTCAGGAAGACGATGCCGCCATTATGGAGGAAAAGGTTGTTATTCCCGATGAGTTTATCCCTGCGTTTGATTTTAAAGAACCTGATGCAGAAATTCTGAGTACCCACGAAATGGTTTCGGAAGAGGATACAGAGGAACTTCCTGATCCCAACGGAAATGTAAGAATGGATCAGCAGAGGCCCAACGATATCAGTCGCGACATGCGTTATAATCGCAACGATCGTAACGACCGGAATACTGATCGCAATGGCGATCGCAGGCCACAGCAACAACCAGTACGTGAAGATTTTTCGTGGGAATTTGAAGGAATTGTCTCCTGCGAAGGAGTTCTCGAAATGATGCCCGATGGATATGGATTCCTTCGTTCATCCGATTACAATTACCTGAGTTCGCCTGATGATGTTTATGTTTCGCAATCGCAGATAAAATTATTCGGACTTAAAACCGGCGATACCGTTAAAGGTACTATCAGGCCCCCAAAAGAGGGTGAAAAATATTTCCCGCTGGTAAAAGTTGAAACTATCAATGGTAAACTTCCCGAGGAAATCCGCGACCGTATTCCCTTCGATTACCTTACCCCTTTGTTTCCTGAAAAGAAATTCAAACTAACCGGCCATCCCGGCTCAAGCCTGAGTACCCGAATAATAGATCTTTTCAGCCCGATTGGTAAAGGTCAGCGCGGACTTATTGTAGCTCAGCCAAAAACAGGTAAAACAGTATTACTTAAAGAAATTGCCAACGCAATCGCATATAATCACCCCGAGGCATACCTTATTGTATTGCTGATAGACGAACGTCCTGAGGAAGTTACCGATATGGCCCGAAATGTAAAGGCTGAGGTAATTTCATCCACTTTCGACGAACCGGCCGATCGGCATGTGCGGATTGCAAACCTGGTTCTCGAAAAAGCAAAACGCCTTACAGAATGCGGTCATGATGTTGTAATCCTGCTCGACTCAATTACACGTTTGGCAAGAGCTTATAATACTGTAGCACCTGCTTCCGGAAAAGTACTCTCGGGCGGTGTTGAAGCCAATGCGCTTCAAAAACCTAAACGATTCTTTGGTGCTGCACGGCAGATTGAAAACGGCGGATCGCTCACAATCATAGCCACGGCACTTACCGAAACCGGTTCGCGTATGGACGAAGTAATTTTTGAAGAATTCAAGGGAACCGGTAATATGGAACTTCAGCTCGACCGCAAGCTTTCGAATAAACGTATTTTCCCGGCTGTGGACATTGTTGCTTCGAGCACCCGCCGCGATGATCTGCTTCTCGAAAAGGATGTGTTACAACGCCTTTGGGTACTTCGTAACCACCTGGCCGATATGAATCCTATTGAAGCCATGGATTTCCTGAAAGATAAGATGAAATTTACACAAACCAATGAGGAATTCCTGGTATCGATGAATAGCTAAAATAAAATTGAAACCTACGGCTATAAAGTTCCACACAAAAAAAAGGTTGACTGTTTCGGTCAACCTTTTTTTTTTGATTTGTTCAACCATCCACTATTTTTTTTGCTGTGGTGGCGGGTTGTGCTGACGCAGCCTGTCGATAAGCATTTTCTGAAATTCACGCTCGGCATCGTACAATTGCAATACTTTAACAGCCGGGAGTACTGATTTGAACCTGATATGGTATTCTTTACGTAAATCCAGGAGTTTCTGTGCTTCGATAATCTGGTTATCAAGAATTTGCACCGCTTCTTTTTCAGTTAGTTTTTCGATCTCAGGTTTATGAAAGTTACCAGCATTTTTGAATGCTTTTTTCAATTCATGGCGCTTCTTATCGTATTCATTATATACAGGCCAGAATACTTTAGCCTCGTCAGGTGTGAGATCAAGTTCCTGTGTGATAAAGGCAACGCGTTGAGCTTCAACTTTTTCGCGATTTGGTTTCTGGCGGTTTCCTTTCTGCCTGTCTGGGTACTTTTCCTGTTGCGCATAAACAAAACTGGTTTGTGCTAATAACACCATTATAATGAGCAGGCTTAAGGCTGTGATTTTCGAAATATACGTTTTCATGATCTTCAGGTTATTTATAGGTTAGCATATCAAGATCTAATTCCTGATCTTTGAGGTAATCAGTGATTTCATCATCAGTAATTTCATTTATTCCTTTTGATGTGTTTGATTCGCTGAGGCTTATTACGGCATTTTCCAATTCAAAGTCCATGCTGTTGCTTTCGGTAAAAAGTACCTCTTGAGCATACGAGGCATCGTAAGCCATGTTAATTTCATTCCATTCGTCGGTTGCCGGTATTGTCGCTGTCTTTTTTGCAGGAATAACAAACACCAGTAATACTGCCACAATTGATGTGGCCAGCAAAGGTGCCCACAAGGCAGGTTTCCTGAATACCGGTATCTGCGATTTTTTAAAAGCTTTGTTTTCTTCCAGTATTATTCTGTCAGTTATCCTGGAACCTAATGAGTCAAAATATCCATCAGGCACTTTATATCCATTCGCTTCCGTTTTTGCTGATTCGGGCAATGGCGAAAGGAAGTCGTTTTCACTTGTTTGTTCTGATATGTTATTTTTCGGTTTCATGATGAGTATATGACTTGCTCAAAGCGTTAAAGTTTAAATTCCTGTTACAGATTGTTCAATTTTTTTCACTGCAAAGTGATACGATGCTTTCAAAGCACCAACCGAAGTGCCAAGTATTTCCGACATCCGGTCGTAGCTCAGTTCATCATAATACCTCATATTGAAAACAGCCTTCTGCTTCCTTGGTAACCTGATGATAGCTTCACGAAGGCGTTTCTGTATTTCCGTACCATCAAAATAATTATCATCCTGCATGGCTCTTACCATAGATGCTTCGGGCGACGATAAAGATAACCAGGATCGGAGCTGTCTGTTTTTAAGAAAACTCAGCGATTCATTAACCGCAATACGATACAGCCAGGTGAAGAATCTGGAATCCTCACGGAAGGAATCGAGGTTATTCCAAACCTTGATAAATATATTCTGAACTACATCATCCGCATCATCGTGGCTAACCACCATGCGTCGGACAAAATAATAGATTTTCTCGCGGTATTTTCGCACCAACAGGTTAAACGCGTAATGCTTATTCTCAGCAGTACGGAATAATTCAAGCAATTCACTGTCAGTATAATCGGGCATAGATAGTCCACAAAGCTGTTAATGCATCTGATTGTTTGCAGGTTAAAAAAAATCCAGGTGATGCGGCTTTGCAAAGTGCTTTATAACAGATTGGCTGACGGATACAATCCAAACGTCATTTCAATTATTTTCAGCTTTTCCGTTCAATAACTTTTCGAACAGCTTTGATAATATGGGGAACATCGAGCCCGTATTTTACCATAAGTTCCTCAGGAGTAGCACTTTCGCCAAATTTATCATCCACAGCAACCATTTCCATTGGTGTTGGCAGGTTAAGTGCCAGTAATTGTGCAATGCTGTCACCAAGGCCTCCATTCATCAGGTGTTCCTCCGCCGTTACTATGCAACCGGTTTTTTTAACTGATTGTAAGACGGCAACTGTATCCAAAGGTTTAATAGTGTGTATATTTATTATTTCGGCTTCAATACCTTTTTCTTTAAGTGCAATGCCTGCCTGCAACGCATGCCATACCATATGTCCGGTTGCGATGATAGTTACATCTTTGCCGGTAGTAAGCAGAATTGCTTTCCCGATTTCGAACGGCAGGTCCGCAGGCATGAAATTCGCTACTTTAGGTCTGCCGAAACGAAGGTAAACCGGCCCTTTAAAATCAGCTATGGCAAGTGTTGCTGCATAGGTCTGGTTATAGTCACAAGGATTTATCACGGTAAGGTTTGGCAACATTTTCATCAGCCCGAGGTCTTCCATGGATTGGTGTGTGGCACCATCCTCACCAAGAGTAATACCGGCATGTGAAGCACAGATTTTTACATTGGTATTCGAATACGCAACGGATTGCCTTATCTGATCATAAACCCTGGCGGTGCTGAAGTTGGCAAATGTTCCGGTAAAAGGAATTTTTCCACTAATGGCCAAACCAGCAGCAACACCAATCATATTTGCTTCGGCAATGCCTGCCTGGAAGAACCGCTCCGGGAACTCTTTGGCGAAAGCATCCATTTTTAATGAACCGGTAAGGTCAGCACAAAGTGCAACTACATCAGGATTATTACGTCCCAGTTGAAGTAAGGCTGCTCCGAATCCTGAGCGGGTATCTTTTTGTTCGGTGGAGGTATAAAGGGTCATACAGCGTGTTTTTGCAATTTGTTATTATGTACTTGTAGAGGAAATTATGGTTTATATAATTGAATATCAGTAGTTTTGCCTGATTCGATCAGGAAGCTTTGTTCAACCGAATATAAAGTAGAACGTGAATTCTTTGGACGGAACAAGATGCGGTAGCTACCTGGTTGCAGGTAAAGGGTTTCAAGAGTGAGGTTGTCGTTGAGTTCATAAATACGGGTCAGCTTGTTTTTGTCGCTGAGCAGCAAAGTGCCGTACCCGTTAAAAGTTTTCCTGATAACCGCGATACCGGGTTCAGGAATTTCGATAGTAGTTGTATGGCTTTGACTTATATCAATATCAGTCAGTGTGATGCGTGGCAACGAAAGTATTTCGAGGTCATACTTACCGGTAAGGTATTTATCCGTTTCACCAAAGTTCTGAACATTAAGTGTTTGAATAGTGCTACCCTTCCTTACTAAACATTGCAGTCCTTTCGAAGCATTACTGCTCCCGGCCATTTTTAGCTGCAGGTATCCCTGGGGAGCATTGGCGGCAACCACGGTATGCTTGCCCGGAACAATGCGCAAAGTATCGATGGCAACCGGTGGAAGAGTATGTATGTCAACACGATAGGTGATTAGCGGATCGACAACCAACGTATCAGGAACACCACGGTTATTCATGGTGTGGATGTAGTTATACATTACTTTGCCCGAATAAACATCAGTAAATGTCATTCCGGCATCGGTTTCGGTAGGTCTGCCGGCTTCATCAAGCAGGTTCACCTGCATAGTGGTCGAATTCAGCGCCTGCGAGATCACAATATTCAGTGCTTTTCGGAAATCTTTTTCGTTGGTGGCATCAAAATAAGTACCTACGCAATTGAATGCCAGGTTAAAATCCTGCCCGATTCCAATAATAAATGGTTTGAGAATGATACCGTTTTTCTGAAGCATTTTTGAAACGGCACAGGGATCGCCGCTACATTCTTCCATGCCATCAGTAATAAGTACAATGATATTGCGGCAGTTGGCACAGGGTGGAAAATCTTTCGCCGCTTGCTCAAGCGAAAAAGCCAGTGGGGTTGTACCCTTTGGATTTATTGACCTTAGCCGTGTCTTGATTTTATATGCATTTCCCGGTGCAAACGGAACCTCCAGTTTGGTGTCGCTGCAAACCTGGGGAGGGTACTGGTACTGGTGGCCGTAAACACGAAGCGCAAATTCAGTGTTTTTCAGGTTGGCAATGCTATCCAGCATTTCGGACATTATCCGTTTGGCAATATTGAATTTTGTATCGCTCTGCCAGCGGCCAAGCATACTTTGGGATGCATCGAAGATAAATAGGATACGGGTTGTCGGAACTGGCTTATTAACAGCAGGTGGCTGATTTTGTGCAGCAAGGCCGGTTAGCATGAAAAGCATGATAACTGTGATTATGATCCTGGTTCCGATGCCTGTGGTTTTCAATGGGATTGATTTTTATGACAAGAGAAGTTTCGAAGGGAGAGAGGCGAGGGGGCGAATTACGTAAGGCGAAAAGTGAAAAAGGGCTGA
>Ga0335397_10007986_pt1 | contig 13369 bp, 8 predicted proteins | sample MAT04_FD_205740 | JGI IMG/M metagenome (GOLD analysis project Ga0335397, IMG submission 205740) | Freshwater microbial communities from Lake Fryxell liftoff mats and glacier meltwater in Antarctica - MAT-04 (spades assembly) (version 2) ...
ATCGCCGTCGGCTATGCGCTCGACCTCAACGGCGAGCCGTCGGTGACCGCTGGAATCCTCTCGGCGAAGAACCGCACGATCAACGAGGAGAGCGGCGCCCAACTCGTCAACCTCCTCCAGACCGACACAGCGATCAACCCGGGCAACTCGGGCGGTCCGTTGCTGAACGGCCGCGGCGAAGTCGTCGGCATCAACACCGCCATCGCCGGACAAGCGCAGAACATCGGCTTCGCCATCGCGATCACGCCGGTGATGGACGTGCTCGACTCGCTACGTGGCGGCAGCGTGCCCGATCGGGCACTGATGGGTGTCACCACGCAACCGACCGGCGAGGGCCTCGGCGTCGAAGTGACCGAGATCGCTGATGGCTCCGGCGCTGCGGACAGCTCGTTGCGGGTGGGCGATGTGATCGTCGCCGTCGACGACACCGACATCACCGATCCGACGTCGCTCGGCGCCGCGATCGCCGGCTACCAGCCAGGCGACACCGTCACCGTCACCGTCGATCGCGACGGCTCGAACCAGGAGATCGACGTCACCCTCGGCACCCGCCCCACCTGATCCGCGACCAGCGGGTCAGCCCGCACGGAACCGGGCGACGAACTCGGCGCCGTGCAGGCGTTCGTTGACCTCGATCGACCCGCCGGCCTCGATCATGATCGAGCGGACGATGGCGAGCCCGAGCCCGGAGCCGCCGGTGTCGAGCGAGCGTGCCGCGTCGAGACGCGTGAACGGCTCGAAGATCTGTTCACGATCGGCCAGTCGGATCGGGGGACCGTCGTTGGCGACCGACAGCGACACCATCGATCCCTCGTGGTCGACACGCACGTCGATGGTCGAAGCTGCGTGACGCTCGGCGTTGTCGAGGAGGTTGCGCAGCACCTGCAGTACCTCGTCGTCGTCGGCTGCCACCTCGGCATCGTCGATCTCGGCGTGACATTCGACGCGAGCCGAAATTCGGCGGTCGAGTTCGCGACGTGTCAGCGCGGCGAGGTCGCAGCGGCGGTCGGTGGCACCCACATTGCGATTTCGCGTCAACACGCGCAGGTCGCGTGCGAGGTGTTCGAGACGATCGATCTCGATCAACGAGTGCTCGGCGGTCTGCGGCCAGTCCGCTCGATCGGGGTACGCCTGGGCGACTTCGAGTTCGGTACGCAACGCGGACAACGGGCTGCGTAGTTCGTGCGACGCCGCGGCGGCGAAGAGCTCTCGCTGCGCTGCGGCGTTCTCGAGGCGCTCGAGCATGTGGTTCAACGTGTCGCCGAGACGTGCGAGTTCGTCGTCGCTCGCGGTGGGAGTGACCCGGGACGACAGATCCCCTTCGGAGATGCGTTCGACGTCGCGTCGCATCTCCTCGACGGGTCGCATCGCACGACCGACGACGCGATAGATGACGAGACCGGTGAACGCCGCCAGCAAGGGCAGCGCCAACAGCAGCCGCAATTCGAGGTGGTGCTGGGCGCGCTTGGCCGAGTCGAGTGAGGTCACCGCGTAGACGGTCATCGGACCGACGGGGGAGTCGACTGTGCGGGCGATCAGCTGATATCGCTCGTCGGTGTCGTTGTCGATCGAGGCGCCGTCGACGATGGTCATCACCTCCCGGCCGAGCGGTGGCGTGGGCACCACGTCGAACCGGGTGCTGTCGGCCAGACCCGGCGTCCGCGACACCACTTGACCAGCGGCGTCGACCACCTGGACCTGGCCGATCTCGCGGCCGGTCGATTCGAGCGTGTCGGGGAGATCGCCGGCGCTGATTTGCGTGGCGACGGCGGTCACTCGCTCGGTGAGCAACGTGCGGGTGTCGAACTCGATCGAGCGGCGCAGCAGGCCGGCGACACCCAGTGCGGTCAACAGCAGGGCGAACGACAGCACCGCCGTGGCACCGATGGTCACCTTCCATCGCAGCGACACCCGCTGATCGAGGTCAAGGCGCATGGTGTGTCATCCGGTATCCGCCGCCGCGAACAGTGTCGATCGCGTCCGCACCGAGTTTGCGACGCAGTGCTGACACGTGGACCTCGACGACGTTGTCGTCGCCGTCGAACGCGATGTCCCAGACGTGTTCGACGATCGCTCGCTTCGGTACGACCTCGCCCGACCGTCGCAACAGGTATTCCAAGACCGAGAACTCGCGCGGCGTCAACTCGGCGACACGGTCGTCGACGGTGCAGACGCGGCGAGCTACATCCAGTGCAACAGGCCCCGAGCGCAACACGACCGGCTGCGACGTGGTGCCACGTCGCAGCAGCGCGCGCAGTCGGGCGAGGAGCACGACATAGGAGAACGGCTTCGACAGGAAGTCGTCGGCGCCGGTGTCGAGCGCTTCGGCCTCGTCGAGTTCGCCGTCCTTGGCGGTCAGCATCAAGATGGGTGTGTGGACCTGGCGTGAACGGAGCTCGGCGCAGACCCGGAACCCGTTGAAGCCGGGCAGCATGACGTCGAGGATGATCGCGTCGTAGTCGTTCTCGGTGGCCATCCAGAGACCGTCGGTGCCGGTGTGGGCGATGTCGACGGCCATCCCCTCGGCTCGCAGGCCGCGTTCGAGCGCTTCGGCTTGGCGAACCTCGTCCTCGACGACCAGCACCCGCACGCCGTCAGTGTCGCACCGCGAACCCGCTGCGCCTCGTCACTGAAGACATCTTCAGCGACCTTCAGCGTCGCCACAGCTCGCGGTGGTTGGGTTGTCTCCATGACCACCACCTCCACCCCCACCCACATCCACACCGACGACACCGCGTCCACGTCGACTGACGGTCTCGAGTCCTGGTTCGGCCCACACGTTCGCAGCCCGCTGGTGCGAGTCGCCGAGGCCGTTGCGATCTTCGGGCTCGGTGCCACTGCCTACATCCACCTCGCCGAGATGTCCGACAAGTTCTCCGAAGTCCCGTACCTCGGGGTCGGCTACGGCCTCCTGTCGATCGCGTGCGTCGTGTCGATCTACCTGCTCGTGCGTGGGGACCGCCGCGGCTGGCTGCTCGGCGGAGCGACCTGCCTCGCCACGTTCGTGGGCTTCGTTCTCACCCGCACCGTCGGTCTGCCCGGATCGATGGACGACGTCGGTAACTGGGGCGAATCGATCGGCACCTGGTCGCTCGTGTTCGAAGGCCTCGTCGTCGTGCTCGGCGCAACCGTCCTCGGCCTCCAGCGTCGCCACGTGGCCGCAATCGCCTGACGCATCCAGGCAAGTCCAACTCAAGCCCCAACAGCACCGATCAGTGCGCGGATCGTCCCGCTTGGCGGAACGGCTCGCGCACTGATCGATGTAGGCGGGTGCGTCAGGCGGCGGGGAGCGCGTCGAGGAACTCGGCTCGTGTCGCCGGGCCGAGCGACGGCTCGGGCGGTCGCTGATCCTTGGTCTGCAACACTGCGAAGATCCGGGCACCGAAGTCGGCATCGGTCAGCAGGGCGTCGGGCGGCGACAGCAGGTTGAGGTTGCGCACGAAGGAGCGCAGCACCACCTGGTCGGAACGCAATGCGGGCGCCAACCCGTCACGCAGGATCGAACGGGTGAAGGCCCGAGGGTCCGATGCGTCGCCGTAGGGATCGTCACCGGCGAGCAGCGCCGCCGCCACCCGCCGCGCTTCACGGTCCTGTTCGACCGACGATCGGTACCAGGGGTGGATCTCGGACCGCAGCGCGTCGTCGTAGGCGACCGAGGCGGCGTGCATGTCGTCGGGGTGCGCAGCAATCGCGGTGACCAGCAGATGCGCGCTCCAGTACGCGGTGCTGCAGCCCCGTCCGTAGAGCGGGTTCGTGCACAGCACGGCGTCGCCGACCGGCACCAGGCCGATGGCGGCGGGTTCACCCTCGACGACGTAGTCGCTCCACTTGTTCAACAGGCCCGCCATCATGTGCACGTCGGGTGTGAGCGGTTCGGCCCGGCCGTCGAGCCACGGCGCCGTTGCCGGCAGCGACCGGGCCGCTGCGTCGAACGCGGCGGGATCCGACAGGCGACGACGGAGCTCGTCGTCGTCGGACGGCACGGCGAGCGTGATGCTGAAGGTCCGGTTGTCGCCCACGAACGTGCCGTACTTGACGTAACCGAGATCGCCGCCGATCGGGCCGGTTCGTGGCGGAAGGTCGGACTCGGGCAGCAGCCGATAGAAGCGGCTCGCGTACACGATCCCGGTGTCCTCGACGGTCTCGGTGACCTCGCTGGCACCGATCTCGGCGAGCCACTCGGCTACGGAGCTCCGGCGCCCGTTCGCTGCCACCACCAGATCGGCCGCCAGCTCGGTGCCGTCGTCGAGCCGCACCCCCGTCACCACCGCCACATCCCCGAAATGGCGCGCCGGTGTTGCGCTCAGCGCAACGTCAGCGGGATTTTTCGGGTTTGGGGTGTTCGGGCTCGGGGTGAAATTGCCGGTGGGGGTGAGGAGGCCGGTGGCGGCGAGGCCGGTGCGGATGGTGACGTTCGGCTCGGCGAGGGCGGCGCGGCGCAGCACCCACTCGAACGTGGTGCGGCGGCATGCGATCATCACCAGGTCGTCGTCACCGGGCTCGGGGGTGAACTCCATGTCGGGCGGCACGCCGTCGCCGAAGCGCATCTCGGTGGCACCTTCGGCGAGGAGCGCGTCGAGGATGTCGGGCTGGTGATCACGCAACAGGTTGCGCAACCGGGCGAGGAACGCGTGGCTGTGGCGAACCTGCGGGGCGCCGCGACGGTTCCACTCGAACGCTTCGTCGGCGGTGGCCGGCATCGGCGTGTCGTCGCGTTCGATCACCGTCACCTCGTGTCCGGCCCGCCCGAGCTGCAGCGCCGTCGACAATCCGGCCACCCCGCCACCGACCACCACGACGTTCACGGCTGGAGCTCCAAGCCCTCGAAGTGACCGGACGACCGCCATTGGTCGATGCACTGGAAGTATGCGACCGGACCGTCCGGATAGCCCATCGAGTTGAGCGCGCCGCGGCGCCCCGAGGATTGGCCCTCGTTGTTGTAGTAGCCGGGGGTGCAGTCGGGAGTGGAGAACCCGTGCACGTGGATGCCGTGCAGCGATCGCATGCCCTCGGCCCAGTGGTCCGACAACAGCTCGCCGCTGCGTCCGACCGTTTCGAAGCCGGATCTCCGGGAGAGCTCGGTACCCACCTCGAAACCCGAGGCGTAGATGACGCGATCGAGTTCGTAGTGCTCGCCGTCGGCCCACACCCCAGTGGCATCGATGCGCTCGATACCTCGGCCGTTCGTGTCGACGAGGTGTGTGCCCGCATCGTTGTTGGCGTCGAGATACCCGTCGTGGAAGCAGGGGCGCTCACACAGTCGGCGATACCCCGGCTTGAGGGCCCCGGCGGTGGACGCGTCGGTGACGAGCGCGTCGACGAGTGAGCGGATCCCGGTCGTCTTCTCGTCCTCGGAGTCCTCGTCTGCCGCGATGAAGGTCTCGCAGGCGAACTCCTGGCCGGGGTTCGACAGCACCTTGTCGCTGAGGCGTTGGCTGATGTCGGTCCAGCCGTCCTTCATCAGGTCTTCGGCGGCATCCCGGTCGATTTCGACGCTCGTCCCCATGGTTGCACAGTACAAGTTCCGCCTTCGGCGGTGGATACCGGAGCTGGTCGCTGCGATCGGAATCGTGGGAGGCTGCGAACGTGCAGATTGCCGTGGCGTTGTACCCGGGGGTGTCGGCCGACGAGTGCGAAGCGTTCACGTGCGTGTTCGATCAGCTCGACGGAGCCGACCTCGTCGGTGTCGGCGCCACGTTCGCCGACGTGCAGCACCCCGACATCGTCCTGGTTCCGGGCGGCATCGGCTGCGCACGCGCGGCCGACGATCCCGTGCTGCTCGACTGGCTGCAGACGGTGGCGCCGCGTTGCACCTGGCTGGCTGCCAGTTCGACCGGCACCGTCGTGGTTGCGGCAGCGGGCTTGCTCGACCACCACGACGCCGCCACCCACTGGCTCGCCGGCGCCTTGTTGGCCGAGCACGGCTCGCAGCCGTCTGCGGAACGGATCGTCGAGATCGGCAACGTCATCACCTGCGAGGGGCGCATCACCGCCATGCACGTCGCGCTGCTGGTGACGCTCCGGGTCGCCGGCGCCGACGCCGTGGCGCTCGTGCGCCAGCGGCTCGCAACCGTCGCGTGCCGTCTCCACCTGCCTCCGGGTGGAGACGCTGGCGGAACCGGAGCGATCGACGCAGAGGCAGCTCGGGACCGGCGCGACCGCGCAATCGCGAGCTCGACACACCCGACGTGATCGATTTCGGACCCCTGGTCACCGGCCCTCGCTGAACCCGCACATCGACGACAACGTGGCCCCGCCCTGGAACACGCCCCACCGTGGTCAGGCGGCGGGGACGAACCCGGTGACGTCGAACAGGAGGTCGGTGGCCTGGTCGGTGTACACGCAGATCGTGCCGGCGGTGCCGAGTTTGATGGTGGCGCCGTTGGCGATGGTCTGTCCGGTTGCGTAGTTGAGGGTGGAGGCTTCGGGTCGTGGGCTGCCGCACGGGTACAGGGTGAGGAAGCCCGGTGCTCCGGCGTCGATGGCCACCACGTTGACCATCGCCCCTGATGCGTTGGCGGGGACGTTGCCACGTCCGCCGACGATCACCTCGGTGGTGCTGGCAGCGGTGCGCCGCCCGGTGTTGGATTGTTGTCCGTCGATGGTGGCGGAGGGTCGAGTGTCGAACAGGCGTGCGGGCACGATCGTGCCGAGGTTCGACCCGGCGGGGACGTATCCGGTGACGTCGAGGATGAGGTCGGTTGCCTGGTCGCTGTAGACGCAGACGGATCCGCCGGTGCCCAACTTGATGGTGGCGCCGTTGGCGATGGTCTGTCCGGCGGCGAAGTTGAGTGTCGACGCCTCCGGTCGTGCACTGCCGCAGGGGTAGATGGTGAAGAAGCCGGCAGCACCGGGGTTGATGGCGACCACGTTGACGGTGGCTGCGAGGGCGGTGGCGGGGACGTTGCCGCGTCCGCCGACCTGGATGGTGGTGGTGGAGCCTGCGGCGCGGCGCCCGGTGTTGGATTCCTGACCGTCGACGGTGGCTGCTGGTCGGGTGTCGTGCAGGCGCGCGGGTTGCACGCTGCCGACGGTGGAGCCTGCGGGTATGTAGCCGGTGACGTCGAGGATGAGGTCGGTGGCTTGGTCGCTGAAGACGCAGATCTTGCCGGCGGTGCCGAGTGTGATGGTGGCGCCGTTGGCGATGGTCTGTCCGGCAGCGAAGTTGAGTGTCGACGCCTCGGGTCGTGCACTCCCACATGGGTAGATGGTGAAGAAGCCAGCAGCTCCCGGGTTGATGGCCACCACGTTGACGTTGGCGGCGATCGCGTCTGCGGGCACGTTGCCTCGTCCGCCGACCTGTACTTCGGTGGTGCTGGCAGCGGTGCGACGCCCCACGTTCGATTGCTGTGCGTCGACGGTGGCGGCCGGTCGCGTGTCGAACAACCGTGCCGGCACCACCGGCACGATGCTGATCGCTGAAGCTGTGCTGCCACCCGTGCCCGGGGTGGTGACTCCGCTGCCGCTGCCGCTGCCGCTGCCGTCGCTGCCGCCGCTGGGCGGCGTGGGGACGATGCCGAACTCGGTGTCGAGCAGCGCGAGCACCATGGTTCCTGGCTCGTGGTTGCGCTCCAGCGGACTCGCGAAGGTCAGCGGGGCGATGCTTGCGATCGTGGCGTACTCCTCGTCGGCGCCGCCCGGGTCGACAGCGACGCGGTCGCCAGTCTGGAAGTACGCGCTGGTCGCCGGCATGTTCATCTGCTCGAGGCTGAGCACCGGCGGCCGGACCGTGCCGGCGTCGACGTCGGTCGAGAAGAACGCCATCGGCGCCAGCGACACTGGGCCGGCGGCCGTGAGCGTGGCCGGGCTGACCGCCACCCAACGCCCGCCGGAACGACCGATCGCAGCGGGCGGCCTGAAGCCGTTCGCGATGAGCGAGGCGAGGAGCGGATCGACGAGAGGCGCGGCCAACTCGGCAGCCTCGAGTTCGAGCATGGCCGGCACCGACAACCGCGAGCCTGCACCGGTCGCATTGCCGCCGGGGCCTGGCTCGTACTGCTCGAGACCGCCGTTCGGGGTGGGCTGCACCCGGTCGCCGTCGCGGGCGTACTCGGGGTCGACATCACCGTCGCTCAAGGCCGACACCAGTCGCGCCAACACCGAGGCGCTGAAGACGTTCGTGACGTTGTCCCACGAGCCGTAGAACTCCTGCAGTTTCGACAGGGTGATCAGGTTGAGGTCGCGTGGCGGGCTCTTGCCCTCGTTGAGCAACCCGTCGAACACCGAACGTTGCACGCCGTCGACCAGTTGCCCATTCGGGCCACCTTTGAGCGTTGACAGCGCGTCATCGAAGTACGTCGTGATCAAACGCCCCTGCGGGGTTGCCGCCAGCAGGGTCTCGCCTCCCTCACCGTCGACGCCCTGGCCGACGAACTTGGCGCGGTGGTCGGGATTGGCGAGTGTGAACGACTCGCCGTGCTGCATGCCCACCAGGGCACGCATCTGTTCGTAGATCTCCGCTCGCTGAGCGAGTTCCGCAGCCCGCTGGATGGGATCGGCGGTGTCGCCGAGAACCCGTCCGTCGGGCGTCAGGATGCCGAGGAAGTCGATGTCGCCCGTGATGTCGTAGAACGTCGAACCGTCCGGCCCGACGACACCGTCAGGGTGCTCCATCTTGATCTTCCAGGCCTTGCGGTCACCGAAGTCGGCAGGCTCGATCTTGGAGTTGACGTTGGCCTGCCCCGGCACGAACTCACGACCGAATCCGTTTTTCTCCGGGTCGAAGTCGATCTTGATGCCCTCGGTCTCCCAGATCGCACGCTGGTTCCCGTCCACCTTGATGGCGAACCCTTCCCACTCCTTGAGGCGGGTCTGCAACCGCTCGGTGAGGGCGTTGCGGAGGTCGTCCTTGCCAGGCCCGTCAGCGACCTCGTTGAATTTTTCGTTGCCGTCGATGAAGGCAGCGATCGCGTTGTCGCGGTCTGTTCCCGGCGGGTGGTAGGCAATGGGTGGCTCGACCACCACGACCAGGGCGTCATACTCCTGCGGGTAGCCGAGGAAGTCGATGTCCAGCCTGTTGACGCCTTTGGTCTGGACGCCCTGCGGTTTCGGAAGAGCCCTTCGGGTCTTGATCAACTCACCCGACTTCGGCGAGCGCGAGCGGAAGATGATCTGGACGCCGTTGTCCTTCGCGATCTCGAAGAGCGCCTTGAGGTCGTCGGAGGTGACGCCGAACGCCTTCCAGATTCGTGGCCGAGTCGTGACGTCGATGCCGCCGCGCAGCACCCGGCTGTCCGGCAGCGCCTCGGCGCCCTGGCGGGTGATCAATTCTTCGGCCTCACGGATCGCCGTGTCGGCGTTGGCCTCGATGCCGTCGCGGACTGCGGTCCGCAGTAGCCCGGTTCGACCGCCGAGCGCAGCTGTCGCCTTCACGATGGTTCGCGCCGCCACGAGCCCTTCGAGCACCATGTCGACGTTCTCGCCGCCCAGTTCGAAGAGTTCGCCCGTGATCAGCTTGAGGTCGCCGGTGGCCAACAGGGTCTCGGCTTTGCCGATCGTGTTCTTCACCATGCCTGTGACGGCATCTCGAATGTTCTCCTCGGTGAGGGTCTGGAGGGCCTCGTTGCCGAGTCGTTTGAGTTCGACCATCTCCTTCACGATCTCGCGGATCATGAGTAGGCGGGCCGCCGGGTCCGACCGCAAGAACGCGATGGTCTGCTTGAACATCCAGGTCTTGGCCTGGAGGATCGCCCGACTACCTGCGTGCGCCAGCAGAGCGATGTCCCACAACCCGCGGAGCGCCGTCTCGACGCCGGCTGCGAACTTGCACCCGAAGTAGGCGTAGGCGATCACGTCCTGGAAGCAGTTGATGAAGCCCTGGGCTTCGGCGACCGGTACGACGGGTGCGAGCGTCACCCGATGTTCGGGCGCCGAGCCGCCCTCTTCGAGGATCTCGACGTTGCGTTGGTCGCCTGGCACGTACTTCGTGGGATCGACTTCGTCGGGGACGAACGGGAAGATCGCATACTCGACGACGAAACCGGACGAATCGGGCGACTCGATCGTCTCCACGATCGCGTCGAGTTCGATCGTGTCGTTGGGCGCCACTTCGTACATCGAAATGCCCTGGGCTGTCGCCGAACCCGGTCGCGAGAAGAACCCGTTGCCGCCGTTGCCCTGGGCTTCACCGGTCAGTCCGGTGAACGTCCTCGCCACGGCGAACGACACGTTGTGACCCTTGTCGGGCCCGTCGGTCCCGTCGGGGTCGGTGACGTTCTTGAACGACCCGCTGATGCGCACCAACTTGCCCGACGTGTAGGCCTGGTTGTCGAGTGTGATCGAGGCTTCGATCAGCTTCAGGGTGAAGGCACGGATGTCGCCGACGCCCTCGGCGCGCGTCTCGAACCCGCTGCCGGTACCGGTCACGATGATCTGGGCCCGGGCGTCGACCGAGTCGGTCGCACGGTAGACCCAGACGAGTTCGTCGGTGGCGCCCTTGGCGGGCAGATCGTTGAAGCCGCGCGTCGGTGCCGACACCGGGTCGAGCCGGACCGACGGGTCGTCGAGGATGTTCGACGACAGGTCGAGTCCGTCGTAGGTCAGGCGGGTGATCGGCCCGTTGGAGACGTTCGTGACCTTGACGGTGACGGTGATCTCGTCGTCTCGGGGGGTGATTACGCCGTCGCCGTTGTTGTCGTCGCCGACATCGATCGACTTCGGCGTCACGGTGACCTCGGCCTTGATCCCCGACGCCGAACCGTTCAGTGAGCCCTCCTTCGGTCCAGCGTCGCGGCCGGCCATGTCTGTGCCGTTCCACGTCGACGTCAGCAAGAACGTGCCCGGGGCGATCGCCCGGAACTGCACGTCGTAGATTCGCTGGTCGTTGCTCGCCAGCGTGAACGGGCTGATCACCTGCGGGGCGCCGATCATCTCGAGCTGGGGCGGCACGGCGACCAGGCCGCCGACCGGGGCGACGTCGGCGAGTACGCCGAGGCCGAGATCAGTCGACACGACGACGCGCGCGGTGAACACGTCGTCGATGCTGTAGCGGGTGCCGATGCCGTTCGGGCCGTACACGGCGTTCGGGTCGTACACAGCGACCTGCAGCGTGGGCGCTTTCACGTCGATGACACGCGACACGGACCTGGTGGCGTTGGCGCTGTTGCGCATCGTCAAGGTCACCGTGTACTTACCCGGCAGTGCGTAGGTGTGGGTCGGACTCGCCGTGGTTGCCGTGCCGCCGTCGCCGAAGGTCCATTCCCACGTCGTGACGCCCGTTGCGAACGGCTCGGAACGGTTGGTGAATCGCCACGAGCCGGGCGTCGTGGAGGCCGCATCGAACGCGGCGTGCGGCGCGAGGGTGCCTTTGACCGGGAGCCATCGGTACTCGTTGATGCGTTCAGTGATCGACTGGGGTTCGTCGCAGCCATTAGGGGTGGGCTGAATACATTTCAACACGGAGGTTCGCACGAGCATGAACGTCGGCCCGAGCAGATTGTCGATCGGCCGGTTGGCCGGGCTCAACACGTGTTTGCACGACGCCACGGTGTATGCGCGCACATTCCACGGGGGAGTGCCACCCTGGGTGAACTGCGAGCCCAGCGTGCCGCGACATGTGCCTACTCGTTGGGGGAAGACGTTTGGAAAGTCTCTGAAGAGGTTTTGCGTGCTCAGCGGTGGACAGTTGCGTACGTCGCGCGGATTGTTGTTGGCCAGGTACACACAGGCCGAGAAGATCGGGTCGTAGACGTCGTAGTAGCAGTCGGTCGACACGTAGGTCGCGCACGGTCCGAGTCCGTTCGGTTCGGTCACCACGGTGAACTCGCCGCCCGCCTCGAAACTGCCGTCGATCCACCCGCCGGCATCGCCCGGCAGACAACCGAGACCCCGTACGCCCACGTTGCTGATCACGCACTCGGGCAATGGGTAGGTCGGCGCCTGGCGAGCAGCCTCGGCCACCGATCCCGGAAGCACCACGACGCTCGTCACGATGGCGGCCGGTGCGAGCATCGCGATGGCCAGCACGGCCCCGATCAGCCGCCGAACACGAGAAGTACAGATCTTGTCCATTGCGGTCAGTCAAATCGGTGCCGCTAACAGACCGCTAACAGCTTCGACGATCGTCGAAAAAATGTGGAGCACCTTCGCCGACGATGGGCGAGCGCCATCAACTCCTACGCTGACGTCATGCGCACGCTGTACGACGCGGACCACGAGGCCTTCCGCGACTCCTTCTCGTCGTTCGTCGCGAAGGAGGTCACCCCGCACTATCTCGAATGGGAGGAGGCCGGCATCGCCCCACGCGAGATGTACGCCACGGCCGGTCAGTTCGGCTTCGTCGGCATGGCGATCCCCGAGCAGTACGGCGGCGGTGGCACCGACGACTTCCGGTTCAACGCCATCCTCGGCGAGGAGTTCAACGCTGCGGGCATCGGTGGTGCGGGCCTCGGCCTCACTCTGCACAACGACATCTGCACGCCGTACTTCGTCGAATACTGCACTGACGAGCAGGCCGAACGGTGGATGCCCGGCATCGCATCGGGCGAGCTGATCACCGCGGTGGCCATGACCGAGCCGGGCACCGGCTCCGACCTCGCCGGCATCGCCACCACAGCCATCCGCGACGGCGACGAGTACGTCGTCAACGGCTCGAAGACGTTCATCACCAACGGCATCAACTCCGACCTGGTGATCGTGGCGGCCAAGACCGATCCCACCGAACGCCACAACGGACTCTCGCTGCTGGTGATCGAACGCGACATGGAGGGTTTCGAACGCGGACGCAACCTCGACAAGATCGGCATGCACAGCCAGGACACGGCCGAGCTGTTCTTCACCGACGTGCGCGTGCCGGTCGCGAACCTGTTCGGCGACGAAGGCAAGGGTTTCACCTACCTCGCCGCGAACCTGGCCCAGGAGCGTCTGTCGATCGCGATCGCCGGCATCGCTGCGGCCCGGGCGGCACTCGGCTGGACGCTCGAGTACGTCGGCGAGCGCACCGCGTTCGGCAAGTCGATCGGCACGTTCCAGAACACGAAGTTCGTGCTCGCCGAGATCGCCACCGAGGTGGACGTCACCCAGGCCTACGTCGACCAGTGCATCCTGCAACTCAACGCGAAGACCCTCACGCCGGCCCAGGCCGCGCAGGCCAAGTACTGGTGTACCGACCTCCAGAACCGGGTGGTCGACCGCTGCCTGCAGCTGTTCGGTGGCTACGGCTACATGACCGAGTATCCAATCGCCCGGGCCTACGTCGATGCTCGCGTCACCTCGATCTACGGCGGCACCAACGAAGTGATGAAGACCATCATCGCAAAGTCCATCGGACTGTGACGGTCCATCGGACGTGGACCCGTTACATCCTGGGTCTGCTGACCGCTGATGTGATCCTGTGGAGTTGGTACTTCCAGAGGCCGAGCGTGCCCAGGCC
>Ga0335397_10007988_pt1 | contig 13368 bp, 8 predicted proteins | sample MAT04_FD_205740 | JGI IMG/M metagenome (GOLD analysis project Ga0335397, IMG submission 205740) | Freshwater microbial communities from Lake Fryxell liftoff mats and glacier meltwater in Antarctica - MAT-04 (spades assembly) (version 2) ...
GCAAGTCACGTCTGCGCCGCGCGAATGCTGAAGCCGCCAAGGAGTTGGTACGCAACACGCGGCTGGATCACCGAGCAGTCAACGCTGAACTCAATCGGCTGTCAGGGATTCGGCGGGTCACCGAGGCGACGAGTGACGAACTCCAGTTGCGCCTCGATGCCGCCAACAAATGGCTCCGCCGCCTGCGCTGATCGGGCCTCGAGAACCGATGGTGCCTAGCTGGCAGGGAGGTTGGCGAGCAGAATCTGCATCTCTTTGCTCTCGAGCTCCTGTGCGGCCTTGATGTCCTTCGCCAGAGCGATGGCCTCGCTGCTCAATCCAGCCGGAATCTGTTCGTCCGCCATGGACACAGCGCCCGTATGGTGAGCGATCATCAGCTCGAGGAACAGGCGGTCGAGGGTGAGTCCGGAAGCGGCATCGAACTCGTCTTGCTGGGTTGTCGTCATCATGCCGGACATCGAGTGTTCGCCGTCGCTCGTTGCAGGCTCTGCGGCGGGCACTCCCCAGTCGTCGAGCCACGCAGTCATCACGCGCATCTCGGGGTCCTGTGCGGCCTTGATGCGTTGCGCCAGCGAGCGCACCTGCGGTGTGATTCCTCGGGCGATGACGGCATCGGACATGTCGATCGCTTCCTGATGGTGCGAGATCATCGACTGCGTGAAGGCGATGTCGGCGTCGTTGTGAGCTACGGCCGCGACCGTTGTCACGCTGGTCGAGTCCTCAGCGTCGTCCGAGCAGCCGGTAGCGCCGACGAGCACAACGGCGGACATGGCGACGCCGCACACGAGGAGTAGTCGGGGGTGGCGGTGGCGGGAACGCATGGTCATGAAGCTATTGCACGGAGGCGTACTGCATCGCGAGCCTAGGGAACGAGAGCCGAGGGAACGAGAACACAGCGTGTGCCTGAGTAGATCGTCGGCATGCACTTGTTGCAGTGAATGCACAGCGATCGACGGCTCGGGTCTTCGCTCATCGCCTTGACCAGATTCGGCTCACGGAGCAGGGCGCGACCCATGGCGACCAGCTCGAAGCCGTCGTCGATCGCGGCGTTGACGGTGTCGAGCGAGGTGATGCCGCCGAGCAGGATCAGCGGCATGGTCAGCTCCGAACGGAACTGCCGGGCGAACGGCAGGAAGTACGCCTCCTCGAACGGATATGACTTCATGAACCGGTTGGCGATCAGTTTGAATCCGAGCCGGACGGGCCCGGGCAATGTGGCGGCCATCTCGGCGATCGGCGCTTCGCCCCGGAAGAGATACATCGGATTGGCCAGCGAGCTCCCGCCCGTGAGCTCGATGGCGTCGAGATGCCCGTCGGCTTCCAGAAGCTTGGCGATGGCGAGCGATTCGTCGACCCACAACCCCCCGGGCACGCCATCCGCCATGTTCAACTTGGCGTACACCGCCATGTCCGGCCCCGCCGCGGCTCGCACCCGCTCAACGACCTGCCGGGCGAAGCGCGCCCGATTCTCGATCGACCCACCCCAGGAGTCTCTGCGGCGATTGAGTTTCGGGCTCATGAAGGCGCTGAGTAGATAGTTGTGACCCAGGTGGACCTCGATGGCGTCGAACCCGGCCTCTCGCAGCACGGCGGCGCCGTTGGCGTAGTCGTTGATGACGCGATCGATGTCGGCCTCGGTGCAGGCGCGGGTGAGTCGCATCGCGCCGGGACTGAGAAACCGTGACGGAGCGAGCGCCGGGCTCTTGGTGCCAGCTGGATTGGCCACCGGTCCGGCATGGCCGATCTGCGCCGACACCGCGGCACCCTCGGCATGCACGGCGTCGGCCAGGTGTGCGAGTCCCTCGAGCGCATCGGGTCCGAGCACGATCTGATGGCCATCAGTCGATCCCTCACGGGACACGGCGCAGTAGGCGACCGTCGTCATGGCGACGCCCCCGGCGGCAACCGCCCGATGGAACTCGATCAGCTCATCGGTGACGACCCGTTTCGGCGTTCGGCCCTCGAATGTCGCAGCTTTGATGATGTGATTTCGCAGCGTGAGTGGACCCAACCTCGCGGAAGCGAAGGGATCTCGCGCTGAGAGATCGTTGGGGGCGGAGTCCTCGGGTCCAGGCATGGCGCCGAGTCTGACACCCCGAACGACGGGGTGACACGCTCGAGCTACTGGTAGGCCGGGTCGGCCATGGCGCCGAGTGACCGCGAGCGAACCGGCGTGGGGAGCACCGGTGCCAAGGTGTGTGGTAGTTCGGGGCCCCAGTTGACCGCATCGCCAACCATCTCGATCTTGGCGTCGGTGGTGTACCAGTCGACCAGGTCGCCGTCGCAGCGGACGAGCCACGTGCACCCGACTCCGTCGGCGGCGGTGAAGTCGCCGTGACGGATCAGCGGCGGCCGGAAGAAGTACGTGCCTTCCCACATGACACCGAAGTTGTAGTCGAACCCGCCCTCGAGGCAGTACGCCTCCTCGTACACCGGGTGGTGCGCGAGCGGATGTTCCTTCCAACCCCCCTCGGCCTTGATGAGGCGGGAGTAGAAGCCCGTCTCGGCGTCACGGTGCAGCATTTTGATGAACAGGCCGGGCACGGGGGTGCCGCCCAGATCGAAACGCATCGGGCTGCCCAACTCGACCGTGATCCAATCCATCTCGGCTGAGTGCACCACCACGAGGACCTGGTCAGCGCGGACACCCTCGGCATTCTCCGCGGCCAGATCGAACTGCCAGTCGCCGTACTCACGGAAGAACAGGATCACCGTGCCGGCGGCCACCCGAATGGCGGGCGTCACCACCCCGATCGGGGCCTGCCAGTAGCCGCCCTCGTGGAGCGTCTCCTCGCCCAGCCGCACCTCTCCTGAGAGCACGTACCACTCGGTTTCGGCGTGATGTCGACCAGCGGGACGCGACCAGTCGGTGATGAACTCGATCCTGGCGGACAGCGACCCGTCCTCTTCGTCGTAGGAGAGATGTCGTTGGCGAGCCGTGCCCGTCGACTCAGGGAACTCGGCGGGATGCCAGATCAGGTCCTTCTCATCGATGATCTCGACATGTGGGCGCACGGTGCCTCCAAAGGGGCTCAACGCAAACGAACGTTGAGCGGAACGGTGTTCCGCAATTGTGTTACCTGAAGACGCCATCGGCAAGCGCGAGCCTTTAGGGTGCCGCCATGGCCGATCCCGTCGTCTCGATCCGTGCGCCTCGATTGGCCCTCAATCTGCCCGGATTCGGAACGTTCTTCCCGCCCGATGAGCTCCATCGGGTGATCGAGGCAGCACAGATCATCGAGGAAGCCGGTGCCGATGAACTGGTCATGCCGGATCACGTCGTGATGGGCAGCCGCACCGACCGCTATCCCTACGGGACGTTTCCGTACCCCCCCGAGTTGCCATGGCTCGAACCATTGACGGTGTTGACGGCGGCGGCCGCGGTCACGACGACCATTGGGTTGCACACCGGGATCTTGGTGGTGCCGCTTCGTCCGGCGCCGCTGCTGGCCAAGACGGTCGCGACGATCGACGTTGTCTCCCGCGGGCGCCTGTCGCTCGGCGTCGGTGCTGGTTGGCAACGCGAGGAGTTCGAGGCCAGCGGGATTCCCTTCGAACAACGCGGACAGATCCTCACCGACACCATCGCGGCATGTCGCGAGCTCTGGGGGCCGTCGCCGTCGAGGTTGTCGTCGCCGTCGGTCAATTTCGAGGACATCTACTGCGAGCCGTCACCGGTCAGCGATCGTGTCCCCATCTACTTCGCCGGAAAGCTCACGGCACGGAACGTGGCGCGGATCGTGGACCTCGGCGACGGATGGCAGCCACCGGTCGGCATGGCGCCCGACGCGATCGCCGCCGGAGTCGATCAACTTCGACGAGCCCACGAGGCAGCCGGGCGCAGCGTCCCGCCGATCGTCGTGCATCATTCGCTGGCGCCCGTGCGGGTGGACGGCGTGGTCGATCTCGATGCCACGATGACGTCTGCCCGCTCCTTCGTTGGGGCGGGTGTCACCACGCTGTCGATGGGCATTGCGCCGATCGCGGGGACCCCCGACCGGCTGGGCGAGGCAACGCGACGCCTCGTCGATGCGTTCCACTCTGCTGCTCAGTGAGTGGCGCTGTTCAGTGAGTGGCGCTCGACTTCGATGAAGTGTTGCGTCGGCGCTGGCGGTCCAACTTGTTCACGTCGGCGCCTGCGCTGGTGGCCTCGGCCAGCGCCGTCTCGAGCGCGGTCTTCGCCTCGTCGAGTTGGGTGTCAGCAAGGTCGACGTCGGCAACACGACTCGTCGCCACGACCGTGCCAGCCAGACGCACGTACTCCTTCAGCATTCCGACATCGAGATTGCCGTCGCGCACTCGCGAGTTCCGAAGTTGTTCGGCGGTGGGCGTCTTCAGGTCGCTGACCAGTCGCACAGCTGCCATGGCGCGAAGCACGTAGTAGGTGGTGTCGACCTCCCACCAGAAGAACCCCTGTCGTGCCGAGTTCGGCAAGTGGTGGTGGTTGTTGTGCCACCCCTCACCGCCGGTGAAGAGGGCGACAACGACGTTGTTGCGGCTGGTGTCGGTCGTGACGTAGCGGCGTGTGCCGATGACGTGTGCCACCGAATTCACCAGGAAGGTCCCGTGCCACAACAACACCGTGGACAGGAAGAACCCGATGAGTAACGCTGACCAGCCACCGATCAACGCGCAGGCGATCGCCAGCGACCACGGTGGGATCCAATCGTGCTTGTTCAGGAACCGCAGTTCCGGAAACTTCTCGAAGTCGTCGATGGAGTTGGCGGGCACCGAGGTGTGGGCGTCGGAGATGATCCAGCCGATGTGGCTCCACCAGAACCCCTTGATGGGGGAGTGGGCATCGCGGTCGGTGTCGGCGTATCGGTGATGCATCCGATGGTTTCCCGCCCACCACAACGGGCCCTTTTGAACGGCGGTTCCGCCACCGAAGGCGAAGATGAACTGCATCACCCGGCTCGTGCGAAAGCTCCGATGTGCGAAGTATCGGTGATACCCGGCGGTGATGAAAAACATGCGGACGACGTAGAGCGCGCCCATCAACACCCAGTTCCACCAGGGGACGCCGGTGAGAAACGCCAGGAACGGCACGAGGTGGACGAGAGCAATGGGAATGCAGTCGGCCCATCGGATTCGTGGCGTCACGAGGTCGCCGGGGTGGGATGCGTTGGCAGTTGCGATGTGGAGATCGTATCGGGACGTCGTAAAACGGGCGAGACTGTCGGCAGCCGACGAGAAGAAATTCATCAGGGGGAATCACATGACCGAGAACCACTCCGGCCCATTTCGGGTGATCCAATGGGCGACAGGCACCGTTGGTATCCACGCGGTACCCGGAATCGTGGCCCATCCCGATCTTGAGTTGGCGGGATTGTGGGTCCACTCAGATTCAAAGGCCGGTCGTGATGCTGGCGAGATCTGCGGCATTGCTCCGACGGGCGTGATCGCCACCCAGGACGTCGATCAGTTGCTGTACGAAACCGACGCGGACTGTGTGTGTTACACCGCCAGTTCGGACATCCGGCCCGATGCCGTCATCGACGATCTGTGCAAGATCCTCGCCGCCGGCAAGAACGTCGTGAACACCTCCTACGTGCCGCTGATCTTTCCGGGGACCGCCGGCCCAGGGATCCTCGACCGCTTCACTGCCGCGTGCGTTGAGGGCGGCACGTCGATCTATACCTCTGGCATCGACCCGGGGTACGGCAACGCCGGCGTGACCATCCCGGCGCTGTCGATGTGCAAGGAGATCGAGACGGTCCGGATGATGGAGATCGTCAACTACGCCACCTGGGACAACCCGTTCACGATGTTCGAGATCATGGGATTCGGGAAGACCGATCCGTCGCAGTCGTTGTTGCTGTCGCCGGGGTCGACGGCGTTGGCGTGGGGCCCGACCATCGAGATGGTGGCGGCGGCCCTGGATGTGAAACTCGACAGCATCGAGGAATGGCACGAGGTTCGCTATGCCGAGGAACCGTTCGAGATCGCCTCCGGTCCCATCCCCGTTGGCGGCATCTCGGCGATGCGGTTCGAGATCCGCGGCATGCTCAACGGCGAGGCACGGATCATCGTCGAGCACGTGACCCGGTTGCGCGACGAGGACGTGTTCGATTGGCCGACCGGACAGGGATATCGGATCCACGTCGAGGGGGAGCCGTGCGTCGACATCGAGTTGATGGTCTCGAGCCATCACGGCGATCACAACCACGCAGGATGTCTGGCCACCGCCATGGCAGTGCTCAACGCGGTGCCCCATGTGGTGGCCGCCGAGCCGGGGGTGCTGAGCTTCATCGACCTGCCGGTCTATTCCGGACGGCACCTGCTCCGCTGACCCCAGGACGTGGGTCTACTCGTTCAATCGGCGAGCGTGACGCGGGTGGCCGTGATGATCGTCTCGCCGAGTTGGCCGAGGATCCAGCGCGGATCACCGGCGCTTGAAGGCGACGTGTAGTCGGCGACGATCAGCGATCCGTCGGGCTCGTCGATGATCGAAGCAAACGCACAGTCTCCGCGTGATGGGAGATCCATGGCCCATGTCACCGTGGCGGCCTCGGGATCGAACCGGTAGATGGCGCTGCGTTTGCGGGTGATCGACCACAACGCCTGGTTGATCCGCATGCGGACGCTATCTGGCAACCAGCGAGGTGCCACATCGAAGTTGCCTCCGAACGACAGAGACCGCCGGGCGAACAGGAACAGTTCGTCGTGCCATCGGATCAGATGGGGCGAGTCGAGCTTCGGTCCGATCGGGGTCGAGGACAACCGATCGAACGACGGGCCGATCACGATGTCGGAGCCATGTCGCGACGGGCCCTCGTTGCGAGTCACACCCGCCATCCGGCCGTCGTCGAGCAACGCCAGATCCATCTCGCAGCCACCGACATGGACATCCTGAGGCTCGGACCAGGACCGCAGGTCGTCGCTCCAACGGACTTCGATGGTGGGATCTGCGGGCCGTGGACCGTACATCCGCTCGGCGCCGCGGTAGTCGAACATGGCCCAGCGGTCGCCGCCTGGATCATTGGCGTTCAACGGGTCCGGCCAGCGCCGAATCCGCCACGGAACGATCGGCTCGTCGATGATGACGTCGGGCTCGGACCACCCGCCCTCATCCAGCGTTGCCAGCCACACTCGCTGCGGTTGGAACTTCAGTCGCTCGACGCCCAGTTGGAACCAGATGAGGTGGAGTTGTCCATCGTGGACGATGAAGCGGGGTTCTCGGAGGTCGGAGCCCAACGTGATCGTCGTGTCGTGACGCCATGCCGACCCGTCGCAGAGCGTCGACGCGATCGACCCGTCGACCACCGCCGCCGACGTCACCTCCAGCCGGACCTCGGGAGATGCGAAGTGTGATGGCGCAGTTCGCCACACGAGATGCAACCGACCGTCGTGGCGGATCCAGTCCAAGTTGTTGTTGGAGTGCAGACATGTCACCCCGGCGGCAGCGATGCCGGGAATCAGCTGGCTGACCAGCTCTACCTTGATGGCTCGGGTCGCTCTCATGGCGCCAGAGTCTGTCAGGCCGTGAGCTATTCGATCAGAAGACCCGGCGGATGACTTTCACGTTTCGGGGCCAAGCCCAACCATTCGGAACCAGAACCAGCACGTTCTTGCGGGCCTTGCCGATCTTGACGATCTGGCCGTGGTATCCGCAGAAGAACCAGAGGATGAGGGTGACGAGGCTGTTGAACGTCGGCACCTGGAAGGAGGTCCTCGGGCAGACAATCTTCGGTGGCGGGGGAGGGGTCGGCGCCGGAGTTGGCGCTGGAGCTGGCGGGGGAGCGGGCGCCGGAGGCGCGGGTGGCGCCACGTAGGGAACCACAGCGAGCGTCCGGGTCGTGGGGGAGCTGTTGATGGTGCCGTCGAAGATCGTGATACGCAGTGTGCGGTTCGACCCGTTCGGGTTGCCCGCCACGTTGGTATACGTGATCGATCGAATCGCGGCCTGCCACTGCGCCACCGTGGCCCGAGCCGGGGTCGTTGACGAGCTCATCGTCATCGAACCAGAAATCGTGTTGAAGAAGGCGTTGACGTTGCCCATCGTCGACCCGTCGTTGACGAACGAGAGCACGTCCTCGCCTTCGATGTATCCCGACGAGATCGACAGTGTTGCCGTCGTCAACACCGAGTCATCGCGATCGGTCACCGTGAGGCCATCATCGATGCTCACCGGCGACGAGCCGGCCGAGCCTTGGGTCCACGTCACCGGGCCGCCGCTCATGGTGGCGATCGGCGTCTGGTTCACCGAGGTGACCGACACCGACTTGGTGACGGCGGCGCTGGCGGTGGAGCCGTCGTTGGCAATGAATTGAACGACACGGGACCCTGCGCTCGGGATGGCCGCGGCGTTGGTGAACTTCACCGCTCGCAGTGCGGCCTGCCATTCGGCCGGGGTAGCGGTGGCCCCCGCCGAGGTGAGCGTCAGCGTGCTGAGCGTGAAGCTGCCAGAGATGTTGCCCATCGTGGCGCCATCGTTGGTGAAGGTCAGCGAGTCGTTGACGACATCGCCGCCACTGGTGATGATGGCGGTTGCCGACGCCATGCCGGCCGAGTCCGGATCGGACAGCGTGAGGCCCGGGTCGATGGCAGTTGCCACCGAGGCATTGTCGCCCTGGACCCACATCGTGGTGCCGCCCGATGTTGTCGCAATGGGAGTGTCATCGGTAGCGGTGACCGTGATGGTGCGTGTTCTGGGCAGGCTTCCGTCGGCGCCATCGTTGGCGACGAACGTCACGACCCGCGAGGTTGCAACCGGAGTATTCGAGGTGTTGGTGAACGAGACGGCACGCAGGGCGGCCTGCCAGTTGGCCAGTGTGGCCACCCCACCGCTGGAGGTCAGCGACAGCACGCCGGTGGTCGGATCGAAGACGCCGGCGATGTTGCCCATGGTGGCACCGTTGGCGACGAACCCCAGGACGTCTGCTCCAATCTGGAACCCGCTGGTGATCGACACGGTCCCCGTCGAGAGTGCCGTGTTGTCGGGGTCGGTGACGGTCACGCCCGCATCGATGGTGATGACGGGGGAGGCGGTGTTGTTGGCTTCGGTCCACGAGGCGGCACCGCCGGTCGTGGTGACGATCGGAGCGTCGTTGGCGCCGGACAGCGAGACCAACTTGGTGGCCCCACTACTGGCGGTCGATCCGTCGTTGGCCACGAACGAGACCGTCCGATTGAGGACATTCGGGGCGAGAGACGTGTTGTTGAAGGTCACCGAGCGGAGCGCGGCCTGCCATTGGGCGATCGTGGCGGTGGAACCAGCCGATGTGAGCAACAGCACGCCGGTCCCAGCGGTGTAGGCGCCCGAGATGTTGCCCATGGTGGTCGGGTTGTTGGTGAAGGCCAAGACATCCTGGCCAGCCGTGAAGCCCACGGAGATCGACACCGTGGCGCTCGCCAGGGTGGCCGAGTCGAGGTCGCTGACAGCCGCGTTGGGATCGACCACGACGGGCACGGCGCCCCCGCCGGGCACCTCGACCCAGGTGGTCTGACCCGACGACGTCGTGGTGATCGGAGTGTCGCTGGTGGCTGCCACGGTGACGTTTCGATTCGAGGCAACGCTGGCGTCGGTGCCGTCGTTGATCACGAAACTCACGGTGCGGACGGCGGTATTGGGGGTGTCGGAACTGTTGGTGTACGTGACTGCCCGCAGGGCGGCCTGCCACTGAGCGGGGGTGGCCGTGGCACTGGCCGATGTGAGGCTCAGCACACCGGAGGTAGTGTTGTAGCCCCCGGTGACGTTGCCCATGGTGGAGCCGTCGTTGGTGAACCCCAGCGAGTCCTGACCGGTCGAGAAGTTGGTGATGATCGACACGGTGGCGCTGGCCAGCGTGGCGGTGTCGGCATCGGTCGCAACGAGCGCGGGAGCAATGGCGACCGGCGTCGAGGCAAGGTTGTTGCCTTCGGTGAAGGAGGCGCTGCCACTGCCGGCGGCCACGATCGGCACGTCGTTCACCGCCGCGACCGTCACGCTCACGGCCTCAGTGGCGCTGGAGGCGGCGCCGTCATCGACCGACCAGGTGACCGTGCGGGTCGATGTCGTCGGGTTCTGCGAACTGTTCGTGTAGGTCACATCGCGCAGAGCCGCCTGCCACTGCGCGATGGTGGCGGTCGAGCCGGCCGAGGTGAGGGTGAGGATGCCAGACGGAGCATCGAAGCTGGCGGTGACGTTGCCCATGGTGGCTGGAACCTCGATGAGGTCGAGCACGTCTTGGCCGCTGATGTGATTGGCGGTGATGGCGACGGAGGCGCTGGCCAGCGTGGCGTTGTCGGCGTCGGCGACGGTGGCGGCCGGTGCAACGGCAATCGGCGTCGAGGTGACATTGTTGCCCTCGACGAAGGCCACGGTGCCGCCTCCGCCGGTGACGACAGGAGTGTCATTGGTGGCAGCGACCGTGAGCCCGCGGGAGTCGCTACCGGAACTGGTTGCGTCGCTGACGGAGAACGTCACGACCCGGGCGGTGGTGCTGGGAGTGTTCGACGAGTTCGTGAAGGTGACAGCGCGCAGCGCTGCCTGCCAGTTGGCGAGCGTGGCGGACGACCCGGTCGAGTTCAACGTGAGCGCACCGGTTCCGACACTGAACGCAGCGGTGATGTTGCCCATGGTGGCGCCGTCGTTGGTGAATGACAGCGTGTCGGATCCCGATGAGTACGCGGTCGAGATGGTCACCACGGCGGTGCCGAAGGTAGCTGTGTCGGCATCGGTGATTGTCACTGTGGCGTCAACAACGACTGGCGTCGAGGTGGCATTGTCCGCTTCGACCCAGGCCGCTGAACCACTGGCTGCATTGACGATCGGGGTGTCGTCAGTGTCGTTGACCGTGAGGGTTCGCGTGGTGATGGGCCCGGACCCGGAGCCGTCGTCGACTGCGAACGACAACGTCCGCGAAGCGCCGGTCGGGGATTGTGAGCTGTTGTCGTACTTCACCACCCGCACGGCGGCCTGCCACTCGGCGAGCGTGGCGGTGGCTCCGGTCGAGGTGAGCAACAGCACGCCAGTCCCAGCGGTGTAGGCGCCCACGATGTTGCCCATGGTGGTGCCGTTGTTGGTGAACGAGAGGCTGTCCTGCGCAGTGACCAATCCGCTCGTGATGCTCACCGTTGCTGAGCTGTCGGTCAAGGAGTCTGGATCGGTCACGGTCAGCCCCGGATCAACAGCAACCGGAGTGGAGGCAACATTGTTGCCTTCGGTCCACGTGGCGGAACCGCCGCTGGTCGTGACCACCGTGTCGTCGTTGGTGCTGGTCACCGTCACGGATTTCGTACTGGCCGTCGAGGATGCGCTGCCGTCGGAGGCAACGAAGGACACCGTCCGTGTTGCGACCGACGGAACGTTCGATGAGTTGGAGTAGGTGACCGCTCGGAGCGCTGTCTGCCAGTGGGCGATCGTCGCAGTGGCGCCTGCCGAGGTGAGTGCCAGCACCCCTGTTCCAGCGGTGTAGCTGGCAGTGATGTTGCCCATGGTGGCGGGGACTTCGACGAGGTCCAGCGCGTCCTCCGTGCTGGTGAGGTTGGCGCTGATGGTGACCGTGGCACTTGCCAGCGTGGGGTTATCGGGATCGGTGACCGTGATTGCGCCGTCGACGGTCACCGGGGTAGAGGCAGAGTTGTTCGGCTCGATGAAGGCGGCTGATCCGCCGGAGGTCCCCACGACGGGCGCGTCGTTTGTTGCGGTGACCGAGACACTCTTTGAGGTGGTGGCGCTGGCTGCTGAACCGTCGTTGACGACGACGGTCACGCTGCGCGTTGATGTCGATGGAGCGTTGCTCGAGTTGTCGTAGGTCACGGCTCGGAGCGCGGCCTGCCACTCGGCCACGCTGGCGCTGGCGCCAGCAGAGGTGAGTGCGAGCACGCCAGTCCCGGCGTTGTAGGACGCAGCAACGTTGCCCATGGTGGAGCCGTCGTTGGTGAAGGCGACGACGTCTTCGCTGGCTGCGAGGTTGGTGGTGATCGAGACCGTGGCCGAGGACAGCGTCGTCGAATCAGGGTCGGACACCGTCACGCCGGTGTCGATCGTCACCGGCGTGGAGCCCGTCGCTGGTTCGGTCCAAGCCGTCGTTCCACCGCTGGCGGTGACGACCGGTGAGTCGTTGGCGGCGGTCACGCTGATGGTCTGGGTGGCAGCAGTGGAATTGTCGGTGCCGTCGTTCACGACGAACTCGGCAGTGCGCGCGGCCACCGACGGTGCATCGGACGAGTTGGTGTACGTGACCGCTCGCAGAGCGGCTTCCCACTGAGCGAGCGTGGCGGTGCCACCAGCGGAGGCGAGGCTCAAGACGCCGCCAGTATTCGACGTCGTTGCGATGTTGCCCATGGTGGAGCCGTCGTTGGTAAACGCCAGCGCGTCCTCACCGGAGGCGTAGTTGGTGGTGAGGCTGATGGTGCCAGACGCGAGCGTCGTGCTGTCTGCATCAGAGACTGCGACGGCAGCGTCGATTGTCACAGGGGTGGACGCCACATCGGCGCCTTCAACGAACGTCGCGGGAACACCTCCAGCCGTCACCACCGGCGCCGTCGAGGCCCCAGCGGGTTCGACGAACTGTGACAACAGGCCGATCGACGTGACCACGGAGGTAGCGATGATGAGCTTGAGTTTCGAGAGCACGCCCCAGTATCGACCATTTGGATGAGAGCTTGAGTCGAAAGACCTATTTTCGGAGCCTGGGATAGGTCATCGGGGCCAGGATGCCAGATCGACGCCTCTCGCGATGTCGAACTCGTTGGGCGGCTCGCCGGTGTAGGGACCGACGTCCGCAACGTCGACGTCGGTGACGCCCAGGCCGAGGGTGCGGAAGAACTCGTGCCTCCACGGCGACGCTCCGAAGAAGCCGGTGCGCACGACGACCAGATCCAGGCTGGGAACCACGAAGACGTACTGATCGCCGAGGCCCGACAACGCGAACATGTCTGCTGGTGCCGAGGCGATCCAACGACGATCGACGCGGTGTCGAACGAGAATGGAGGCCGAATAGTGCCACATGCCCTGGTTGGTCCAGATCAGGAACCCGTAACCCGGGTTGGTCGCGCTCGACGACGTGGCCTCGCGGAGATAGTCAGGATCGATGAGCGCCGTTTCTCCCCACTGGCCGTGGTGCAACAGCATCGAACCGATCTTGGCCAGGTCGAGCGGACGCATCGAGAGCTGGGCGTAGCCGATGGTGTGGCCGCTGCGGTCCCGCGCCCAGTACCAATCGGCGTCGGCAATGGCCAGCGGACCGAAGAGTTGCTCCCGGGCGAAGGTCTGGACGTCCATCCCGACGGCGCGAGTCACGACCTCGGCCAGTACCGTGACGGGCGCTTGGGCGTACTCGAAGTAGGTGCCGGGAACATGATCGAACGGCAGGGTGCCGACGTAGGCAACCGTGTCGGCCAACGCAGGGTTGGCATCGTTGAGCCACGCGAACCGGAGCC
>Ga0335397_10007992_pt1 | contig 13363 bp, 7 predicted proteins | sample MAT04_FD_205740 | JGI IMG/M metagenome (GOLD analysis project Ga0335397, IMG submission 205740) | Freshwater microbial communities from Lake Fryxell liftoff mats and glacier meltwater in Antarctica - MAT-04 (spades assembly) (version 2) ...
ATATCGAGAATGTTGCCGCAATCGCACTTAGAACCGTCAGAAATAAAGATTTCCGAAGCATCAATATCGCAGCCCCGCGACTGGAAATCGTGCTCGGCAATTTTCTGCCGCAGCCATTCATAACCTTGTTCCGGGCCGTATCCTTTGAAGGTATCCCGCGAACCCATTTCTTCCACCGCAGCCACCATCGCCTCGCGACAAGCAGCAGGTAAGGGTTCGGTGACATCGCCAATTCCCAGTCGGATGATGGGTGCACCGGGATTCGCATCTGCAAAGGCTTTGACTCTGCGCCCAATTTCGGGAAACAGGTAGCCGGCTTTGAGTTTGAGGTAGTTGTCGTTGATAGTTGCCATTTTTGCGATCGCTCTCAATGTCGTACAATAGCTTACTGCTAATTGGCAGCTAGCTGTTGACTGTTGACGGTTGACTGTTGACTGTTGACGGTTGACTGTTGACTGTTGACTGTTGACTGTTGACTGTTGACGGTTGACTGTTGACGGTTGACTGTTGACTGTTCACTGTTGACTGTTCACTGAAAAATCCCTGGATTCATCCGTTAGAGTAATTCTAAAATCTAAAATTGGTAGAAGATTGACAAAAAAATCAACCAGCTTGTATAATCAGAATAGTGTGCAGCGCAGAACCAATTATGGATGAGATCGAGTACGCCAAACTGTATCAAGAACTGGCGGCAATTCTGAATGAGTTTAATTTAGGTTGGGTAGTTCAACAAGTAGCAGATACTGTAGAGATAGGTAAAGTGATTGAAGAGCGATCGCTCAAAAGAAAGACACCGCTGCTCAAGATAGAAGATTATACCGCAAAAGAACAACTTTTGCTGTTAATTGCTGCTGTCGGACAAGCGACGGTGAACACTTCCGAAATGGAAGACGAAATTGCTTATTTCTTGAAAGTAGAATCGGAAACCTCTCCTCTGGGCACAAAAATTATCTTTGCCAATTCCGGTGCAGAAACAGCGCAAACAATCGAGTTTACCTCCAGCGTAACAGCCCCTCGTCACAAAGAGGCGATCGCCCTCCAGCAATTACTCGAAAAACTGCCCTCAGAGCCGAGCAACTACGCCATTAATTCCGAAATTAAGAGCAAATTAAAAAGCTCGATCGATCCAGATTTCAACGGAGTGCTAGAACAAGCAAGAATTTTTGATGCTTACCTATTTACCATCCTGCTTAAAGCAGTTGCTAATGAAGGCGGCAATATTTATTATAACAATGTTTTAGACGACGAAACACCGAAAAATTTAACATTTAGAAAAACAGCGGGAAAAATCCACGGAACCGCACATCCATACACTCATGCTGTGGTGGAATTTCCCGACAAACCAGCCCTGGAAATTCACCTCGGAGTAAAAGTCCAAGGTAGAGCCGGAGTTCTGCACAACTGCAACGTTTTAATTTTGTACCAAAAAGAAGCGAATATCTGTCGCTTGCTCAACCGCGAACCGCGACATTCGCAAGTAATTTTAGCGGTAAAATCTGAACACTGCACCTCGGAACTTCAACTAGAAACTGCCGGTGCTTTTATCGGATTAGCGTCAGATATTCGTTACGAAGGCGGCAGCTATTTCATTTCTAACAGTTACTCCCAGCCTGTGGCGAAACTGCTAACTACGGCTCGCAAAAAATGGGAACTCAATATTTTTCCTAGAGCCACAAATGATGTTCATCGGTTGATGTACTCGTTTCAAACTATCTTTAAAGACTTTAAGGCTAGAAACTAACATTAGGGCATTGGGCATTGGGCATTGGGCATTGGGCATTGGGCATTGGGCATAGTTAGTGTAGGAATTCGCGTAAATACGAAATAAACCGGGTTTTTCACCAGTATTAAAGGCGAAAATGCACTATTTAGTAAAAAAACGGTTTCCGTATCTAGGACTATAGTGATTAGTTGTTAGTGGTTACTTGTTAGTAATTTTTCTAATAAAAAATAAAAAATTACCAATGCCCGATGCCCGATGCCCCATGCCCCATGCCCGATGCCCGATGCTCCATGCCCAATCCCCAATATAATTTATGATGTTGCGAGCACCCAAACCTTACGAATAATGTTTAAGAAAGATAAATCTTCCCTGCTGTTTACGATTGGAGCCGCCACACTTCTGATCGGTTTAGGCATCCTCGTGTACTCGATCGTCATTTCCCGTGGCCCCGCCAAAGACTTACCGGCGGGAGCAACCGTTGTCCCCCAAGATGCGATGATGGCCCTATCCATCACCACCGATGAATCACAGTGGAATAGACTGCGAGAATTTGGCACCCCAGAGTCTAAAGCTTCGTTTGAAAGGCTTTTAACCGAATTGCGCGATCGCCTCCTGACAAGCAACGGTTACGCCTACGCGCAAGACATTCAACCGTGGGTAGGTAACACAGCAATGGTGGCCTTTCTGCGAAACAAAACAGCAATACCAGTCCCCCCACGCGCCCCCAACGCGCCCCCGCCTCAGCCAATGCAGCAGTCAGTCGCAATTATCTTGCCAATTGCTAACCCGATTAAAGCCAAAGAATTATTAGCAAAACCCAGATCCCTCAACCAAGGAAAAATGGTTGAGCGCAATTATAAAGGCGTGCAAGTTACAGAAACTCAAGGTATACCCGATCGCAATTTTTCCGTCGCGGTACTCGGGACACAGTATCTAGCAGTCACCACAGAAGCCAGCGCCACAGACAGAATAATTGACACCTACAAAGGCGAACCATCCCTCGCCAAAACCCCGGGCTATGCAGACGCCATCCAACAAATCAAAGATTCCGGTGCCTTCGGTCAAATCTACGTCAATATGCCCGTTGCAGCAGCCTTTACAGCAGCCAACTCAGCCCGCGAAATTTCGCCAGAAAACCTGGAAAAACTGCAACAAAATCAGGGATTTGCCACCACAGCAACCCTGGATTCAGAAGGCATTGGATTCAAATCAATCTCTTGGCTAAAACCAGACTCCACGATCAAGATAGCGGTAGAAAACAACGCTTTAAAAATGGTTGACCGCCTCCCAAGCAATACAATCATGATGGTATCCGGCGGCAACTTGCAGCGTTTGTGGCAAGACTACGTATTGGGAGCCGATGCTAACCCGCTAGCCCCGATTAATCCCCAAGTTTTACGCACAGGTTTAAAATCGACTACCGGCCAGGATTTAGATCAAGACTTCATCAACTGGATGGCGGGAGAATTTTCTGTATCATTAATACCAGCCCCCGCGCAGAATCCGAAAGACAAATTTGCTGCGGGATTTGTATTTATGGTGGAAACAAACAACCGCAGCGCCGCGAATAAATCCCTGAAACAGCTTGATGAAACGATGAGAATGAAAGGGTTTAGAGTTGAGGATATTCAAGTCGGCGGTCAACCTGCGACTAAATGGACATCGCAGTTTGGAGGGATTGCGGTAACTCGCGGCTGGATGAATAATGTTGCGTTTATCGCAGTAGGAGCTCCCGTGGTTGACGCGATCGTTCCTGCGCCGACAAGTCCGCTTTTAAGCAGCGAAATTTTCCAGAAAACTGTACGATCGCAACTTAAGCCCAACAACGGCAATTTCTTCATCGACACCGAGACTGCGTTTAACCCGAAAAACCTAGCTTTACCGGAGTTTCCTCCCAGCCAAAAAATGTGGATAGATGCCACGCGGTCGATCGGCGTTACAGCGGCCGTCATTAGCGATCGTAGCACCCGCTACGACGCTTTTGTCAGACTCAAAAAATCCGACCAATCCACTCCTTCTCCAAAGCCCTCGCCGAATCCTAGTGCACCGAGTCCTTCGCCCACCGTCCAAACTTCTCCCAATTAACTCTTAAATCGTTGAACAAATCCGTCATGAAAACTCTTTATATCATGTCGGGTCGATTGCCATAACAAACACGGTTTGTAGTGTCCATTTTCTGCGGGCGGAGAGCGTATGCAAGTCCGCACTACGAACCTGCGTGCGCGTGGGGTTCGTAGTGCGGATATGATATTAAACAGCAACGGCGGGAGACAAGATCATTTATTCTTTTGATAATTTAATTATGACTTGTGCAGCGGTTGCCACAAACCGGGTTTGATGGACGAAAATCCTCCGCTGCAGTCCCCAGTAATGCAAAGAAACCGGGTTTCTTTGCGGGCGAGTGCGTCCTAGACTCTTAATGTTAAAATGATTGGTAATCCTTGGTAATGAGATTTGTTTTGGTCGATCGACTGTAATAAGATTATATCGCGCGTGGCCACAGCAGTAAGCGCAGGGCGGGTTTATATAATTGATCGATAATTATCAAATATCTTGACGAACCCGCCCCAGCAGAACTTGATATCATACCTGGATTCAGCAACACCATATCATCTAGCCTGTGCAACTTATCCAACCATCTGTCGATTTTAGATTTTAGATTTTAGATTTTAGATTTTAGATTTTAGATTTTAGATTTTAGATTTTAGATTTTAGAATTCACTCCTCCAGATGAATCACCGGAGCTTGAGCTTTGGTCTAAAATTTGGAGAGTATCCACGACTTGATTCGGAGGCTTCCGTTTTTTTTGCAACCAGCAAAAACAGCAAGTGGGTAATCGGCTCAATCAATTTTAAACGATTCGAGATAGCCCCAGATCAAAAAACATCCTATATTTTCAGTCCTAGACGCACTCCCGACAAAGAAACCGGGTTTTTTACTTAATCTCTGGGTGACAACGAAGGATTTTCCTAAAAAAACCCGGTTTCTGGCCCCCCAGCGTCCAGGGCTAATTTTGTTAGTGGGCGATCGAATTTCGCCCCTCAGCCTTCGGTGTTTCCTTAGTTTCAACTCGTCCAACCTCAAGCCGTCAACCAGAATCAACAAGCGCGACTTGACGGGGTGACACTCATCTGGTGGGTCAATCGTAGCTTGTTTGATGCGTCCGGGCGATCGCCCGCGGGCACCTCAACCACAGCCAAAAACTCATAATTGCCACAAAAATTCAAAATCTCAAACCCAAAACTCCCGAACCCCAGTACGATCGATCTAGTTAGCAAAAATAAGTAAAAACACTACCGGAGTAAATTTTATGGATCTGGTCGTACTCCAGAACTGGCTGGACAACATCTCCTTCGCCATCCTGTTCGCAACAATGCTCATCTACTGGGTAGGCGCAGCATTCCCCAGCATTCCCTACCTGGCCGCCCTAGGCACCGCAGGAATGACCATCGCCAACCTCTCCATCGCCGCCTTACTCGGTTCTAGGTGGATAGAAGCCGGCTACTTCCCACTAAGCAACCTCTACGAATCCCTATTTTTCCTAGTTTGGGGCATCACCGCCATCCACCTACTAGCCGAAAACATGAGCCGATCGCGCTTAGTCGGAGTAGCCACATCCCCCGTAGCAATGGCAATAACCGCCTTTGCCGCCCTGACTCTCCCCGACACCATGCAATCGGCAGAGCCCCTAGTACCCGCCCTCAAATCCAACTGGCTGATGATGCACGTTAGCGTCATGATGCTCAGTTACGCCACCTTAATGGTAGGAGCATTACTGGCGATCGCATTTTTAATCGTCACCCGCGGCCAAAAAATCGAACTCACCGGCAGTTCCTTCGGCACCAACAGCAACCGCAACGGCAACTACCGCCTCCAACGCCCACAAAACCCCCAACCAAGGGCCGACGACGACAGCCGACAACCAGTTGGCGAACCATCTTTCAACAGCAATAACGGTTACAGCACCACCGCAGTGCTAGAACTAGCAACCGTTCAAACCGCATCAACCGCCCCAACTCAAACCGCAGAACTTCTCTCGCCCCAGCGCTTGAATCTAGCAGAAACCCTTGATAACATTAGCTATCGCATCATCGGTTTAGGATTCCCCTTGCTGACAGTTGGAATTATCGCCGGTGCCGTTTGGGCTAACGAAGCTTGGGGCTCATACTGGAGTTGGGATCCGAAAGAAACTTGGGCGCTAATTACTTGGTTGGTATTTGCAGCCTACCTGCACGCCCGCATCACTCGCGGCTGGCAGGGAAGGCGGCCAGCAATTTTAGCCGCCACAGGTTTTGTAGTAGTTTGGATTTGCTATTTAGGCGTTAATCTGTTAGGCAAAGGTTTACATTCCTACGGTTGGTTTTTCTAAATTCCCAGCCACCAATCAGCCACAGAAAAACAGCATCAATCAAAGCATAGGGATTAATAGCATCTCTGGTTGTAGGCGGGCTATTTCCAGCAAAACCTGTCAAATTCAGGCTAAAATCCTTTGTATCTATCGTTTACAGCAGAGTCTAGAACCCCCTAACTCCCCCTTTTCAAGGGGAGCAGGGGTTGACTTTGAGACTGCTGCTGTTCCTCCCTTCTTAATGGAAGTAGGGGTTGAGTAGGGGGCAAGCTAAGGGGGGATAAGATCAAGCGTAAAACAGCAGATAGCTACTACGTTTGACGTTCAATTGACACCAATGCAATTCCCACCTTACTCAACTACCGAGATTGTAAAACTTTACTTCCACTTCCCTCAACATCCGTTACATCCGTGGAGCGAATCCGTTGCCGAACTTCCTTCATTAACAGGACAATTGATATGGACGAATCACAAATATTTCTCAAAGAAGACGATGTTTTGTCTGCTCCTGCTAGCGCTTTAATGTATCAGTGTACATTCAAAGTCAGCGAATTTATGACCATTATGCAGTCAAAATTGCTAGAACAAAACTTATTTTCAGACGGCATGGATTGCGAAGTATTAAGTGCCGGAAAAGATTGGACAAAAGGCAAACTTAGGATGCGTCTGGAGTTTTACCCGGTAGAATCTGAGGTAACAGAACAAAAAGCCCTTCCTGCCGCCCCAGAAACATCAGACACCACGGCCGCCTACGACCAAAATAGCTCAGTGCAAACTGATAGTAATGATGAACAAAATGTCGCCGATTCAACACAAATAAGTAACAATTATCCTGTGTCTGGGTATCCAGAAAGCAACCCCCAAAGTAGAGGAATGTGGAGCTAAACAGCAGAAATTTAGAGAATGGGAGAGTGGAAATTGTGAGTGGAAAAAAAGGGGAGAATTACCCAATTCCCAATTCCCAATTCCCAATTCCCAATTCCCAATTCCCTCAACTTCCATCTGTTGGGAGCATCTCATATTTTTGCAAAAAGCTTTTTTTCGCTTTGCAAGCTGTCGCGATATCGCACGGGCTTAGTGTCGGCGATGAGCGAGTTTTGTCTAACCGCTCTTCGTGGACAGCACTACAAAAGCTTTGCAGGCTAGACTGCGAGTACGCCGACATTCCTTCTTCTTCCTTCCTTCTTCCGGCTTCCATTTCTCTTCTGACGTTGGACGTTGGACGTTGAACATTGGACGGAAAGCTCGGAGAGGACAGCACCAATGACTAATGACTAATGACTAATGACTAATGACCAATGACTAAGGGCGGGCGCAAGCCTTTTTTTTAGTCATTTGTATCATATATCCTTGGCTAAACCCGCCCCTACAAAATGCTAATGACGTTGGACTAGCCTTCGACCCCGCTCAGGCTAAAATGACTAATGACTAATGACTAATGACTAATGACTAATGACTAATGACTTACTTCTAAAAATTATCCTTCATGACTGAATCTGACCATTGGACGCACCTCCACGCTCAACTGCACCGGACGCTGCTGCAGCGACAAATATTGCCATCAAATCAGCGATTGTTGGTAGCAGTATCCGGCGGGCAAGATTCTCTGTGTTTGCTCAAATTACTGGTGGATTTGCAGCCAAAATGGGGTTGGGATTTAGCGATCGCCCACTGCGATCACCGCTGGCGTTCTGATTCTCAATCAAATGCAAGTCATGTAGAAAATTTAGCGAAAAATTGGGGAATCTCCTATTATTTGCAAACCGCTTTGTTAGTCCCCAAAACCGAAGCGGCGGCAAGACAGTGGCGGTATCAAGCTTTAACCGAAATTGCGTTAGCGAAGCCCTCAAAGAGGATCGCCCACAACTACCCCTACATTGTGACAGGCCACACAGCCAGCGATCGCGCCGAAACGCTCCTCTACAACCTGATTCGCGGTAGCGGGGCCGACGGACTTTCTGCCCTCACTTGGACGCGCCCCCTGTTCGATTTTCGATTGCCGATTTTAGATTTTAGATTGCAGAATTCCGAGGAAAATCCCAACACCCAAATATCGGCCGATTTTCGATTGGACAATCTGGATGAAAATCCTCAATCTAAAATCCAAAATCTAAAATCTAAAATCTATTTGGTTCGTCCCTTGCTCGAAATCACCCGATCGCAAACCGGTCAATTTTGTCAAGAGCAAAAACTACCAATTTGGGAAGATTCCACAAATCAAGACTTAAAATATGCCCGCAACCGCATTCGATCGGAATTATTGCCTTATTTAGAAACTCATTTCAACCCAAGAGCATCGACAGCGATCGCCCAAACAGCCGAACTCCTCCGCGCCGATGTCGAATATCTCGAACTTGCAGCCAGCGACTTGCTACAGCGAGCAATCTCTCCCATTGCAGAAAGCGAGCAGGTGAAATTTCAACTGCCCGTCAAGTTAAATCGCCCGATTTTGCGAGAAGCACCCCTAGCGTTGCAGCGACGGGCTATGCGACAGCTACTGCAACAAATATTACCCTCAGCGCCCAGCTTTGACAGCGTAGAAAAACTCACCAGCTTAATCGCAGCGCCCAACCGATCGCAAACCGATCCATTTCCAGGAGGAGCGATCGCCAGAGTTGAAAAACCTTGGATAATTTTAGATCTTAAATTTTAAGCAGTAATCAAACCCGAAAGAACTTGTCGCAGATCCGAAACTACCAGATCTTGCTCCTCCCCAGTCTGCTGTACGCGATCGAGTTCACCCCCCACCGCTTCCAGCTTGAGGCGCAGCCCGCTCAAATTGTCCTGCATCGGTTGCAACATTTCTTGATAAACATTCACTCGGCCCCAGAGTTCTGCCACGGCACTTTTCTGATTGAACAAATTCTGCTCTAACTGCTTGAGTTCGTAATGTTTCGACTCACTTTCTACATTTTGGCGGCTGACATTTTCCTCAATTTGAGATCTAAGTTCCAGCACTTGCTTAATTTCATTTTCCAGCCTTTGCAGTTCTTGGCTTTGCTGCTGACGCACAGAATTGAGCTGTGCAACTATCGGTTCCCAATCAATATCAGCAGAATCTTGTTTTGGAGCGTTAGCAGTACCCAATCTTCGCCACAGCGCTCTCTGATGCTGCTTCAAAATATCTTCCCGTTCCTGCAAGCGGAGCCGCTGTCCCACGAGGGTTTCGTTCAACATCTGATAACCCTCCAGCTCATCGGCCATTTCATTTTCCAAAGCCATGCGATCGTACTCGGAAGCTGCTTGAATTTTCTTTTGCAGCTCTTCAATGGTCTCTCGCTGGAGAGTCAATTCTTCTTCTTGATCGTTAACAAAGCGGAACACTTTTTCCAAATCCTGTTGCAAGTGTTGCACCAGAGTCTGCAACTCATCAACCGGCATCTGCTCCAGAGCAGACACATCTACTGTCTGCGACCTACCCCCAGCACCCGCAGCAGATGCGAGCCGAGAAAATTGCTCGTACATATCCTCAACAGCCCGCACCTGTAAAGACATCGACTCAACCTGCTCCTGCTTAGCGCTGATCGTACTTTGATGCCCTTTAAGATCGGCCCGAGATTGTGCCAAAACATCTTGAGATTGATACCACTCCAGCCAGCAGCTTTCGAGGCTTTGAATTTGTCGATCGACCTCTTCCTGCTGCTGCTGAGCATTTGCCCGTTTTTGCTCCAACTGCTGCCAGTGCAAATCCAAAATTGCCTGCTGAGCCCCCACAACACCAAAAGACTGATTCAATTGTTCACGAACCCCCCCGGCCGCAGAAATTGCCCCTAAGAGCTTGTTCATCAACTCCTGAATCCTCCGTGCCTGCTGCTCGTCGATCGCAGCCCCCTGCGGAATCTGAGACTGCTCAAACACCACCTGCTGCTGTTCGCCCCGCAACTGTTCCCAAGCTGTCTCAATTTCCACCCGGCTGCGATCGACCTCATCCCGCAATCGGTTAGCCTCATCGCGACTATTTTCAATTTCCGAGCGCTGAGCCTCCAGCCGCTCCAACTCCTCCTCCATTTGAGCCAACTGCTCTTCGCGGGCTTGCATTTCCATTTCCCGGCGATTGAGCTCCTGACTCGAAAACGTCAGAGAAGCCTTCCACTGTTCAATTTCCTCTTCCTTATCCTTAAACTTGTCCTGCAAGCGCGAGAAATTTTGCAGAATGCTCACCAACTGGCGGGCCGCCTCCTGAATCCGCTGTACTTGCTTGTTAGCGCTCAACTCCACCAGCACCAGCGTGCCGTCGTTAAACTTATTAGCTTCCTCAACTGGAATCGCATCATCCCCCGGTACGGCGCTCCAATTATGTTCGCCCCGCTGACAAGCTAGCAGTTTCAGTTCAGCCTTACCGCCACCGAGACCAAAGCCGCTTCTCTGTTTTTGTACTTCTGCTAGATACAGCACACTAATAGTCCTCTGCTTCGTAAAACCTATCCAAACATACTTTAAGCTACTTAAAGACCGAAAATACTAAGTAGTCTTTGGTGTCGTTTTCCCAATCCGGGTATAGCATCCTTTCCCCGATCGCGCCCAGCAATCACGCACAACACTCCCACAAGGGAGAGCATCCCGAAAACATTGCCACCGCCCGCTTTCTGCAAGAATGGCAGAGCAGTCTCAATGTCGCTTGATTCAAGACTAGCAAAACTGCAGCGACTCTCACAGCCCAAAGCCGAAAAAAGTCATTCGATTTGAGATTTGAGATTTGAGATTTGAGATTTTTCCGCTTGCTTAGGCTTACTTAGGCTTCGCTGGGTATAAGACGCTGGGCACGAGTCGCCCTAGAAGTTTTAGATTTGAGATTTGAGATTTTAGCCGATCGATTTTCGATTTTCGATTTTCGATTTTCGATTTTCGATTGACTTGCAGGAGATGAATCACGCGAGCCGGAACGTTCTTCTAAAATTTGGGGATAGCCGCGATCGGAGTACGCGGCACGGTACCCGTTTTTGGGCAGGGTCAGTCAAAAACTTTTTATTGATTGTACAGGCTTTAGTTGCCGATCGATCGCGCTCTCCTGCTTGTCACCCAAAGCCGCCCTCCTCCGCAGGCAAACTAGGGATTTGAACCGCGCTGTCTTAGAATAGTGGAATGACGATCGCCAGCGGTTCGGTCGCAGGCAAGCAAAAAGGTCGATCGACAGTCAGGATTTTCCTGACAATGGCTAACCATTGTCAATGTTTAACCGCACGTAATTTTACGGTTTAAGACAGAACTCAACCAAAAAGACCAACCGCGCACAGTAAACATCAAAACTGTTGGGATTCAAGACTTGAACCAGTCGGAAATGCCAGCGTTGCACGCTCGAAAAGCCCGTACAATAATTGTGCGATGTGGATTATACGAGTAGAGGCAACTGTTGGAATACAAAGTGAAACTTTAAACTGGGAGAAGGCCGCGAGTTGCGCGGTTTCAGGTTATGGACTCCTAGCGCTGCCAAAAAGCCCGCCGCTTGCCGCACCGCCCTTTCGTCAATTCCCAACTGTACGATCGCCGGCCCCGATCGCGCGATCGATCGCGGAAACTCAAGTCAATCTTTGGGCGAGCACACAGTCTTTCCGATCTCAGACAACGGTTTTAAAGAGGATACTTGAGCTGCATGCAGGGAAATTTGAGTGAAATTGACATCCGCAGCATCCTGCAATTGATTGAGTTAGGTCAGCGCACCGGAGAACTGTTCGTAGAAGCCTACAGTTCCACCGGCAGCAACACGGGTACTCAACCCCCCCCGCGCTCCCTTGCAGGACAATCCTGGTGGTATGTCTTCTGCTTCAACGGTCAGATTATTTACGCTACCCAGAGTGCGGGCAGTTTGTTTCGCTTGCGCGACTACCTGCGCCGCTACAAAGCAGACACAGCCCTCGACAAAATCCAAGTTCCTTATATGGCATCTACCAATGCCCCAGAATACGGCTACCTGTGGGCCATGCTAGAAAACCACATCCTCACCCCAGCTCAAGGGCGCAACATCATCCACAGCATGGTTCACGAAACCCTGTTTGACTTGCTCAGCCTCCATCAAGGTTCCTTCACCTTTGAAATGGGGTCAGCATTAGCCCCTCAACTGACCAGCTTAGAAATTAGCCCCCTGCTAGCGAAGATTGTCAAACAGGTGCAGCAGTGGAAGCAGTTTCACCCTCACATTCAGTCGCCCAACCAATGTCCGGTCATTTCAGACCCCGCCGAGCTGCAAGTCGCCCTCCCTGTCAGTACCTTTAATACTCTCAGACGCTGGGCCGACGGTCACACTTCGATCCGCCAAATGGCACGCTACCTCAACAGAGACGTGCTGACTGTCGCTAAGGCGATTTACCCCTTCGTGCAGCAGGGATTGGTGCAACTATTTTACGAGCCATCTGTTGCGCCGGCCAACGACAAAAAAGAATGGTCGTCTCCAGAAACCAAGGTTAAGAGAGTTGTCTGCATTGACGATGACAATACTATTCGCAAAACAGTCGAGTCAATTTTAAACGAACACGGTTACGAAGCTACTGCCATCGCCAATCCCCTGCAAGCCCTGAGTTTGGTTTTTCAACTCAAACCCGATTTAATTCTGTGCGACATCGCCATGCCGGAACTCGACGGCTACGAAGTTTGCGCTATGCTCCGCAATTCTACCGCTTTCCGGCAAACGCCGATCGTCATGCTCACAGGCATCGACGGATTTATCGATCGTGTTAAAGCCCGCATGGCCGGAGCTACAGACTTCTACACCAAACCTTTTGGCGAAAGCGAATTATTAATGTTGGTAGAAAAATATGTGGGCCCGGGCTATCCTTCATCAAATCTATCAGCAAGATTATTAGACCGATCGCTCGAAGACGAACTTAAAGAAAAATAGGCGTTGCTGATTTACGGTATGATATCATCTGCGGTAAGAGCGGACTGGTAAGGCCAGGGCGGGTTTGTATATAGCCTTTCTCAAAAAAGTGAGGAATCTATCGATTTTAGATTTTAGATTTTAGATTTTAGATTTTAGATTTTAGATTGAGGAAGCGATCGATTTTAGATTTTAGATTTTAGATTTTAGATTTTAGATTGAGGAAGCGATCGATTTTAGATTTGAAATTGGAAATTGAGGGATTGAGGAATTGAGGGATCTATCGATCGATATCTCATCTTTGTGAGGGAGCATCTCAGTTTGGCATTTATAGTGCTGTCCCCGCTCGCGAGTACAATACGCGAGCTCGCTATAGTGCGAGCACTATCATAAAAAAAATGCTTTTTGCAAAACTGAGATGCTCCCCTTTTTGATACTCCCCAGGGCTTCAGCCCTGGGGATTCTTGAATGAATCCGCGAA
>Ga0335397_10007994_pt1 | contig 13357 bp, 13 predicted proteins | sample MAT04_FD_205740 | JGI IMG/M metagenome (GOLD analysis project Ga0335397, IMG submission 205740) | Freshwater microbial communities from Lake Fryxell liftoff mats and glacier meltwater in Antarctica - MAT-04 (spades assembly) (version 2) ...
GCTCGGCTAGATCAAAATAACCTTCCAGTCCACCGCTGTAATGCCAAACGTCGACATCTTGGTTTAAGCTACGCCCGCCAGTTTCATTTAAACGGCGTTGAAAGCGTGTGGTCGCAACGCCAAACGGATTATAAAAGCTATTCGGTGATACATCGAAACGTACGTTCGCGCCAAATAAGCCATTGCCAGCAAAAGTGACTGGGATCGCAGCTAGCAGCTGGTCTGACGTACGGTTGGTGTAAACAAATTCACTTCGGAAAGTGATGTTTTCGGCTAGGTTGTGCCTGAGCTTACCAAACACCGAATAACGCTCTTGCGGTGTTAGCAAGTAATTATCAGGGGCAAAGTTGTAGCAGTCGCTTGGAATCGCAAACGCGCGAATGTTCGTTGCGCTTTGTACAACGCCGGGTGCTGTTGCGGCGCTATTGGTCAGTGTGAACGTACCGGCGCGGCCAGCGAGGCCGAAGCGGCCCGTAGGGTTGGTTGATGATGCGCAAGAAACACCGCCAAATTGTGGCACGGCCGAGATTTCACGGTCACCCGCGAAAATAGGTTCATTTTTTTGGAACGAAAGATTGACTACGACTGAGGTGTCGTCGTTCGAGGCACCAGCGGTAAAGTCATAGGATTGAGTGCGGCCATCACCTTCGGAGTTTTCGCCGAAGTAGCCATTTGCTTCCATGCCGTCGTAACTGTCAACAGTGATAATGTTGATCACGCCAGCAATTGCATCAGAACCATAAATGGTTGAAGCGCCGTCTTTCAGGACTTCAATGCGCTCAACGATTGAAGTTGGAATCGAGTTTAAATCCACTGCGCCGCTTAAAGCGCCGCCGTCTGGAGCAAAGCGTCGACCGTTAACCAGTACTAGCGTACGAGCTGAACCTAAATCACGCAAATCAACAAATGTGCTGCCATTGCCGCCATTGTTGAAGGTCTGGTTGAGTGCTGCGCCAGCGGTGGAAAGGTTTTGAAGAATGTCGCCAATCTGGGAAATGCCGGTCGCTTGCAGTTCTTCACGCGTGATCGACAAAACTGGTTGGGACGTTTCTAGGTCGGTGCGCTTGATCTTGGAACCGGTAACTTGGATCGGCGCTAGTTCGGTTTCAGCTTCGTCTTGTGCAAATGCAGGGACTGCAAGCGTAGACATGCCCGCAATCAGGGCAAATCGAATTGAACGTGAAAGTTCATTTTGAATAATCATTTATTTCTTTCTCCAGTATTGCAGAGCCGTTTAAAAAACAGCCCCGCATTGCAAGGCCATAGAATTTGCGAACACGGGTCGAACGCAAGCGGGAAGGTTAACAGAGAGTTAAGCGGCTTGAATAGTGCCGTGCTTGTGTTCCGCTTGTGATCGGGAGAAATGCCAGTCATCCCCGGTTAAAGTGGCCAATCCCTGCAACTAATTCTGCGAACGCTGCACGCTCCGACTCGCGCAAATCTGCATTCCAAGCATCCATTAACGGGATGCCTCGTGTTCGGAGGTATCGTCGAAAAGCAATACTTCATCAATGCGCCAAGCTCGCTCAATACCGGCAACTTTTAACGCAATTTCCAGGCAGTATCAGCGGCATTGGTGCGAGCAGTACCGCAGTCGTGGGCGATGCCGGCATCGCGTTCATTCGCCACGGTTTTCGGGTTGTCGGACAGGATCTTTTGCGGCACGCCGCCCAAGCGATCAGGTTTTTTTCAGTGTGCGGGTTCACTCGCTGCCTCACCACGATTAAACACTCCAATACCTTCGACCAAAGCAGCAAGCGCGATTTGTTCTGGCTCGCTTAGATCGGGGTGCCAGGTGTCCATCAGCAAAATCACCCGAGGCTGGGTTGAGTTATTCCAAGCCTCGTGCTCAAACGTATCGTCAAAGATCAGCACTTCATTCATACGCCAGGCACGCTCAACATCCGCAACTTTAAGAGCACACTGTTTTGGAAGCAGCAATGGAAGATGCGCCACCACACGTGAGTTGGTCACGCCTGTATGCGGCAAAATATGGGTGCCTGGTGCAAGCACAGAAAAACAAATCTCGGGGGCGTGCGATTCAATGTGTACTTTCGGAAAATCCTGCAAAAAATTCGCTGTAGCGGGGCACGCCGATAGGTGCTCAGCGTAGGCACGGCCATGGCGATAAAAAAAATAGGCGTCCCAACGGGGGCTTGCGTTGCTACCCCCTAAATAGTTGCCCAATTCGGCCGGATTCTCGATCTGTAAAAACGACTCTAATTCCGCCGGAACAGACAACACAGCTTTTGCTTCTGCGGCAATTTCAGGTTGTGCGGTAAGCGCTTTCTCAACCCAATCAAACCGCTCTTTTGCCAGATAGGGGGTTTCGGTCAATCCAGGAACATACATAAACAGCGGTCGCTGCTGGGCACTTGCGGGTTTGCTCAAGTCCCGCTCTAAATAAACGTCTAGCGCGCGCCGCACGCGCACCAAATTGCTTACACCAAATCGCGTTTCATGGGGTTCTAACAGGCGTAGCAGTACTTCATCACGATGGTGTGCCACAAACTGCATGGCGTGCAATACGTTAGGCAGAATGCTGGGCGCAACACTGGCTTCATCAAGCCATAACCCCTGTCGGCGCGCCTTTGTAACCGCTAAAAAATACGCCCGCGTCGCGGCGTCCGTTTGGTTGAGACGTTCGTATGTTTGGCCAAGATTGAGATGTATTATGGGCGCCTCCGGAGCAATGGCCCGCGCTTGCAATAGCAAATCAAGCGCTGTTTGCTGGTCACCTTTGGCGTGAAACTCCATCCCTCGGAGTCGCAGCGCTTGGGCTTGCGCACGCGCTGTTTCGCGCGCGGGATTGAACTGCGGCGCTTGAGGGGAAATCATGGTCGCCGCGCCTCAACAAAAAGCGACAGATACTCTTCACCTGCACGCCAACGCGCCGCTTCACTTAAGTGCTCGATGTGCAGCGCATCCAGTCGGCTTTGCTGAAAGGCGCTACGCTCAATTTCAACGAAACCGGCCAACTTTAACGCGCGTTCCATGGTCGCGAAGTCATAGCCATATTTATGCGATTCAAACTGATAGTTTGGTTGCGCACCGACGCCCGCATAGGTCAAAAAATTCTCTAGCATGGTTGCATCTTCTGGCCACCAAGAAAAATGCTCGCGTCTAGACTCGAAGAAAGCGGCGTCTTGTTCTTGATAAGCCTTCAAGCATCGCGCGATATCTGGCACCACGATGCGCAGTGTGCCCCCAGGCTTTAAGACGCGCTTTGCCTCGGCAAGCACGGCGTGCACATCGGTAGGAAAAAAAAGATGCTCGATCACGTGCGATGCATAGACCACCGCCACCTGCCCGTCATGAAAAGGAAGACCCCAAAGTACGTTCATCGAAAGCGGGGCGGGCGCAATGTCGATGTTGATAAAACCCTCCAACAGCACAGGCCCACAACCCAGATGGAGTTTTAGATCGGGTTCATTTCCCTTCAGTCCGAGCGCATTCGCCTGCTGATGCAGATGCGGCTGACGTAAAGCGCGCAGATCTTGCGACAGCGCATGCATGGCAGCACCAATCGCAAACAGCCGCTGCTCTAACCCGAGCCCATTGGAGGCGCGCAATTGCGTCTCGGCGAATTCGCCCAACCCTTGCACATCTGCAGTGAGCAGATAGCTCATGCGCGCAAGCTGTTGCAGCAACTGTTTGCTGCGCTGTGTCGATTCGGCGCTGCTTGTCGCCACCGGCTGTTGCGTAATAAGTACGCCAATTTGCTTCAAGTACTGCAAAACCTGCGCCGCATTCGCGCGCTCTTTGATGGGAACGGCATTCAAGGCTTGGGCTTCGCCCGTAGGGTGTACAAACTGTGCGATCCAAGCCAGCAGTGCCGGGGTTTTGCACACTAGCGGCTGCGCGCTGTTGGCTGCGTGTACCAGCCAGTGGCCCTGCGTAGCGCGCATGACCGTTTCATTCGATAACATCAGCATTGCGGTGTCGGCAGTCATTTCAGCGCACTCAAAATAAATAATATGTCGAGAGGATAAACTTCTCCTCAGAACGTGGCGCTAAGCCTTCATGTTGAAACATCCAGTAAGGAGGGAACATGAGCAGCCGCCCTGCTTTAGGGCTAATTTTTAGATCTAACGTTGGAAAATAGGTTTCTCCACCCTCCGCTACATCATTGAGATACCACAAAAAAACCAAGTAACGATTCGCTACTTTACCAAGCGCATCGAAATGCACTTGAAACGCATCGGCCGGACTTGGCTGGTAGCGTTTTACCACCAGCGCATCAAGTTTGTCGGTGCTCGGTATCGGTATTGGCAAGTGCAGCGCTTGATTATACAGACCTAAGTGATGGCTCATGTTGCCGAGTAATAACCTGCGAAATCCTGTATCCGTAAGGGGTGTGATATCCAATTCCGTCCATGCACTTGCTTCATGTCCAGCGCGAACACCCTTCCCGTTTTTTTGATGAAAGCGAGACATCGCATGAAATGAGGTTTGCATTTGCTTGCAAAACACCGCGTCGAAGGCGTTGTCAAAAGTCTGTACAAAGCGATTTTGATCTGTGGAAGGATTCATATGGACTCTATCTGCGTTTGCACAATACTCAGTTGCTGTAGAACATAATCCACATTCTAATAACGGTTCCTGAGTTGAGCGCCAATGCAAACCCGCCGCAATACGGCACTTCAACGCGCGTTTGATTGGCTGGCCCGCGAACCCGAGAAAACACTTGCATTGGCCGAACAAGCACTGGAAGCCGGTGCAGAGGCCGCAGCATGGCTCACCGCCAAAGGACTCGCACTTTCTGCCCTGCGAGAACCCGAACGCGCCGCAAAGATTTATCGCGAACTTATTGCGTTGGAACCTGACGTTGCCGAGCATCACACCAATCTGGGCAATGCTCTGATCGAGCTATCGCACATATCTGGCGCACGCGAGGCGCTCGAACGTGCACAAACGCTGGGCGCAGATGACGGAAATTTGTATTTTGCGCTCGCAAAAACATCTTTGCAGGGCGGTGAACCAAGGCGCGCGCTTGCTGAGGTGGTTTCCGCCCTCAAGCTAGGGCTTGATCAAGATGTCGAAGTCGCGCTGTTGTATTTACGAGTGTTGATTGCGCTGGATGAAATGGATCTTGCGAGGGACAACGTACAGCGTCTGATGCCTGCGCCAATGGCGCCTGAGCTAGCGTGCGAGTTCGCACTGTTGATACTTCAGCTGAGCGATTACGCGGGCGCAGAGCAGGCTGCTCTGAAGGTGGACGCGAAGTCTCCTGATTATCCGATGGCGCTGATTTCTCTTGGCTTGGCGTTTGAGCGCAGCAATCAAATGGAAAAGCTCCAGCAGGTTCGCACGCAGTTAGCGGATCTGCGGCCTGAGTTTTCCAGCAATGCATCCGTGTCAAACCTAGTGCAGACACGCACGGGACAATCGTTGATGCAGTTGGACGCGCGTATCGCTGCGCGGGGCAAAAACCATCGACGCGTGCACGAACTATTGCAAGCACTGCTCTCGCACGGGGCTCTGGAAAGCGGGCATGAGATCGCAATTCGCTTTGAACTGGCACGCACCTTAGACGCGCTGGGTCAACCGGACGCGGCCATGGCTGAGCTAGTAATCGCACATGCCCTGAGTTTTGCGCGCGTAGCGGCTGCGCATCCGAAAATGGCCTTTGAAGAGGATCCGTTGCACCTTCTCAGCAAGCCGTTTCGTGCGATCACTGCGTCGCCAAAGCCCGTCGACACGCACTTGGATCCGGTGTTCGTCGTCGGTTTTCCGCGATCTGGCACTACTTTATTGGAACAATTGCTAGACGCGCACCCGAAATTGCAGTCCTTTGACGAACAGCCTTTTTTGCAAAAATGTCTGCTACGCATGCAACAATTTGGCAAGCAGTATCCGACCGACTTGGACCTGCTCACAGCAAACGAAATTGGTGTTTTGCGAGCGGATTATTTCGAGCGCTGCCGCCTGCAAAGCCCCGGCTTGGCACCGGACGCACGCTATGTGGATAAGAATCCACTGAACTTAGCGCGCCTACCCTTGATTCAAGCTCTTTTTCCATATGCGAAAGTTATTGTTATTTTGCGCCACCCCATGGATTGCGTGCTGAGCTGCTATCAGCAGCACTTTCGCGCGCCAGCATTCGCTGTGGCAATGAAAACGCTGCAAGATACCGCGCAGATGTATCACCGTGTTTTTCATTTTTATCACGAAGTTCGTCCGGGCCTCCAGTTGGACATGATGGAGTTAAAGTATGAAGACTTTGTGCGCGACACCCCGAAACACTCGCATCAACTTTTTGAGTTTTTAAACCTGCCCTGGAACGAGAATCTGCTGGGCTTTACTGAGCGTGCAAAGACCAGAGCGATCTCTACTCCTAGCTACGCGGCCGTGACCGAAACGGTTTACACACGCGCTGTTGGAAAAAATCGCCAATATGATCGCCATTTTTCTGAGAGCGGTGCTAAAACCATTTTGATGCCATGGCTAGAATCGCTTCAATATCAGAACTTAGAGAGCCTTTGAGGCGTTCAGCTACTTGGGCGCAACTCCTTTGAAGAACCTAAAGTCGTGCTTCGCAATTCATCTCGCGGGCGCAAGATCACGAAGCTCTCAATTTCGGTAAATGCTGCCTTAATTTTGTCTGGAAAACAAAGCAGCCGCGCAAATCTCTTTGCGCGGCGGCTTTTATGACCCTTTTTGTGACTCTGTTGTTTTTAGAACTTCGTTGACGCGGACAACCAGAAAGCGCGCCCGATCGTGTCAAACGTACGTTCGTCAGTATTGCCGTTCAGACCGTTGTTCTGGTAGACCAGAGGCGGTTGTTTGTCGAACGCGTTGTCGATACCGAAACGGAACTGCGTATTGATGACTTCAGCTTTGTATCCGAGCGAGAAGTTGTGATAAGTGTGCGCTCCGCGACTAAACTGGCAGGAGTAGGCGCCCGTTGCAGACGCTCCAGCCGCATCAGCGCAAGCAATGTTTTGCCTAGGGTTGTCGGATCCCACTTCGAAACCGTGAATGTAGCGAGACGTCCAGTTAACCTCAAAATCATTCAAGTTCCACGTCACATTGCCCAGCGAACGTAAGCGGCTAAAGTTTCCATCGCCACCTGCTGCAGAGTTTGTGTAGGAACCAGCTAACTGACGCAATATCGTGATCGGTGCGCCGTTTAACCCAGGAATAACGGTGGTGGTGTCGTATTTGTCTACGTAAGTAGAGTCGACGTTGATACGAAAAGCGCCATAAGACTCGGTCTCGAAATTGTAACGCAATCCGAGGTCAAAGCCGTTGGTTTCCGTTGTCCCGATATTCGAAGTAAAGTTGAATAGACGAAGAATTTCACCATCTGTTCCGCGTGAATAACGATCGCACAATGTTCCAACATTGAAACATCCGTTAAGGGTGTTTTGCGTGCCAAAAGTGCCAATGGTGTTATCCAGCTGCACATCCCAGATGTCGAGTGTTGTTGAAAACCCGCTTAGATATTCAGGGCTGTAAACGAAACCAATTGTAACGACCGTCCCATCTTCAGGCTGGACGCCGATGTTGCCGCTACCAATTGCGGATAGTTGCGTATCAGACTGCTGGAAGCTTCCGTTGGTAGGAACGCCACGGCAGGCAATGTCGCGCGTGGTGTTGCGCGGATTTTGTAGGGTACCATAACGATTGCAGGGATCGGAAAAGCTGTCTGACGCAGCGGTTTGGCCGGCGAACAAATCGCTGATCGTGGGCGCACGGAAAACTTGCGTGTAAGTACCGCGCACCAATAGGTCACCAATAGGCTTCCATTCGATACCCAGCTTAGAGTTGGTGGTGCTACCAAAGGTGTCGTAATCAGACCAACGTGAACCCAAGGTAATGCTCAGACGCTCAGCAAACGGCACATCTTGCAGCACTGGAATCAGCATTTCACCATAAATTTCATCGACTGAGGTTTCACCGCGTGTTGGGGTGGTGCAAGCTTCCGAAGAGATCAAACAAGTGAAGCTTGGATTCAGGCGCGCTAAGAAGTCTGGCTGGAAATTCAGCGCATCCTCGCGTCGCTCAAAACCAATCGCCGCGCCGACATCGCCTGCCGAAGTCTCAAAAATATTTCCCGCGAACGACGCGCTGTACACCGTTAGGTCATTAGACGAGCGATTGGTTGGGTTCGTGGAGATAGCCGCGAGCGCTGCAAGCTGCGCGCGCCCTTCGGCGGTAGCTGCCGTTGGCGGTGCGCCAAAGAAATCTAGGGGCACACAGCCAGCAATCGGTGCCGAAGGTGTGCCGCAGCGCGCGGTACCGGTTGCGTCACGGAAGGACGGACCCACGGCGGTTTCGACTGCTGCGTAAAAAGGGTAACCGCTTACGGAACCCACTTGATCCACTTTGCCGAAGGTATAACCTGCTTCCCAAGTCCAGCTGGTTTCACCAAAAGCGCCACGGACACCCATATTGACTTGTTTGGAGTCGGTGGTGAATTCCGTGCTGCGGTTGCCAATGCGCTCTAAACGTAAGCGACCGTCGGTAATATCGACGCCAAAAGGATTGTAGATGCTGTTGCGGGACAGAACGATTTCATCTTGCCCTAGCCGACCATCGAACGGCAGTGGCGCAATCGCGAATGCAGAACGGGTGTTTTGGTTCCAAGCTTCGGCATAGGCGGTAACAGTGTCGGTAACGTTGAAGTTACCGGCAAAGAACAAGCCTGCGCGCTCCTGCGGTGTCAACTGTAAATTGCCGACGGCTTGATAATTGTACAAGTCACCTGGCGCAACGAAACAGCGAAAGTCACCGATAGCGGTTCCGGGTCGATCAGATCGCCGAGTGAGCGCAACGTTTGCCGTCGTACCAGCACAGTTGATGCCGTTGGCTACTGCTAAAGTGCGCGGCACAGCGTAACGACCAGTTGCCGTTCTACTAGAGCCGCCTACCGTCACGGTGCCCGAATATAGCGTCAATGCATTGCGCGAATATTCCCGATCTGCGGCAGTGACAGCCTCTTGATCTGAATAATTTAAGTTAACTACGAAGTTACCGCGCTCGCCACTGATACCGAATGCGGCACTACCGCCGATACGTTCGCCGTCATCACGATCCGTGACGCCGTAGTCAAAATTAACCATTGCTCCTTCAAAGTCGGTTTTCAGTTGGAAATCGACTACGCCGCCGATTGCATCAGAGCCATAGATCGCCGATGCGCCGTCTTTCAAAATCGAAACAGACTGCACCAAATTTGCTGGGATCGAGTTGACATCGTTGTAAGCCACTCGACGCCCATTGACCAACAGCAAAGTGCGCTGATCGCCAAGACCGCGCAGAGAAATCGTTGCTGCGCCATCGCCGCCACCGTTGTTGACGGACGGGTTACTAGCCGCGCCAGCGATCGCGGGCAAGTCTTGAATGATGTCACCGAGCGTAGCAGCACCGGATCGTTCAATCGTTGCCGCATCAATGACCAACACTGGACTGGCCGTCTCCGTGTCCGTGCGTTTGATCCGGGAACCGAGAACTTCAATACTCTCAAGTTCTTGTTCGTCGGCACTATCTTGGGCAAGCGCAGAAGGCACTGCGACAACGGTTGCCATGCCCGCAAGTAATGCGAGGCGAATTGATCGGTTCAATACGGTTAACTGTTTCATCTACTACTTTCTCCAGTTTGGAATTGCAAAACTATTGAGGCGTGAACAAATTTGGTGCGCGTCTTATGGCTTTTTCAAGCTCGCATTTTGAAATTTAACAGATTATTTACAGTGAGGGAAGTGACTGTGAAGGCTTTGTCAAATGAGCTAGACCACTGCGCAATAAACGTGCAACTGGGCGCGGAACGAAGGCCGGCACTATAGGCGAAATCAAACTGGTCAGCAGCACTTTCGCGCCCCTGCACTCCCTGTTCGAGTTTTTGGAATTACCCTGGTCAGATACGCTGATGGACTTTACCGAACGCGTAAAATCACGCACAGTTTCCACACCTAGCTATGCGGCAGTCACCGAAAAAGTGAACCAGCGTGCCATTTGCGCGGCATTTAAAATATGCCGATGCATTCAGCGCCAAAGGTGCCAGCCTAGTCTTAGCGCCTTGGCTGAAAAAATTTGACTATCTAGAGTGACGCTCTAAGTTCCATGTGTGGCATCAAAGTAAACCCGCGCATGCAGCCACGTCGCGAGCGCCGCATACAGGGGTATGCCGATCGCCAAGTTAAAGGGAAAGGTGAACCCCAGCGCTGCCGTGATACAGCGCCCGACATTCGCCTCCGGCAAGGAGGCGCGGATGGAAGCGGGTGCGGCGATATAGGACGCGCTTGCGGTAATGGTGCCGAACACGGTCATGGTCGGCACATTCATACCCGCTGCGTAGGGAAGCGTTACGCCAAGCGCGCCATGCACTAAGGGCAGCACAATGGCAAAGCTGGCGAGCCGAAACGCCTCGCGCCCGACGCTTTTGAGCTGTGCTGCCGCCACACCGCCCATGTCCAGCATAAACAGCACAGCATTAAAGTGCCCTGGAACAGCTGAAAATACATCGTATCAATGTGCTTGATACCGGCGCTGCCTGACAGTGCGCCAATCGCCATGCCGCCAATGAGCAGCACGGCGGTCTTTCCGGTTAATACCTCGCGTACTTGTGCCCAACGAATGCCCTGCGCGCCCTTGGCTAAGGCTAAGCCAATCAAAATTGCCGGAATCTCAAGCGCCACCAATAGCGCCACCAGCACCGCATCCGCAGGCTGGCCGCTGCGCTCGGTGAACTGCTGGGCGGCAATAAACGTTACGACCGACACCGAGCCAAAATGTGCCGCGATCGCGGCGGCGTCGATGCGCGAATCCCTTAGCCAGATGCGCGCGGCAAAAAAAGGCGCTGACTGCGGTAGCAACCCCACACCGTGATTGCGATCAAGGTCAATAATTGTGGCGGCGCATCGTTGCGCAACGCCACGCCGCCTTTCACGCCAATCGCCAGCAGCAGAAATATGGAAAGATAGGACTGAATCGCCGCAGGAATTTCTAAATCGCTGCGCAATAAGCGCGCAACCAAGCCCAGAACAAAGGCCAGCACCACTGGCGAGGTCAAATTGGAAAGCAGCAATTCTGTGGAGAACATGGGTGCGATTCAAAGTGATATTTAAAGTATGAATTATTTTCGAACCAAATCTAAAAGAACCGTTCGCCCTAAGCCCGTCGAAGGGCAGAGCCGCACAAATACTGACGCAGCTGCAGCACTTTGTGCATCACGCAGCGTGCGGCCACATGCTTCGACGGGCTCAGCACGAACGGCTTTCTTTCAGCGTCACGCCAGAATTAGAACGGATTTTAAACCTGTCTTCAAACACATTCCGAAAGCACCACTTTGAATCGCACCGGGAGAACATTGACCCAGCCCGCATTTTGAGGACGCTACTGTAAGCTTACGATGTACATTTGCAGCAATGGCCGAACACATTGCCGGACTTATTCATAAGTGCTCTGAAAGCAACGTTTCTGATTGCAGCGCGATAGCGAATGTTTAGCTATCATCTTTCGCACTTGCCACGCGGCAGGAACTAAAATTCAAGGAGCGAGGCACGCATGATCGGGGCTGCTAGCGAAAACGATGCGCTTTTTTTTGCTGGCCGACGCGCCGCAGCAGGAGCAGGCGGTGTTATATTGAAAACTATTGATCGTCGATGACGAACCGGCGATTCACGGTGTTACCACAAAGGTACTGAGCGGCTTGCGGTTTCGCGGCCGAAGCTTGCGTTTCCTGAGCGCTTATGACGGTGTACAAGCCCGCCAACTATTGGCTGAGCACGACGATATCGCTTTGATTTTGCTAGATGTAGGCATGGAAAGTGATGACGCTGGCTTACAGTTGGTGCGTCATATTCGTGATTTGCTGCACAATTATGTGGTGCGGATTATCTTGCGCACCGGCCAAGCTGGCCAAGCGCCCGAGCGCGACGTAATTTCCTTGAGTACGACATTAATGACTATAAGGAAAAGACTGAACTAACCGCGCAAAAGCTTTCCACCGCCATGGTCGCGACGCTGCGCGGGTATTTAGCGCTTAATGAGGTGGCCGCACTTAACCGCGAACTGGAAGCCAAAGTTGCCGCACGCACGCAGGAATTGCAGCTGGCGAATGCCCGTATCCAGCATTCGCTGGATGCGCTAGAACAAGGTGAGCAGGCAGGGCGGCGCGTGCAATTGAAGCTATTGCCGCCCAGCCCTGGCGTTTTGCGGGCTATGGGTTTTCGCATCTGCTGATGCCTTGCGATGTTCTATGCCGTACTCGACGTTTCCACGCGAGAGATGTGCTACGCCAATGCCGGTGCGGTGCCGTATCCGCTGCTGGTTGATGCCCAGGGCGCGCGACATCTAGAAACCAGAAGTACACCAGCGGGTTTGTTTGAAGCCTCGAAGTATCAAAACCAAACGCTTAGCCTGCCTGGGCGCTTCCGGCTGTTGTTATGTTCTGACGGCGTGTTGGAGGTGTTGCCGGAAGCCAGCAACGATGCCCGGCTACAGCGCTTGGCAGGCTGTGTGACGCTTGACACTTTAAACCTGGAAGCGATTCGCGAGTGCCTGCAAATTTCTTTAACCGCGCAACTGCCGGATGATTTGACTATGCTTATGCTCAAATGTGACGAGGCAATTTGATTTGAGCGACAATCCAAGTATGAAAGAAGCCATTGGCTATGCGATCCAGGATGGTGTTTGCTATTTAAAGCTCAGTGGCGAGTTACGCCACGATTGCGCGGGACCTTTGGATACGCTGATCGAACGCCTGTTTGCCATGAGCACCTGCGAATTTGGTGAGGTCGTGATCGATCTTAATGAAGTCAGCTTTATGGACAGCACGGTGATCGGCTTTTTGGCCGGAATTGCCCGTGAATTGATGGCGCGCGATTTATCCGCGCCGACGGTGTTTTCGACCAACTTTGAGATCAATCAGCTAATGCGAAGCCTGTGTTTGGATGAGGTTTTCACCCTGATCGAGCAGCCTACCGAGCACACTTTGACTCCGCTTGCTTTTGCACAGAGTGCGCAGGGCGATGGACAATGCTCGGGGGCTGCAATTTTGCGCGCACACGAGGCGTTGGTGGAATTGAACGAGGCTAATCGTGTGGCGTTTCAGTCGTCATCACCTTGTTTCGTGAGCAGCTGGACAACTGAGAGCGCTACGGCCCCATAAACCCCAAATCCCGCTCCGCAAAAGTATTCAAATTCGGGAAAATGGTGTCCATCGCCAAGGTATCAGTCACGCCCATCCACTTCGCCAGGGTCGCAGCGATTTGATCGACGGCCGTGGTCGGTATGTATTGGCCGCGCGAGAAGCTCCAATCTTTATCAACGTCGCTGTCGCTATTGATGATTAGCTTTGGATAGGTTCCGTATAATTTATTGCCCTGCACCGCGCCGCCTAAGACCATCATAT
>Ga0335397_10007995_pt1 | contig 13356 bp, 9 predicted proteins | sample MAT04_FD_205740 | JGI IMG/M metagenome (GOLD analysis project Ga0335397, IMG submission 205740) | Freshwater microbial communities from Lake Fryxell liftoff mats and glacier meltwater in Antarctica - MAT-04 (spades assembly) (version 2) ...
ACGAGGGTATGTTCACCTTCAACATCCAAGGAACTGGCGCGTAGTGATGTTTGCGCCTGAGATCGCCGCGCGTGGGGGCAGAAGGTCACACCCGGCCACGGACTTGCGGGCAAGGCCCGTCAGGCCGACCGTCGAGAAGACAACAGCGGCGTGAGTCTCATTTACTCATGTGTGCGTGGGACTCGCAATATACGACCCGTTTCTAAACCCGCTTGCTTTCAGTAGGAAAACTGGGAACCTCTAGGCTGTCACTCGACGTCCAATTAGCAGAGGCACATCAAGACTGACAACAGAGCAATCCCATGATCGCCGCATCCGACGGCGCTCGCCTTGTCGGGTACGCCCGCATCAGTACCCAGGATCAAGACCTGGCGCTCCAGATTGACGCTCTGCTGAAGTTCGGCGTCGCCAAGGAACTGATATTCACCGACAAGGCGTCTGGCGCAACTCACCAACGACCGGGACTCGAAACGTGCCTCTCAAAACTCCAAGAGGGCGATGTGTTACTTGTCTGGCGGCTGGATCGACTGGGACGATCGGTGCGGCGCCTCGTAACGCTCATCGATCAGTTGCGAGAGAGAAACATCGGCTTCCGTTCTGTGTGCGATGGAGCAATTGACACCACGACACCCTCGGGTGAGTTGATCTTTCAGGTTTTCTCGGCGCTCGCGCAGTTCGAGCGTCGTCTCATTCAAGAAAGGACGAAAGCTCGTTTGGAGGCAGCCCGTGGTCGCAAGGGCGGACGTCCGCCGATGAAAGCGAACGACCGACGAATCGTCCTCGCCAACAAGCTCTTGAAAGACAAGTCCATTGGCGTTGACGACATCTGTGCCACTTTGAAAATCTCCAAGAGCACCCTTGTTTCTTGGACCCAGGCTGGCAGGCCGTTGCGGCCGTAGGCCGAATCGGCGAACACGACTCGCAATCGTCTGAGTTGCCGAAGTTTCATCAACACGAAGCAGGCTCCATCGTGGTCTTGCCAGTAGGCTCCATGCACAACGACCGCCAGGACCATCCCCAAAGTATCGACGGCCACGTGCCGCTTGCGGCCGGTGATCTTCTTCCCAGCGTCGTAGCCTCGTTCTTCGCCCCCTTCGGCAGTTCGCACCGATTGACTGTCCACGATCACCGCACCCGGCGTCGGATTCTTGCGGCGAACTAGCTTGACCAGTTCATCGTGGAGCTGTTGCCACACTCCGTTCAGTCGCCAACGCCGAAAGATGGTGTAGACCGTCTTCCACTTCGGAAAGTCGTCCGGCAATGCTCGCCACTGGCAGCAGGTTCGATTCAGATAAAGCACTGCATTCAAAATCAAACGTCGGTCCAAGGGTGGCCGACCGAGTCGAGCAGGTCGAGGCAAAAGCCTCCGAAGTACTTGCCATTGTCCGTCCGTCACGTCGCTGGGATACTGTCCACACATCGTTGCGGCTCCGTCTTCCTGGACTTGAGACCAAGAAGGCGGAGTCTTAACGGTTTTCTATACTTCAGGCAATTTGAAGACACGCTCTTAGCTGAGAAGCTTGCCGCCGGAGTGCGGCCGTAAAGCTCCTTCAAGACCTTCACGGCTCCGCGGACGTTGTCCAGTTCGCCAGTCGGCTTACCGTGTTTAACGTAATATGCGTTGGCGAATTCGAGATATCGCAAGATCACGGCATTAACCGTGACGACTCCATCGGAGGATGCCGTCTCGGCAGAGGACAATGGCTGTCCATGGCTAGCGTGCCACAGCGTGAGCAGCCTGGCATATTTCTCGTGGCTTTCGGGCGATCCGAACGGACCAAGGTAATGGTTCTTGCCGTGGATCGTGACGACCGCACAATTACGCGCCTTGTGAATACGGTACGAGGGAGGGCGGGGGGCGACAGACATAACGCAGCTCCAATCGGTCCTGCGACGGTACTGTACCGTCGATTCCGGACCTTTGAGCCGCACTGCCCTCCGCAGGCAGGTTCGCTAAAACAAGCGATCGGCAAGACTTACAAAAAAGCGGGCGAACGGACTCGAACCGTCGACATCCAGCTTGGGAAGTTTCCAGAAAGCCCTGCAAAACAATGCTGTTTCCTCGGGGAATAACGCAAGTTTAACGCCCTGCGGCTTACTTGCAAGCATTCTCACATAAGTGCGACATGTCACGTGGATTTGCGGTAGTAGAAAAACAATTCCGGTAGTTTACCGGTTTATCTGAGTGGCCAATTTCATCAAGCTGAAATCCGCCTCACCTGTGCGACAGACGCGCGAGCAACGCTGCTGGGTTCATAAGACGGCCAACGTGCTCGACAAGCTGCCGAAGCGATTGCAGCCTGAGGCCAAGGAGAAGCTGCATCAGATCTGGATGGCTCCGACGAAGGCCGATGCCGAGCAGGCGTTCGACTTGTTCGTGGCCACCTACGAGAGCAAGTACGCCAAGGCGACTGAGTGCTTGTCGAAGGATCGCGACGCGCTGTTGACCTTCTACGACTTCCCGGCCGAACACTGGATCCACCTGCGGACGACGAACCCGATCCGTGTGCACGTTCGCCACGGTGCGACTACGGCACAGGCGGACCAAAGGCAGCGGGTCACGCACAGCCTGCCTGACGATGGTCTTCAAACTGATGCAATCGGCGCAAAAACGCTGGCGGCTCCTCAACGGCTCGCAACTGCTGCCCGAAGTGATCGCCGGAGTCCAATTCATCGATGGAATTAAACCCCAAGTCACCGCCGCCTGAAAAGATTCCATCCACAACTTCTTGCAATATCTCTTTCTCTTTCCTGCGATTGCTTGACGTCCGATAGGATTGGAACAGCATTACGCAGGTGCAGCTGTCACCATCTTTGATTTACATCTGCATCGCGTTGAGTCTTCAGTCGCCGAACAACCTTCAAGGCGCAGGCCACACTTTGCTGAATCGTGGTCGAGAATTTATTCAACGTCGAGTGGTTCAAGTTTTGTCTGGCGAACGGATTATGCGATTCAATGCCCATCTGATCGATTGACAGAGTAGTTCGGGTTTTGTGGTCAACTACAAACAATCAGTTCCGATTCGTCTGAAGTTCCAGTATGCGCAGCCCATCCAAGCCGAGTGCCGCGTGGTAAAACGCCGTCGATACAAAGTAGGCGACGATCGCGTCTACTTCCAGACTGGCTGCGTCGCGAGTATCCAGTTCGCGCAGGTTAAGCACAAACAAGTTCGAATCTCCCAGTGCATATTTCCGCCTTTCTGCGATTTCCATACGGTGGGTAAGCTGTACGGCTTCGCGCCTTGGACGAAGTTGCCCATGAGCGGCCAAGATGGCAGAGACAGAATCCTGCACTTCCGCCGTAATTTTATCCTCGTACCATTGCAGTTTCGCGCTAACTTGCCTTATCGATGCCTCTGCAGCTCGCATGTTTCCTCGAGCTGCGCTGCGTTGCAGCGGGACTGAGCCAACCAGTCCGGTTTCCAGTTGAAACGGCGTCTTGTCAATCGGTGGAGTCTCTGAGCCAACGTCTTTCGCGGCTGTGATAAAGCCGTCGAGTTGCGGTAGCGTTTGGTTCCGAGCCAAGTTTCGTTCGACATTCAGCGACTGACGCTTGAGAGATAGCTCGCGCAGTTCCGGCCTCCTCTGGTAGGCAAGTTGAAGGTCGCTTGTCAGTTGATTCGGATTGGGCGCTCGCGGCATCGGGAAGAAATGCGGAAGCTGTCTCGGGTCAGGCAGCAGCGGCAGGCCTGCTTCATCTCGATAGAACAACGAGAGCTTAATCGCCGTTTCCTGAAACTTGCGCCCGGCGGCAATCAGCTTTGCCTCCCGATCGACGACAATCCGTTGATTATCGACCTGCTCGATCTCCGCCGCGTCGCCACGCCGGACACGTTCAGACAGAATCTTGTTTCGCTCCGAGGCTTCATTTAGCACCTGCTGGGCGATCACGTACTTCCGACCAGCGCCCAACCATTCCCAGTAGGCAACCGCGGCTGCCCTAAGAAAGTCAATCCGCTGTTCTACAATAACTGGCTCTGCAATCGTCCGAGCGATCTGAGCTTTGATCAGGTCGGCTCGGCGCTTGTCGATGACGAGGCCTTGCAATAAGGATTGCGTATGCCCGGCGCGGAATTCCCCTCCCGTATTGGTCTCCAGCTCACCGTACCAAATCGGAAAGGTTGGTCCGGTGCCAATCCTGTATCCAGCAAACGATCGTCCGCCATTCCGATTGGCCCTCTCCAAGTACGTGTCGGCGGTTGTGTACTGATAGTACCCGAGCGGCACGCTCTTTCCTCCGCTAACAAGTCTGGTGTCGAAGGGGCCGTCGGCCGCTAGCAAATCGCCGGCCGCAATCCCTCGTTCCTGAAACGCGGCAGCCAGAAGCGGATAATCCTGCTCGACGGAACGCAACACTGTTTCCAGGCTCAAGGTTAGTGTTGGCTGGCCGACGGTCTCAGGCTGCTTGCCGTTCGGTAGAATCTTTGCCGTGTCTGGTAGGTTCCGCATCATATTCGGAAGTGGCTGCACAAACGCTCGCGAACCAGTAAAAGGCGCGTCTTCTGGGGGGGGAAGTCGGGGTAGCCGTGCAGTTCCGCCAACAGATGGGAGCATCGTGGTCTGTTGTTGCGGACCTGGCAACTCCTCCACAGGGATGCGCCGTGCCGTGTTCCATGGTTCGTTTACCTTGGGCGCAGGGTGACTCGGCCCAGTCTGCAGTGTCGCTGGCGGAGCTGGCGAATCACCCCAGGCAAGTTGGGCATCAAGCAGAGCAAGATGCAGACATGCTATGAATAGAGTCTGACGTACTGACAAAGTCGCGCCCTTTGAATTGGTCGTTCGAAAGCATGGGAGTCTGCATTTGAGTCCCGCAAGACGGAAGGCAAAGCTACCTCACTTCTTGAGTTTTTTGAACTCCTTGGCAGGCTTCGATTCTGGAGCATAGTCCCCGACCTTCGGCGGGAAACCGTTTAGTTTGCGCCAAATCTCATACCAGAGCGGAACGCGATTAAGGAGGACCCAACCGTTGGCCTTAACACCTTGACGGAGGTAAGGATCGCCAGGCCAAGGTTCTTCGGACTCGTCAGGCACAATTAAGATGCGGAAAGAACCCTGACCGTTATCGCTGGCGTCTACCAAATCGACGAGACCTCCAAACGTGCCAACAGCCACCGACGGCCAACCAGCGAACTGCACGCCCGGAAATCCTTCAAACACCAACCGCACCTTGCCGCCAGGTTCGATCAGGGTCGCATCGTTGCCATCGACATAAAGCTCAACCGCTCGATGAAACACGTCAGGGACAATCAAGAACAGCGGATCTCCCGCCTTGACCTGGTCACCGGCGGAAGCTGCCTGCAGCCGAAGAATCGTGCCATCGACCGGTGAGGTAACGTCTTGAGTTGACTGCCTTGCCAGATCACGCCGGGAGGTCAAAAGCTCCTTTTCCGCGAGCGCGACGTCGCCTAAGGCCTCTTCACGCTCTGCACGGGCCTTCGAGATTTTCGAGTCCCCGTCCGATTGATAACTATCGCGCGTCGCGTCCTTTGCTGCCACGTCGGCCTTCGCCGATTCTAAATCTGCGGAGTACTTGGCGACGTCCGTTTTCGCGACGGTCAGCTCTCGGGTGGCCATATCCAGGGCGCGATCGGACTCGTAGCCCTCGTCTGCCAGGGGTTTCTTGCGATCGTAGTTCAGCTTGGCAGCTAACAAGTCTGCCTGGGCTGCTTCCAGCCCTTGCTGGGCTGACTTAACTTTCTGCCGGGCTCCTTCGATGACGCTTGCCGCCGCTACTACGGTGAAATCACGATAGGCCTTCAGTTGATCGATTTGAAAATCGTACTCTTTGACCTTCGCTTTTGCGGCCGCGACTTTTAGCTTCGCCTGCTCCACGGATTGTTCCAACCGCGCGAGGTACTCGGGATCGTTGTCTTGGATCTGGACGATCGTCTCGCCCTTGCTCACGCGAGATCCTTCTCGGTGTCCGTACCAATTCACAATGCGGCCCGTGATAGGCGCGGGGATCGCCTGAGGACGCTCGAGCGGAGAATAGGCCGTTACTTGCCCAGTTCCAGATGCCGCCTGCTGCCACGGCAGAAAAATGACCGCCACTGCTGCTACAGTCAGTGCGATCAGCAACAATCTCGCTAGTTGTCGCGGGCCGCGCGGGGATTGCACGAGCCGTAACGCCGGCATGTCGACCGGCATTAGCTCCTGCGTGCTGTGTGACTGAGCGTTCGTGGTTTGCATGTGAGTCAACTCGCAATCTCTGGACCAATGACAGCCGATCCAGCTTGCAAACGCAACGATTTCACGCAGCGTCGTCGGACTTCGTCGTGATTCGTGACCAGAAACAATGTCCATGGCGCCTGCGGATCGAAGACAGTCGCCGTGACTCGCTCCAGGAGTTCACCTTCTAGCTCATCGAGCGCACCATCGACCAGCAGAAGGCGCGGTTCTCCAGCAATCGCCCTGGCGATCGTTAGCGCGCGTGCCTGACCTCCCGAGAGAGGGCTGCCGTCTGGAGAAATCTGGGTATCGAGTCCCGATGGCAAACGCAGTGCGGTATCAAGTAAACCAACTGCGGCCAAGGCAGAATTTACGTCGGCGATTGTCAGCCGGCTCCGACCCCAGCGGACATTTTCGAGTATCGATCCCATCATTAAGTCAAGCTGCTGCACTAGCGCGATTTGGGATCGTAAAGCGCTGAGATTGAGCTGCCGCAGATCAATGCCGTCGAACTGTATGAATCCGCGAGAGGGCGTTCTCAATCCATAGAGCAGTTGTAAGAACGTACTCTTGCCGCTGCCGGACGGTCCAATCACGGCGACCCGGTCGAGCGCGAGGATATCCGCGTTCAGGCTTCCAAAGAGACCTCGCCCGTCTGGGTACGCGAATTCCAGCTCGGAAACCTTGACGGACACGGCTTGTCCGGCAGCTGGGAACGCCTCACCGCTCAGGCGTTCCAAGGGCAAATCGAATAGGTGGCCGAGTTTATTCGTTGATGCCAGCAGGTCGTAATACGACTCAAAATGCTTGCCAAATTTGGCGAACGAACGAGCGATATTTCCAACAATCAACTCTGCGGCGACCAGTTGACCGAGTGTCAGTTCTCGTTGAATCACCAGCCAGCCACCCAGACCCAGCAAGACCGTGCTAGATAAAACCTGCAAACCGAACGAAGCGACGATTTGACGCATTAAGATGCGGAAATGACCACTGCGGGCGGACAGATATTGCTTCGCAAGGTGATCAGCCCGCGACATCGCCAGTTCAGGCCCGCCGGACATTTTAATGGAAATGGGCTGCCGCGCAAGCTCCTGCAACCAGCCGGCGGCTTCGTACTTGGCAACGGATTCATCAATTGCCGTGGCTGTCGCCCCACGACCTAAAACGAAGATGATCCCCATGATTGTGGCCAGCATCACCACGTCGAATCCAAGGAGATACGGGTGGTATGCCGCGAGGACGATCATTCCAAGTGCGGCCTGCAAGACAATGGAGAGACCATCCAGCAACAGCGAACCCAGCGATTTCTGGAAGATTGCCACATCCAGGAAGCGGTTGACGAGCTCTGGGCCATAACGATCGTCATAAGCCGAAGGCTGAACGCGCGGCAAACGATAAGAAAGGTCCGCCAAAGTGCGCACGAACACTCGACGCTGCAGGGTCTCGACGACGTACGTCTGAATCAGTTGCATACTGACCATGAAAGCCAGGCACGTAAACAGCACGAAGGACAAGATGACAACCGGCTGAACCAGGCTGCCGAACGCAATCGTATTGACCAAGAGCTCCACAGCGATTGGGGTCGCCAAACTGAGGATGCCGACACCAACCGAGAAGATTGCGATCGTCCAAACGTCGCGCGAATCGAGGCGCAACAGTCGCAATAAACGCGGCAGCGGTGGAACCTCGTGCGCCAAATGTCCGTGTTTCGGATCCCGAGTTGCCGACGCGCACGGCGCGGCGGCCTGGAGCGAGAGGAATTCGACCTGGGCGTTTTCGTCCGGCAGGCTCATTTCTCGGATCACGCTGCGTGGAGTCTTCCATGCCGGCTCGCCAACTCCGAAATCCGCTAGCACTTTCTGCAGGCGCCGGTCGGCGAGCATTAGCCAGCGGTGAGATGACTCCTCCGACAGCGTGTAGACGATGACCGGAGCCGACTGACGAGGCAGACTTAGGACATTGCGAATCGACTGAGTTCCGGAGAAGCATTGCAACTGCATCTCGGCAGCGACTACCTGAAATCGCAGGAGCCAGGTGCTAGCCCAATCACCTGGGTGCGCAAGCACTGCGCGCATCATTGCCTCTCGAACCGAGCGCGTTTCCAACGCAACCCCGGCAGCGGCGGCGGCGGACAGCATGGCGTTGATCGCGCTTTGCATCACCGCTTCGGCGACTCCAATTGAGATCGCGGATTCAGGCCGTGGTTCATACGTGGTCAACCGTTGTTCCTCGCATGCTCCGCCTGCTTCACAATTGCTACAGCCCGATAAATCGGCACATTGAACGTAATCGTCAGACTGGAAGCCCCCGCGATAATGAAACCCGAGGGGATCCTGCAATTGGCGTAGATCCTAATAAGCTGTGGGAGCCTTCGGGCTGCAGTTTGCGTATTCTGGGTAAAATTTGTCGCTCGGCATGAATCTACTCCACGTCAAAACGTTGTTAGCCGCTGAGTAGCGCCACGTGCGCGGCATCACCCTCTCAAACCCCTATAACTGCCACAGCACAATGAGCCAGCGCGGCATCCGTCCTCCCCATCGATGATTCTAGAGCTGATTGCTATTGCGGGAAGCGGCTCGCAAGGTCAAGCGGGCTCAGCATTGAGCGTTTTTTGTGCTGATGCGATTGCATCCGTTGGAGAATGTTATCCAGGGTTTGCAATGCCTTCATAATATGCTCCCCTTTGTTCAGCATCACGCACTCTGCTCGCTGGCTACTCGCGGCATCGGAGACTTCGGCACGCGACGCCAATCCGTCCTTCGCAACGCTCTCCAGGACCTGGGTGGCCCAAATTACCGGCACATGAGCAGCCTCGCAGATCCATAGAATCTGTTCCTGAACCTCCGCCAGTCGCTCGAAACCGCACTCGATGGCGAGGTCGCCGCGAGCGATCATCACACCGTCACACGGCGTGCGCATAGATGCCACCAATAAGGACGGAAGTTGTTCGAACGCTCCACGAGTTTCAATCTTTAGGACGATACCAACGTGCTCTCCATTTAAAGCAAGAAGCCGCGCCTCCAATTCATCGACGTCAGCAGCGTCCCGCACAAACGAATATCCGACCATATCAGCATGAGCTGCGACAAACGGAAGGTCTTTAATGTCCTTCTCTGTCAAGGCGGGCAATCGCAGAGCACTGTCTGGCAAGTTGATTCCCTTGTCTGCCCGCAGTTTCTCCCCGCGCTCACGTGCCTGGGTGATCCGGACATTTAATTGCTGAGACTCCACCAACTCGACAACACCTCCAATTTTTCCGTCATTGAACCAGATGGTCTCTCCCGGCCGAACATCCGCAAAGATGGCCGGCAGCGTACAGCCGATTTGGGCAGGCACAATCACCTTGGCGTCGAGATCCAAGTGCGCCGGCCTACCCGCGACCTGATCGTGTGTCAGGATTAGTGTGTCGCCTACTTTGAGAATCAAAACCTGCCCGCGCGCCGGCAGCGGTCCCAACTTCGCTTCGAGGCATCCTTTGCTATCTCGCAGCTTTTTTTTCTTGCCCGCTCTTAGCCGAAGTGTGGTGCCGGGAGAAACATAAGCCGTACGAACGGCCTCCACCCAATGGCATTGACCGACTGACTCAACAACGCAAAGTTTGCGGCGCAATCCTCGCTGGTCGTCAAAAACGATACGATCGCCGATGCTCAAGCGGTCTAACCAGGTACTTTGGACCGGCAAGCAGGCGTCTGCCGGCACTGGGGGGGCGGTGGGCTGTTCTTCAGGAAACAACCAAATCCTCGCGGGAGCCGTTACCTGGCCAAGAAGATTTCGTCGAGGGCTCCACTTAATGACCTGAGCAGCAGCTTCAATGGGTCCCGTGCGCAACTTGGGGCCGGCGAGATCCATCAGTACCCGACATTTCCGGCCAAGGGATTGTTCGGCATCACGCAGATGTCCGATCATACGTTTCCATGCGGACGCATCGTCGTGGGCACAGTTGATTCGCATGCAGTCCATGCCGTTTGCCAGCAATTGCTTGACTAGCCTGGGATCGTCGGCGGCTTCAGTCGGCATGGTCACCATGATGCGAGCATTTCGTTTCGCTGGCGGAGGTCCTAGGAGCGCTTCGGTGTGCTGCTTGAGCAGCGTCCTCCCCTCTTCGAAGCCGTTAATCGGAGCCGGGGCTGTACACTCAGGCACGGGTGTCTGAGCTAAACGGTGCAAAGCCTCCAGGACCTTGTTGACACTGGTCATTACGTGCGACTCAGTTCGTCCCAGCGACGAAAGCCCAAGTGCAGATAGACGATCCTGTATGGGACGCATTTCACAACGCCGCAGAGCAAGGTAATGAAATAAGTTGCGCGCGCTCTGTAGGTAAGCTGGATGAATGTGTGAGGATTTCTGAAGCCCCAATGCCTCCAGATCGAGCATTTGTTGGCGGATCGCGCTGAGTTCGTGGATCAGGCTCTTGAGTTCGGACGATTGATGAGTCACAGCGGCCTCTGCCATAGAATGTTGCACTGAAGATTGCCGCTTCGACGGGCACGCAGCTTCGCCCCCCTGTTCTTCGGGCAACGTTACCGTCGCATCTAGGTCGGTGCGGGAAGTGTCCGCCGAGCTCGCTTGGTTCGTTTTAATATTGAGAATGTCGTTCGTTATGATTGTTCTTCTCTTGCGCTTCATAGTTCGTTTCTCGCATCGACTTGTTCGGTCTGCCTGCCGTCACTTGTGCAGTTCCACGGCCGACACGAACGGAACACTCTCAGCAATTTCGCTGCACCACAGCGACAACTAACGGTCATCTCTGCCAGTCAACAACTGCTCCGTGTCATCCGCCAATTGAGCAACGTCCTGAACACTCCGGCGAATGTCTTCCGCCTCGCAAGTGGCCTGCAAATAGCTGTTGAGCATCACAAAATGGGGCTCGCCGTCGATGTCCTGAATCGCTAGTGCTCCATGCGGCATCGTGGCGTTGAATTCCAATGCCCGCCGGAAATAGGCCTCGTCGATCGGCGCGCAAACACTATAAATGCGAATCACTCTCGATTCGTCCAGCTGTGCAGGACACACTTCGATATGGACGCGTTGGCTTCGGCCGCCTGCGAGTCGCATCGTGGCAATGATCCGACCGTCACTGGATTTAAGTTCCACGCTCAGTTCGGAAAGTGCCTTGGCAACAAGCGTGGCAAAGTCGCGCATGCCACTGAATACTCGCTGTATTTCGCTTAATAGGTCAACGCTGTCCTGGAAACGATCCTGCCGATTCTTGGCTAGGCAACGGGCGATTATCGCCGCCACCTCTGCGGGAATGTCCTGGCGAAATGATCGAGGATCTGGAATCGGCTGATCGGCATGCGCTTGGGCTAGTCCCGCAATCGTATCGTGGACAAACGGAAGCTGGCCGGTTAAGGCGTGGAAGTACGAAACGCCGACGGCATAAACATCGCTCTGCTGATTGGCCTGCTTCCCTTGAAAGAGTTCCGGCGCCATGAATTGGGGAGTACCCGCCAGACCGCCGTCTAACGTCACTGTTTTCCTGGAAAGATGTTTGGCGAGCCCAAAGTCGGCAAGCTTTGCTGTTCCATCCGAACGTACCAGGATATTGGCGGGCTTAAAATCACGATGCGCCAGACCCTGCCGGTGCGCCGCAGCCAAGGCTGAACAGGATTGCAGTAGAAAGCTGGTAGCATCGGGGAGCGGCAGTCTGGGTCGTTCGGAAATGAGTTGCTCCAGCGAGCAGCCGGGTACGTACTCCATCTCGATGAAGTGGTGTGATTCCAATTCGCCTACGTTGTGGATCGCGACGATGTGGGGATGGACCAGGGAGGCGGCTGCACGGGCTTCCGCCATAAACGAGTCCAATGAATCGGCTTGGCGACCTAAAAGCTCGGGGCACAGCACCTTGATCGCACAGGATCGGTGCAAAGTGTTGTGCCGAGCAAGAAACACCCAAGCCATGCCCCCTTTTCCCAAGAGCGATTCGATATCGTAAAGTCCGATGCTTCGGCCAAGCAAACGTTCGGGAAAACCCAAAGCGCCAGGAAGGAGGGCTGCACCGTTGCCGATCGAAGAGAAATCCCTCAAATCCAAGGTAGGGGCGGAGTGCACCATCGACATTAACCAGCCACAACCTGGGCAAGCGTGGTCCGCAACTGTTGCGACGACGGGCCTCCTGCATTGCGGACAAAAACGCACTAAGTTATTCAAGAACGCCTCGCGAGTAGTACGCTAAGAATAAGAACTGATAACACGTGGAAACGGTCATTTCTCGAAAGGCCTAGAACGATGAGTTCTTTGTCATGAGCTTCGCTACGGATTTCGATCCTCCACCGTTTGGAATTCCGTCTCCTTCAGGCATGGAAAGGGACCGGGACATAGTGAGATCTCTCCACGTCTCATGTCCAACTTCGCGGCGGCTCAAGAACAGTTTTGAGAATTCGACAAAAAACACCGGCACGCAGGAAAAACCGATGATTACCAACCACTCGCTCCCCGTCGGATAGGCCTCGATGCCAAATACCGGATGCAGAAAGGGGATGAGCACGATGCCGATTTGTAGCAAGAAAGAGACGCCGATTGCCGCCAGCAGCGTCGGGTTTGATGCGAGACCCAACTGCAGGAGCGATACGCGCCAACTGCGGCACGACAGCGAGTAGCCTAATTGCGCGAAGGCGAGGATGCAGAACGCAACTACGCGTGCTTCGTCTAAATTGGCTGTATCTCCCTGGTAAATAATCCAAAAACCGAACAAAGTGGCCAGGGCGGAGAGTCCACCATGCGCGAGGAGCAGCAAAACTTGCCGCCAACCGATGAGTGGAGCGGACGCGGCGCGAGGCTGGCGGTCCATGACTCCACGTTCCGGCGGTTCCACTCCGAGCCCCAGCGCAGGCAACCCATCGGTAACAAGATTCAACCAAAGCAATTGCACGGCCAACAGCGGGTTTGGCCAGCCCAATACGGCCGCGACAAACATGAAGATGATCTTGGCTGCATTACCCGCCAAGAGGTAATGAATGAACTTCTGAATGTTGTCAAAAATGCCGCGACCTTCCTCCACCGCATTGACAATCGTCGCGAAATTGTCGTCGCTCAAGACCATCGTGGAGGCCTCTTTAGTCACGTCCGTCCCGGTGATTCCCATCGCAATCCCGATATCGGCGGCTTTCACCGCAGGCGCATCGTTGACGCCGTCGCCAGTCATGGCCACGACGTTTCCTTGCGATCGGAGCAACTGGACAAGCCGCA
>Ga0335397_10008004_pt1 | contig 13348 bp, 13 predicted proteins | sample MAT04_FD_205740 | JGI IMG/M metagenome (GOLD analysis project Ga0335397, IMG submission 205740) | Freshwater microbial communities from Lake Fryxell liftoff mats and glacier meltwater in Antarctica - MAT-04 (spades assembly) (version 2) ...
GCGTCGCGTTGTCTCGGGCGCCGCGCAGGCGAGCGAGGGTGGTCTCGGTCTGCGCCCGTTCGTCGGGCGTGGCGTCCGGCGTCACCGCGAGCAAGCGCTCGTACGTGGTGATCGCGCGGTCGTACTCACCCATGAGCTCGTAGACCCGGCCCAGGTTGTAGAGGAGCGTGGGCGCCGACGGGTCCAGCACCAAGGCCCGCTCCAGCTCTTCGGCGGCGTCGGGATAGCGGCCGTTGCGGTACAGCTCGCGCGCCGACTCGAAGAGGACCATCGCCTCGGCCGGCGGCTCGTGCCCCGTCGCCTGCGCCGACGCTTCGCTTGCGGCCCCGAGGGCGCATCCCAGCGCTACGGCCAGCACGGTCCGCTTGACCCCAGCGCTGAGGATCGCGTGCATTCTCGAGAATCGAGGGTACCGGTGGTTGCCCATGAGCGAAAGCCCCACGAGCGGTTCCGCCCGCCCCGAAGGGACCGCTAGATACGAAGTTCCTGGGTGGGTGCAAGTGCGCAGCGCGCGCTGACGCACCGTTGACCTGTCCGTGCCATCGCGGCTACACGGCATTCATGGTCACGCTCGCTCCGCCCGCCCCCACGGTCGCACAGGCGCGTGTCGCCGCGGTCGTCCACGCGCCTGCACGAGAGAGCTTGATCGCCCGCGCGATCGCCGCCTACGACGGGGGCCTTCGGGTGCTGGTCCTGCCAGTGAGCATCCCCTTCGTCGCCGAGATCGCGGCCGAGATCGCCGACCGCGCGGATGATCTGACCGTGGGGATCTCGGACGTCGTCGATCTCGAGCACGTGTCCATCGCGCTGGCCGCGGGCGCATCGTTCGCGCTGCTCACGGGTCTGGACGAGGAGCTCGAGAAGAACGCCGAGGGCCGGGGGCTCACGGTGATCTCCGCGGTCTCCACACCGAGCGAGCTCCTGCTGGCCCGCAAGCGCCAGTCGGGTCTGATCGCGGTCTACCCGGTGGGCTACATGGGTGGCTCCTCCTACTTCGGACGCCTCGCGCGCATTCACCCCAACGCGCCGCTCGCGGCCGTCGGCAACATCGGCCCCGACGACGCGCCCGCATACCTCGAGGCGGGCGCCCAGGTGGTCATCGTCGATCACGGGCTCTTCCCTGCCGACGACGATCCCGCCTCCAGTGAGGTCATCGGCCTCCGCGCGGGCGCGCTCGTCGAGGTGTGCGGCGAGATCATCCCGCGCCCCAGCCGGCCCTAGCGGTTGCGAGTGCGTGCAGCGGTCGTCTAGAGTGGCGCGCATGGCTCTCGGGATGCGCGCCGTACTCGTCGTCTTTGCGCTCGCGATGGGTGGGCTCGCGAGCGGTTGCGGCAACCGCGCCGCCCTCTGCCTCGAGACCGAGATCGCGGTCAACGACGCGATCCAGCGCTGCGATCCCAGCGCGCCGTACACCCAGATCGGCTTCATGGATCATCCCGAGATCGCGGCTTGTCAGTACGTGAACCAGGTCAACGACGAGGCGGAGATCACCCACCAGTGCCTCCCTTGGCTCGCGAGCGTGAGCTGCGCCGAACTCTACTCGCTCTCCGAGTTGCCGGACTACTGCGACACCTTCACGCACTTCGTGTTCGTGTACACCGGGGAGTTTCCCGAGCCCGAGCCCTGACGACCGAGCTCCCGGAACGACCGAAGGGTCGCTGGCTTTCACCGGCGACCCTTCGTTTCGTCCCTTCTTCAGGGCACCTCTGGCTCTCGTTTCGAGATTTGGACGAGTGGGGGATCGAACCCCAGACCTCTAGAGTGCGATTCTAGCGCTCTCCCAGCTGAGCTACACGCCCGAGGCAAGTAAGGCGCCGAAGCTAGCAGGCGCACTGCGTCGCGCAAATTGTCCCGGACGCTTTCAGGCCGAGCCCTTCGCTTCGCGCTTGGAGAGGCGGATCTGCGCAAAGAACGCCTTGAGGAGCTGACTCGCTTCCTCTTTGCGGACGCCAGTGCTCAGCGCGAAGCGGTGGTTCAGTCGGGCGTCCGAGCCGATGGTGTAGAGGGTGCTCGTCGCGCCCGCTTTGGGATCGTCCGTCGCGAACACCACCCGATCGACCCGCGCGTTCACCAGCGCGCCCGCGCACATCGGACACGGCTCCAGCGTCACGTAGCAAGTGGCGCCGCTCAGCCGCCAGGTGCCCAGCGCTTTGGCGGCGTCGCGTAGCGCGAGGAGCTCGGCGTGCGCGGTCGGATCTTGGATGGCCTCTCGCTCGTTGCGCCGCCTCGCGATGATCTTGCCGTCGTGCACGATCACGCTCCCCACCGGGACCTCGCCCGCCGCGCGGGCCTGCCTCGCCTCCTCGAGTGCCTCGTCCATGAAGCGCTCATCATCGCTGCGCGCATCCATCGGGATGTCCTCGGCCATCGCGGCGACTTGTAGCAGGCGCCCTCCGCGAGACGAGCCCTGTTGCGTTCGTCTTCGTCCCACAGTAGACACCGCTCACTCACGGCCCTGCCAACGCTGGCCCGTCAACCCTGCCAGGCCCGGAAGGGAGCAACAGTCGCGGTGACCAGCGTGTGGCGGGGCCTTCCTAGTTCTGGCGTCCTAATTCTGGCGTCCTAATTCTGGCGTCCCATTCGGACGCGCGTCCTGCCTCCGGGGGCAAGCGGCGCCGATCATCCGAATCGGGTAGACCGACGCCGTGGAACGCGACGCAACCAAGCTCTTGGGCGAGGCCAACGCGCTGGCCAGCCAGGGCCGCTACGAAGACGCGATCGCCGCCTACGAGACGGCGATCGCATCGGCCCCCGAGCTGCGCGGCTACCGTCTGGTGGTGGGTGAGATGCTCTTCGAGCTTCAGCGCTACGAGGCCGCTGCGCTGGTCTTCGAGGAAGTCGCGCTCGAAGATCCCCAGCGGGCCCAAGCGTTCGAGGCGCTCGCTCGCGCGCGCCAATTGCTCGGCGACTCGTTCGGCGCGATCGCCGCGGCCGATCGCGCGGTGAGTCTCGCGCCTCAGTGGGCCGACGCCCTGTATCTCTCCGCCCAGCTCTGCGCCGAGGCCGACATGAATGAAGAGGCGCGGGTCCGTCTCGATCGCGCCTTGGCGCTCGACCCCCGGCTCGCCGCCCGCGCTGCGGAGGATGGACTCCGATGACCTGGCGGCAGTCGATGACCTATCTCCTCATGACCTTTCTCCTCATGACCGCGTGCAGCTGCGGTCATGGCGAGCGATCCGAGGCCCGCGTCGAGCCTCGCGAGCACAGCACCGGCGCGACCGAGGCGTCCGCCGTGGTCGAGGAAGCCGTGCCCGTCGAGGCCCCACCGCAAGCGTCGCCTCTCGTCGAGCTGCGGGCCGAGGTCGATCCCTATGCGCGGGTCTCCTTGAGCATCAGCAACCGGAGCAGCGAGCGCCAGCATCTCTCGAGCACGCTGCTGCTCGAGCGAGGGCGCGGCGACGGGTTCGCCGACGCTGAGCTCGGTTCCTTTCACCTGGGCAGCGAGCTGGCCGTCGATGGCTGCGTCGAGCTCCTGCCGGGCGCCGAGCTCCGCGGGACTTGGTCGTGCTTGCGCGCGGACGCCGAGGGCCTGGTGCGTGACTGCGCGATGGCGCCCGCCGGCGACTACCGCTTCGTCGCCCAGAGCTGCGAGCCTGGCGCCCGCACCGAGTCGCCTCCCTTCGCGTTCGTGCCGCGATGAGTATTCGCGTTCGTGTGGCCCAGCCCGAGCTCGACGACCGCGAGTCCGCCGCCATCACCGCGGTGCTCGCGAGCGGGATGCTGGTGCAGGGGGCGATGGTCGAGCGCTTCGAGCGCGCCATCGCCGAGCGCTGCGGCCGGGCGCATGCGATTGCCGTCACTAACGGCACCGCGGCGCTCGAACTCGCGCTCGAGTGTCTGGAGGTGCGAGGTCACGAAGTGCTCGTGCCCGACCTGACGTGGCCCTCGCCCGCGCACGCTGCGGTGCGGGCCGGCGCGTCGCTGGCGCTGAGCGACGTGGATCGTGCGCAGTGGAACGTGACGCCCTCGCTCGCGGCCGAGGCCATCTCGGATGCGACGCGCGCCCTCATCGTGATCGATCAGTTCGGGGTGCCGGCCGACGTCGCCGGAGTCGAGAGCGCGCTCGGCTCGGTGCACGTGATCGAGGACGCCGCGTGCGCGATCGGCAGCACGTTCGGCGGCAAGTCGTGCGGTTCGTTCGGAGTCTTCAGCACGCTGTCCTTTCATCCCCGCAAGGTCATCACCACCGGCGAGGGCGGCATGCTGCTCACTGACGAGCCTGCGCTGGCGGCGCGGGCCCGCATGCTGCGCAATCACGGTCAGAAGGGCCCCGGCGACTTCGGCGCGGCGGGCCCCAACCTGCGCCTCACCGAGATGCAGGCCGCGATGGGCCTGGTGCAGCTCGAGAAGCTCGATGGCATCGTCGCCCGTCGCCAGGCCATTGGAGCACGCTACCGAGAGGCGCTGAAGAGCGACGCGATGCAGGCCTGTCCTGCCGGCGCGAGCTGGAACCACCAAACGTTTGGGTACCTGCTCGAGCCAAGTCAGGACGTGAGCGTCGTGCTTGCGGCGATGCGCGAGCGAGGCATCGAGTGCGGCCGTCTGAGCTATGCGCTGCACACGCTGCCGAGTCTTCGCGGCGCTCGCCACGGCGCGCTCTCGAACACGAGCGCCATCCTCGATCGGGCGATCGCGTTGCCGCTCCACACCAAGATGTCCGACGAGGACGTCGAGGCCGTGATCGCGGCCCTATCGGGCCTGGGAATCGCCGCACCACAAACCTGACAGTCGGCTGTCACGGGGCCCCGTTAGGCTGCTCCGCATGACCAAGACCCACGCCGGAAGCTGCCCCAAGTGCGGCGTTCATCTCTTCGGCGAGGGTGACCTTCCCGAACTGGGCGGCGCGTTCGTCAGCGTGAACGTGAACGTGCTCGACGACGTGGATGTGGGCCAGCTGGAGATCAGCCACTGGGACGGCCGCCACGACAACTGGCAAAGCGGGCTCAAGGAGCGCCCCTGGCCCATCACGGCCTGAGCACCTCAGCGTCGCGGAAGATCGAGGCCCATGATCACCCGGCCGTCGGCTGGGAGACCGCGGGCCCGATCTTCGACGCGGCTCTTCTTCAGACCCTCGCTCAGCTCGTCGTCCGCAAGGACACGAAATCCCAGCGAGGCGTAGAAGGGCGCATTCCAAGGGACGAAGTCGAGCGTCGAGAGCGAGAGGCGAGGCAATCCACGCTCGTGGCCCCACGCGAGCGCAGCGATGACCAACGTCCTGCCCAGGCCCTTGCGGCCGTGCTCGGGGAGCACGTCGAGCTCGAGCAGGTGCGCCTCGCCATCGAGCGTGGTCACCAGTGCGAAACCGACCGGCGCGTCGCTCGCATCGACGGCGACGAAGAGGCCGCGCTCGCTCAGGCCCTTCTCGAGTACGCCCGCCGGCGTCACCACCGTGGCCATCACCTCGGCGAGCCCCACGCGCTCGAAGCGCACGGCGGCCCGTCGCTCGATGGCGACGCAGGCATCGAGCTCGCTGGCTGTCGCGAGTCGGATTCGGTAGCCGTCGGGCAGCACGTCGGCGAGCGATCAGACCTTGGTCGGGCCCATGGGCGCGGTCTCGAGGAAGGTCCACTTCTCGTTCTCGCGCTGCACTCGGTTCATCTCCCACTGATCGCGCATGAGCGCGACGGGGTGACCATCCACGTCGGTGACGGCCATGGGGATGCGCGCCTCCTCCAGCTCTTTGGTGCTCTCGGCACCCTTCACCCAGCGGGCAAAGCCATAGCCCAAGCGATCGAGGGCTATCTTGGCGCCGTACTCGTGCTCGAGGCGGTAGGCGAGCACGTCGAACTGCAGCTGACCGACCACACCGAGGATTGGATCCTTCTCGCGCCCCGGCTGAAAGAAGAGCTGCGTCGTTCCCTCCTCGGCGAGCTCGTCGATGCCCTTCTGCATCTGCTTGCGCTTCATGGGATCGAGGAGCGTCGCGCGGGCGAAGTGCTCGGGCGAGAAGCGCGGCACCGAGTCGAAGGTCACCGGTGGGTTGCCGGTGCTCAGGGTGTCGCCGATGCGGAAGATGCCGGGATCGTGCAGGCCCACCACATCGCCGGGCCAAGCCTCGTGCACCGTGGTGCGCTCGGCGGCGAAGAGCTGCTCGGCGCGCGCCAGGCGGATCTCCTTACCGAGCCGGTAGTGATGGACGCGCATCCCGCTCTGGAACTTGCCCGAGCAGATGCGCATGAACGCGATCCTGTCCCGGTGGTTCGGATCCATGTTCGCCTGGACCTTGAAGATGAACGACGTGAACCGATCGTCGCCCGGCTGCACCGTGCCGGACGTGGTGTTGCGCGGCCCGGGCATGGGACAGATGTCCTTGAATGCCTCCAAGAATGGCTCGACACCGAAGTTGGTGAGCGCGCTGCCGAAGAAGACAGGCGACAATTCGCCCGACAGGAAGCGCTCTCTGTCGAAGCTGTCGCCCGCGCCGTTCAAGAGCTCGATCTCGCCCCGCAGATCGGCGGCCAACGACGCACCTGCGATCTCATCGATCTGGGGATCATCGAGGCCCCGCATCTGCATCGGCACCCGCGAGGCGTTCTTCGCCGTGCGATCGAAGGTGAGCACGCTCTTCTGATCGAGGTCGTAGACGCCCTTGAAAAGATCCCCCGATCCGATGGGCCAGGTGCGGGGCACGGTCTTCATGCCCAGCGTCTCCTCGATCTCGCTCATCAGCCCGAACGCGTCGCGCGCGGGACGATCGAGCTTGTTCACGAAGGTGACGATCGGGGTGCCACGCATCCGGCAGACGTTGAAGAGCTTCTTGGTCTGGGTCTCGACGCCCTTGGCGGCGTCGATGAGCATGATCGCGCAGTCGGCCGCGGTGAGGGTCCGGTAGGTGTCCTCGGAGAAGTCCTGATGGCCCGGGGTATCGAGGAGGTTGTAGCGGATGTCCTCGTACTCGAACTGGAGCACCGAGCTGGTGATCGAGATGCCGCGCTTGCGCTCGAGCTCCATCCAGTCGGAGGTCACCGCCCGCTGCTGCTTGCGTGCATGCACCGCACCCGCCGAGTGGATGGCGCCCCCGTAGAGGAGGAGCTTCTCGGTGAGGGTCGTCTTCCCCGCGTCCGGGTGAGAGATGATGGCGAAGGTACGCCTTCGCTGATGTTCGGTGGCGGTCACAGGTCGGCTCGGCTCGGTCTCGGAAGTCTCAGGAACGAAGGGCGCAGGTGTAGACCACTAGGCCCCCTTCTGCGAGCCGCGTCGTCCCCGCGAGCTTGGCGTTTGGCGGCTCGCGGACTACATGCGCGCCGCATGGGTCTGTCCCTTTCGATCGAGAGCCGAGGGCCGCTGAACTTGACGGCGATTCGCGCCGCGCTCGCGCTCGAGGAGAGCGAGCCGCGTCTCGTCGTGCGCGAGGTCGCCGGGGGGATTGAGGTGGAGGTTCATCCCGCGGCCGAGCCGCTCGAGATCCTGCAGATCGAAGGAAAGATCCGCCTTGGCATCAAGACCGGGACCGCGGGCGCGGGTCTGCACGCCTGGGTGGTCGATCTGATAGGTCGCCTGGAGCAGCGCACTGGCGCGCCCTTCGATCGCGAGCGGGCGCACGACAGCTCGGACTACGTGCGCACGCGAGACGTCGATGCGCTCCTGCGCTTTCAAGCGGCGTATCTGTCCGAGGTCACGGGCAAGATCCTCGAGCTCCTCGGTGGCGGTCACAGCAGCATCGCGCTGGGGATGCCGCACGACGTGACCTTCGAGCATCCCGCGCTCCAAGCGGGCGCGGTGATCGTGACCCCGCTCGGCCCCCGCGATCGGGCCTGGCTGAGCGCCACCCACCGCGATGGACGCGCGGGCTTGGATGCCCTGCCGTGGGCCACCCCTGGGCTCGACGCGCGCTTCTTTTCCGGCATGGCGCTGAGCCTCTGCTGGACCGAGATCCGCTACCGCGCACTGCTCGATGAGGGCGAGAAGGGACGCATCAATCGGGTCCTCGAGCTCCTCGAGCGCGCATATGCGCTGGAGCCCGAAGGCCAGTACGACTTCTCGCTGTGGAGCGAGCTGTTCGAGCTCAAGGGTGAAGAGTCACTCCGCGCGACGCGCATCCACCTGAAGGCCGAGCGTGACCGAAACCGGAGCGCCGTGGGCTACCGGCGTCATCCGGTCACCGTGCAGATAGGCGGCGGCTGGCGCATCCGGGTGCCGGGCGAGCTCTCGACGCATTGGGAGCCCGACGGAAGGGTGTGGGTGGCCTTCGACGGCAAGCGCTCGCTCCACGTCTCGACCGTCACCGCGAGCGGGTCCTCATCGTCGAGCGACATCGCGAGCACGGAAGCCACGCTCGAAGCGCTGGTCGCGATGGAGGATGGCGAGGGCGCGCCCGAGGGCGAGGTGATGCTCCTCAAGCGCGGCTCCATCCGAGGACGCGCGAGCCAGCGCGCGCTCGAGCCGGGCCTCGAGATCCGCGCGCTCTCGGCGGTGGGACCGCACGGCGCGCTGGGCACGTTCGTGCTCGAACAGGAGGACGATCGCACCTGGGCGCTCGAGATCTGGGGCAACCTCGAGCACGACGAGGCCCGCGGCTACCTGCCGTCCTGAGGCGTGATCAGGCCAAGGCCACGTAGAGCGACTGCACGTCGTCGTCGGCGTCCAGCAGCTCGAGGAAGGCCTCCGCGTCGGAGAGCTGCTCGCCTTCGAGCGTGATCGGGTTCTTGGGCTTCCAGACGAGCGCTGCCGACGTGATGGACCAGCCGCGCTCGGCGAGCGCCTTGCTGACGGTGTCGAGATCGGTGGGCTCGGTGAAGAAGCGGGTCTGCCCTTCTTCGCCGGGCTCGAGATCTTGCGCGCCTGCTTCGATCGCCGCCTCGTCCGGATCGGCGCCCGCGGGCGGATCCGCCTCGATAGCGCCCAGGCGCAGGTAGTCCCACGAGAGCGTGCCCGTGGTGCCGAGCTGGTACTTGCGGAAGTACATCTTCAGGTTCGCCGACGTGCGGTTCTTGTTGTCGGTGAGGCACTCGACGATCACCGGCAGCTGGTGCGGTCCGAAGCCCTCGTAGGTGACGGTCTCGTACTGCACCCCGCCATCGAGCAGGCCCGCGCCGCGCTTGATCGCGCGCTCGAGCGTGTCTTTGGGCATCGAGGCCTTCTTCGCCGCCTCGATGGCGATACGAAGGCGGGAGTTCGCCGCGGGATCTGCGCCGCTGCGCGCCGATATGATCAGCTCCTTCGCGAGCTTGGAAAAGATCTTTCCCTTGGCATTCGCCGCGGCCTCTCGGCCCTTCTGCTTCCACTGAGCGCCCATCGCCGCCTTGTGCCGCGAAGTCGACGAAAGGACAACCTCGCAGCGCGCCTGTTTCGCACGCGATCACCACAATGGCCCCCCTTGCCGTGCCCGCCTATGCTCGGCGCCCTCGATGCGCAAAAAGCTCGCCGCGTTCATGACGATCTGGCTGATCTCTTCGGGGATCTACGTCGGCGTCGCGGGCCCTCGCATCCTCCGGCGCACCGACAACAACCACTTCGTTCGCCTCGCCGAGTCGTTCTTGGCAGGGCAGCTGGCGTTGCTCGATCAGACGCCGCCCGGCAGCAACGACTGGGCGTGCTTCGACGAGGACGACGAGCGCGCCGCGGGCCGGGTCGAGCGGGCCGAGCGCCGAGGCGAGCGTCTCACCCCCATCGAGACGCGGCGCTGCGACGACGCCGCGTTCCGTACGCACCGCGATGGCGAGCACTGGTACGTCTCGTTCCCGCCGTTCCCTGCGCTGGTGATCCTCCCCGCGGTCGCCCTCTGGGGGACGGGCATGCGCGACGCGCTCTTCTGGGCGATCGTCGCTGGGCTCTCCCCAGCGTGCCTCTATCTCTTGTTGCGGCGGCTGGCGGCGCTGCGGCGCACCCGACGAACGGCGGGTGACGACCTCATCCTGACGGTGCTCTACGCGCTGGGCACGGTCTTCTTCTACGTCGCGGTCCAGGGCGAGGTCTGGTTCGCGGGGCACGTCGTCGCCTCGATCCTCTTGCCCCTCTATTTGTACGCGGCGCTCGAAGGTCGGCACCCGCTCTGGGCGGGCCTCGCGCTCGGCGCCCTCTTTCTGACGCGGCCCACCACCATGCCCTTCGGCCTCTTCTTCTTGGCCGAAGCGGTCGTGGGCCTTCGGCGCGTCGGTGAGCAGCTCCCCACTGCGCGATACACCGGTCCGCTCGGGCGCCTCGTTGCATCCATTGCCGCCGTCGATCGCAAGAAGCTCATCCTGCACCTCGCGCTCTTCGCCGCGCCGATCTTGCTGATTGGATTTGCGGCGATGGCGATGAACCAGTCCCGCTTCGCGAACGCCTTCGAGTTCGGGCACAGCTATCTCTTGATCGCCTGGCGTGGGCGCATCGAGACCTGGGGTCTCTTCGACTACCACTACGTCTCGCGCAACGTGTCGGTGTTCCTCGCGGGCCTGCCCTGGCTCACCCCGCACGGGTACCTGCGGATAGGCGGTCACGGCCTCGCCATCTGGGTCACCACACCCGCGCTGCTCTTGGTGCTCTGGCCCAAGCACAAGCTCGATGCGGGCCTGAAGATGCTCGCGCTTTGCACGCTGCTCATCTGCTTTTGGAACCTCTCCTACCAGAACAGCGGCTGGCTCCAGTTCGGCTACCGCTTCTCGCTCGACTACATGATCGCGCTCTTCGTCCTGCTCGCGGCCGGTGGCCGAAGCGTGCGTACGCCGGGCTTCATCACGGCGATGACCTTCGCCATCGTAGTGAACCTGTTCGGTGCGATCACGTTCGGTCGGGTGCCCCAGTTTTACGACGATGACGCCTCGCAGACGCGCATCTTCGAGCCCGATTGATGTCCCCTCTGATGCGCGCGCGCGTGATCGCCGTGTTCGGTATGCTGCTCTGCGGCGCGCTGGGCGCATGGGCGTTCAGGGGTCTCACGATCCGCAGCTCGATCAGCGACTTCATCCCCGTCGCCGAGGGCGAAGAAGACCTCGAGGATCTGACCCGCGCGCTCGCGGACTCTCCGGCCACGCGCACCATCGCGCTCACCATCGGTCCGACCGATCCTGCGACGGCCGCGCGCGCCGCGGGTCTGCTCGGAGCGCGCCTGCGGGAGATCGACGGCCTGAGCAGCGTCGAGGACGGCGCACCCCAAGACATCGATCGAGCGCTCTATGATCTCTATTTCCCGCGCCGCTACGCGTTCTTCGCGATGCGCGCCGAGGACGTCCCCGAGGAGCTCACGGACGAAGCGCTGCGCGAGCGGGCCCGACAGCTGCGGGGCGCGCTCACTGGACCCACCGCCATGTTGGTGCGTCGCATTGCGCCCGAAGATCCCCTGCAGGCGTTCACTCAGCTGCTCTTTCAGCTGCGCGGTCAGCACGCGGGCTCGGGACCGCGGCTCGTCGATGAGCACCTGGTGGTCGATGATCCCAGCCTCCCCGAGGACGCGCCCCGGAGCTTCGGTGTGGTGCTCTGCGCGACCGAAGGCACGACGTTCTCTGCCGACATCCAGGAGCCGGTGCTGCTCGCGATCGAGGCCGCCTGGTCCGAGGTGCGATCGAGCATGGGCGAGGAAGGCGCCGAGCTCACGCTCGAGCAGGCGAGCGTCCATCGCTTCGCGGTGCGCGCCGAGCGACGCCTTCGCGCCGACACCGAGCGCATCGGGACGATCTCGACCATCGCGATCGTGCTGCTGTTCCTCGTGCTCTTCCGAGGGCCTCGCTATCTGGTGCTCGGGGGCTTGCCGCTGTTGTCTGGCACGGTGATCGCCGTGGCGAGCTGCCGTTTGGTCTTCGGCGGGGTGCACGGGATCACGTTCGCCTTCGGCAGCGCGCTCTTGGGGGTCGCCATCGACTTCACCGGTCACTACGTCGGGCACCACGTGCTCGAGCCCGAGGCCGCGCACGGCGGCGTGAGCGGACCCGAGGCCACGATGCGACGCCTCTGGCCTGGCCTGTTGCTCGGTGCGAGCACCACCGTGTTGGGCTTGCTCGGCCTCGGCCTGACGTCGCTGCCCGGTATGCAGGAGCTCGCGCTCTTCTCCGCGAGCGGCGTGTTCGGCGCGCTGATCGGCACCCGCTTGCTCGTCCCGCCTTTCATGCCCGAGGCGCCTGTTCCCACCAAGCTTCATCGCGTGCTGGCCGCCAAGCTCGGGGCGATGTTCGAGGCGCTACGCGCTCGGCCTCGGCTCGGATTGATCACGCTCGCCGTGGCCGTCGTGATCTCGGCGATCGGCCTGCCTCAGCTCTCGTTCGTCGATGATCTGCGGGCGTTGAACGAGACCGACCCAGCGCTCTCCGCCGAAGACCGCCGGGTGCGCGCCCGGGTAGCGCAGGGCGACGCGGGCCGTTTCGCGGTCGCGCTCGGTGATGACGACGAAGAGGCGCTGGTGCACGCCGAGGCGATGACCCTGGCGCTCGAGGACGCGATCGCCGCAGGTGAGCTCGGCAGCTACCGCGCGATCACCACGCTCCTGCGCTCGCGCGCCACCCAAGCCGCGGTGCAAGCCGCGGTCACCGGCGATCCTACGCTCGCCGCACGGATGAACGCCGCGCTCGAGGCCGAGGGGTTCGTGCCCTCGATGTTCTCGCCCTTCGAGGCTTCGCTGGCCGAGCACCCCGAGCCCCTCGATCACGCGATGCTCACGGCGGGCCCGCTCGCGACGTTGGCGAGGCCCTTCCGCCTCGAGGTGCCCGCGGACCCGGATCACCCGAGCGGCCGCATCGCCTACCTCGCGCTCCTGGCCGATGTGCGTGATCCCGCCGCGCTCGACGCGCGCTTGGACGCGGTGCCCGGCGCGCTTCTCTTCGATCAAGCCGCGTACTTGAGCGCGGCCTACGCGACGTTCCGGATGCGCGCGATGGAGCTCGTGCTCGGCGGTCTCTTGGTAGTGCTCGCGCTCTGCTGGGCTCGCTACCGCAGCCTGCGCTTGGCGCTCGCGTGTGTCGCGCCCGCATTCTTGGCGTCGAGCACCACCCTCGGGTGCGTCGCGCTGAGCGGCCAGCCCGCGAACCTCATGCATCTGGTCGCGTGCCTGCTGGTGCTCTCGATGGGCGAGGACTACGCGGTGTTCCTCCTCGAGTCGCGCGATGAGCCCAAGGGCCCAGCGACCACGATGGTGGGTATCCTCTTGGCCTGCGCGACCACCGTGCTGTCGTTCGGTCTGCTCGCGTTCTCCAGTCATCCCGCGCTGCGGGCGCTGGGGTTGGTGACGTCCGTCGGGGTGCTGCTGTCGCTCTTGCTCGCGCCGTTGGTGCTGCTGATGATCGCGCCTCGGGCGAAGGTCGCGAGTAGCGAGTAGCGGGTAGCGAGACCGTTCGGGTGGCCGCCGGGTCGTGGCGCCGGGTAGCGCCCAAAGATCTCCACCGGGTAGGGTGGGCTTGCTCGGGATTCACCAGTGTGCCCGTCAGTAAAGGTCGGCCTT
>Ga0335397_10008005_pt1 | contig 13345 bp, 7 predicted proteins | sample MAT04_FD_205740 | JGI IMG/M metagenome (GOLD analysis project Ga0335397, IMG submission 205740) | Freshwater microbial communities from Lake Fryxell liftoff mats and glacier meltwater in Antarctica - MAT-04 (spades assembly) (version 2) ...
GGCGAGCGCTAGATGTCGCAGCTCTACAGCGACCGTGGCCCAGAGCTGCCAACAGCGTTTGAAACAGCGGCGCGCTATCGCCAGACTCTGTTGTCACGCATCGGCCATGCCGTACACCTCCTTCAGTCGAAGGCATCCCTGGAGCATGCCGAGTCAGCTCAGCCGCTCGAAGAGACCGTCTTAGTAGTTCTGCCCGGGCGCGGACTCCGCTGCCTCACGCACGCCATCAGCGACGTTGGTGGGCACTTGATCCGGGCCAGCGCCCCAGCCTCATCGGCATGGCATCGTCGTGGACATCGATGCAGAGCACGCTCACGACAGGCGACCGCCCATCGACCAACGGCAACCGAAACTCGGCGCCAGCAGCATCGGCCAATGCGCTGTGCCAGGGATAGATTAGCGCCACCTCGTTGCATTGAAAGGCCGAGGCATACGCGTGCATCTGGTACATGTCCGCCTCGGCCGGCATCGGCCGTCTCTTGCTGTCGCACCCGACCAGCTTCCACTTGGAATCTGCAATGGCGACCACGGCGTCACCGCGGCGGAAGACAAGGTCGGGGCGCAGCTGGAATGCAGGCTCCACGCGATCCGGACTCACCACGGTCGCCAAGGTGCGCGACGTGTCCTGGCTCTCCACCGTCAACCCCGACGCCGCATAGGCCCGTTTGCGCGCAACCGTGGCCACCGCCGACTCGAACAACTTGTTCATGTCGAACAGCAGCGCGGGTGCCTCGCTGCGACCGGCACGCAGCGTCGGGGCCAGAAGGGCCAGGATCCAGCGTGCCCAGTCGATGGCTCCGCGATACCGTTCGGCTTGTCGGTTAAAAGCCAGCCGCGCCACATCGGCGCCGCTCAGCTGGTTGTCGTTCACGTCATCCAGCACTCCCATCAGCTCTACCCACTGCCGGTTGAGTTCCACGCTGTGGATCCATGGGCGCGTGCAGCGGATCGCCTTCTTTAGTACGCGGTTCCACACGTTGTCGACGGTCAGCTCGTCGAATGCACAGGCCACCACGTCGGGTCGGTTCGCGTGGGTTCCGAGCTGGCGCGTGATGGCAATGCGTCCGCGCACGACGGTCAAGTCATCCTCGTGCTCCAGGTATTGCTTTAACAGACCGCCGCGCGTGAGCGTGGTCACTTCATCGAAGAAAGCTGCGATGAACGCCTCCAGCAGCGGCGCCTGGCGCAGATGTTGGCCGACGGGTTGCTGCTGGAAATGCGGGAAGCGGCCGGTACAACGCAGCAGTCGCAGGATCACCCCGCGACATTCCTCCGCCGTCGATGCGCCGTCCTGCGTCTTGGGCAGGACTTCAAGAACCCGTTCGCCCAGACCGACCACGCCGCAGAACTGCGCCAACTTCACCTGGCGATGCCCAACCTCGCAGAAGCCCGGCCGTTGCTCGCCGATCTGCGCCAGGCGCTCGACCTCGGCAGGGGTCAGGCTCCAGTCACTTCCATCGGGGGTGACAGGGATGGGCTGGTGCTCCAGCGCCGTTAGGAAGCGACTTGAAGTCACATCCCGTCGCCCGGACATCAGCTGTTCACACCCGCATTGCCGGCGCTGATGTAGATGCCTTGGAAGCTCTCGGCGGTCCAACTCCCCGGAGGGGTGATGACGAAGCGTGAACGGTCGTTCGGCACGCCGTCGAGCCGCTGGCCGACGAACAGTCGGCCGAAGTGCAACGTCTCCTCCTGCAGGAACGGTTGATCCGCCGAAGTGGAGAGAACCAGCGACACGCGTGAGAAGTCGTCGAAGAAGTACTCCTGCAGCAGAGGGATGATCTGCCGCGCGAACGCCTCCTGTACTTCGGGCAGTGAGCGCGCGCGCATCAGGTACGCGTGGCCAATGCGGTGGTCGCGGTCCAGCAGGTACTCCAGTCGGTCATTGATCTGCCGTAGTAGCCGGCCCAGGTCGATTCCGTCAATGTCAGCGTAGAGCGTCGTGTAGTCGGGCGCGCGCTCGTCGAACTGGAAGCGGCGGCGCAAGGCTACGTCCAACAGCGCAATCGACCGGTCGGCCGTGTTCATCGTTCCGTAGATGTCCAGGTTCCTCGGCACACCGAACGGCCGTTCAGCCACCTCGCCGTCACTGCCACCCGGAAGCTGCACCGCCATGCCCTGAACCAACCGGCCATGCGCGTCGAACACCGCACGCTTGTCGGGCTCGATCAGCGTGATCAGCTCCCCGAACACCTTCGCGATGTTGGCGCGGTTGATCTCGTCGATGAACATCGCGTAGCGCTGGCCAGGATTCGCATGGGCTTCGTCGCAGATCTGTTTGAACTTGCCATCCACCAGCTGAAACTGGGTCGTGCCGTCTTCCGCCGTGGCGACCGGCCGGATGCCGCGAACGAAGTCTTCATAGCTGAACGAGGGATGGAAGGTCACCACCTTGTAGCGCTGTACCGGCGCGGTAGCAGCCTTGGGTCCTGCCTGCAGTTGTCGCCACAACTCAGCCGATTCGTCGTCCTGCTCTTGCCAACCTTCCAGCAGTTCCCAGTCACCTGCTTCCCGCTTGTCGAACAGGAAGGGCGGCCGGCGCACGCTGAAATTTACCGTGGTGCTGGTCTGCGGTGTGTGTCCCTGCAGGTAACCCCACAACGTAGCCTGCACCCCGGCCGCAGCCCTCCCGCGCTGCTGGGCTTTGGCCTGCACCCAACGATGCGCGCGGATTTCGGTCACGCGCGCTGGCCGGCCCATGTCTGCCAGCGCCGCAGCGATCACGCTGCGCCAGCCGTAGTTCGTCATAGTCTCGTTCAGCCAAGTGGCGGCGTCGACCTGGCTGGGCGCGTCGGTGTACTCAGCGAACTTTTGCCGCAACCAGTGCGTCTTGCCGGTGCCCGGCGGGCCATAGAGGATGAGGTTGATCGGCGCGCGGGAGGCGTCTGGCGCGGAAGCTGGAGACGGTTCGCGCGCGAGCACGGGGGCGCGGATCGAGGGCGTACTGGCCAACGGGGACGCATCGGCAGGCTCCTCTTGATTGGCCTCGGCCTTGCGCCACTTCGGGGCAAGCGTCTCATCGTAGAAGTCAAGCACCGCACCTGGACGCTGGGCCTCCTCACGCTGTCGAAGCGTCAACAAAGCGTCGTCGAGTTGCCGGTCAGTCCATCGCTTTAACTGGGCGCGCGGCGCGACCTGAAAGCCCTCCAGTACGGAGATGCGGTCACGGTTCGATGACATGCGCTCCACACGATCCGGAAAGGCGAAGTAGCGCAACATGTGGCGGAACTGGCGATCCCCTTCGCGAGGCACCGTATCAATCCAATCCATGAAGCGGTCGTAGTCGCTCAGCACCGCCCGCCGAGCATCTTCGGCCAAAGTCTTGAGCGATCGCGTCAAGGCGATCAGATAGGCCAGTTCCCGCCAGCGCCCTTGGTTGTAGGCTGTGCCGGCCGACCCGACTCCACACAGCACAGGATTTTCGAGCAGCGGATGCGCTGAACTGAGCACCTCGCCCGACCACGACCAGATGTCCTGCACATGAGAGCGCTTGACCTTGGGGCTGATGTTGGATGGGAACAGCAGCAGCACCCACATCATCTCGGCCATCAGCAACTGCGCTGGAGCACCGGCGTCGGACATCTGACGCTTCAGCTTCGTCATGAAGTCGTCGTCGCCATCATCGGGCCGGTCGACAAAGGCGGACTGCAGCGAATTAGCGTTAGTTGAAGTCCAGCGCAGGTCGTCGCCAGAGAGGTGCCCACCATCGCCCACCAAGCAGCGATCGATCCAAGAGCGTGCAGCCGCCAAGATTGGGGATAGGTCGCGGTCGGTGACTTTGATTGCCATGACGGGTTCTGCTCGTGCTGTCTTGCGTCGTTTCGAGTAATGGCGCTACGCCTGCGGCTCCGGCGCACCGGTCAGATTTCGGAGGATTGGCCAGAGCCGTTTGCAACCCGCGTCGCACCTGCGAACGAGAAATCGAAACACCGCCGCCTTCAAGAAGGCCTTGTCTCTGAATCCACATCCTGAAAGGTACTGTTCGTAGCGGCGCACCGCGTCTACGACATCGCCATCGCCTGCGATCTGAAGCGCGGCTGTCACACAGTAGTTCCTGAAGTCCCAAAGCCATTGCTCGAAGGTCTTCTTATCCAACTCATCGCGCTTCCAGCGTTCTCGAACGTGGAAGATCTCGTCCCAGGTATCGACAGCCTCACCCGCAGGTAGGAATTCAATGACCCAATTCAAAACGACGGGACCTGTTGATTGCTCATCAACGACACTGTTGTCGAATGAGATGCTTAGGCCAGCTGTGTCATAGGGGTCGAATGCAAGCCTCCGCTCCCCGCTCGCTCGTCGCAATGGATCTTGAGTCTTCTTGTAGGATGAATTGCAGCGTCCGCCCATCGGCGCCAAGTTGCGCAGGTTCGCTGCCGCAAACGGATATTTGGAACGCGGAATGTAATGGTCGAAATCCTCCTGGGGAGCTCCAGGTGCAGCAAGGCCCTCGCAACCACAGAATGGACAAACGCGGACCGGAATACTCTCGCACAGCACTTCGTATTGGCGCTGGCGAATTTCGAATGGGGTGAGCAAGGCGAAGCCGAACGTAAACAGCGCCTTGGTTGGCTCACGAACGCCTGGCGGTAGGTCGAGCAATTCCACACAGTCGCACTGGCGAACAAGCAGCTCTTGGATCCTGTTCTGCGCCGCCAGCGCTTCAAGCACCGATTTGCGCTCAGCAGTGGACAGCTTCTTGATAGCCTTTGCATAGTCGGCGAAGCAATCGCGCAAACCTCTCCGCCTGGTCAGTTTCCCGTGGTGTGCCTCGGGAATAATGCCAGGCCACGTCGGCAGTTGTTTACCATGATCAATTAGGTCGTGCGTGGTCTTCACCGCTGCGACCAAACACTCGTGTAGCCAATTCTCTGCCGCGGCTGCAACGGGATAGGAAAACAGCATGCTATTGCTTGCCCTGCCGTTGCAGTTGGCGGACTCGATCGGCAAGCATGATCTTCTCTACGGAGTCGCCCAACTCAAGCATGCCCTCCTGAATCGTTGCGGGGTCTTCAGACGACTTCAGGCTCTCAATCTTCGCCATAGAGACGTCAGAGATCGGAGGGCGTATCTCGAAGCATTCGGCCAGGATGGCATCGAACGTCGTCCCGAAGGTCTCGATGTCCGGGTGCCGTACTTCGATCCTTCCCGTTTCAGGATCCTTCTGAAAGATGAGCACGCGCTCCCTGTGCATATCGGAGGGCACGAAGGGGGAGTGTGTCGTCAGTAGGCAGTCCTGCTTCGACGCGGGGCTCTGCGACCCGCGGGTACCGCTGGCCGTCGGCAAAGCCAAGATCTTTGACAGGAGCTTCACCCGCCACTGCGGGTTGAAATGAGACTCCGGTTCGTCCAATAGAAAGAGTGCCTGTGGAAAGGAAACCATACACATCGTGCCCAGCAACTGCGCCAATTGGTGCTCACCGTCGGATAGCGAGACGTAGTCGACCGTTCCACGGATACCGATGGCCTTGAATGCGACGTGCTCGAATCGGAAAACCTTGTCCTCGTCCTGAGGCTCCGGCAGCCGGGAGGTAAATTTCCGCTTCTGCGTTTCAAGTCGAAATCGCGCGCGTGTTGCCTTCGGGATAGCCAGGTCATTGAGCATGGCCAGCTTGTGCAGGGCCGCGTACAGTTCCAGCGCGTTGGACCAAAAGGCCTTGAACGCCTTTCGCGTCTCCCCAGTGACCAGGAAGTCAAAGGTGTAGCTGTCGGTCTTGGGCTCGTGGTGATAAGTCGTGGCGCAGCGCTGCAGCTGATCCAAGTACGCCTCGAGCTCACCGGTCAGTTGTATGCCCTTGCGTCCGCGTGTACTGCGTTTGGCGCCCAGCGCCTTCGGCGCCGCTGAGTGCGCCAGTTGGATGACACACCGAAACGAATGAAGGTCGTCAACACGCGCGTCATTAAGAAGCGCGGACCGCTGCTCCGCAGACCCCAGCAGGAGGTTGGCCACCAAGACCTCAAGGTGCGTGCCATAGTCGATCAGCATCAACCGCGTGTCAGGTACAGGGTCTTGCCCGCTCGGTGATGTCAGCGCACGGCTCCCGACTTCTTCGGCATACCCACTTCGCGACATTAAGAAGGGCAGGCTCAAGGTTTCGTTCGCCCCGGATGTGTAGCCGATCACCTTCGTTGGCAGCAGCGCAGTTGTAGCCGCGTCGTCGAACTTGCAGTCAACCCAGTCATCAGCCACCTTCTTGGCAAGAGTGATCACTGGTCTGCGGTGGGCTTCGGCAAGCCGAGATGCGCGCACATGAACAGGAGTTGCGTGTCCAGGCGGAGAAATCAGGTACTCGAGCTCAAACCGCAAGTCCTGATTGCCGGCGGAGCGCTCCTCTTTGGGTATGACGGCATGCAGAAGGCACTGAAATGCTTCGGCGATAACCTGAATGAACTGCGACTTTCCTGCTCCGTTTGCACCTATGAGGCACACGGGGTCAAAGATCGAGTGGCTGGTAGACGTGTCCCGCAGACGTACATCCAGTCCGTCGAGTAAGCCACCGCATGATTTCGCAGCGACGATGTGGACCCGTAGAAGCTTCACTCGCCTGTCCGCCTGATTTTTATCGACTTGGCGTTCGCATCGAAGAACTGCTCAACTCCAGAGTCTTTGTCGGCAAGTAGGGCAAAGAGGTCATCCTTGAGCGACTCGTAGTTACCTGTGGCCACTTGCCGGAGGTCATCGAACGTGAAGTCCGATTTCGGCATCTTGTGAATGATGTCTGACAAGCTGCGCTTGGGTGCGGGCTTCAAGTCCGTTCTCCTTGATGACGCCTCGCTCTTGCGAGCGGGCACTGGTGTCTGTGTTGCAGATGCGATTCGTTCAATTGACCTTGTTGCGGGCTCGTCGTTCGGGTCTTGCGGAACCAATTCACCGCAGAAGGCCTTCTGTAGCAGCGCGGGGATGAGGCGATCGGCCAGGGCTCGGGCTGTGGCGAGGCGCGCTTCAAAGGTGTCAGCGAGGTCGAAGAGGCGCTCGACGCGGCGGACGATCTCGGTCTGCTCCTCAAATCCCGGAACCTCAAACGGGAACGCTGCCAGCTTCTTTGCATTAATGTTGGACTGGCTAACTCCGTCTGACTTGACGCGCCAGCAGTAGTCACGACCGGAAGGGCTACCTAAGCAGTAGTTTAGGAAGCCCGGCAGAAGGTCCTTGGAACAGCGGACCCGGATCAAGTAGCCGGCATAGACGGCTTCGCGCTCGCCGCGATAGACCGCCGTCTTGCCCACCAGCTCAGGGCTGTTGGTTCGATTGAAGAGTACGTCGCCCTCTCGAAGCGCGTACTTCTCAATTTCCGCTTGATCGGAGGTGAACACAAGATCTGTCCAATCGAGCGCACCGTCCTGGATATTGCCCATACGAAGCACAGGAACCGATCCAGTCGGGCTCGACTTTGCCGCCGACCCATAGGAGAAATCTGTTGCCATTTCGTTTAAGGTGACGTTTCGCCACGGTTCCTTCTGCTCGGTACTCCAATCTGCTGTAAGGGATCCAGTCGTCGCAGCTTCGAGCACCACCAGGCGAAAGCGCTTGAGGATGGTAGGCACCTGGTCTAGCCGGTCGCGGCAGGCGTTCAAGCGCGCGAGTAGCATATCGAGTTTGTCGGCGATGCGCTTCTGCTCAGGAAGCGGGGCAAGTGCAATTGGGGTTTCGCGAAGCTTTGGTTGGGAGAGATTACGCATTGAATCGCTGGTACCCGTCGCCTCCGCCTCAAGATGGGTCCGTGCACTGCGTGTGCGCAGTGCGTACAGTAGGTAACGCGCATCCACTATTGCCGAGTTGTAGAGCACACGCAGAATCTTGTCGGGCAACATCAAGTTCGGATAGCTCTTCTCGACTAGGACAGGAGCACCGACGAGTTCCGTCGTGTTAGCTCGCGAGATGAGCAGATCGCCCGCCCTCACGGTCTCGTGCTTTAGAGGGCTATCGCCGGGAAGCAGAGCCTTGTTTAGATTGGGCTGGAACCTTCCCCAGGTCACTGCGCTGATTTTGAGGACACCGATCTCACCATCGCGCGCGGGTGATCCCGATGCTTGGATGTTCCTTCCAGTTTCAAAGCCTTGGATGACGTCGCCCAACTTGGCGCTGGTCCACGCCGGGGGAAGTGCGCTCAAAGGGCGACCTCCAGCGTGGATTCGCCCAATTCATCAAGCAGCCCGCGCAGGTCATCCAGCGCTGCTTCCAGTTCGTCGATCACGTTTTGCGCGAGCACCGACGGCTCGGGCAAATCCTGGCCAGCCCCTTCGCTCTCGTCCTTCAGCCATGCTATGTCGAGGTTGTCTCCTCGCGCCGCGATGGAGTCGCGACTGAAACGCCGCCAGCGTCCTTGCTCGCCCCTGTCCTCTCGCAACTTCAGGCCGGCCGGCGCGCCCAGTGGATCGTCGCCGAATGCGACCTCGAACTCGATGAAGTGCTCGTGCCCCAGCATCGCCCGCTTGCCAAACGCCTGCATATTGGCGCGCAGGTCGTAGACCCAAACCTCCTTCGTGTTGCCCTTGTCCTTCTCGCCTCGGGTGAAGAACAGCACGTTAGTCTTAACACCTTGCGCGTAGAAGATGCCGGTGGGCAGGCGCAGGATGGTGTGCAGGTTGCACTTGTCCATCAGGTCGCGCCGGATGTCGGTGCCCACGTTGCTCTCGAAGAGCACGTTGTCCGGCAGCACCACGGCAGCGCGGCCACCGGGCTTGAGCGTGCGGTAGATGTGCTGCAGAAAGCAGAACTGTTTGTTGCTGGTTGGGAAGGTGAAGTCGTCGCGTGTCGGCAAACCGCCGCCCTTCTTGGTGCCGAAGGGCGGGTTGGTGAGAACCAGTGTGGCGCCCAGTTGGCCCAGCGCCTGGCCGTCCGGGCCCAGGGTGTCGCCGTAGCGAATGCCTCCGGCCTCGGGGTCGCTCTCGATGCCATGCAGCATCAGGTTCATCAGCGCCAGGCGGTGCGTGTCCTGCACATGCTCCATGCCGTAGAAAGTGTTGCGGCGCAGCTTGCGCTGCTGCTTCTCGGTGAGCGCGTCGAAGTCGTGGTGTTCGCGCAGGTAGTGATGCGCAGCGATGAGGAAGCCGCCGGTGCCGGCGGCTGGGTCCTGGATCACGTCGTTCAGCGTGGGCTTCATCACCGCCACCATGCTGTCGATCAGCGGCCGCGGCGTGAAGTACTGGCCTGCGCCGCTCTTCTTCTCGTTCGCGTTTTTCTCCAGCAGGCCTTCGTACAGATCACCCAAGCCTTCCTGTCGGGCGCTGTACCAGTCGAGCTTGTCGATCTCGGTAACCAGCGTGGACAGCGTGGCCGGCTTCTTGATGAAGCTGGTGGCGTTGGCAAAGATCTCCTTCACCAGCATCGAGCCATGGCTGCCCAAGTGGATGAGCGTCTTCTTGTAGAACTCCAGCCGCTCGGGTGCGCTCTGTGCAGTCAGGTCGGCCCAGCGATAGCCGGCGGGCAACTGATCGTGCTGGCCCGTCTCCTCGGCCATCTTCAGGAACAGCAGATAGGTCAGCTCGGTGACGTACTGGTGGTAGGTGATGCCGTCGTCCTTGAGGACGTTGCACAGGTTCCACAGCTTGCCGACGATGTCTTGGGTGGTCATGGGTCAGGTTGTTGTTGGAGCGCAGCCCAGCCGTCACGCGGCAGGCTTCGCCCAGATTGAGTCGTTAAAGGCGTCCAGCGTCTGCGTCAGCTGTCCGCCAAACATCTTGTCCAGCCGCAGGAAGCCGCCACCCTGGGTCTTGAACAGCAGGTCAGGGTCGTCGAGCGCGTCGCGGTCGACCAAGGTGTTGGCCTTGGTCTGGGCGGCGATCTTCTTCAACCAGTCGCGCTGCGGCGTGCTCCAGGGCTTGCCGCTAGGTGGATGGGCCAGCAGTTGGTTGAGCGCCCGGTCCACGCGGTCCGTGTACGGTATCAGGGCATCGCCGATGGCAGCCTGGCGGATGTAGCCGACGATGCGCGCGGCGATGTCCTGGTTGGTCATCTCGCGCCATGCCGTCGCCAGGCCGGTCTCGGTGAAGCCGGCCTTGTCCAGCTCCATCACCAGCTCGCGCAGCTGCTTGCGGGTGAGTTCTCGCGGACGGGTCAGCACCGTCACCAGTGCGGGGATAGTGTTGCTGTGGCTCTGGATGAAGGCGGTGAACTCGTGGAGGTAGTCCTCCGGCTTCGTGGCCTTGCCGTAGCCGCGGGTCACGTCCTTGAGCTGGTCGTCATGGTCGGATACGAACACCGGGTCGCGCGGCCCGCTGCCCTTGCGGTCCAGGATCTCGCCGAGGTCCGGGTTCTCGGTGAACCAGGCGGCCACATCGGTCAGCGTCATGGAACGCAGTTTCTGGATGAAGGCCTCGGGTGGCATGCCGGCACACGCTTCGAAGTCCTTGGTCGCGTCGTCGCCGAGGTGACGCTTCTTGCGCTGCAGTTTGGCCAGGAACTGGTCGCGCGCCAGCGCGCGCGCATCGTCGTCGGTGACGGTAGCCAGTTCCTTGGCGAGCTGCGTGAAGCTGATGCCGGGGTTGACGACCACAGGTTGCATGGCGGTCATGCCCTGGATGGCTTCGAAGATCTGCACGGCGTCGAAGACACGGAACGATTCCTTGTCCCCATCGCCATCGATGTTCGGGCACAGCCGGGTCGCGCGGCCGAGCATCTGGTCGAACAGGATGCGGCTGTTCACACGGCGCAGGAAGACCAGGTTGCAGATCTCGGGCACGTCAACGCCGGTGGTCAGCAGGTCCACGGTCACCGCGACATTGGGCAGGTTCTCGTTCTTGTAGCGGCGGATGAGCGATAGCGGCTTGTCGGCGGCGCCGGTGATCTTGATGACGGCATCGTCGTCGACGGTGCCGTAGGCCTTGGTGAACGCTGCCTTCATTAAGTGCACCACCAGGTCGGCGTGTGCGTCGTTGACGCAGAAGATCAAAGTCTTGCGTCGGCTGGCCGGGTCTAGTTCGGCGGCCAGGTACTCGCACACCACGCGGTTGAAGCTTTCGGTGATGACCTTGCGATTGAAGGCGTCCACCTCCAGCTTGATCTCGTCCGGCGCCTTGAACAGCTCGATCTGGTTGCGCTGCACGTCGTAGATCTTGAGCTCGTCGCCGACCTTCCATTGGATCCCACCGGCAGACAAGTCAGTGGTGATCTGGATCGGCGGCTCGTAGTCGACGAGGTAGCCGTCGATCACGGCCTCGCGATAGCTGTAGGTGTAGACCGGTGGCCCGAAGATCTGCGAGGTGTGCAGTGCCGGCGTGGCGGTCAGGCCGATCTTCACGGCGTCGAAGTAGTCGAGTACGCGGCGGTATTTGGAGATGTAGTCCTCGTAGCCCCGGAAGGTGAGTTCGGTGTCCGACAACTCGCGGTCGAGCAGGTAGCCACGGTGGCACTCGTCGACGACGATGCAGTCGTACTGGTCCACGCTGGGCGGGTTGGCGTCGTCCGCCGGGTAGAGCACGCGAGCGACCATGCCCTGAATCGTGGCGATGTGCACCGACGTATCGCTGTCCGGCGCGATGTCTTCCAGCTCCTTGATGCCAAAGGTGTCAGCAAAGGTCTGGAGGTTTTCCATCCGCGTGTCCTTGAACGCGTTGGTGGCCTGTTCACCCAGCGCCGAGCGGTCGACGAGGAACAGGATGCGGCGGAAGCGCTCTGCCTTCAGCAAGCGATAGATCAACGCGATGCACGTCTTGGTCTTGCCCGTGCCGGTAGCCATGGCGAGCAGCAGCTCTCGCTGACCGGTCTGGATCGCCGTTTCAGCCGCCTTGATGGCGGCCTGCTGGTAGTGCCGCAGCGAAAAGCCGTAGCTGAAGGGTTCGTTGGCCAGTTTCTCGTGGGCCTTGGCTTCGTCGCGCTTGAGCAGCGCGACGAGCCCTTCGGGCGTGTACCAGCCGTCCAGCGGTTGACTTAGGTTGTCGGCGCGACGCAAATCGCAGAACCAGACGCCGCTCTTGGTCGCCAGCTGCCTCAGAAATGGGCGGCCATTGGAAGAGAAAGCGAAGGGAACCTTGGCGGCTTCCGGCCCGTGAGCCAGGCCTGTCGGCATCTCAAGGTCCGCGACGGCGCCGAGGTGCCGGCTGTAGCGCTTGGCCTGCTGAAGGGAGCCGGAGACATCGATGTTCTTGCGCTTGGCTTCCACCACGGCCATCGGCATCAGACCGACGAAGAGCACGTAGTCTGCCGGGCCGCTTCGTGTGGGCCACTCGGAGATCGCGAGGTTCTTGCCCTTCTGCGGTCTGGCGCCCTTGGCATAGGTCTGCACTGCAGAGTTGGCCACCCACCCGGCTGCGGCAAGTTGCTCGTCGATCAGCTTTCGGGTATCAGCCTCACTGAGCTGCAGTGTCGCGGCAGCCGCGTTGGCCGCCGTGACCAGCTTGGTGATGGCCTGGGCGGATTGGGTGATCGCCTGTGCCTGAAGCGCCTGGAGCCGCGTGGCCAGCTCGGCTTTCGCGGCCTCAGCCTCTGAAGCCATCGACTCCCAGAAGGCACGCTCCTCCTCGGACTGCTGTGCAAGCGCTTTGGTGGCCTGAAGGGCCTGGGCTGCATCCTGGTGGGCTGCACGGAAGGCTGCGAGCTCATCGCGCAGGGAATCGAGTTCAGCCCTGAGCTCGACGCCTTGATCGGCGGGCGCCGTTGGTGGCAGAAATGGGCCGGACTTGAAGGCGGCGTCCTTGAACGTCCGATGAAACCAGACACTGAGCTGCCACGTCAGCCGTAGCGCCAACAGCGCAACGCGGTGATCGCCGGCCAGTTTGTGGTTCGCGTCGTTACCAGCCTTTCTAACATCGTGGAATAGCGAGCTCACCTCGCGGGGCAGGATGCCGTGGTCCTGGAGGCGGCGCAGCAGGTCGGCCTGCTTCTCGTCCGCGTTGGTGTAGATGCCGACCCGCGACGCGGCCAACTGGGCCAGCGCCTCGGCCAGTTGCCGCAGTTTCAGCAGGCAGGTATTCGGGTCGTCCGGGAAGTAGCGCTCCGCTAATAGCCCCAAGCGCACGAGTTGCTCATCGTGCGCCTGCAAATGGCCAAAGTTGGATGCGCTGGCCTCTTTCATAGCCTCCCTGTGCACTGCCCGGAATCCATGGAGCGATCAAGATCGTTCCGCCTAGGTCTTGGGACCATTTTGCCCGACGCTAGACGGATTTCATCGAGCGCCAGCGCTTACAGGGGCTTGGCGCCAAGGAAAGCCTTCTAAGCATGCTCCCCGGCCTGTTCCGACCCGCTCACCCTCGTCGTCACCATCACGCAAAGCGGCGAAACCGCCGACACCCTGGCCGCGCTGAAACACGCGCGCAGCCTGGGCATGGCGCACACGCTGACCATCTGCAACGTGGCCACGAGCGCTATGGTGCGTGAATGCGCGCTGGCCTACATCACCCGCGCCGGGGC
>Ga0335397_10008008_pt1 | contig 13342 bp, 10 predicted proteins | sample MAT04_FD_205740 | JGI IMG/M metagenome (GOLD analysis project Ga0335397, IMG submission 205740) | Freshwater microbial communities from Lake Fryxell liftoff mats and glacier meltwater in Antarctica - MAT-04 (spades assembly) (version 2) ...
ACTTCGCCCACACGGCCCATGGCCTGGCTGTCCGACGACATCATGCTGATCGCACCCAGGTCGTGCAGCACGTCTTCGGCCGCGATGGTCTCGCGGCGGATGCGGCTCTCGGCAAAGGCCAGGTCCTCGGCGATGCTCGCATCGAGGTGGTGGCAGACCATCAGCATGTCCAGGTGCTCGTCCACCGTGTTCGCGGTGTAGGGCATGGTCGGGTTGGTGGACGACGGCAGGAAGTTCGGCTCGCCCACCACCTTCAGGATGTCGGGCGCGTGGCCGCCGCCGGCGCCTTCGGTGTGGAAGGCGCACAACGTGCGGCCGCGCGTGGCGGCGATGGTGTCCTCGACGAAGCCGCTTTCGTTGAGCGTGTCGCTGTGGATGGACACTTGCGTATCGGTGACTTCCGCGATGTCCAGGCAGTTGCTGATCGCCGCCGGCGTCGTGCCCCAGTCTTCGTGCAGCTTCAGGCCGATGGCGCCGGCGGCAATCTGCTGGCTCAGCGCGTCGGGCCGCGTGGCGTTGCCCTTGCCCATGAAACCCAGGTTCATCGGGAAGGCCTCGGCGGCCATCAGCATGCGGTGGATGTTCTCGGGGCCGGGTGTGCAGGTGGTGGCGAAGGTACCGGTGGCCGGGCCGGTGCCGCCGCCGAGCATGGTCGTGATGCCGCTGGTCAGCGCCTCTTCGATGAGCTGCGGGCAGATGAAGTGGATGTGGCTGTCGATGCCGCCGGCGGTGACGATCATGCCTTCGCCGGCCAGGATCTCGGTGCCCGGGCCGATGACGATGTCCACCCCCGGCTGCACGTCGGGGTTGCCGGCCTTGCCGATGGCGGCGATGCGGCAGCCCTTGATGCCGATGTCGGCCTTCACGATGCCCCAGTGGTCGATGACCAGCGCGTTGGTGATGACGAGGTCGTGCGCCTCGTGATGGCCGGGGCCGTTGACTGCCTGGCTCTGGCCCATGCCGTCGCGGATGGTCTTGCCGCCGCCGAATTTGACTTCTTCACCATACCCGACAGCCCGTCCGTCGGGTCCTACCCGTCCTTCGCCGGCGTTCAGCGTGAAGTCGTGTTCGACCTCGACGACGAGCCCGGTGTCGGCCAGCCGCAGACGGTCGCCGACCGTGGGGCCGTACATCTCGGCGTAGGCGCGTCTTCCGATCGTCCTGCTCATCACACGCCCCCGTTCGTCAGGCCGCGGAAGCCCCAGACCTGGCGTTTGCCGCCGTAGGCCACCAGCGTCACCGTGCGCTCCTGCCCGGGCTCGAAGCGCACTGCCGTACCGCTGGCAATGTTCAGACGCATGCCCCTCGCCGCCTGGCGGTCGAAGAGCAGCGCCGCGTTGGTTTCGGCGAAGTGGTAGTGCGAACCCACCTGGATGGGCCGGTCGCCGCTGTTGGCCACGACGAGCGTGGTCTTGGCGCGGCCGGGGTTGAGCTCGTGCTCACCGTCGTCGATCAGCAGTTCACCGGGAGTCATCAGGGCATCCTCATTGCGCAAAGTGGCGGGCAAGCGACCAAGCTTCCCGTCGCGGAACCGGCTTTGCCGGGCCGCAGGCGGACGGCCCCCCTGGGGGGTAGCGAGCGATAGCGAGCTTGGGGGCTCAAGTCCCCCGCCGCGGAACCGGCTTTGCCGGGCCGCAGGCGGACGGCCCCCCTGGGGGGTAGCGAGCGATAGCGAGCTTGGGGGCTCAAGTCCCCCGCCGCGGAACCGGCTTTGCCGGGCCGCAGGCGGACGGCCCCCTTGGGGGGTAGCGAGCGATAGCGAGCTTGGGGGCTCACGCTATAGGTTGGTGCACGGTCACCAACTTGGTGCCGTCTGGGAATGTGGCTTCGACCTGGATCTCGGTGACGATCTCGGGCACGCCGTCCATCACGTCGTCGCGACCCAGCACCGTCTTGCCTTCGCTCATCAGCTGCGCCACGGTCTTGCCGTCGCGTGCACCTTCCAGGAGGGCACAGCTGATGAGCGCGATGCTCTCAGGCACGTTCAGCTTCAGGCCACGCGCCTTGCGTCGTTCGGCCAGCAGGCCGGCAGTGAAGAGCAGCAGCTTGTCTTTTTCGCGGGGTGTCAGGTCCATGGGCGCACCGTCAGCAGGATGGATGCCAATGTAACCAGGCCGCCGGCCGCTGGCGAAGGCCCGTGCTGGCCCGCATCCTGCGTTTGCTGGCATCGCCATGTCGACAGCCACTCCCGCGCCGCTGCCCGTCCCTGCCGCCGCCGACAGCCGGCCCGCGCCGCAGCAGCGTGTGATCAAGGTCCGCCGCGACTACAACGCCTGGGTCGCCAGCGAGACGCTGGAAGACTACGCGCTGCGCTTCACGCCGCGGGCCTTCCGCAAGTGGAGCCCCTGGCGCGTGGCCAACACGGCGCTGGGCGGTGCGGCGTCCTTCCTGGTGCTGGAAGCGCTGGGTGCCACGCTGCTGCTGCAGTTCGGCTTCGTCAACGCCTTCTGGGCCATCCTGGCCACCGCGGCGATCATCTTTGCCGCCGGCCTGCCCATCAGCGTCTACGCCGCACGCCACGGCCTGGACATGGACCTGCTGACCCGCGGCGCCGGCTTCGGCTACATCGGCAGCACCATCACGAGCCTCGTCTACGCCAGCTTCACCTTCATCTTCTTTGCGCTCGAGGCGGCCATCATGGCCTACGCGCTCGAACTGGCCTTTGACATCCCACCGGCCTGGGGCTATCTGCTGTGTGCGCTGGTGGTCATCCCGCTCGTCACGCACGGCGTCACCGCCATCAGCCAGCTGCAGATGTGGACACAGCCGCTGTGGCTCTTGCTGCTGGTGCTGCCCTACGTCTATGTCTTCAACGCCCACCCCACGCTGGTGAGCGAACTGCGCGCCTACGCCGGTGAAAACGGGCAGGGCGGCGCCTTCGAGCCGCTGCTCTTCGGCGGCGCGCTCACCGTGGGCGTGGCGCTCATCACGCAGATGGGCGAGCAGGTCGACTACCTGCGTTTCATGCCCGAGAAGACACGCGCCAACCGCTGGCGCTGGTGGGGTGGCGTGCTGCTCGGCGGCCCGGGCTGGGTGGTGCCGGGCGTGCTGAAGATGCTGGGCGGCGCCTTGCTGGCGCTGCTGGCGCTGAAGATGGCGGTGCCCGCCGACCGCGCCGTCGACCCCAACCAGATGTACCTGGCGGCCTACGAACTTGTGTTCCCGCACTACGGCTGGGCGGTGGCGGCCACGGCGCTGTTCGTCATCGTCAGCCAGCTGAAGATCAACGTCACCAATGCCTACGCCGGCAGCCTGGCCTGGAGCAACTTCTTCGCGCGTGTCACGCACAGCCACCCGGGGCGCGTGGTGTGGATGGTGTTCAACACGCTGATCGCGCTGATGCTGATGGAGCTGGAGGTCTTCAAGGCCATCGGCGGCGTGCTGGGCCTGTACAGCAACATCGCCATCAGCTGGATCATGGCGGTGGTGGCCGACCTGGTGGTCAACAAGCCCCTCGGTCTTTCGCCCAGAGGCATCGAGTTCAAGCGTGCCCACCTCTACGACATCAACCCGGTCGGCGTGGGCGCGATGGGCGCGGCGTCGGTGCTGTCGATGGCGGCCTACCTGGGCGCCTTCGGGCCGCTGGCGCAGGCCTTCTCGGCCGTCATCGCCATGGCCGTGGCCTTCGTCACCGCACCGCTGATCGCCTGGGCGACGCAGGGGCGCTACTACATCGCGCGCAGCGCCACGGCGACGGGCGACGACGCCGGCGCCTACCTCGGCGCCAGCGCGGGGCTGAAGGCGCTGCGCCGCTGCGTCATCTGCGAGCGTGCCTACGAAGGTGAGGACATGGCCGCCTGCCCGGCCTACGGCGGGCCCATCTGCAGCCTGTGCTGTTCACTCGACGCCCGCTGCCACGACCTGTGCAAGCCGGCCGCCGCGCGCGCGCCCGAACAGCTCACGGCGCTGCTGCGCCGCCTCACGCCGCGCGCCTGGTGGCCGCAGCTCGACACTGGCCTGGGCCGCTACCTGCTGCTGATGGGCTGCGTGGCGCCCGCGCTCGCGGGGCTGCTCTACCTGCTGTACGACGTCGAACTGCGCCAGCTGGGTGATAGCGCGGCGCTGCTGGCGCCCGCGCTGCGCACCGGCTTCATCAAGGCCTATTGCGCGCTGCTGCTGCTGGGCGGCGTCATCGGCTGGTGGCTGGTGCTGACGCAGATCAGCCGCCGCGTGGCGCAGGAAGAGAGCAACCGCCAGACCGAGGCCCTGGTGCACGAGATCGAATCGCACCGTCGCACCGACGAGGAACTGCAGCGCGCCAAACACGCTGCCGAAGCCGCGCGGCGTTCGGCCGAGGCCGCCAACCAGGCCAAGACGCGCTACATCTCGGCCATCAGCCACGAGCTGCGCACGCCGCTGAACAGCATCCTGGGCTATGCCCAGCTGCTCGACGAAGACCCCTCGCTGCCGGTGCACCGCAAGCAGGCGGTGGGCGTGATACGCCGCGGTGGTGAGCACCTGCTCGGGCTTATCGAAGGCACGCTGGACATCGCGCGCATCGAAGGCGGCAAGCTCACACTCGACCCCAAGCCGATGCGGCTGCGCCAGGCGCTGCAGCAGATCGTGCAGCTGTTCGAGCTGCAGGCCTGCGCCAAGGGCCTGCACTTCGAACACGACATCAACGCCGCGCCCGAACTCGTGCGCGCCGACGAACGCCGGCTGACGCAGATTCTCATCAACGTGCTGGGCAACGCGGTGAAGTTCACGCAGGCCGGGCGCGTCGTCTTCCGCGCCGCGCACGTGCGCGACATGGCGGTATTCGAGATCGAGGACACCGGCCCCGGCATCGCCGCAGCCGACCTCGAGCGCATCTTCGAGCCCTTCTCGCGCGGCGCGCATGCGGCCGCTTCGGCCACCGGCGCGGACACTGGGGGTGCCGCCGCCGGCGGCACGGGGCTGGGCCTGACCATCGCCAAGATGCTGACCGACCTGATGGGCGGCGAGATGACGGTCAACACCCGCCTCGGCCAGGGCACGGTGTTCCGCGTGCGGCTCTTCCTGCCGGCGCTGCAGGGCGTGCGCGTGCCGCTGCCGGCGCCGCCGCGTGGGGGTTACGCCGGGCCGCGGCGGCGCGTGCTGGTGGTCGACAACGAAGAGGTCGACCGCACGCTGCTCGCACGCCGCTTGCAGGCGCTGGGCTTCGACGTGCTCGAGGCCGGCTCGGGCCACGCCGCGCTGGCGCTGCTGCAGGAGGCGCGCGCGCTGGGGCAGGCCGCGCTGTCGGCCGACGGCGAAGGCGTGGCAAGGCCGGCGCAGCCTGTCGACGCCATCCTGATGGACCTGGCGATGCCCGGCATCGACGGCTGGGAAACCATCCGCAGTCTGCGCGCCCAGGGCCTGAGCGCGGCGCCGGTGGTCATCGTCTCGGCCAACGCCTTCGACAAGGGGCTGGACAACGATGTCGGCATCACGGCCGCCGACTTCATCACCAAGCCGCTGCGCCTGGACGAATTGCTCGACTGGCTGGGCGCGCGGCTGGCGCTGCAGTGGCACGCCGCGGCGCCGCCCGACACGGCGGCCACAGCGCGGCCTGGCGCCGACGCGCCGCGCCCGACACGCGCCCAGCTCCAGGCGCTGCACGACATGGTGCGCCTGGGCTACCCGCGTGGCGTGCAGCGCCTGCTGGCGCAGATCGAGGCCGAACGGCCCGAGTGCGCCGACTGGCTGGCGCCGCTGCGCGCGCTGGCGCTGGCTTTCGAATTCCACCGCATGGCCCCGTTCATCGAGCGCGCCCTTGCCAGCCCCGAGGTGACCTGAATGAACGACACACTGCCCCCCGCCCTGGCGCCCACACGCGCCGCCGCCAGCCACGCGCAGGGCCTGCCCGACGCCAGCCGCAGTGCCGGCCTCGTGCTCATCGTCGACGACGTGCCCGACAACCTGGCCGTGCTGCACGACGCGCTCGACGCCGCCGGCTACACCGTGCTGGTGGCCACCGATGGCGCCAGCGCGCTGCAGCGCGCGGCGCAGGCCGACCCCGACATCGTGCTGCTCGACGCCGTGATGCCCGGCATCGACGGTTTCGAGGTTGCGCGCAGGCTCAAGGCCGGGCCCGAGACGGCGCACATTCCGATCATCTTCATGACCGGGTTGACCGAGACCGAGCACGTGCTGGCGGCCTTCGACGCCGGCGGCGTCGACTACGTGACCAAGCCGATCCGCGCGCCCGAGGTGCTGGCACGCATGGCCGCGCACATGCAGGCGGCACGCCAGGCGCGCCAGGCGCGCAACGCGCTCGACGCCTACGGCCACGCGACGATTGCGGTGCGGCTGGGGCCGGGCGGCGCGCGCCTGGTATGGCAGACGCCGCTGGCAAGGCGCTGGCTGCCGAGCTACTTCGACAGCGTCTGCGACGAGGTGCCCGCTGAACTGCTGCAGTGGCTGCAGGCCGCCGCCGCCGGCCGCGAGGTGCGGCCGCTGTCGACCACGCAGGCCGGCCCGCGCGGCGGACGCCAGCTGGTGTGTACCCTGCAGGGCAAGACCGTCGACGACGACTGGCTGGTGGTGCTGCGCGAGGTCAGCGACGCCGCCACCGTACAGGCCACGATGCTGGCCTTCGGCCTCACGCTGCGCGAGAGCGAGGTGCTGTACTGGGTGGCCAAGGGCAAGACCAACCGCGACATCGGCGACATCCTGGGCAGCAGCCCGGCCACCGTGAAGAAGCACCTCGAGCGTGTCTACGAGAAGCTGGGCGTCGAGACCCGCACCGCGGCGGCGGCGATGGCGCTGCAGCGGGTGCGCCAACTGGGGTGAATGTGGGCCCCCAAGCTCACTGCGTTCGCTACCCCCCGGGGGGCTCTTGCAGCGGACCGGCGGAGCCGGATCCGCGCAAGGCCTTGGTAGGGCGCGCCTCGTCGGCCTCAGGCGGCCTGCTGGCCGAGCCAGATTGTTGTCACCGGCATCGGCAGGCGTTCCGGCAGACCGCTGGGCTTCAGCACCAGCAGGCGTAGCGGCTGCGCCAGCTGCGACTGCCGCGCGTGCAGGTCGGCCATCACCGTCAGCAGGGCCCCCGCCGGCAGGTCATCGGCCACCAGCAGCGTGGCGCGCCGCGGCGTGAAACGCGCCAGCGCCTGCAGGCCTTGCGGCGTGGCGATGATGGTGCCGCTGTCCCACGCGTCGGCGGGCTGGCGCTCACGCCACCACAGCGTGTCGTGCAGCTTGGCCGCCAGGCGCAAGCGCAGCCGCGCGCCCGCGCTGCGGCAGGCCTGCAGCTGCAGGCTGCCGTCGCGTTCCAGGCACAGGGCGTGGGCCAGAGCTGTAGCGGCTTCCGGCTCGCCGCCGGCGAGTACCGCGACGGTGCAGCGCTGCTCGATCGCGGGCGCCGCCGCGGGCGACCAGAAGGGGCGCGTGCCGGGGCCGCTGCCGGCCAGGCACCACTGCCGCAGCGCGGCCCAGGCCGGGTGGTCCTGCGCGGGGTGGCGCAGCTGCCCGGGCGGCAGCGGCGCCGGCGGGCGCAGCGCAGCGCCGTCGAAGCGCGCCGTCAGCACCGCCGGGTCCGTCGGTGCGCAGGGGTGGCGCCGTGCACTAGCCGAACAGCGTGTCGCTCTGCGCGTGGGCGTCGCCGGCGAACAGGCGCAGCAACGGCCCGATGTCGTCGTGTTCCCAGACGCGGGCCTGGATCAGGAACTGGCGCCCGCCGATGCGCACCACGTCGCCCTGCGCCGGCGCCACTGCGTGGCCCTGCCAGAAGGCCGGCACCACCAGCCCCGAGCGGCGCAGCCAGGCCTGGTCGTCGGCGCTGAAGCTCAGGACGATGCGCAGGCCCGGCTCGTTCATGTCAATACCCCTGCCGGCGCACGGCCGCCGGTCTGCCAATGAGCTTAGCGCAAGGCGGGTGCCCGGTGGTCTTGACGCGCCACAAGGACAGGCCGCGCCGGCCTGGGCAGAATGCGCGGCCTGCATGAGGAGCACACCCGAGATGGCCGCCCTGACCTGGAACGAAGCCCTGGCGCTGCAACAGCCGCGCATGGATGACACGCACCGCGCATTCGTCGAACTGCTGAGCGGCGTCGAGCTGGCGCTCGATGGCGGCCCCGCTGCGCTGGCCCAGGCGCTGGAGCGTTTTGTCGAGCACACCGAGGCGCACTTTGCGCAGGAAGACGACTGGATGCAGCGTGTCGGCTTTGCGCCCGAAAACTGCCACAGCCTGCAGCACACGCAGGTGCTGGAACTGGTGCGCGAGGTGAGCCGGCGACTGCGCGACGAGGCCGACGTCGATGTCGTGCGCGCGCTGGTGCCGGCGCTGGCCGAGTGGTTTCCGATGCATGCGCAGAGCATGGACGCGGGCCTGGTGTACAGCATGCAGGAAGCCGGCTTCGACCCCGAGACCGGCGCCGTGCTGAAGCCTCTGGCCGCCGAGGTGCCGGCCCTGACCGGCTGCGGCAGCGGCCACTGCGGCTGATGCAGCTGACGCAGCAGCGCGTGCCGCGCCGACGCAGCGGCCCGTGAAGCTTCAGCGGCCCGACCGGCCCGCAGGCGCCAGGCTGCGCATCAGCGGCAGCACGGGCGAAGGGGGCGTCGCCGTGGGGTCGTAGGGGTGCTGCGACTGCCCCGCCACCGCGGCCAGGATCTTCAGCACGTAGAGCCGCGTCTCGGCATAGGGCGGCACACCACGGTAGCGCTCCACCGCGCGTTCGCCGGCGTTGTAGGCGGCGGCCACCAGCCGCACGTCGCCTTCGAAGTAGGCCATCAACCAGCGCAGGTAGGCCATGCCGCCGCGGATGTTCTGCGCCGCGTCGCGGATGTTGCGCACGCCGAAGCGCGCCGCGGTGTCGGGGATCAGCTGCATCAGCCCCTGCGCGTTTTTCGGCGACACCGCATTCGGGTTGAAGTTCGATTCGGTGGCCATCACCGCCAGCACGATGTGCGGCTGCAGCTGGTAGTCGGGCGCCAGCAGGTTGACAAAACGCACGATGGGCTCGGGCGCGTTCGGCGGCGGTGGCGGCAGTGGCAGGCGCACGATGGGCCGCGCCGCGGCCGTCTGCACCGGCGCGGGCGCGGCCAGCGCGTCGCCTTCGGGCGGCCGCAGGCAGGCCGGTGGTGGCCCCTGCGGGCTGCCCATGCGGGTCAGCATGTTCTGCGCCTGTGCCATGCCCTGCTCGGCCGCGGCCGCGAAGAGGTGCGCGGCCTGGGCCTCGTCGCGCGCGATGCCGCGCGAGTTCGTCAGCATCCAGGCCAGGCTGAACTGCGCTTCGGCGTCGCCGTGGCGGGCGGCGCGGCAGTAGAGCTCGGCGGCGCGCACGGGGTCGCGCGGCAGGCCGTCGCCGTGTTCGTAGGCCTGGGCTTCCAGGCGCCAGCGCTCGACCTGCGCCGGCACCACCGGCCCCCGTTCGGGCGGTGGCGTGCGCGGCGTGGGCAGATCGTCCAGCGAGGGCAGCTGCGCGTGGGCAGCGGCCGCGCACAGCAGCGCCAGCGTACAGGCGGCAAGGCGAAGCGGGCGAAGCAGGCGGAGCAGGCGGAGCAGGGCAGGCATCTGGGAGCGCGGGCGCCGCGGCGGGTGCGCGGCCCGGGGAAGGGGCAGGGGGTGAGGGCAGGGGCGTGAGGGCAGAGCCCCAGTGTAGGAGCCTGGCTGTACGCCGTCCGGCGTATGGCCGCAGCCGGCCGCGGGCCCTAGCCTGCACAGCATTGCCTACCCACCCGGCCCCACAGGAGCGAGAGACCCATGACCACCACCCGCCGCCACGTCGGCAAGACCCTCATCGCCACGGCGCTGGCCGCGGCCACCCTGGGCGTCACGCCCTACGCCTTCGCGCAGGAGACCATCAAGGTCGGCGTGCTGCATTCACTCAGCGGCACCATGGCCATCAGCGAGACGGTGCTCAAGGACACCATCCTGATGGAGATCGAGGCCATCAACGCCAAGGGCGGCCTGCTGGGCAAGAAGCTCGAAGCCGTCGTCGTCGACCCGGCGTCGAACTGGCCGCTGTTCGCCGAGAAGACACGCCAGCTGATCAGCAAGGACAAGGTTGCGGTGATCTTCGGCTGCTGGACGAGTGTGTCGCGCAAGAGCGTGCTGCCGGTGGTCGAGGAACTCAACGGCCTGCTCTTCTACCCCGTGCAGTACGAGGGTGAAGAGCTCAGCAAGAACGTCTTCTACACCGGCGCGGCGCCCAACCAGCAGGCCATCCCGGCGGTGGAATACCTGATGAGCAAGGACGGCGGCAACGCCAAGCGCTGGGTGCTGCTGGGCACCGACTACGTCTACCCGCGCACCACGAACAAGATCCTGCGCGCCTTCCTGAAGAGCAAGGGCGTGGCCGAAGCCGACATCCTGGAGGAGTACACCCCCTTCGGCCATTCCGACTACCAGAGCATCATCGCCAAGATCAAGAAGTTCTCGTCCGAAGGCAAGAAGACCGCCGTCGTCTCCACCATCAACGGCGACAGCAACGTGCCCTTCTACAAGGAACTGGGCAACCAGGGCCTGAAGGCGACCGACGTGCCGGTGGTGGCCTTCAGCGTGGGTGAAGAAGAGCTGCGCGGCGTCGACACCAAGCCGCTGGTGGGCCATCTGGCCGCCTGGAACTACTTCCAGTCGATCAAGAACCCGACCAACGACGCCTTCATCAAGCAGTGGAGCACCTACGCCAAGGCCAAGGGCATCGCCGGCCACAAGGACAAGGCGCTGACCAACGACCCGATGGAGGCCAGCATCATCGGCTTCAACATGTGGGCCCAGGCCGTGACCAAGGCCAAGAGCCTGGACACTGACAAGGTCATCGCGGCGATGGCCGGCCAGACCTTCAAGGCGCCCAGCGGCATCGTCAGCAAGATGGACGAGAAGAACCACCACCTGCACAAGAGCGTGTTCATCGGCGAGATCAAGGCCGATGGCCAGTTCAATGTGGTGTGGAAGACGCCCGGCCCGGTCAAGGCCCAGCCGTGGAGCCCCTTCATCCCCGAGAACAAGGGCAAGAAGGACGAGCCGGTGATGGCTGCAAAGAAGTAAGGGCCCGCGGGACGGCGTGTGCCCCGGCGGCGCCGTCCCTTTTACGAAGCTGAAGGGCCGCCGGTGCTGCTGCGTCTGTTCCTGACCGTCTTGTTGCTGTGCATCGGCTGCTTGGGTGGCGCTCACGCCCTCACGCCCGAGCAGGCGCTGCGCATTGCACAAGGCGACAGCGACGACCGCATCGCCGCGCTCAACCAGGCCGTCGTGGCGGCCGACCCGGCGCTGGCGGCCTACGTGCAGGCCTTGCTGGCCGACGCGGTGAAGCTGGCCGGCGGCCGCGCCTACATCGTGCGCGACGACCAGGCCATCGACGCGGCCACCGGTGCCGCGGCCACGCTGCCCGAGGGCGCCGAAGACGTCGTCAACCCGAACCGCGTGCGGCGCGAACTGGAAGGCGCGCTGGCCGCGTTGAAGCTGTTTTCCCCCGACCGCGGCGAACGCCTGAAGGCCATCGGCGAACTGAAGGACCAGGCCGAGCCGGGCAAGCTGGCCTTGTTCGAGAAGGCCGAGGCGACCGAGACCGACCCGGTCATCCGCGCCGCACTGGCGATGCTGAAGGCGTCGGCACTGATCAACGCCGACGACAAGGCGCAGCGCCTGGCCGCGGCGCAGCTGCTGGCCGGCAGCGACCAGCCCGCCACCAAGAGCCTGCTGCTCGAGCGCATCGCCAAGGAGGGCGACGCCGAGGTCAAGGCCGCATTGAACAAGACGCTGGCCACCGTGTCGTCCCGCCTGGCCTGGGGTGAATACCTGGGTGTGCTCTTCACCGGCGTCAGCCTGGGCTCGATCCTGCTGCTGGCCGCCTTGGGCCTGGCCATCACCTACGGGCTGATGGGCGTCATCAACATGGCGCACGGCGAGCTGATCATGATCGGCGCCTACGCCACCTACTTCGTGCAGAACCTGTTCCGGGCCTACCTGCCCGGCGCCTTCGACGCCTACGTCCTGGCCGCCATTCCGGCCAGCTTCCTGGCCAGTGCGCTGGTCGGCGCGGCGATGGAACGCACGGTCATCCGCTTCCTCTACGGCCGGCCGCTCGAGACGCTGCTGGCCACCTGGGGCATCAGCCTCATCCTCATGCAGAGCGTGCGCACGCTCTTCGGTGCGCAGAACGTGGGTGTCGAGAACCCGAGCTGGCTGTCGGGTGGAGTGCAGGTGCTGCCCAATCTGGTGCTGCCCTACAACCGCCTCGCGATACTCGCCTTCGCGGCGCTGGTGCTGCTGGGCATGGCGCTGCTGATCGGCAAGACGCGGCTGGGGCTCTTCGTGCGCGGCGTGACGCAGAACCGGCGCATGGCCGCCTGCGTGGGCGTGAACACGGCGCGTGTCGACACCTACGCGTTTGCACTGGGCGCCGGCATCGCCGGGCTGGCGGGCTGCGCGCTCAGCCAGGTGGGCAACGTCGGGCCCGACCTCGGCCAGGGTTACATCGTCGACAGCTTCATGGTCGTCGTGCTGGGCGGCGTGGGGCAGATCGCCGGCACCGTCTACGCCGGCCTGGGCCTGGGGCTGATGAACAAGCTGCTCGAAGGCTGGCAGGGCGCGGTGCTGGCCAAGATCATGGTGCTGGTGTTCATCGTCATCTTCATCCAGAAGCGGCCGCAGGGCATCTTCGCGCTGAAGGGTCGGAGCGCCGAATGAGCGCGCCTTCGATCCTCTCCCCCAAGGGCTGGACTGCCGTGCTGGCGGCCGTCATCGCCATCGCCGTGCTGGTGCCGGTGCTGAACCTGATGGTGCCGGCCGGCAGCGTCTTCCACCTCAGCGACTTCAGCGTCACGCTGCTCGGCAAGATCCTCTGCTACGCCATCTGCGCGCTGGCGATGGACCTGATCTGGGGTTACACCGGCATCCTCTCGCTCGGCCATGGCCTCTTCTTCGCCCTGGGCGGCTACGCGATGGGCATGTACCTGATGCGCCAGATCGGCCGCGACGGCCAATACAAGAGCGACATGCCCGACTTCATGGTGTTCCTGAACTGGAAGGAATTCCCCTGGCAATGGGCGCTGTCCGACAGCTTCGTGGCCCAGATGCTGCTGGTGTTGCTGGTGCCCGGTCTGCTGGCCTTCGTCTTCGGTTTCTTCGCCTTCCGCTCGCGCATCAAGGGGGTGTACTTCTCGATCATCACGCAGGCCCTCACTTTCGCGGCCATGCTGCTCTTCTTCCGCAACGAAACCGGCTTCGGTGGCAACAACGGCTTCACCGACTTCAAGCGCATCCTCGACGTGCCCATCGCCACGCCCAGCATGCGTGTGCTGTTGTGCGTGGTCACCGGGCTGGTGCTGGTCGGCTTCTTCGTGATGGCGCGCGCCATCGTGCAGAGCAAGTACGGGCGCGTGCTGCAGGCCATCCGCGACGCCGAGACGCGTGTCATGTTCACCGGCTACAACCCCATCG
>Ga0335397_10008011_pt1 | contig 13337 bp, 10 predicted proteins | sample MAT04_FD_205740 | JGI IMG/M metagenome (GOLD analysis project Ga0335397, IMG submission 205740) | Freshwater microbial communities from Lake Fryxell liftoff mats and glacier meltwater in Antarctica - MAT-04 (spades assembly) (version 2) ...
AAACCGGGTTGATCTCGGTATTTCTCGTCACCCAACCAAAGACTCGTAGAAACCCGGTTTCTCGCCATGAGCGTAAATCTCAGAAACCGGGTTGATCTCTATATTTCTCGTCACCCAACCAAAGACTCGTAGAAACCCGGTTTCTCGCCATGAGCGTAAGCCTCTATCGAGGCTTTAGCTTTTGTGCAACTCAAAAAAAAGAAATCCCCAAAAACAGGGGATTTCTCACAGCACTTATGCACTCTGACCAAAGAAACCGGGTTTTTAACCAAATCTGCGGGTCACAATCAAGTTTTTTCGTAAAAAACCCGGTTTCTGATTCCCCGTGCGTAAGTCCTATCTCATATTTAAGCCATTGCTAAATCTACTTAGTCTCAGGCATCAAACACTTGTCAGAATCGCAGCCCGCCGGCCCAGAATCCATCATTTCACCCAAATCATAACGGCTCAAAGCTACGTGGAAAACCTCAGTTTCGCGGCGCGATAAAGCCTCTGCTACCATTTTGGTGTAAGTTTCCTTGTTTATCGGTTCAAAGGGCAAACGTGGGAAAGTTTCCAGAGCATCAAACCGAGCCAAAAGTGCTGCCGAAATGTAGCCTTCATCATCGCGAATCGCTTCATAAATCCGAGTGCCCAAACTTTCAACTTCATTTTCCCGCAACTCAATCGTCGCCGAAGTGTTGTGTCTGACATAGAACTTTTGCACCTGCATATAAAAGTCCATTTGTGCGGCCGCTGAAAACTTGTTAATGTCAATTTCATCAGCACCGGGCAAGTCAGCCCAACTTACAGCAACGGGTATTTCTACCAGCCATTCCGTGCAGCGTTCATCGAAGGGATTGTTGAGCAAATTGCCGTTTTCATCTTTGTCAGATTGAGACGGAATCACGTTGTATCCGTAGTCGATGCAGGCGAGGGCTACGGGGTCGTTTTTGCCGAAAGTGATTCGGCGAATAAAACGCTGGGCTTTGGGCGGATGCCACCCCGGAGAAGCGCCTGTGAGCAGAGATTTGGTACCCGATGGTTGTACGGTTGTGCAGCGATTTGGGCGTTTCAAGGAATGGCGATCGCAATAATCCCAAACTACCCGATTCACAATCTCCCGCCAACCAGTCAAATACTCTTCTTCCCGTTGTTTAAACGCGATTCCCTGGGGAGTTTGCGGGCGGCCTTCCACCCACCAGCGCAGCCACTCCACGCCGAAAGCGTGAACAAAGAAATCGAACAATCCAGTAAAGGATACGCCGACAATCGGGTCTAATTCGCGGCTGTATTGGTAGCGGGGTTCGCTAAATTTGTGATTGAGAAGTGCCGCGACAGATATAGCTGCGGCGGTGAAAGCTTCCTCCAGTTCTTTGAAATTGTAAGGGTCAATTTGATTGAGGTGAACCTCAGAAAGGTTGCAGTTTCCAGTTAGGGTATTGCCGAAAACTCCCTTATGAAACTCTGGTTCATTGAAACAGTAAGTATCATGCAACCCTGGTAATTCTTCGACACTTCTGATAACTTGCCATTTACCTTTGTGCTTAGCCTTCGTCCCTTTGCTCACATCTAACCGCTGACAAGGAATTTCACCACAGTCAGTAATTTGCAAGTAGTACAAATCCCGGCTTCGGACACCGTAATTAGTAACTGCTCCTTGATGAGCACAAAGATTTAGCGATGAGCGAATGCCACATTTGGTCAAAAGTAACTGAACTCTGAAAGCGCGATCGCGGTCAGAAATATAAATTCTGATACCATTACTATGGGTATTCGATCCGTCCGTATCGGCTAATCCAGCAATAAAATGTAAAATTGCTTGCCGATTCCAGCTCGCAATTACATTTAGTGCTTCTGGGTTAACTTTCAAACTTTTCAGAAATTCTCCAGAAAAGCTCAAGTTAGTTACATCTGTAAAAGCAGGTAAATAGTCATAGTTTCTTTCAGGCGACTTATTTCCTGCTACTGACAATGCCATTTTGCCTTCGTAAAGTCGAACTTTTGCATTGTCATTTTTGTCTGTAGTTCCATCTCCTACAGCCACACCCAAAGTGTAAGCATAACCTGAATCGATATTCATGCCATCTTGATACTGAATTGTAAAAGGTTCAGTATGAATGCTATATCGACTTGTATCCATCAAGTCTTTAGTTTGGACTTCTTGGTAAACTTTACCAAAGCGATCCTTGACAAAGAAACGATGATATTCTGTGGCATCCAGATAAGTACCATCAGCAAACTTTACACGATAAAGTTTGCGTCGCCCGCCATTGATATCGCTCGTTGTCTTAAATGGTGTGACTGAGCTCCATCTTTGACCATTCCAAATTTCGATTTCACTTCCAACAACATCCTTTATTTGATGCAGTCCGTCTTTAGTAATTAACAGAGTCTCCCCACTGACACAGTGAAAATTAGAGCCGATGATTTCCAGTTATGTTACCCTAAAGGCTTTTTATCCTCTAGTTCTACAGATTCTATATTCCCTGTAGCTCGGCGTACTTTTTCATCTACTTTAGTTGTAAATGCCCCGCACTCTTGCCAGGATTATGTTCTTCAATTAAGAAGGTTCACCTGGTACGCTCTACGGTGGTAAAGGATTTTTAATTCCCTTACTTACCTCGGAGTTAACATCTCAGTCTTCTCCGATTTTGCGAGGTTTTTAACGTGAGGCAAAATTACTTACCACACGGGTTTAAGCCCAAACGGACTGACCGATGCTCTAATTCTTCCGCAGTCATATTAGGATGACGTTCTTGCAACCACTCTTTAGCTTTTCCTTCGTCGTAAGCTTTCAAAAACTCAAGTTTAAGACTCGGTGTTGAAAGTAAGTCAACGTTAGCTCTAGCTACAGCTTCGCCCGCCCACTGAATCGCACCTTCTCCGCTATAATACTGTTGGCGAACGGCATCAATACATTCTTCCCGCGTTGGTTTACGATGAAAAACGCGAGAGTGATTTGCCATTCTCAAAGCATCTCGATCGGGGTCAATTTTCCAGTTGCCGTTTGTATCTTGTTGCCACAGATTATTTTTAGCATTTGCGCCCAGTTCATCGCTAGAATCAAACTGACGAATCCCCGCGCTTCTTCTAATGTTGCCGGCCACGATTGTGACCGCTGCTTCGTCAATCAATACGCAGCATTCTACTGAATTTAACTGCCGCCCTTGAGCTTTATTTAAAATTGCGGCGCACCGCTGATAAAGGTCGGGCAATTTTATCGGATTTGCTACTCCGCCAAAGCCTTTTAAAGGTTCTCCCACGGGGCGAACGTCGCTCAAATCGATGTAGATTTGAACTGATCCGGCAAATCTTTCATCTGTGGATAATTCCAGCAAAGCTTGATAGGATTTTACCCAACCTTGGCGGGAATCTCCGACATAAATAGTGGCGGTTTTTTCGTCTATTTTTACTTCGGTTTCTTGGCGGCGTTCTAAAGCTGGTGTAGAGCCGATCGCACCTTGGACTGTCACGGTTAAGCGGTTGCGGATCGGCGGCAGTTGGTTGATGTATTTTGGTTCCAAGACTGCGCCTGTGCCGCAGCCCATCATTGCCAAATCCATCAACAAGCCAAAGGCCCGCCAGTCGATAATATTTGTTGACGAACAGTTATATGCGCCGGAAAAGTTCTCTGGTTGTTCGATCCATTTGCTGCCGCCTACCCACAGCCAGCGGCCTGAAGCGAGGGTTTTGAGCTCGTTTTGCATCCGGTGCAGCAGTTGTGTTTCTTCGGGGGTGAGGTTTCCCAGCTTTTGGAGCCCCTTGACTGTTCGATCGCACACTTCGGCCCAAGTCTCCCGCCCTGTCTCGGTACGGCGGCTGTACGTCCTGAAAAATACTGGATTGGCTGCGGGTGCTGTTTCGGGGAAATCGGACAGGTGACGTTTCTCGCGGGCACTCGATCGCTCTAATTCTCGAACCATAGGTAGTGTACTGACGTGTCGGAATATATATCAACAAACTACGAATATACAACAGGATTCAGATTTAGGGTGAAAGGTGAATATATTTGACAATTTGCACTAGATGTGGGGCACGGAAGTTGGCAAGCTCGATCGGGCGATCGGCCCAAAACTTCAGCAAAAAACCCGATTTCTTCCACAAACCGGGTTATACACAAATGTTGTCAATTGTCAATTGTTTGTTAATAAAAACTCAATATTCGGCATCAGCGGATCTTGAACAACCCCGACACCGTTAAAGCCCCAACGTTCTAGCAGCTTTTTCACAGACGAACCAGAAATCGATTCTACTCCGAATCGATCGGCAACATCGGCCGCGTGGGCGTTGAGATAGCTCAAAGCGTCATAGTCTTCCCGAAACATCAGCAGGTAACTAACTGTCGAATCTGGATTGGGATTGGCAGAGAGATATTTGCCATCAGCACGAGAACGGAGCAAGTAAAAAACTTGGGATAACATCTTATCTTTTTTGTCAAAATAATATGTTACCTCAAATTGGGAATTGGGAATTGGGAATTGGGAATTGGGAATTGGGAATTGGGAATTGGGAATTTTTCACTCTTACTTGAATTGCATAAATCTTTGATAGAGCCGGTCAACCGCAGATGTAATGCAGATAAGTAGGTAGGCGCAAATAAACATTGCTATGTAACAGAATGTAAAGTTGTCAGAACCTCTGCGATTGCTTCGCTTCACTTCGTTTCGCTCGCAATGACAGACTTATATATTTTCCCACTCATCTACTTATACGCAGACAAACGCAGATGAATTTTAAGATGGTTTGTGAATGAGTGCAATCTTGTCTATTCTTCCCTCAAACCTCAACATCCATCCGTGACATCCGTTAAATCCCGTACATTGCTCGTTGCCGAACTTTCTTTGACTATTTAAGATTTTCCAGTTTAATTCTAGGATCGACTGCTTTGAGTAGTAAATCCGCAAACAAATTACCAACAATCAACATGGTAGCGCCCATCATCAAACTAGCCATTACTAAATACAAATCTTGATTAGTCACGGCCTCCAAAGTCAGCTTTCCCAAACCAGGCCAATTAAAGAAATATTCAGCAATAAACGCACCGCTCAACAAACTAGCAAATTCAAAACCCAACAGCGTAACCAACGGATTAATAGCATTCCGCAGAGCGTGAACGTAAATTACTCGATCGTCCGGCAAACCTTTAGCCCGTGCTGTTCGGATGTAATCTTGACGCAGTACATCCAATAATTGTCCGCGCATCAATCTTTGCAAACCCGCAAAACCAGTAAGGCTGAGGGCGACAGTTGGCAAAATTAAGTGCCAGCAGTAATCGAGGATTTGACCCCACCAAGGTAAGTCTGCATGGTCGATGCTGGTCATTCCTCCGACGGGGAAAAGAGGGGAAGTATTTTGAGCAAAAAATAGCAGCAGCAAGGCTGTGATAAAGCTGGGAAATCCCTGTGCGGTGTAGCTGACTACTTGCAAAACTCGATCGACAGTTTTATTCTGATTGACGGCGGCGACAATTCCCAAAGGAATGGCGATCGCCCAAGTTACAATCAAAGATGCGATCGCCATCAACAGTGTCGCCGGCACCCGTTCCCACAGCAGCGAAGCTACGGATCGCTGATACACAAAACTCGTGCCAAAATTCCCCCGCGTCACAATTTGTTGCAGCCACAGCAAATACTGCTCGATTGCGGGTTTATCCAAGCCGAATTCCTGTTTGTATTGTTGGAGTGTTTCCGGGGAAATCTTCGGATTTTGGCTCAAGGTATCCAAGTAATTTCCCGGTGCGAGTTCAATAATTGCAAAACAAAGAGCCGATGCTAAAAATAGGGTTAAAACTGCCTGCAACAGTCGCTTGACAACATAGGTAAATGTCTCGCCACCAAACAGAGAATTCAACATTCGCCAATTTCGATTTAACTTAAGAGAAGTCATGCTATTTTAGATTTTAGATTTTAGATTTGTGCATGATATTAATGCCGATTGCATCGGAATGATTTAACCACAGAGAACGCAGAGATCGCAGAGAAAGAGAAGAGAGAGATGAATAATTCCGATGCAAACGGAAAGGATATTATTTGTCAGTAGTTTTTATTCAGCAGTCAACAGTTAACAGTCAACAGTCAACAGTCAACAGTCAACAGTCAGCAGTTAACAGTTAACAAATATCAAAACCGAGTATCATACCCCCTTTATTCTTTAAGTCGGCGTAGGCCGACTTTGTTTGTATAGACGCGGTTTCAACCGCCGAGTGATCAAGGGGATATTTAACCCGGATTTGGTATAACTAATATTCAACTAGCGTAACGATCGGCACATCTGGCAATTTCTGCCTACCGCCCAAAGCCTGCAATTCGATCACAAAAGCAAAACCGACAAGCTCGCAGCCCGCTTGCTGCAACAACTGAGCCGTCGCCGCCGCTGTTCCGCCAGTGGCGATTAAATCGTCCACAATCAGCACTCGGCTACCCGATGTCATCGCATCTTTGTGCATTTCCAGTCGATCGACACCATACTCCAACTCGTACTCAGCAAAATGAACTTCTCCAGGCAGTTTTCCCGGTTTGCGAACAGGAATAAAGCCCACTCCCATTTTATAAGCCAAAGGCGTGCCAAAGATAAAGCCCCGCGATTCCATACCCACGATATAGTCAGCAGACATTGCAGAGCATTTTTCGGCTAAACTGTCAATGGTATAGCTCAGCCCTTGCGGGTTCCGCAGCAAAGTTGTAATGTCTCGAAACATAATTCCCGGCTTGGGGAAATCAGGAATGTCGCGAATCAGAGATTTGAGATCCATAAGCAGGAGCCGATCGGCGTTAATGGTAACGAAGTATCGAAAATGGTACAATAATAACGCAAAAAATAAAAACTAAAAAATTAAAATTAAAACTAATAGCTTTTTCAATTTTTTAGATTGTTCACTTGCTAAATCTTGTACATACTAGCTAACCAAATGTCATAATTTCCTAACAACAGGGTTGAATATCAAGATTTGTCACCCTATGATCTAAAGTCAAAAATATAATATCTAAAATCCAATGATCAAGTTGGCAGCACGAGTGGGTGAGGTTCCTCCTTCTATAACGTTAGCGATCGCAGCTAAGGCGAAAGCCATGAAGGCCGCAGGAATAGATGTCTGTAGTTTGAGTACGGGAGAACCAGACTTTGATACGCCAGAACACATTAAAGCAGCCGCTAAGCAAGCTTTGGACGCGGGGAAGACTAAATACGGCCATGTGGCTGGAGAACCGCTGTTAAAGGCTGCGATCGCCCGCAAACTCCGCGAGGACAACAATCTCAACTATCAACCGGAAAATATCATTGTCACCAACGGCGGCAAGCATTCCCTCTACAATCTGATGATGGCTCTGATTGAGTTTGGAGATGAAGTAATTATTCCGGCTCCCTACTGGCTGAGCTACCCAGAAATGGTCAAACTCGCCAGCGGCACACCCGTAATTGTACCGACAGATGCTTCGACAGAATATAAAATTACACCGGAACAACTCAGCCGAGCGATTACTCCCAAAACCAAGTTATTTGTGCTGAATTCGCCTTGTAACCCGACGGGAATGGTGTACTCTCCAGCGGAAATCAAAGCCTTGGCCCAGGTGATAGTCGATCGAGATATTCTAGTCGTTTCGGACGAGATTTACGAAAAAATCATATATGACGGCGCTCAACACGTCAGCATCGGTTCCCTGGGTAAGGAAATCTTCGATCGCACGATCGTTAGCAGCGGTTTTGCCAAAGGTTACTCGATGACAGGCTGGCGCATTGGCTATTTAGCCGGGCCGATCGAAATAATTAAAGCCACCAGCACCATTCAAGGTCACAGTACCTCAAACGTGTGTACTTTTGCACAGTACGGCGCGATCGCAGCTTTGGAAAGCAGCCAAGAGTCTGTCGAAAAAATGCGACTAGCTTTTGCCGATCGGCGTAAAGTAATATTTGAATTGCTCGATGCCATCCCCGGAATTAGCTGCATCAAACCAGACGGTGCTTTCTATATGTTTGTCAACATCAGCAAAACAGGAATGAATTCTCTGGAATTTTCCGACGCTTTCTTAGAACAGCAGCAAGTAGCAGTCATTCCCGGCATTGCTTTTGGCGCAGACGACCACATTCGTTTATCTTACGCCACCGATTTAGGCACAATTAAAAAAGCTGTAGAAAGGCTCGATAAATTTGTCCGCAGCATCTAAAAATCAGTCATTGGTCATTGGTCATTGGGCATTGGTCATTGGGCATTGGGCATTGGGCATTGGGCATTGGGCATTGGGCATTGGGCATTGGGCATTGATCATTGGGCATTGGGCATTGATCATTGGGCATTGATCATTGGGCATTGGGCATTGATCATTGGTAGCAACTCACTAATGACTAATGACTAATGACTGCTGACTAATGACTAATGACTAATGACTAATGACTAATGACTAATGACTGCTGACTGCCAACTGCCAACTGCCCACTGTCAACTGTCAACTGTCAACTGTCAACTGTCTAAAGCTGTTTCGTCATGATTTCCTTCAGCAAATCCAGCCCCTTCTTAACTCGCCGAGAAACAGTCACCGCACTGATACCCAAGCGTTCGGCTGTTTCTTTCTGAGTCAAATCGTAGAGAAAAACAAACTCCAATATCTCGCGAGTCCGTTTTTCCAACATCGCCAAAGCTTGCTGTACGCGAATTCGATCCTCTTGGGCCAACTGAAAACTCCGATACTTGTTATCGGGCACCAATTCTCCAAGACTTGTCGCCCCCTCATCTTCATCTTGCACCGGCGCGTCCAAACTCAAAGGCGATCGGTTGATGTGGGCCAACTTAATTTCTCGCCATTCTTCAACAGAAACCTCAAGCACTGCTGCTACTTCAGCATCCGTAGGTTTGCGGTTGAACTGCACCTGCAAATCCTTGATTGCTGCGACAGACTTGCGTTCCAGGGCCAGCCAGTGGCGCGGAACTCGCACCGAAGGGCTTTTGTCTCGCAAGTAGTGTTGAATTTCGCCCCGAATGTAGGGAACTGCAAAGGAACTAAAAGCGTGTCCCTTCGACAGATCGAATCGCTCGATCGCCCTAATCAACCCTATACACCCGACTTGCTGCAAATCGTCGTAACTTTCACCGCACTGGTTGAGCCAGTGGTAAACTTCTTTTCTCACCAGTCCAATATTCAGTTGAACTAACTGATTGCGGACTTCATTCGAGCCTGAATCTTGGTACTCGCGCAACAATTGCAAATTTTCGTTTTTTAGTTCGTTCGGGACTATGGTAGACATGGCGGCATAAGGGTTGGTAGAGCAGAGGACTGATGTTGCTTTATATCTAGTTTCCAATCTAGCTTAAAAAAAATCATATTGAGGTGGTGTAATCCTAGCACTTAATCGCTGTGACAGCGAACACACGAGTTTGATTTTGGGAAGGCGCAGGGATTTGAACTGGTTATCCCAAAGTAGGAAGTCGAATTTTACCGGGATTTTTTCACACCGCATTATAAGCTGAAAGTGGTTTGAATGCAATACTTTAATTAATTAAAAATCATAACTTAATATAGCAACCGCGTCCGACGGTTAGGACGTTCTCGCATTACTGGAACTATTGCTTTTATTGCTGCTGCCTTCTGCCTTCTGCCTTCTGCCTCCTGCCTCCTGCCTTCTGCTATAAATTGCAACTCAATCACAGTTTAATCATAAATTTAGTCATTAGTCAACAGTCTTCAGTTATATTGCTAAAGACTGTTGGCTAATGAAGGGCGAGCAGTAGCTTTACGGCAAAAAACTGCTCTAGTTCGATCGATCCAGAAAGCCAATTTTACGAAACAGAAGGCTCAATGCGAGCGTAAAACAAACCGCGAATTTTCACATCCAAAGCAGGTCTAGCTCCCAAATCAGTATCAGAAGTCTGCGTGCTTTCAAAAATCCCGCCTATTTCGCCAGTGGCGCTGTTGACTTTAGCAACTTGCAGAGAAATTTTGCCCGCATTTGTGCGGGTGTCAGCCAGCTTCACATTAGACCGTTTCAGTTTGGAATTGTCAGTAGCCGGAAGCGCTACAGCATGGTCGTAGCCCGTGGCTACCCCGCGAGCTTTCGGGTCTAAAAAGCTAGCGCTGCGGTAAGAAGGAACGTTAAATTCCCCTCGCAAATCGGTGGAAGTATTGATAGCAACCACTCCAGGCTCGGAACTGGCTACCAGTTCTTTAATAGTGAACAAGAAAGGTACTTGCTCTCCGCCCGGTAACAGAATCGTAATTGCTTGAAAGTCCAAGCCATCCTCTTCTGTAAAAGTCAGAGTCCCATCAGTACCAACATCGAGCTTACCTTGAACTTGGTCAATGCTCGACGTGAACCGAGTCAGCACTTTACCAGGCACAAATTCGGCCTCTTGGCGTTTGTTTGCTGGTTCTTCCTTCACAAAATAAGTTGTGGGCTGCAAACACATACCAGTCAGTTTATAGGTTCCGCCCGCTTCAATAGGGATAGATCCGCGAGAAGTTTCTGCCAAACTAGGGCAGTTATTTGCCAATCCAGTACCTCTGATCTGGTCGTAGGTGAGTAACTCGGTAGTCGCCACCGTTGTATCAGGAGCCGAAGAACAAGCAACCAGCGCACTCATGCAAAATGCTAAAAGTGCAACAATTAAAGCACGATATTTCATTGCCAACCTCAATCTCCAACATCGGATTATATTAAGAAAAAGCCCTATTTTGAGCAAAATATAATTGCCCGCCGACAGGCTAGGCCAGCGCCATAGCAGCATTTAGATCCAGATCGCTCGCTTCACCGACACCGGCTTTTACTCAAAAAATTGAGCTAGTGCAGTGAAAATAAGCAAGAACTGATGATTTCTCAAAATGTTCGGATCGCAGCCCAATACACATGGTACGACGGGTTGTGCTCTTTTCCTGACTTGGACTGCAAATTAATATTGCTTAAGTCAACCCACTTAAGTTACGTTGCTTATTGGCCCCGAATGGCGATCGCCACTAGCTCGATTAGTCGGTTGACACAAGTGGCTTGAGAAAAACGCCTTGTAGATTTCAAAGGAAGCAGCGGTATGGACAACGGCAAAAATTTAGAGTCAGAAAAGTTGCAGTCTCAACTGCAATCGCTGACACAGGCGATTCGGACTTTAGCCGAAAGTTGTCAGGGAGACAGCGTGCTGCTGTTGGCTTTGCTGCGAGCTTTGGAAGCTTCGCACCAGGAAATTCGGGACGGTTTGTTTCAAGCGTCTTTTCCCGACAACCGCCAAGCACTGTACAAACTGATTAGGAATATTGAAGCCAATGGCGGCTGGCCTTACATCCAGCGCATGAAACTTCGATCGCTCTTGGGGTACAGCCAACAATTATCTCCCCTAGAATACGATCCCGCCGAGCCTGAAAACGACTCGGCCGAGACTGAGCAAGAGCTTAAATAGCATGAGCGATCCGTTATGAGTTATGAGTTTTGAGTTGGTGAGTTTGACATTAACTCAAAACTCATGACTGAGCTGCCCTCGCGCACCTAGAACCCGAAAGGTGTAGGAGGTACGGGTGTCGGACTCGGCAGCATCGAAGGAAAAATCTGCGTCTGGCCAGGCATTGGCAACAGCCCGGGAGTAGGAGTCGGGGCAAGAGAACTAATTGACACTATCGAATCAGGCGCCACAACAGTCGGCGCAGTCGGAATCCTCGAAGCAGTCGGAGTTGTTACCGGAGTCGGAGTTGTCGCCGGAGTCGGAGTCGTCGCCGGAGTCGGAGTTGTCGCCGGAGTCGGAGTCGTAGCCGGAGTCGGAGTTGTCGCCGGAGTTGTCGCCGGAGTCGGAGTCGGAGTCGGAGTCGGAGTCGTAGTTGTCGGAGTCGGAGTTCCTATCGTAGTCGTAGTCGTAGTCGTAGTCGTAGTCGTAGTCGTCGGCCTGGGGCTAGACGTCGCGCTCACAGAGATAAAATCATTGGCATCAATCAGCGCCGATGGAGTGTCTATCAAAATTGCTAAAAGCTTGCCGTCGATCGTAATTACAGTATCTCTGAGATTAGCGCCGTTACCTTGGCTGACTTGCAGTTGACTGAAAGATAAAGTGCTCGGCAGTCCAAAGAAATCTTCTGCCTCATTGTAATCAGTAATTAAAACCAAACTTCCCGGGCCCGCTCCCAATCCAAAGACATCACTGCCGCTACCGCCAGTCAGAGTATCCGAACCCTCACCTCCGATCAGAGAATCATTACCCTCTGCCCCAAATAAATTGTCATTACCGAAACTGCCCAGAATTGTATCGTCACCGAGACCACCGGCCAAGGAATCATCGCCAAAACCGCCGTCTACAACATCATTACCTTTGCCACCAAAGAGGAAGTCATTGCCTTCATCTCCCAGTACCGAGTCATCGCCTAAATCGCCACGAAGCGTATCGGAACCGCTGCCGCCAAAAACCGTATCGTCAGCCTTGCCCCCGAATATTTGGTCGTTGCCGGAGTCACCGAAGAGGGAATCAGTGCCGTCATTGCCATACAAAGTGTCGTTGCCGTCGGCACCGAGGAGATAGTCGTTGCCGTCACCGCCAAACAGTTGATCTCCGCCACTACCGCCGTTGAGAGAATCATTCCCGACATCCCCGTAGAGAAAATCTTCATCAGCATTCCCGAACACCGAATCGTCGCCGTCACCCCCCACCAGGCTGTCATTGCCAGTACCGCCGGCAATCACATCAAAGCCCGCGTTGCCCCTAACCACGTCGTCGCCGGCATCTCCGAATAAGGTGTCTAACCCGTCGTTGCCTTCGAGAACGTCGTTGCCCAAACCGCCACGAATCGAGTCGTCGCCGTTCCCGCCTAAAGCAAAATCGCGGCCTTGGTTGCCAATGAGTTCGTCATTTCCTTCGCCCCCAAACAGCGAATCTCCTCCGTCGCCTCCGAGCAGTTGGTCGTTGCCCGCGTCCCCCTCTAGGGTGTCATCTCCACTGGCGCCCAGGAGCGTGTCATCGCCATCTAAAGCGCGAATTCGATCGCCCTGGGTCGTTCCTAAAATAAAGTCGTTACTGTCTGTGCCGATCAGATTTGCCATAGGGGATACACCGCTCCTCAATAAAAGAATTCTTTAAATTAGGTTAATAGCCTTGGTGGCAGGGCATTACTGCTTGCCTACGTTAGCATAATTGAGATTTTGGCAATAGTCGCGAAGCAGCGGGGGAGATGGCTGCGAGTGTCTTGATGGGCGATCGACAAATAGGTTCGTAGTGCGTCCTGGCGTCCGCTGAAATTGATGAGCGGACGCCAGGACGCGCTACGAACCTATTCTATTAAATGACGAATTGCTTCTAATTTTGTTCGCTAACAGGTAAAACTATCACAAATTCAGTCCCAACTCCCTGATGGGAATTCACCTCAATTGTGCCGCCGTGGGTTTCGATTACAATCTGGCGGACG
>Ga0335397_10008015_pt1 | contig 13331 bp, 7 predicted proteins | sample MAT04_FD_205740 | JGI IMG/M metagenome (GOLD analysis project Ga0335397, IMG submission 205740) | Freshwater microbial communities from Lake Fryxell liftoff mats and glacier meltwater in Antarctica - MAT-04 (spades assembly) (version 2) ...
GATCAAGATCAGCAAGAATGCTAAAATCATGAACTATGTCAAACTGAACGGTTTGCTTGTCTCGTGTTTCATACAGCGCCTGTACATCCTGAAATAGAGTAGAAACAAACACTTCTGACACGTTCGGTAGGGGAATATTGGTAAACTCCCTGTATGCATTGACAAAGTTCATGATTCCTTTGCTGCGGTTTATGACGGTATGAATCGCATTTTTAAGATCTTCGACCCCTGATTTCTGTTGCGGATCGATGACATTATGGAGATCTATTTCTATGATGTCCTTCATGGTTTCTGATAAGGAAACAATCGGTGTTACGGTATTCATGATCTCATGTCGAAGTACTTTTGTGAGATTTTGCCAGGCTTCCAGTTCGCGGGCTTGAAGTTCTGTTCTAATATTATGTAATGCGATCAATCTTATTTTTCGATCACGAAGTATGATTTCTTTTACACTCAAAGAAAGTTCGCTATTATTCACTTTGAGTAGTTTGGATTCGCCGGAAGGCAACGTAGTCATCAGTTGATAAATGTCAGGGTGTTGACTTTTGATGGAAGAAATATGTGATAATTTGTAAATAGAAAGCAATTTATTGGCAGCTTGGTTGATGAGTTCGATTTTACCGTCTGTATTGTAAGAAAGGATGCCTACATTGATTTGCTGTATGATGGCTTGTATAAAATGTAAGGTAGCTTCTCTTTCTGCCCGCACCTGATTAAAACTTTTTACTACCGCGTTGAGACTGTTGTTCAATTCTTCAAAACTGTCCCCTTTTGCATTATCTGCTCTGAATGTGATGGCAAAATCCTGATACTGGATCGAATCAAAAATTCGGCTCAATTTTTTATTGAGTGTAGTAGTATATCGGTACAGATGGTAAGCAATTATGATACTCAGTATAAAGATAAAAGATGCTATGCCGTTCCTTCCAAGTGCCCACTGATATGCGCCTAAATATGAAAAGCCAAAGATCAGACTAACTCGCAATATGATGCCTGTGCTGAATTTTCGCATTTGAATGGTTTAAATATTGAATCTTAAAGCAAAAATTATAATAAGTATTAAATAGATTTAGTTGCAAAATATGGTTAAATAAGGAAGGGTAATATTGTGTTTCATTTATCAATTGATAATGATACCATAGATTTTAGAATTCTATGATACTCTATGCCAGTCTCAAAATCTTCTCCATTTTCCGTCCTTTCGCCAGTTCATCCACCAACTTATCTAAATATCTCATCTGTTTAGTCAACAGGTTTTCAATGTCTTCTATTTTATAACCACAAATCACCCCTGTAATGAGGTGGACATTTGGGTGTAGTGTAGCTTTCTGAAAGAATATTTCAAAAGTTACTTTTTCTGTAATCAGAGCTTGCAGCATTTTTTCATCGTAACCGGTTAACCACTCAATTACCTGATTCAATTCTTCTTTTGTTCTGCCTTTCTTATCAACTTTTGTAAGATAATGTGGATAAACCGAAGCGAATGTCATTTTTTCCATACGCTCATCGTGATTGCTTGCGCTGTTCATACCTTGTTTATTTACATGAATTTTTCAATTTATTACAACTTTTATAACCGTTTATCTTTTTAAATTGGGGTATTCCTCATCAAAAGTAGAAATGATGGCTGAATTTAACTCTACTACATTCCATACTTTGCTATCCTTCTATACAAAGCCTGCCTGGTGATGCCCAGCTCTTTGGCGGCATCAGTGATATTTCCATTGTATTTCTTCAACATTTTTTGCACGAGTTGTTTTTCCATTTCTTCTATCTGAAAACTATTGAGTGGTACGGAGGTTTGCATCGACCTTGGAGATCCTTCAAATGCATCTTCGCGAATCATATTTCCGGTAGAAAGGATGACAGCTCTTTCCATAGCATGCTGCAATTCACGGATATTGCCCGGCCAGGAATAAGCCATTAGTTTTTTCTCAAATCCTGATGCCATGCCGGTTAGTTTGCGTTGGTATTTAGCCATAAATATTTGCATAAAATGTGCTGCAAGTAGGAGAATATCCTGTCCTCGTTCTCGCAACGAAGGAAGCGTGATTTCGATCGTATTTATCCTGTAAAGTAAGTCCTGACGAAAAGTTTTTTCTTCTATGCGCCGGTAAATATTCTCATTGGTAGCACAGATGAGCCGTGCGTCAAATTGTACTTCTTTATTGCTTCCTACTTTTATAAAACGTTTATTCTGAAGTGCATATAATAGTTTGCTCTGATGGTTCAAGGGTATGTTTCCGATTTCATCCAGAAAAATAGTACCGCCGTCTGCTTCCTGGAGTCTGCCTTTGCGATCTTCTCTAGCATCTGTAAATGCACCTTTCACATGGCCGAAGAGTTCGCTTTCAAAGAGTGTATCGCTGATGGCTCCGAGATCTGCATGTACAAATGCTTTTTTGGATCTTTCAGACAGTCTGTGAATTTCTTTGGCTAATAAATCTTTTCCCGTTCCATTCTCACCGAGGATCAGGATATTGGCATCTGTGGGTGCGACTTGTTTTACCAAATACAGAATTTCTTTCATTTCGTGACATGCGCTGATGATGCCGGAATCTATTTTTGAGATATCCTTGGACACATCCAATGCCGCTGAAATATTTGCCAGCAATTTGTCATTTTCCCAGGGTTTGAGCAGGAAGTCTGATGCACCGTTTTTTATGGCTCTCACGGCCATTTCGATATCTCCAAAAGCCGTAAATAAAACTACTTTTTGTTCGGGTTTTTTATCAAGAATGTAGTCCAGCCATTGAAAACCTTCTACGCCAGTATTCACATTGCGACTGAAGTTCATATCCAGAAGGATGAGGTCATAACTCTGATGACTGATCAGATATGGGATCTGCTGAGCATTTTTTTCTATATCCACTTTGTAGAAGTGTCGCTTCAGAAATAGGTGGGCTGCATGCAAGATATGCACATCATCATCTACTATCAATATGGATTTTTCTACCATAATCTCGGATTCCCTTTAAATAATGGCATAAAGTAACAAACTTTAGTCCAGATCATACTTCCCCTGTGCATAAAATTTAAGTATCTTTTCCTGTAGAATCAATTGGTATTTGGAGTTGGTCAGAGCCGCAGCAGCTTTTTCCATATTGTTTTGGGCCAATAAAAAATCAATCATCGTAACGGTGCCTGCAGTCAGTTGCTCCGAAATAAGTGAAATATTTTCTTTGGCCAAATCCAAAAGATATTTTGCATTTTCATAGCGCTTTTTATATGTTTTAAATCTAGCATTTGCTATTTCTATTTCCTGGCGAATTCCCAATAATGTTTTATCCTTGGTATTTTGTAAGGCCATTTGACGGACTTTGAGTTCCTGTATTTGCGGTCGGTTTTGCAGACCTCGTAATATAGGAATAGAAAGGCCCAGTGAAATAGATCCATTGCGCGTATCATTGAGTTGCTGAGTGAATGATCGTTCTGGATTGGAAGAAGCATAAAATGTACCATAATCTGCGCTCAGACCAAGAGAAGGGTAGGACAAAGCTTTGGTAGCTTTGATGGTTTCATGGAGACTTTGAATTCCTATTATTACTTCTGTGATTTGAGGCAATGATTCTAGGGTTGTATTCTTAACGTCAAATGCATAGTTTTCATCCGGATGTAAAGATGACAATCGAACGGAAGCAGGTAAAGATGTACTCATGGTTTGAGCCAGATCAATAATGGCCGTTTCGTAGTTGAGTTGTGCATCCTGAACAGCAATTTCATCGGTCTTCATTTGATTCAAGAGTTGTATCTCTTCAGTTTTGGTGGTGAGACCTGCCTCTTTTCTGATCAAAATACGCTGGTATTGAATACTGTCATTTTTCCATTGATTGACTGCATTGCGTATGTTTTCTGCTTGTGACAGCGCATTGACATAAAATGTAATTACGGTCAGGGTCAGGATATTTTTGTTTTTATCTAATGCACTTTCAGAAGCAGCTTTGGATGATCGGGCAGAAGCCATCAGATTTGAATTTCTGAATGAAGTAAAAACAGGAACATTTATCCTTATACCTGCATACGTGGTATTGTAAAACTGATCGATATATGCATTGGTAAACCTGTCTATGGATCTGCCGAAATTGCCGGACTGAAAAAGACTTGCTCCGATCTCAGGATAAAAATTACTTCTGGCCTGATCAACCCGGGCCATTGATATACCCAGATCCAACTGTGCACTTTTGATGTCGGGGTGATTGTTTATTGCCTGATTTACACAGGAAGTCAGTGTCCATTGCTGAGCATGTACATTCTCTTCACATAATAATGCCAATAAGAATAGCATAAGTTTAATTATTCTTTCAGGTATTTTTGTAATATTCATGTTAAGATATCCATCCGTCTTTAAGTTTGATAATACGATTTCCGAAAGATGCATTGTACTCTGAGTGAGTAACTTGTACGATAGTGATGCCTTCTTTTTCATTAAGTCGCTTAAAAAGTTGCATGATTTCTTCTGCCTGCTCAGAATGCAGGTTTCCAGTGGGTTCGTCAGCAAGTATAAGTTTGGGGTGAATGGCAAGGGCCCTGGCGATACCAACCAATTGCTGTTGACCACCGGACAGCTGATGAGGAAACAAGTCTTTTTTTGCCACCATCTGAAATTTATCCAGCAAATCTGCAATAATCGATTTTCTTTCAGCACCATTCATTTTTTTGTATAACAATGGCGTTTCTATATTTTCATACACGGTCAATTCGTCGATGAGATGATACGCCTGAAAGACAAAACCTATCACATTGCGATGTATTTCATTTTTCTTTTTTTCAGTCAGTGAATGTACTTCTTCTCCCTGGAGTCGGTATATCCCGGCGGAAGCATCCTCCAGCAAACCCAAAATGTGAAGAAGTGTTGATTTGCCGGATCCGGATGGGCCCATGATAGAGACAAACTCCCCTTCTTGTATTTTTACATTTATGTTCTGCAGGATAAAGGTTTTTTGAGTCCCTTTACTGACATATTTTGACATATTGATACATTCTATCATGATGATATTTTGATATCAATACGTAATGCCAATGATGTGCCAAATGCTTAATACGTTGATTATGTAGGAATTATGATACATGAAGTGGTGATTAATGTCCGAAAATGGACGTAGGTGTACGCTGGATGCGGGTTTGTACCATAGAGATAATAACTTGTGATTGAAATTACTTTCTTAAACCATTTTCGGGATTATTATTGTGTTTTGGTTTTCTATGCGTTGATTTGCCATTAGATATATTCTTTTCATTTTCCATGGCTTCCTTTCCTTTTTTTCTCCATGTATTGGCTGGTTTTGGTTTGTCATCTCCCAATAACTGTACCGCCAGATCAGGTCTGTTGAGTTTGGTAAGTCGGTTTCTTATCCAGTTTCTGAATTCCGGTTTGTACCAGAAGAAGTAATTGTTTTGTGTTTGTTTATCTTCTTTGGTTTTTGGGGTTTCTACTGGTTGTAATGTATATGGATGGACCCCGGAGTAGTAAATCACCGTAGCCACTGTCATAGGTGTAGGTGTAAAATCCTGAACCTGCTCAAGTCTGAATCCAAGCTCTTTGGTTTCGGCGGCAAGGTTGGCCATATCTTCTTCAGTGGTACCCGGATGGGAACTGATAAAGTATGGAATCAAAGGTTGTTTCAGGCCATGTTTTTCCTGAATTTTATCGTACTTTTCTTTAAATTTTTTGAAATATTTGAAGGATGGTTTACGCATGATTTTTAAAGTAGCATCACCCGTATGCTCCGGCGCTACTTTGAGCCTGCCGCAAACGTGTTTGGTGACCAGTTGCTCCAAGTACTCATCGTGATTGCCATCCTGATTATTTTTATTAAAGTCGTCTACCAGAAGATCATATCTTACACCTGAGCTTACATAAGCTTTTTTTACACCGGGATGAGCATCTACTTTGCGATAGATATCAGTGAGTGCTTTGTGTGATACATCCAGATTGGAGCAGATGACAGGGTGGATACAACTCGGCGCCTGACACCTTGCACAGATGCTTTCATCTTTGCCTTTCATCTTATACATGTTGGCAGACGGACCGCCAATATCGGAAATATATCCTTTAAAATCGGGGTGTTTGGTCATTTCATCCACTTCTTTCATGATGGAAGCTTCTGATCTTGATGCGATAAACTTCCCCTGATGGGCAGAAATAGTACAAAAACTACAACCACCGAAACAACCGCGATGCATATTGATGGAAAATTTTATCATTTCATAGGAAGGAATAGTACCACGTTTGTTGTACTTCGGATGTGGCATACGGGTGTAAGGTAAGTCAAAGGATATATCCATTTCCTGCTCTGTCATGGTTACAAACGGAGGATTGATGACCAGTTTTTTACCTTTTACGTCTTGCGTAATTCTGTTTGCCTGCCACTTGTTGGATTCTACTTCTACAATTTTGAAATTGGAGGCATACTTTATTTTATCTTTCAAACACTCTTCATGACTAGACAAAGAAACAGTATTCCATTTTTTGGATTCAGGGACGATATCAGTGAGAAAAGCCACCTGATTTACATCTTTGATAGAAGTCAGCGGCACCCCTTTTTTTACCAATTTGAGGATTTGCCGCAAGGGCTGTTCTCCCATACCATAGACCAGCATATCTGCTTTGGAATCCACAAGTATAGAAGGCATCAGTTTATCAGACCAGTAATCATAATGGGTCACACGTCGGAGAGAAGCTTCGATACCACCTATCAGGATGGGCACGTCAGGATAAATATCTTTCAGGATGTTGCAATAAACAATCGTCGCATAATCGGGTCTAAATCCTGCATCACCACCAGGGGTATATCCGTCAGTGGACCTAAGACGTTTATTTGCAGTGTAGTGATTGACCATAGAGTCCATACAGCCCGCAGTTACCCCAAAAAAGTATTTGGGTTTGCCCAATTTTTTAAAGTCGCGGAGATCATCTTTCCAGTTGGGTTGAGGAATGATGGCAATCCTGAATCCTTCACTCTCTATGATACGGCCAATGACGGCAGTGCCATAAGTAGGATGATCGACATAAGCATCGCCGGATATCAGGATGACGTCGAGTTCGTCCCAGCCACGGGTTTCTACTTCTTTTTTAGTTATAGGCAGCCAATCACTGATTGGTCTTTGAGTATCGTTGATCATGGCGCAAAATTAAGACATTATATCACACGTGAGACATAAATTGTAAGAAATGGTAAAAGTGGTGAAATGTTTTTGTAAAAGACCTTTGAAAAAAAAACTACTCATTTTTGATGAGCGATCCTATAAAAACTGAGGATGTATATCGAAAATATTTCTTTGGCGTTATTATTCAGCCATAACTCAATAGAAGTGAATTGTTGTTAACCAAGGATGTAAATCCGAGTTAAAAAATGCAAAAACCAATATTTTGGCGAAATTTTTGCCTATAAAAAGCAAAATCATGACAATATCATCAAAGAAAAGTAGATAGTCGAATAGTCACTTTAAATTTAATCAAGAGCAAGAAACAGGCTTAATCGGTCAAAACTCAAGTCAATAATGCTAGAAGATTGAGTTGCAAATACATTGCAAGACCTTATACCAATCCATGACCTTTGATCAACCTTCCCAAGGATTTTTGGTATAAATTCGTTTTGATGTTTTGATATTATTTTTATCTTGTATAAGAATTTAGGAATTATGCTGTGTGTGATAAACTTTTAGATCTTGATATTTAAAATTGAGTCCACTCCGAAAATGCTACCTTTTTGATAATCAATCGTTTTTACCCCTTAACCGACCCCCGACGACCCCCGACGACCCCCGGCCCCTAAAAGGGTGACTGCCTAAAAGGGTGACTGCCTGAAGGGGTGACTGCCTGAAGGGGTGAACACCTAAAGGGGAACACCCCTACCCCTAAAGGGAAATATATTGATTATCAAGTTAGTATATATATTAACGATTTAAATGTAATCTTGTAATTACTTTTCAGACTGGACTCAAAATTCAAAGTATACGCAATTCAATCGTCATTCCATTCATGGTAATATAAATAATGCGGTTGTTCGTCGCTTGTTTGTTTGTCATTCAGATCACTCTGACCTCAGCGACTTTACTGGATCAGCGATGGCTGTTTTGAGAGATTGGTAGAATACTGTCAGAAAAGCGGTAACTAGAATCAATCCTATGACTGCCATAAAAACCCACCAACTGATGTCTATACGGTAGGAAAAATGATCCAGCCACTGCCGTACTACATACAAGCCGGCAGGAATTGCTATGATTGCAGATAATAAAACCAGTTTTATAAAATCTTTGGAGACTAAAAAGACGATACCTGAGACACTTGCGCCCAAGACTTTGCGAATCCCGATTTCCTTGCTCCGCTGCTCGGTCATAAAAGTAGCCAAGCCAAATAATCCCAAACAAGCAATGATTATGGCAAGAATGGCAGTGTAGGTGATGATGTTTTTTTCAGTGAGCTCTTTAGAGTAATGGTCCATGCGAAATTCATCCATAGATTCAAACTCCATCGGTAAGAATGGGACATATTTTTTGTACAAGGCTGCCACTGCTTTCAAACCTTCCTGACTCCTGCCTTCCTTCATCTGTATATGGATCATACCCGCCTGTGACCCTTTGTCCAGAAGAAATACCATGGGTTCTATCTTTTCTTTAAAACTGCCATAGTGAAAATCCTTCACCACTCCTACAATGTGATTGACTTCATTGTCCATCTTAAGTGGATGGTGGAGTGGATCCTTTACATTCTTTAAGATTTTATTGACAAAAGATTCATTGACGACGATATTGGAGACGGTATCAAGGGCATAATCGTAAGAAAAATAACGGCCTGCCACCAAAGGAATGTCTAAAAGTTGCAGATGATTGTCATCAATGTGTTCGTAATACGTCCAATCCGTTTCTTCGCCTTCAATATTAAATTTGGTTTTGTTAAAGTCCCCTGACTTGGAGGAAACCATCGCAACATCGTTTAATTGTTTCAGGTCAGCCTTAAAAGATTTGGACAACTTGTTGATTTCTTCCCATGGTAACCAAAATCGATATCTGTCGCTTGTTTCATAGCCCAAAGGTTTGGAATCAATGTATTTGAACTGTAAGGTAACAAAGGCTGTTCCGATCATCAGAATACCTGCTATGACAAATTGTATGACGACCAATGACTGTCGTAAATATTGCTTGGAGCCAAAAAGGTTTCTGCCTTTGAGACTTTCAATCGGTCTGAATCCTGACATGACCAATGCCGGATAGCTACCTGCCGAAAATGATATCAAAACTATAATCAGGGCATAGAATATTAACGATTCGTAAGACAACAAGACAGATGGATCTAAAAATTTTCCCGTAAGCTCAGAAAATTCCGGTAATAAGGCATATGCCAACAAGATAGCAGGTATCGAAGATACAGTTGTCATGAGCAACGACTCGGAGATGAACTGTAAAAACAATTGTGCGTTTGTTCCACCTGAAGTCTTGCGGATACCTATTTCCTTAGATCTTTGTAATGATCGGGCAAGGGTCAGGTTGATAAAATTGATGGATGCAATCAAGATAAGTATTATCGCTATACCGGTCAGAATTTTTGGGTATTTGACATCTGACCAGTTTTTCAATCCATTGCTGGCAAAATATTCCGGATCCAAGTGCATATCAACAAGTGGCTGTAAGTGAAAATTTATTTCATAGCCTTTTGTATTTGGGTCTTTTTTTTGATCTTCATCCAATTCGTTACTCAAATACTGATGTGTGACCCGATTCATTTTCATATTTATATTTTGAGCGTCGGAGTTGGACTGCAATAAAACAAAGGTATTGAGACTGGAGTTGCCCCAACTTTGTGGCCCCGATAGCCATGCATCAGCTTTATAAATATAATCAAAAGAGCATAATATCCCAAATTGCAAGGTAGAATTAGAAGGCATATTTTTTATTACAGCAGTTACGATAAAGGCTTTCATCTCTTTGGCTTCATCACCGATAAAGAGCGGTTTTCCAATAGCATCGACGTCCCCAAAATATTTTTCTTTCACCTTTTGTGTAATAACTACATTTTGCATATCACTCAGTGGATTGACCGGATCGCCACTGATTACATCAAATGAAAACATAGAAAAAGCTGTACTATCTACATACAATAATTCTTCCTGAAGAGCGTCATTGCCCTTTTTTACGAGTGTATTCCAACCATTTTTGACCCGACAAAACGTTTCTATTCCCGGCACTTCTTCCTTGAAAATAGGGCCTTGGATCACACCAGTATTTCCAGTTTTACGCACTTCCCCTTTTGAGTCCTTTACATCTGCTACTATTCTATAAATGTTCGACCCTTTTTTGTGCATCTTATCAAAAGAGAGATCATCCTTGACATACAACATGATCAGACACACTACACAAAGCGCAGTCAAAAGACCCGCTATATTGATCATGGTATAAAGCTTGTTTTGCAAGAAACTGCGATAGGCTATTTTGAAGTAATTACGTATCATTTTATTTTCTTTTAGCGCTTAGCCTTTTGCAATTAGCTTGGCCTTAAGCTGATTTTAATTTTTTATTAAGCTTATAGCTCACTGCTTTTTACGCTGTCTTTAAACTTTTGACAGGATTGGCAACAGCCGTTTTGATCGCATGATATCCGGAAGTAACAAATGCCAGAAGTAGCGTACAACTCAAAGTATAAATGTAGATATCAGCACCGATTTCTACCCGATAGGGCAAACTTTGTAAGATGGCTTTCACAGCAAAATAGGACAATGGTGCAGCAATGACAAAGGCGATAAATACCAGCTTAAAAAACTTCATGTACATCATATTCACTATACTGCTTACACTGGCACCCATTATTTTTCTGATACCTATTTCTTTGGTTCTTTTTTGAGCGGTCAGAGCAGCCAAACCAAACATACCTATGCATGAAATGAAGATAATGATGATAGCGGAATACAAAATCAATTGACGCATTTTAAATTCTCGCTCGTAATTTTTGTCATTGATATCAGAGACAAAATCATATTTATAGGGCTGAGTTGGGAATTGAGCACGGAATACATTTCTTATATGCTCCAGTGTTTTGGGAATATCGGAAGCGCTGATTCGTAATAAAAAACTTCCCCACCCATGGTTAGGATTGGATAAAAATACTTGTGGGGAAACGGTTTCGTACAGTGAAGCATGATGGTAATCTTTTACGACTCCAATGATCTGATATTTGTCGCGGAACATTACTTTTATTTCCTGACCAACCGGATTTTTCAGATTGGCAGTTTTGACAAAAGATTCGTTGACAATAGCTGAATGAGTGGAATCTGCAGGAAATTCAGGAGAAAAAAATCTTCCTTCTTTCATTTTTATTCCTAGGGTATTAACAAAATTATGATTGGTGATTTTCATTTTGGGCGCTAGTTCAGTCCCATCTGCAGTGGATACCTTTGTGAACCAATCTCCTTGATTGACAGGTGTAACCGAAAGTATGGACGCATCTCTTTTTAGTTCATTTTCGAAGACGGCAATTTTTGAAAGGTTAAGATCATTGACATTAATTTCTATTAAATTTTTGTCATCGTAGCCCAAGTCTTTATTGGTAAACAAATTGGCCTGTCTGTACTGTACGATAGAAAAAATAATAAAAAATGACGCCAAAGCAAACTGAAACACGATCAATGATTTTTGCATCAAATTTTTACCAGCCAATTGAAATCTGCCATACAATGTCTCAACAGGGTTAAAACCTGAAAGTACCAAAGCAGGGTAAAATCCAGCTAGCAAACCCGTCACCAAAAAAATCAAAACAAAAATTCCAACCAACCTGGTATCAAAAAGATATGAAATTGCAAGCTGTTTGGATGACAAATCATTAAATATAGGTAACGAAGCATGAGCCAATATTGCACCAAATACGAAAGCCAACCCATTTAATAAAAATGATTCGCTGAGAAACTGGATGATGAGTTGTTTTCTAGAACTACCTACTACTTTTCGGACTCCAATTTCCTTAGATCGCTGGACTGATCTAGCTATTGCCAAGTTTATAAAATTAATACATGCAATGAGTAAAATAAATAGGGCAATTCCTGATAAGAAATAGGAAAAAAGCAAATTTCCTGACTCTTTAAGTCCATTAACAGCGCGAAAATCTTTGCTTAAGTGTATCTCGAGAAAAGGCTGCAACTTAAAAGCCAGCTGATTTTTGAAGTTCCATTCCTTGGCGGCATCAGCGATTTGCTCTTTGGCATCGGCGGCAAAAATTGCAGCAAATTGATTTTCGATATTCCCGATATTTGAACCTTCAGCTATTTCAACAAAGGTATTGATATAAAAATTTATCCAATGACGATCAGTGTTTTTGGATTTGTGCATGGGTATAAACATTTCTGCCTGAATACTGGAGTTGGCCGGGGGATTATTTATAACACCAGTCACGGAAAAATTTTGAAATTCACCTTCAAAATTGATATTAAGAGATTTGCCAACGGCAGTGTTTGTACCAAAATATTTTTCTGCAACATTTTCGGATATAACGATTGACTGTGGATCTTCTAACGCTTTGAAAGGTGATCCATCCAAGAACTTCGCATCAAACATTCGGAAATATGTACTATCCACCACAAAAGCCTGCTGAACTACTATTTCATTTTCTTTTTTTATGGATAAATTTTCTTCTTTATAGCGCACCATATTTTTGATAGCCGGTATTTGTTGCTGAAAAGCAGGTCCATGTATCATACCTGTTTGTCCGAATTTATTTAAACTTCCATCCGGTGACTTTTCTTCAGTAACTATACGGTATATTTCATTTTTTTTAATGAAGTGTTTGTCAAAACTCAATTCATCTTTGACAAAGAGCGTGATCAGCATACATATAGCCAAACCTAATGCCAGACCTGAAATATTAATGAATGAATACAATGGATTTTTGATAAGATTTCGCCAGGCGATTTTGATGTTATTTGTTATCATGATGTTTAAATTTTAATGGTTAGATTTTAGACTTCAGGTGTTGGACTTTAGCAATTAGGTTATTGTTAGGTTCTACATCATTCAAGTGTTTATGGTTCGGATAATTTGTGATTCTAATTATTTTTAAGATATTCGGTAGGATTAGCCACAAACGCTTTGTACATATGCCAAGCTATACTAACCATAGTCATTAATATCAGGAATAAAACAGTGGCTAAAAATGGGTATGTAGAAATCTCTGATTCCGGAGAGAAAGTTGTGAAAACAGTATTCACAAAAAAATATGATACCGGTACACCAAGTACAGCAGCTATTATAATTGCCTGAAAAAATTCACGCAATATCTGATAGCTTATATTGGTCGAACCAGCACCCAAAACTTTTCTGACACTGAGCTCTTTCATTTTTTTGGCTAA
>Ga0335397_10008024_pt1 | contig 13323 bp, 16 predicted proteins | sample MAT04_FD_205740 | JGI IMG/M metagenome (GOLD analysis project Ga0335397, IMG submission 205740) | Freshwater microbial communities from Lake Fryxell liftoff mats and glacier meltwater in Antarctica - MAT-04 (spades assembly) (version 2) ...
GCCAGACGTGCCGCCGTGGGCGGAAACCGGCTACGGGCTTCGCCCTTCGTCGCTTCCCGCCCACGACAGAAAAAGCGGACAATTCATGTGCTACAGAACCGGACAGTTCTAAAAACCCCCAACACGCAACTTGGTCACAGACTGACAAAAATCGCCATCAAGCGCCGCGCCAGGTCCACCGCAGTAGCGAAAATGCCAGGCCGCTGGCTGCCAACGCCCATACCGTCGCCGCGCCGGCAGGGCTGTCGAAGAGGGCGGATATCAGCAAACCGGCCACGTAACCTACCATGCCTACAGCATAGGCTGCAAGCAAGCGCCAGCGCGCCATGCCATGACTGGCCAAGGCCGGCACGATGAGACTGGCGAAGACCAGATATACGCCGACAAGCTGCACCGAGATCGTCACCGCCACGGCGAACAGTAAATAGAAAAGCAGGCCGGCACTGCGGCGACCGCAGGCCGCCCAAAGCACTGCCAACGCTGCGCTGGCAAGCGCCGAGGCGATAAGCTGCTCATGCGACACCCACAACATCTGCCCGACCAGCATGTCGCGCAATCGCTCGCCCCCATGTGCATCGCCAGTCAGTAACAGAGCGGTGCCGCTGGCAGCGAGCACGAACAGCAGGCCGATCAGCGCCTCCTGCAGACGCGGCAGGCGCCGCTCGGTCCATGTCAGCAGCAACGCCGCGCCTACCGCCGCAGTGACCGCCGCGCCCTGCACCGCCCAAGGGTGGTCGCCCCAGTCGGCCAAGTGCGCGGCAACGGCCCCCAACCCGGCCACCTGCGCAATGGCGAGATCGATAAAGATAATGCCGCGCGCCAGCACCGTCATGCCCAGCGGCACATGGCTCGCCAACACGATCAGGCCGGCCACCAGCGCCGGCCACAGCAAATCGATTTGAGAAAAAATGTCGGTATTCATGGCAAACCCTTTAAGCCACGGATGACGCGGATACACGCGGATTTTTAAAACAATTCGGGGTGTTTTTAATCCGCGTTCATCCGCGAAATCCGCGGCAAAAAATCTTCAATCATTCATCGCGCCGCATTGAGCTTGGCGAGTGTGTCGTCGAACAAGCCGAACAAATCCTTGGCGCGTTCGCTGCCGCCGACGGTGAAAGGCAGTGTCACCAGCGGCACATGCGATTGCTCGGCGAGCCACTCGCCCGGACGGGGAGTATCGTAGGCCGCGCGCAGAATGAGCTTGGGCGGCTGGGCTTTGATGCGCGCCAACAGTTGCGCCAAGTGCGCGCTAGTGGGTTCCATGCCGGGTTTGGGTTCGATAGTCGCCGTCTCGCTCATGCCCAGCCAGTTGACCAGGTAGGTAAGGTTCTTGTGCTGCGTGATGACGCGCGCACCCTTGAACGGCGCGCCCTCTGCTTCCCAGCGGACCAGGGCGGCGCGCCATTTCTCGGCGAAGGCTTTTTGTCGCATTTCATAGGCCGTTGCGTTGGCCGCGTCCAGCTCACCCATGCGCTTCGCCAAGGGCGTGGCGACGGTGAGGATATTGCGCGGGTCGAGGTGCACGTGCGGATTGCCCGCCGCATGCACATCGCCGTCGGCGCGATCCAGCCGCGACGGTACCTCCAGGCGTACGACTAGTTGCGCCGCCTCGAAGTAACCCGGATTGCCTGGCTGCACGCCGCCGTTGCCGGCCTCGCGCAATATCGCCGGCAACCAACCGACTTCCAGTTCCGCACCCGAGCACACCACCAATTGCGCGTTGCGCATTTTGGCGATGAGCGAGGGACGCGCCTCGACGCGATGCGGGTCTTGCAGCGCCTGGGTGGCGGCATAGACGCTCACCTTGTCGCCGCCTAACTCCTGTACCAGCGCCGCCCATTCCGGCTCACAGGCAAACACATTGAGCGCGGCGTGCGCCGGCCCCGCCAAACAAACCAATATTGCGATAAATAGCGCTCTCATATTCTTGATGTCCTCAGTATTTGTGCGCGCCATGGGCGCCGAGACTAACGATGTATTGCAGCCAGAATTGATTGTCGGGTTGCGCGAAGCGGGACTCGTCGCGCGCGAATTGCAACCGTATGCGTGAGAACTCGGAAGGCGACCAATCCAGCATCACGCTGCCACGCTTCGGATCGTTGCGCGCCAGTAGCGGCAAGTCGGCGTTGCTCAACACACCGCTGTCGACAAGCCCGATACTCGTCGCACCGGAGCCGAGCCGGTCGTAGCGCAAACCTAGGCGCCAGGTGGGCGCAAACTGGTAGACGCCTTGCAGATAGGCGCCCCATTGCCGCGCCGTGTAGTCGCCCAGGCAGTCGCCGCCACAGGCGCCAGCCGCCGAGTTGCTCGCCAGCGTGCCGCTTTCCGTGCGCCGGAAATACTCGCCCTGCAACTTGAAGTTGGTTTCCCTGGCATTGCCCTGGGGCGCCCACTTCCAGACGAAATCGGCGACGGCCATGCGGCTGCGGCCGCTGTAGCGGTTCTCGATTGCTGCGCCCAAACTGTCGCTATCCTCGTACGCTCGGTCGCGCGGCGAGGCACCCACATAGGACAGCCCGGCGCGCCAACTGCTGGACAGCCCGGCGTCGCCGCCGACATGGGCGTACAGCGCGGCGAGTCCGCTGCCATTGGAACTGTTGTCGGTGGACGGGAACGGCCCGCCGCGTGACAGCTCTGCGCCCAACTCCAGCCACAGATCGGTAGGCGCCAGCCATTTCAGTTGCACGCCATCATTCTTCAACTGGCCGCCGAAGAAAGCCTTGTAGGCCAGTGGCGCATCGGCGAAGTCCCATACGTGCGCGTGCCGGCTATTCAGATAACCTATGGAAGAGAGGAAACGCCCTGCCTTGAATGTTGCGCCATGGCCGAGATCGAGCGTCTGTATGTAGGCCTCTTCGATCTCCATGCCGCCGCCCTCCGCCGGCACCGAGGCGGTGAACTGCCCGCGCCACAGGGGATCGATGTTGGCGGAGATGGACAACTCGGATTCCCCCAAACTGAAGCTGCGCGCGGGCGGCGCCACCTCGCCTTGCGTCGGAATGAATCCGCCGATCTGATGGTGGTTGGGATCGCGCGACAGCCGCGTGTAATTGCCGGCCAGGATCAACGACACAGCAGGATTGAAAGCGCCTTCGCCGCTGGCGGCGGGCGTCGGTGCGGACGTGAAGGCGCTCGCCTCGGTTTTCATTGCGACGGACTTGATGTCCGCCTTCGACTCAGCGGCGCTGACTTCCGCGTGCGCTAGACGACTCTCCAGCGCGGCGATACGACGCTCATAGCTGTCTTTGATGTGTTTGAGCTGCTCATGCAATTCACGACGCAGTTCGCTGATTTCTGCATCGGCGGCGGTGTGGGCGTAAACGGGAACAACGGATAACAGCGCCAGCGCGAATGCGACGGTCTTCTTCCTCACTTGAAACATGGGATTCTCCAAAAGCAAATGGCAACGCGCCGCGACATCGCATGCGCGGCGACGGATTACGATCAGGCTTTAGAGAACGGCGGGAGGAGCGCGGGAATCGAAATGCCGACTATGGATCAGCGGCGCACTGATGGCCGCGAACAGCGGCACGGCATCGAGCGTGACGCATGCCAGCGACGCCACCGCCGTCGTTGGCAAGGCGCTGTCGAGCGCAGCGTATGCCGCGCAGACGCTACAAAACTGGCGGAGCGAGGCGGCTGCATCGCGGCCATCGGGCGAATCCAGCGCAATCTGCGCGGGTGCGCCGAGGTGCCCCGCCCAGTGGGCGAAGGCCGCCTGCTGCCCGCCTAAGAGGCACAGCGTGGCGAAAAGCAGTACAAGACGGCGGGCGAAACTCATGGGACGAAAATTATACGCCAGCAAGCTGGCACAACAAGCCTTTGAGATATTCCCCCTCGGGGAAAGCCAGCGAGACCGGATGATCGGGCGCCGCGCTCAGGCGACGCAAGATGCGCGCATCGACTTTCGCATCGCTGGCCGCACTGGCGACGATGTGCTGAAAGGCTTCCGCGTTGATGCCGCCAGAGCAGGAGTAGGTCATCAACATGCCGCCCGGATTCAGCAAGCGGAAACCGAGCAGATTGATGTCCTTGTAAGCGCGCGCGGCACGTTCGGCGTGGGCGGCGGAAGGCGCGAACTTGGGCGGATCGAGTATGACTAAATCGAAGCGCTCGCCGGCTTTCTTGAGCAGGCGCAGCTCCTCGAAGACGTCCGCACAGCGCCATTCTGCGCGGCTCGCCGGCAATTTCGGATTGAGCGCCAGGTTGCGCTCGGCCGCTTCCAGCGCCGGTTTCGAGCTGTCGATGGAAATAACCTGGGGCGCACCGCCCGCCAACGCCTGCAGGCTGAAACCGCCGGTGTAACAGAAGCAGTTCAGCGTGCGGCGCCGCGATGCGAGCGCATGAGCAAGCCCACGGTTGTCGCGCTGGTCGAGGTAAAAGCCCGTCTTGTGGCCACCTTCGATATCAACCTCCATGCGCACGCTATGCTCGGCAATCACCAACGCTTCCGTGAGGCCCTCGCCATGCAGCCAGCCCACGCGACCTTCCAGTCCTTCGAGTTTGCGTACTTCAAGGTCGGAACGTTCATAGACGCGCGCGCAGCCGGTGGCCTGCACCAATGCGGCGACTATCGCATCGCGCCACTTGTCGGCGCCTACGGTGCTCAACTGAATCACCACCGTGTCGCCGTAACGATCGGCGATGACACCGGGCAGCCCGTCGGATTCGCCGTGGATCAGCCGCAAGCCTTGCTGATCCCGCAACTCCGGCATGGCGTTGCGCGCCATCACTGCCGCCGAGACGCGCCGCTTGAAGTAGGCATGATCGATCGTCTCCGTCGCATCGAAAGTCCACATGCGCGCACGTATCTGCGAATGCGGGCTGAACGCCGCACGTCCCAGTTCGCGCCCGTCGGCGGCTTCCACATCCACCGTATCGCCGGGTCGCGTGCGGCCGTTCAGATGCGCGACATAGCCTTCGAATATCCACGGATGCCGGCGCATGACCGAGGCTTCCTTGCCGGGTTTCAGTATGAGTTTTGACATTGGTTTTTTTTGACGCGGATTGCGCAGATAGGCGCGGATAAGAACGGAAAAGGTGAACGCCAATTCGCTTTCGTGGCTTATTGCGCGGCTACTTCTTCTTCGCCCGCGGATGCGCAGCGTCGTAGACCTTGGCTAAGTGTTGGAAGTCGAGATGCGTATAAATCTGCGTCGTGCCTATGCTGGAGTGACCCAGCATTTCCTGCACAGCGCGCAAATCGCCGGAGGATTGCAACACATGCGAAGCAAAAGAATGGCGCAGCATGTGAGGATGCACATGCCGACCGAGGCCACGCTTGTTGGCCCAACGCGCCAAACGCAACTGGATCATGCGCATTGATAAGCGCGTGCCACGCTGACTGACAAACAAGGCCGGACAATCGGCTAGTGCGATCTCGTCGCGACGCGCCAGCCACGCGGCCAACGCGGCGCGCGCGGCGCTACCCACCGGCACAGTGCGTGTCTTGGCGCGCTTGCCGGTGACGGTGACTTCGCCTGCGGCGAGGTCCGGCGCGGCGTTGCAATCCAGGCTGGCGAGTTCCGCCAAACGCAAGCCGGAGGAATAGCACAGCTCGAATAGCGCCTTGTCGCGCAACTCGAGCAGATCGTCCGCTGGAGATTCAAGCAACCCGTTGGCTTCGTCAGGCGAGAGCACCGTCGGCAGCGCCTTTTTCGACTTGGGCGCACGCACTGTCTGACAGGGGTTCTGCGTCACGCCATGATGGCGCGCCAGCCATTTGTAAAGCCCGCGCCATACCGATAGGGCGTGAGCAATGGAGCGCCCGGAGAGACCGCGCGCATGCAGTTGTGAAATGAAGCGCCGGATGTCGTGCACACGCAGCCCTTCGAAGGGCGTGGCGCCGGCCAGCGCCAGCAGCTTGTCGATATCACGCCGGTAACTGTCCAGCGTGCGCGGACTGGCGCGACGTTGATGCGTCAGCTCGTCGATGTAAGCTGCCGCCAACTCTGCCTGAGCGCCGGGAAATTGGCTGGCCATCACTACCGATTCCGACATCGCTTTGGAAGCCTGTCGACATCTCGCGAAAATCCGCGCTCATCCGCGCAAATCCGCGTCGAAAGCTTTTTCACCCCAGCGCCCGCAACAGCGCAGCGCTCACCAAATCGCCGATACGCTCGAGATAGAGGGTGCCCATTTCCGGGTAGAAGCGCTGCACGTCTTCTGAGCCAAAGGCGAGCAGCCCGACGGTTTCGGCCTCGCGGCGCAGGGCGATTAGCGCCACTGAGCGCACATGCTCGCCACTTTCGCCGAACCAGCTCGCCGCTTCGAAACCGGCATTGGGGCCGCAAAATGGCAGCGCCAGACCAGCAGCGAATATGCGCGTTTGCTCGCCCACTTCGGCACATTCGGCGAGCTCGGTTTGCCCTGCGCCCCACAAGCGCAAGGCGACATGCGGCACGGCAAGATCGTCGCCTAAATGCGCATACAGCGCGGCAAGCACCGCGCCCGCATCAGAGGCGCCAGCCAGCGCCACCGATAGGCGATGCACTTTCTCGCTGATGCCATCGTTTTCCTCGCCGAAACGGATTAGTTCAGCCAGCTTGGTTTCAAGTTGCTTGGCCTTTTCGCGCAACGTGAGCAGCTGACGCTCGGTAATAGAAATGGCGCGCTCACCATGCGGATGCGGAATGTAAAGCTGCTCCAGCAGATCGCCGTAATCCTCAAAGAATTTCGGATGGTCTTTGAGGTAGCGCGCAATATCGTCAGCGTTCATTTAGGTTCCCTTGAGTGTTCATAGATCTATTTCCCCCTCGAACACCGTCACTGCCGGGCCGGTCATGAGTACGGGTTGGCCGGGGCCGTTCCAGGCGATGGCGAGTTCGCCGCCGCGCATTTCAACGCGCACCGGGGTGTCGAGTAGGCCGCGGGCGATGCCGGCCGCGACCGCAGCGCAAGCGCCGGTGCCGCAGGCCAGCGTTTCACCCGCACCCCGCTCATACACGCGCAGGCGGATGTGATGGCGATCCACCACCTGCATGAAGCCGGCGTTCACGCGGCGCGGAAAGCGCGCGTGACTTTCGATGAGCGGGCCGGATGTCGCTACCGGCGCGGTATCCACGTTATCCACCACCTGCACGGCGTGCGGATTGCCCATGGAGACGGCGGTGATTTCAACACTGCGGCCATTCACGTCGAGGGGCTGCACCAGCGCATCACTATCGCTGACGAAAGGCACATCCGCCGGCACGAAATTCGGCACGCCCATATCCACCGTCACCTCGCCGTTGGGCTCCAGGCGTGGCACGATGACGCCGCATTGGGTCTCGACGCGAATCTCGCGTTTGTCGGTCAGACCCTTCTCATGCACGAAGCGCACAAAGCAGCGGGCGCCGTTGCCGCACTGCTCGACCTCGCCACCGTCGGCGTTATAGATACGATAGTGGAAATCCACATCGGGCCGCGAGGCTTTTTCGATGACGAGGATTTGGTCGCAACCGATGCCGAAGTGGCGGTCGGCGAGCAAACGCGCCTGCGCTGGCGTCAACGCGATGGTTTGATTGATAGCGTCGAGCACCGCGAAGTCGTTGCCGAGGCCGTGCATTTTGGTGAAGTGCAGTTTCATGATTGCTCGCACAGTGTGGAGCGATCACGCCACATGCAGCGATCCATGACGACCGTCATGCCGCCGACTTGCGCGCGCTGCGCCGCCGCTTCATTCACCACGCCCTCTTGCAGCCACAAGCGCTTTAGCCCTAAGCGCAGGCATTCGTCGACGATGGCATCGACATGCTGCGGCGCGCGGAAAACGTCAACGATGTCGATCTGCTCCGGCACGTCGGCCAGCGTGGCATAGGCTTTTTCGCCGAGCACTTCGCTCGCGCCGGGGCGCACGGGAATGATGCGATAGCCGAAGCCCTGCATGCCGCTGGCGACGCGGTAAGAAGGCCGCGCCGCGTTGCTGGAGAGGCCGACAACCGCAATGGTTTTTACCCCGCGCAGCAGCGCGCAGATTTCGTCGGTAGAGGGGTTCTGAAACATGTGGCCATCTTACCGCAGGTCTGTCGCCGCAAGCGCACACCTAAGCATAGACGCTGGCCTCGCCGGGTGGCCGCGTCTTGAAACGCCGATGCACCCAGTAGTATTGCTCGGGCATGCTGCGCACCTGCTCTTCGATGCAGGCGTTCATGCGCACGGTGTCGGCTTCCACGCTCTCGCCGGGGAAATTTTCCCAGGGTGGCATCAGCGTGACTTCGTAGCCATCGCTCACCATGCGGGTAATGCACGCGACGACGCGCGCATTGGTGAGCCGTGCCAGCCGCGACACGCCGGTGACGGTGGCAGTCGGCACGCCAAAAAACGGTGCGAACACTGCGTCCTTGGGGCCGAAATCCATGTCCGGCAGATAGAAGAAGGGCAGGCCATCCTTGAGCGCTTTGAGCGCCTTGCGCATGCCATCCTGGCGCGAGAGCAGGAGTGGGTCGTTGAAACGCTTGCGCCCGGCATAGAGCACCGCATCGATGACCGGATTTTTTTGCTGCGAATAAACGCTGACCACTTTCATGCTCATGCCCATCATGATGCCGCCGGCATCGAGTCCGACAAAGTGTGGCGCCAGCAAAATGATGGGGCGTCCATCGGCATCGTGCAGATGTTCCGCGCCATGCAGACGGATCACCCGGCGCAGCCGCGCTTCCGGCGCCCACCAGATCAACGTGCGGTCGAGAAAAGCCCGCGCGAAAGCAATGAAATGACGGCGCGCCAAGCGTATGCGTTCGGCCTCGGTAAGTTGGGGAAAGCACAGGCTCAGGTTGGTCAGCACGATGTGACGGCGGCGGCGACCGATCAGGTACAGCAGATGGCCGAGCAGCCAGCCGAGGCCGCGCAACAGCGACAGAGGCAGCCAGTGCAGCAGCCACAGCAAGGCCAGCAGACAATAGGTGGGTAGGTGTTTCATGGATTCGAAGGCGCAGGGGTGGACGGTGTGGGTGGGAGAGTTGGCGACGGCTCCGCGCCAGCCGGTCGCTTGTAGCGGTGATAGCCCCACAGATATTGTTCGGGGCACTCGCGGATGAGGGCTTCGATCTCGCGATTAATGGCCAGCGCTTTGTCTTCGGTGGCCGACCAGTCGCTGTTTGGCGGACGCAGATGCACATGATAGCCGGCGCCCTGGGGCAGCCGTTCGGCGTAGATGAACAGCACTGTCGCGCCGCTCTCGGCCATACGCGCGGCCAGCGTCATGGTGTAGGCCGGCTTGCCAAAGAAATCAACCCAACGCCCCTCACCTACCTTGGGCGCCTGATCGGGCAGCATGCCCACGGCCTCGCCGCGCTTGAGCGCCTTGAGCAAGGTGCGCACACCGGACAGGTCGGCCGCCGCCAGACTTTGCTGATCGCGCGTGCGGCCATGCACGATGATGCTGTCCAACCAGGCCTTGCGCGGCGGCCGGTAAAGCACCGTGATGGGCGCATGGGACGCGCAATACTTCGCGGTGATATCGAAGCAGCCCAGATGCGGCGTGAGCAGCAAGATGCCTTTGCCGCGCCGCGCCGCCGCCTCGAAATGCTCGCCGCCGCTGACCTGTCGCACCAGCGGCATGACCTCTTTCAGCGGACGCATCCAGACGCGCGGCAATTCCAGTAGACCGCGCCCGGCATGGGCCACCGCCTGCGGCAAGAGCCGGCGCGCCACGTCTTGCGGATACGCGTGCGCTAGATTCTCGCGCAGATGGCGGCGATACGTTGGTGATGCCCAATAGGTCATCCAGCCCGCCGCCGCGCCCAAGGCGTGCAATATCCTCAAAGGCAGGCGGCCCAGCAACCAGAAAATACAGTGGATCAAATTCGACATGAACACAGAATAACCCGGCTTATTGTAGGTTTGACCCACCCGGGATCAAAAACTATAATTATCGTTCCGCCGAGTTAATCAAGACAACTTGCAGGGCGGTTAATCCAAATACTGCTAAAGCGTCACCTGCTTCCTTCCCAGAGCCGGTAACGCCGGATCAACGGGAAATTATCTAGGAGCAGCGCATGTCTCACGAATATCTTTTTTCTTCCGAATCGGTTTCTGAAGGTCACCCCGACAAAGTCGCCGACCAGATTTCGGACGCCGTCCTCGACGCCATTCTGACCGAAGACAAGCACGCCCGCGTCGCCTGCGAAACGCTGGTCAGCACCGGCCTCGTCGTCATTTCCGGTGAAATCACCACTAAAGCGCACATCAACTATCGCGAGATCGCGCAGGAGACCATCAAGCGCATTGGCTACGACACCTCCGAGATCGGCTTCGATTACAAATCCTGCGCCGTCCTCGCCGCCATCAACACTCAGTCGCCGGATATCGCGCAAGGCGTCAATGAAGGCGAAGGCCTCGATCTCGAACAAGGCGCCGGTGACCAGGGCCTGATGTTCGGCTACGCCTGTACAGACACGCCGCAACTCATGCCCTTCCCCATCTACTATGCGCACCGCATCATGCAGCGCCAAGCCGAAGTACGACGCGACGGCCGCCTGCCCTGGCTGCGCCCCGACGCCAAGAGCCAGCTCACGGTGCGTTACAAGCACGGCAAGCCCATCGGTATCGACACCGTGGTGGTCTCCACCCAGCACGATCCGGACGTCTCGCACGCCCAGCTCACTGAAGCGGTGATCGAAGAAATCATCAAGCCGGTACTGCCCAAAGACATGCTTCTGGGGGATGTGCGCTATCTGGTCAACCCGACTGGTCGCTTCGTCGTCGGTGGCCCGCACGGCGATTGCGGGCTCACCGGCCGCAAAATCATTGTCGACACCTACGGCGGCGCAGCCCACCACGGCGGCGGCGCCTTCTCCGGCAAGGACCCTTCCAAGGTTGACCGCTCGGCCGCCTACGCCTGCCGCCACGTTGCCAAGAACATCGTCGCGGCGGGACTCGCCGACCGCTGCGAAGTGCAAGTCGCCTACGCCATTGGCGTCGCCAAGCCCGTCTCACTGATGGTCGAAACCTTCGGCACCGGCAAGATCAGCCACGAGCGTATTGTCGAGTTGATCGGCAAGCACTTCGACCTGCGTCCCAAGGGCATCATCCAGGCACTCGACCTGCTGCGCCCCATCTACCGCAAAACCGCCGCCTACGGCCACTTCGGCCGCGACGAGCCGGAGTTTACGTGGGAGGCGCTGGACAAGGTCGCCGCACTTAAGGCCGACGCGGGGCTGTGATCAGTTCGTAGGATGGGTGGAGCGCAGCGTAACCCATCGTCAGATGCCAAAAAACGATGGGTTACGGCAAAGAACGCCTCCACCCATCCTACCAACCGCCAATGGTGAGTTGCACGGATGACCAATTACCGTCGCAATCGCGTCCCCGGCGCCAGTTACTTCTTCACCCTCGCTCTGGCGGATCGCTCGGGCGACTTGCTTACCCGCCACATTGATCTGTTGCGAGCCGCCACCGCTCAGACCAAGCAACAACTTCCATTCACGATCGACGCGGTAGTCATATTGCCCGAGCATCTGCATTGCATTTGGACATTGCCGCCGGGCGATAGCGACTATTCGACCCGCTGAAAGAAAATCAAAAGCGCGTTTTCTCGCGCCATAACGACATCACCGAACGAACCTATCTCCGCAAGCAGAACGGCCAAGGGAGAGCGCGGCATTTGGCAGCGTCGTTTTTGGGAACACACGCTGAGAGGCGACGAAGACTACGCACACCACATCGACTACATACATTTCAATCCAGTCAAACATGGCCTGGTGCCGCGAGTCTCAGAATGGCCGCACTCGTCGTTCCATCGCCACGTTCGCGATGGCCACTATCCTTCGGGCTGGGGCGGCACCGCTGCCGAGCTGCCCTACGAGAGCGGCGAAACCTGAGCAGCCCCGCGTAGGATGGGTGGAGGCGCACAAGCGCCGTAACCCATCGTCGGACGCCAAAAATTCGATGGGTTACGGCAAAGGGCGCCTCCACCCATCCTACAAATAATCACCCCATCCAACTCACGGGCGCGGAACTCAATCGCCCGGCGCCAATCGTGCCAGCCAGTAGCCTGGCTTACGGCGCAAGTGCATGACGCGGCCAGGATATGGAGTCGATCCTCATCCAGCGCGTAAAGCACGCCGTAAGGAAAGCGATTCAATAGCACGCGCCGAATATCCGGTTCCATAAGCGGCCAAGCCAGCGGCATGGCTTCCGCGAGCCGAATCGCTTCCCACAGTTCCGTCGTGAAATCCAAGCCCAAGCCGGTCGCGCGCGCTTCGTACCACGCTACGGCCGCTTCGAATTCCGCTTCGGCTTCCGGGTGGAAAAAATAGCTCATGCGCCGTAGCGCTTGCGTATCCGCTCGAAGATCTGCTCGCCCGGCACGGGCGCCACGCTGCCGTCGCGCAGTTCAGCCAAGCGACGACGCGCGAGAGCAAGCCAAGCCGATGTCGCCTCCTGGTCTGGCGCGTTCATGCTGAGCAGCAAGCTATCCACGACTTTCGCCCGCTCTTCAAGCGGCAAAGACACCGCCTCGTCAATCAATTCGCTGGTCTTCATATCCAATCCCTCCGAGCGTAACTTACCCCATCTGAGCATCCCCGCGTAGGATGGGTGGAGGCGCACAAGCGCCGTAACCCATCGTTGGACGCCAAAAATTCGATGGGTTACGGCAAAGGGCGCCTCCACCCATCCTACAAATAATCACCCCATCCAGCGGCCGTCTTCTAGCATCCTTGGGACTGGGGCGGAGCTTCTGCCAAGCTTCCCTATGAGAGCGGCGAAATCTGAGCATCCTCGCGTAGGATGGGTGGAGGCGCACAAGCGCCGTAACCCATCGTTGGACGCCAAAAATTGATGGGTTACGGCAAAGAGCGCCTCCACCCATCCTACAAATAATCACCCCATCCAGCGGCCGTCTTCCAGGGCGCGGGCGCGGCCTAGGGCGACGAGGGTGTCGAGGAGTTGCGGCAGGCGTTTTTTCCAGGGGCCTTTGCCGGTGAAGCGGGCGGCGAGCTCGGCCTCCGCGAGTGGCGCGCGGGCTTCGGCCAGCACGCGCGCGACGGCGGCGACTTGCTCGGGCAGCGTGGCCGGCCAGGGCGCGCGCGGAATGGCGCTGGTGGCGGATGCACCTCGGGAAGCCGCGCCGGTGCTAGCTTCCAGGCCGGCATCGTCTGCGAACGAGGTCTGGTGTGGCTCGGGGGCCGGCGCTTGAAATGCCGGCCGCAGCCAGCGGATCTGGCCGCGCGCTTCTTCCACCGCGCGCTCGGCGTTGAGCGCGACGAGGCGAGAGGTGGCTCCGTCAGTTAAGACAGAATTTTTTGGTTTTAAGTGGAAACTCTGCGGTGAAGAGTTATCCACGGGCGCGTGTGCTGCTCTTCAATCAAGCACGAGCGCACGCGCCGGTGGGTAACT
>Ga0335397_10008037_pt1 | contig 13314 bp, 10 predicted proteins | sample MAT04_FD_205740 | JGI IMG/M metagenome (GOLD analysis project Ga0335397, IMG submission 205740) | Freshwater microbial communities from Lake Fryxell liftoff mats and glacier meltwater in Antarctica - MAT-04 (spades assembly) (version 2) ...
TCGAGCAGGCCCTGCCCGAGATCGAAAGCCATGCCAATGAAATCCTCGACCGGCTGTCGGCGGGGGGCATGTCGGTGCGCTTTTCCACCCAGCGCGAATTTAAGGATAAAAACCGCGAAGATAAAAAAGAGACGCTGGATATTTTGATCTCAGACGCGGCCGGGATGCGCGAATATGAACTGTTCTCGGGCGGCGAGGCCTTCCGCGTGAATTTTGCCATCCGCCTGGCATTGTCACGCGTGCTGGCGCAGCGCGCCGGGGCCCGCCTGCAAACCCTGGTGATCGACGAAGGCTTTGGCAGCCAGGATGCCGAAGGCCGCCAGCGCCTGGTGGAAGCGATCAACATGGTGCGCCCCGATTTTGCCAAGGTGCTGGTAATCACCCACCTCGAGGAATTGAAGGATCACTTCCCCACCCGCATTGAAGTGGATAAGACCCCCAAAGGTTCCACCTTGAGGTTGGTTTAAGATGGAGAAATCTGGCGCCAACGTGCTCATCCCGCTGCGCCTGGGCCTGGTGCAGCGCGTGCTGCCGGCTTACCGCGTGCCCTTTTTTGACGCCCTGGCGCGGGCCTGCGCCGGGGGGCTGGGCCTGTTTGCCGGCCAGCCGCGCCCCGCGGAAATGATTGAAACCGGCGCGCAGCCGCAGGCGGCGCAGCTTTTTGCGGCGCGCAACCGCCACCTGCTGCGCGGCCCGCTCTATCTGTGCTGGCAAAGCGGCCTGCAGGATTGGTTAAACACCTGGCAGCCGGATGTGCTGATCGTAGAAGCCAACCCGCGCTACCTGGCGCTGCCCGGCGCGGTGCGCTGGATGCACGCGCGGCGGCGCGCGGTGATCGGCTGGGGCCTGGGTGCGCCCGCCCTCGCGTCCGGCGGGCTGCGCGCTGCCGTGCGCCGCCGCTTTTTGAGCCAATTCGATGCCATGCTGGCATACAGCCGCCAGGGCGCAGCGCAGTATGTGGCGGCGGGTCTGCCCGCGTCCCACGTCTTTGTGGCGCCCAACGCGGTCACCCCCTGCCCGCAGGAACCGCCGCCTCAGCGCCCGGCCGGCTATGCCGGCGGGCGGCCCACGCTGCTGTTTGTGGGCCGTTTGCAGGCGCGCAAGCGTATCGACCTGCTGCTGCAGGCGTGCGCCGGCCTGCCGGATGAACTGCGCCCGCGCCTGTGGGTGGTGGGCGATGGCCCGGCGCGGGCCGAGTGCGAAACGCTGGCGAACCGCGTTTTTCCGGAGACGCAGTTCTTTGGCGCGCGCCACGGGCTGGACCTGGAGTCGTATTTTTCGGCGGCGGATTTGTTCGTGCTGCCGGGCACGGGCGGCCTGGCGGTGCAGCAGGCCATGGCTTTTGGCCTGCCGGTGGTGGTGGCCGAAGGCGACGGCACCCAGAGCGACCTGGTGCGCCCCCTCAACGGCTGGCAGGTGGCGCCCGGCAGCCTGGCGGCGCTGACTCAGGCCCTGGCAGGCGCCCTGGCAGACCCGCAGCGATTGCGCCGCATGGGGCGCGAGTCGTACCGCATTGTGCGTGAGGAAATCAACCTGGAGACGATGGTCGCGGCATTTGCCGCCGCCATTCGCAGCCTATGAGTGAGAAGATGCCCTCCATCCCTCGCCGCCCTCCGGGGTTTACGGGCAAACAGGCACGAAAAGCGCCTACCCCCCGGCCCCTCCCGCGGAGAGGGCTGACCCGATAAGCCCTTTTTGGACATTCACCACCCAAAATGGGCAAAAAAAAGATTCTCCCCCGCCCTCCGGGGTCGGGGGGTGGGCGAAAGTTTTTGAAGTTTTTTATGATGAAAGGCAATAACGCGATGCATATTTTATTGGTCGCCGATGGGCGCAGCCCCATCACCCGCCGCTGGATCCAGGGATTGTTGGCATTGCAAGTTCAGGTGACCCTGGTTTCCACTTACCCGGCTGAAGTTGTGCCGGGGGTGGCTGCGCAGCATGTGCTGCCGGTGGCCTTTGCCGGCATGGGCGGCAGCCAGGCCGGTGCCGGCAAAGGCCCGCAGGCCGCCGGTGTGGGCCGCCAATGGGTAAGCCGGGCCCGGCGCCTCTTTTTAGCCGGACGCTACTGGCTGGGTCCGCTGACCCTGGCGCGCTACGCGCCGGCCCTGCGCAAGCTGATCGCTCAGGCCCACCCGGACCTGGTGCATGCCCTGCGCATTCCCTTTGAGGGCATGCTGGCCGCCGCCGCCGAACCGGAAGTGCCGCTGGTGGTGACGGTGTGGGGCAATGATCTGACCCTGCACGCCCCGGCCACCCCGCTCATGCGCGCCTGGACCCGGCGCACCCTGCGGCGCGCCAACGGCTTGCTGGCCGATGCCGCGCGTGATCTGCGCCTGGCGCGCGAATGGGGCTACTCCGCCGAGCGCCCCGAATTGGTGGTGCCCGGCAACGGCGGCATTGACCTGGTCGAAATGGACGCGCTGCGCGCCAGGCTGTACGATACGTTTTCGAACCTGCTGCCCGCGGGCGTGCCCATGGTGGTGAACCCGCGCGGCCTGCGTCCGGCCTATGTGCGCAACGATATCTTCTTCCAGGCCATTCCCCTCGTGCTGCAGCACCGCCCCGAAGTCCATTTTGTGTGCCCATCGATGGAAGGGCAGAGCGAGGCGTTGGGCTGGGTGCAGCGCTTAAAGCTGGGGCAAAGTGTGGCCCTGCTGCCCTACCTGTCGCAGGCGCATTTATGGGACCTGTTCACCCGCGCCGAAATCTCGGCATCCATTTCAACCCACGACGGCACGCCCAACACCCTGCTGGAAGCGATGGCCTGCGGCTGTTTTCCCGTGGTGGGCGACCTGGAAGCGCTGCGTGAGTGGATTACCCCCGGCGTCAACGGCCTGCTGGTAGAGCCCAATAAACCCCAGGGCGTAGCAGAGGCGCTGCTGCTGGCACTGGACCAGCCCGCGGTGCGCGCCCGCGCGGCGCTGATCAACCGCGGGTTGGTGCAGGAGCGGGCTGAAGTGGGCACGGTGCGCGCCAAATTGGCCGAATTTTATGCGCAGTGGCGCTAATAAAGGCGGTGAATCGATGCCCGATGCGCCCCCCCGCCCCGATATTTTGCCAGTTTGAAAGCCATTTTTGAGGCTGGGTTTGCCCCTTTGGAACTTCAGAAGTAATGGCTAAGTTATTAAAGTGCGAGTGCTTTCAGTAGAGTCTGTTATGATGAAGCCAGTCGTGAGCTGGATAAACAGAAGGATGCATACCTGGATAAGATTAGCCCTTGCTTGGAACAACGCAGCGAAACAGTTGGCCTATTTACAATCCGATGGAGCTTGCAATGATGGATCATCGCCCTGCTAAAATCAAAAGTCTACAATCCCGCAATTCCAGACCAGAAACATCATTCTGAATTTCACACCCCGCGCAGCATTGACAATCGCCGCGTGTACGCTGTTTTAACCTTGCTGCGTTATTTGTTAAAAATCATTCACCCGCAAAATGACTGGCAGATGCGCCTGGAAACATTGCTTCAGACGGTTCCGCACATTCCAATCCATTCGATGGGTTTTCCCGCGCATTGGAAGAAAGGTCCGATTTGGATGTAAAGGAAAATTAACATGACCGACCAACCCGAAAAACTCGACCTGCGCTCGCTGGACTTAACCGAAGAGAAGAAACAGGAGCTGCTGCGCCTGTTTCCCGAAATCCGCACGGAAGGCGGAAAAATTGACTTTGAGCGGCTCAAGCTGGCCCTGGGTGAGGTCGTGGATGTGGGTAAAGAGCGATATGGGATGAACTGGCCGGGCAAAGCCGAATGCTTCCGCACCATCCAGTCGCCGAGCGCAGGCACGTTATTACCCTGCCCGGAGGAGAGCGTCAACTTCGACAGCACTGAAAACCTGATCATCGAAGGCGACAACCTGGAAGTGCTCAAGCTGCTGCAAAAATCTTACCTGGGTAAGATCAAGATGATCTATATTGACCCGCCCTACAACACCGGCAATGATTTTATTTATCCGGACAATTACACCGAAAGCCTGCAAACTTACCTGGAATATACCGGACAAGTGGATAGTGAAGGTAGAAAATTTGGTACCAACAGCGACACGGACGGACGCTTTCATTCACGCTGGATGAATATGATATATCCGCGATTGTATTTGGCAAGGAATTTATTACGGGTTGATGGAATTATATTTATTAGCGCCGATAACAAAGAAATCCAAAATCTTCATACCATCATGAACGAGCTCTTCGGTGAGGAGAATTTTATCGAGTGTTTTATATGGAAGAAAAGTTATGGTGGGGGAGCAAAAGAAAAATACGCAGTAACCCAACATGAATTTGTTTTGGCTTTTGCACGAAATTTAGAAGAAATTGATGATCTTTGGTTACCTCCTGACGAAGAATCGGAGAAACGATATTATAAATATTCAGATGATCGTGGGGTTTATCGCATAAAACCTCTTGAAGCAACAAAAAGCATGGACGAACGTCCAAATCTTGTTTTTCCAATTCCTACACCAAATGGTGGGCAAGTTTGGCCTAAAAAACAATGGTGGTGGAGTAAAGATCGGGTAATGCGCGCAATAGAACAAAAAGAACTGGTTTTTATTGGTTTCGGAGATCAGATTTCAGTTTCCTATAAACAGTATTTATATGACAAGAATGGTGAAAAGAGGGGGATGAAGCCATTCTCAATTATCGATAACATTTATACACAACACGGCTCGGAAAATATTAGAGAACTTTTTGATAATGAATTAGTTTTTCAATTTCCAAAGCCAGTAGAGTTGATAAAGAAACTTCTTTCAATTGGTGCTTTGTCGCAGGATGACATTGTCTTGGATTTTTTTGCAGGTTCGGCAACAACTTCCCAAGCAGTCTTCGAGCTCAACAAGCAGGATAATGGAGATCGCAAGTTCATTCTTGTCCAATTACCCGAACCGACGGAAAGCGAAAAATATCCGACCGTCGCTGATATTACCAAAGAACGTGTGCGGCGAGTTATTAAGAAATTGAATGATACTGACGGCAATCAATTGCCATTAAGCGTACCTCAAGATCGCGGTTTCCGGGTCTTCAAGCTAGCCGAATCCAACTTCAAGCCCTGGAATGCCCAAGCGCCCAAGGACGCCGACGCTTTGGCGCAACAGCTTGAACTGCACATCGAACACATCCGCGAAGGCCGCAGCCCGCAGGATATCCTCTACGAAATTCTGCTCAAAAGCGGGTTCCTGCTCACCACGCCGGTAGAAACCCTTACCCTGGCTGGCAAGCAAGTGTTCAGCGTGGCCGGCGGGGCGCTGCTGATCTGCCTGGAACCGGAACTGACCATGGAAATAATCCGTGCCATGGCCGCTCAAAAGCCGGAGCGGGTGGTCTGCCTCGATGCCGGTTTTGCCGGCAACGACCAGCTCAAAGCCAATGCCGTGCAGATTTTTAAGACTCAGGGCATTCCCAGTTTTAGGACGGTGTGAAATGACAGACCAGCCACCTGCTGAAGAAAGCAATGCTCCATCGGATGCGCCGCGCGAGGGCGAGATCATTCTGTATACCACTCCGAATGGGGTAGCAAAAGTAGAAGTGTTCCTTCAGGATGAAACATTTTGGCTAAATCTCAACCGAATCGCTGAACTCTTTTTTACAAGTAAGCAAGATATAAGTTACCATTTTCAGAAAATTTTCGAGTCTGGCGAATTGAGTCGTGTGGCAACTGTCAAAGAAATTTTGACAGTTCAGGCAGAGGGCAACCGGAGTGTCTCACGGAAACTTGAATATTACAATCTGGATGCGATCATTGCTGTTGGCTATCGAGTCAACAGCTTACAAGCAACACAGTTCCGTATCTGGGCTACCCAAACGCTTAAGGAATTTATCATCAAAGGGTTTGTGATGGATGATGAACGCCTCAAACTAAACAAACGCTTTGGAATAGACTATTTCGAGGAACTGCTTGAGCGGATTCGCGAGATCCGCGCCAGCGAGCGGCGTTTCTACCTCAAGATCACCGACATTTACGAACAATGCAGCATTGATTATTCGCCCAATGCCGAGATTTCAAAACAGTTCTTCACCACCGTCCAAAACAAGCTTCATGGGGCCATCACCAAAATGACCGCGGCCGAAATCATCGCAAAACGCGTCAACGCAAATCGTCCGAACATGGGGCTGACCACCTGGAAAAACGCTCCGCACGGGAAAATTGTCAAATCGGATGTGGCAATTGCCAAGAATTACCTGACGCAAGAAGAGATCAAGGAGTTGGAACGCATCGTATCTATGTTCCTGGATTACGCCGAACTCCAAGCAGCCCGCCAGATCCCGATGAAAATGCAGGATTGGGTGCGGAAACTGGATGCATTTCTACAATTCAATGAGTATGAAATCCTGCATGATGCCGGTCAGGTTTCCCATGAAGTCGCTAAGCGGCTGGCTGAAGAAGAGTACGAGCAGTTCAGGATTTTTCAAGATCGCGACTTTGAAAGCGACTTTGAGCGCGCCACCAAACGCCTGAAAAAGGGCAAGGCATCATGAAGCTGCAATTCGAACCCAACCTGCAATTTCAACTGGATGCGATTGCCGCCATCACGGATCTCTTTGAAGGCCAACCCCAGGGCGCGCCCGAGTACAGTGTGATTAACCTGGGCGATTATGGCGAATTGTTTGCCGGGCAGGCGCGCACCGAATTAGGCATGGGCAATCACCTGCGGTTAAGCGATGAGAAACTGAGAGACAACACTCGCATCATCCAAAATCATAACGATATCGAAGTGCCCGATCCATCGGCCCCCCTGGCCACCTGGGATATATTTGACGCGCCCGCCAACACCGCCCGGCGCTGCCCGCATTTCTCGATCGAGATGGAAACCGGCACCGGCAAGACCTACGTCTATCTGCGCACCATTTTTGAGCTCTCGCAGCGCTACGGCTTTCAGAAGTTCATCATTGTGGTTCCCAGTGTGGCCATCCGCGAGGGTGTGCTGAAAAATATCGAAATCACCGCCGACCATTTCCGCGCCCTGTACAACAACCTGCCATTCGAGCATTTCGTCTATGATGCCCGCAAGATCAACCGGCTGCGCCAGTTTGCGGTCAGCAACACCCTGCAAATCCTGGTCATCAACATCGATGCCTTCCGCAAGAACTTCACGGGCACCGAAGCCGAGCAAAAAAGCAACGTGATCTACAAGGAGAGCGATAAACTCTCCGGCCGCCAACCGATTGAGTTTGTACAGGCTGCCCGCCCGATCGTGATCATTGATGAACCGCAGAGCGTGGACAACACCGACCGGGCGCAGGAAGCTGTCAAAGCCCTCAACCCACTCTTTACCCTGCGTTACTCCGCAACCCACCGCAACCCGTATAACCTGGTCTACCGCCTCGACCCGGTGCGCGCCTTTGAACTCAAGCTGGTCAAGCAGATCGTGGTAGCCAGCGCCAGAACCAGCGAAAGCGCCAACGCGGCCTATGTCTTTGTCGAAAAAGTGGAATACAAGCCCCGCATCCAGGCCCGGCTGCGCATTCACGTACAGGCGAATGATGGCCCAAAGCTAAAGAGCATCACCGTGCGCAATGGGGCCGATCTGTATGCGCTTTCCAATGAGCGCGCCAACTATCAGGACGGTTATTCCATTGCCGAAATCGGCGCTGAACCGGGCAATGAGTACATCCGTTTCAACAATGGGCGCGTGCTGCGCCTGGGAGAAGAGACCGGCGGCGCGCGCGAGGACCTCTGGAAAGTGCAGATCAAGCACACCATCAAACGCCACCTCGAAAAAGATCTCCAGGTGCGCGGGCGCGGTATTAAAGTGCTCAGCCTGTTTTTTGTCGACCGCGTGGCCAATTATCGCGATTATGATAGTGAAGGCCGCACCGTCAGGGGTAAGTTTTCGCTGGCGTTTGAAGCAGCCCTCACCGAACTGGCCCAAGACCCGCGCTATGCGGTGCTGGAATGGCTCAAACAGCCGATCGAGAAGCTGCACGACGGGTATTTCGCCCAGGACAAGAAAGGTGCTTTCAAAGACACCCGCGGCGACACCCAGGCCGATGACGAAGTTTACAACAAGATCATGCGCAATAAAGAGCAGTTGCTCTCAAACGATGAACCGCTGCGCTTTATCTTCAGCCATTCCGCCCTGCGCGAAGGTTGGGATAACCCCAACGTATTCCAGATTTGCACCCTGAACGAAACCCAGAGTGTCATGAAAAAACGCCAGGAAATTGGGCGCGGCCTGCGCCTGCCGGTCGATCAAAACGGGCTGCGCGTGCGCGATGAGTCGATTAACAAACTGTATATCATGGCCAACGAAAGCTATGAAGAGTTTGCCAATAAACTGCAAGCAGAATACGAAGAAGACTGCGGCTTCACCTTTGGCAAAGTTCAGCGAACAGCCCTGGCAAAACTCACCCAGGTGGTCGATGGCCAAGAAAAACCCATCGGCCGCGCGGCTGCCGAAGAACTGCGCGCCTGCCTGATTACCCAAAAAATGCTCAATCCAGAAGGGCGCATTCAACCGGCCTTCGATCCCAGAAGACCTGATTTTCATCTCGATTTACCGCCGGCCTACCAGGAACTGCTTCCTTCCGTGATAGACCTGCTCGCCTCCTACCAAATCGAGCGTCACATCCATAAAGCCCAGGAAGATGGTCCCAATCGGCTAAAGAAACTGGTGCAGCTCAGCCCGGAGTTTCAGGCCTTGTGGGATTGCATTAAACCCAAAACTACCTACCGGGTGGAATTCAGTACCGAGGACCTGGTGAATCAGGCGGTCATCGCTTTGAAGCGTATGGAAAAGATCGGGGCTCCGACGATTAATATCCTCACAGGGCAAGTTCTCGTGAAGAAGGGCGGGGTTACCGCCACGCCAATGATGGTTGCCGAAGAAAAGCTTACCTACACCAACCGTCCCATCCCAGACGTGCTGGCCTATTTGCAGAACGAAACCGAATTGACCCGTTCCACCTTGGTGCGCATTCTCAAGGCATCCGGCCGGTTGGGCGAATTTTTCAACGACCCACAGCGCTTTATGGATGCTGTGGCCAGGGTTATCAAATACGAACTCCACCGCCTGCTTGTCGATGGCATCAAATATGAAAAAATTCCCGGAAGCGGCCCAGAAGCAGAATGGGAGATGCTGCTCTTCAAGAACGAGGAGATGATCAACTACTTCACGGCGCTTCTGGTCAATAAATCGGTTTACGAGTATGTTGTTTATGATTCGGAAATTGAGCGTGCATTCGCGCAAAAGCTGGATCAGCGTGAGGATATCCGCCTGTTTGTCAAACTGCCCGGCTGGTTTCAGATCGATACCCCCTTGGGAACCTACAATCCGGACTGGGCCATCCTCAAAGAAGGGGATCAGGCTCTTTACCTGGTGCGTGAAACAAAAGGAACGCGCGACTTCTTGAAGCTGCGCACCACCGAAGCCGATAAAGTACGCTGCGGGCAGAAGCACTTTGAGGCGCTGGATGTGCCGTTTGATGTAGTCGTAACGGCGGAAGAGGTGTAAATATTCGCGAAGGTGGAGATCTCTTCAACCTGCGCCCCATGCCATGGCGCAAACTCCAGCGAGCATTAAGCCCGCCACAAACATAAATAATCCGAACCCGTTCACGAGGCCGGTTTGTTTTGATCTGTGAGAACTTGCCACCTTCATCTTTCCCCAGGTTAACTGCATCTTTCCACAGCTTGTCAATCCCCCTCAAATCTCTCATAATCAAATCAGCCGTCGATCCGTCGCGGCCTGGTCTCGTCATCTCTCACCCTCGATCGGAGACTGCCCCCATGCCTCTCCCGAAGAAACCCAACCCCAGCGCTGCCACAAATCCCAGTTCAGGCCTTGCCCATAATTGAATCGAATTGTTTCTCAAAAACAATTCCCGCCGCCTCGGCCACCCGCGCGCTTCGCGCTCCCGTAGCGCAGCAGGGGTGCGGTGGTTAAGCCTTATCCCCCCGCCGGCAGGCTTAAAAACGTACCGTCGCCATCGGGCTCAAACGGCAGGCGCGCGGTCACCGCGCTCAGGTTCAGCACCCCATAGATATGCGGAAAAAGCTCGCTGCCACCGGAGGTGTTTTCCATACGGATTTCTGCTTCAACCTGCGCCGGGTCAATCGCCAGCAGCAGCAGCCCGCGCTGCCCGTGAAAAAAACGGTTGCTGGTCGCCACGACTTGGGCCGGGGTGGAGCAGTGGATAAAGCCTTCGCGGGTCAGCGAAGCCGCCGCATAATGGCCGGCTGCCTGCGCGCCGGCCCAGCCTTCAACGCTGGTGACATGGTAAATGACCGACATGGGACCTCCGGATCGCTGGCTTTCCAGCGAGGTGGATCAGCATCGAAAAAAAGTAAGAAGGGATGAGCGCAAACTGCGCTGCGCTCCGCCGCGGTGCCAACCCGCTTTCACAATGAGTTTTGTAACTGCTCACCCCACCCCCGGCCCCACCCGCCGCTTCGGCCACCCGCAGGGGCGCAGACAGAGGTTTGCGGATGCGAAGCGTTGCCCCGTTGCGGGGCAAAATCTCCGCTTATTTCTTTCTCCCCTCCCCATTTTGGGGAGGGGCCGGGGGTGGGGTAGAATTTCCCACGACTTATTGAGATGATACGTTTGGAGGTTGTTTGCAGCACAAAGTGCTGCAAACAACCTCCAAACCTCCAGTTTCCCCCTTCCTTGGCAGGGGGGCAGGGGAGATGGGGCTGTTACGCTGCGCAGACAGAGCAGATACTGAGTTTTTATTTTAATCCAATTCACGAATTCAGGGGTAGGTTCGATTGATACGCATTGCTAAAGTCAAGTTTGCCCATTCCGATTATAATCAAATCATGAAGGGTGAAATGAAACAAACTGCTGTGCTTTTACCTCCCTGGGCTTTATTGGCCGGTGATGCCTGGGTACTGCTGCTGGTCACCCTGGCCGGGTTTGGTAATCACAATGCCAGTCTGGATGGCGGGCGCTGGCTGACCACGTTTGTGCCGTTGTGCATGGCCTGGGGGCTGGTGGCGCCCTGGCTGGGCAATTTCCAGCCGGGCGTATGGCAGCAGCCGCGGCAGGCCTGGCGCGCCACACTGGCAATGGTTTTGGCGGCGCCCCTGGCGGCTTTCTTGCGCGCCGTGCTGCTCAACGGCGCCGTCATTCCCATTTTTGTGGTTGCGCTGGGCGGTGTGGCGGCCCTTTCACTAACGCTGTGGCGGGTGGTGTGGGCGTTCCTGGCGGTGCGAGGCTTCTCATGGACGAAACCGCGCTGATCCAATCGGCTCAACATGGCGATCTGGATGCCTTCAACCGCCTGGTATTGGCTTACCAGGATCTGGCATTCAACCTGGCCTGTCGCATGCTGGCGGATGAGGATGCCGCCGCGGATGCCACCCAGACCGCATTTCTGAACGCCTATCGCAGCCTCGATCATTACCGCGGCGGTTCGTTCCGCGCCTGGGTCATGCGCATGGTCACCAATACCTGCTATGACGAACTGCGCCGCCGGCAGCGCCATCCAACCACCGCGTTAGAGCCGCAGGACCCCGAAGAAGATGAGGAAATCGAATCGCCGGTGTGGCTGGCCGACCACAGCCCTTCGCCCGAGCAGGCTGTGGAACAATCCGAGCTGGACTCGGCGGTGCAGCACTGCCTGAACGGCCTGACGCCCGAATTTCGGGCGGTGGTGGCGCTGATCGATATCGAAGGCCTCGATTATCAGGAAGTGGCAGCGGCGACCGGCAAACCCCTGGGCACCATCAAAAGTCGGCTGGCGCGCGCCCGTATGAAGCTGCGCGAATGCCTGCAGCGGTTTGGGGAACTTTTACCATTCCGCTACCGTCTTGAAGGGGAGGAACGAACATGAATGCGCCACTGACCCCCCAAGACTGGGAATTTTTATCCACATATCTGGACGGACAACTGAGCCCGGCTGAAGCCCGCCGCGCCCAGGATGTTCTGGCGCGCCGTCCAGAATTGGGGCCGGCGCTGGATGAACTGCGCCGCACGCGCGCTGTGCTGCGCGCGGCATCGCGGCGGCGCGCGCCGCGCAATTTCACGCTCACACCCGCCATGGCCCGTCAGGCCCGGCCGCGCTCGTGGTTTCATTTCGGCTGGGCGCCATCCCTCCGCTTTACCTCGGCCCTGGCTACCCTGCTGTTGGTGCTTTCCTTCTTTGTGCGCCTGCCCGCCACGGGTCTGCCGGCCGCTCCGTTGGCTGCGCAAGCCCCCATGGCCGCCCAGGCCGACGGTTTCGCGGCGCAGGAAAAGGCCGCGGCAAACGAAGCATCTGTGCCGCCCATCATCATCTGGAATGATGGCGGGCGCGGTGCGGCCGGCCTCGGCGCTGGGGATTCCCCGGCGGGTGCTTTACCGCGGGATCTGGTTCTTCCTCAGGCGACTCCGGCGGGGCCGCAGGTGGGAACAACGAATAATGATGCCACCCCAACGGCCACCCCGGCAGCCAGGTCGGCGGCGGCGCTGGCCCAAACGGCCTCCGCCTCGGCAGCCAATACGGTCATTTTGGGTGTCGCCCCCGCAGATCAGCGCGGCCAAATGCTCACCACCGTACCGGGAGCCCGTTCCGCGGCCCCCCCCGCCTTGCCGGAACCGCCGGCAGCCCAGGACAGTTGGCTTTGGATGCAGGTGAGTTTGGGCCTGGCCGCCTTGCTGAGTGGGTTGGCAGCCATCGCGCTCTGGCGGAGGACGCGGTTTTGAGTGAGCGGCCGGTGCAATATTGCCTGTACTGCGGCGTCCGGGTGGTACGCCGCTTTTTATTTGGTGAAATGCGCGCCATTTGCCCGCAGTGCGGCTGGATCCATTTTCAAGATCCCAAGGTGGCGGCCGGAGTGCTGGTGGAAAAAGATGGGCTGGTGCTGCTGGTCGAGCGCGGCAACGATCCGGCGCGCGGCTTTTGGAGCTTTCCCGCTGGTTTTGTCAACGCCAATGAAGACCCGGCCCGCGCTGCTGAGCGCGAATGCCTGGAAGAGACCGGGCTGACGGTGTGCGTCACCCGCCTGTTGGAAGTGGTCACAGGGCGCGAACACCCGCGTGGCGCCGATCTGGTGCTGGTGTATGCCGCCGAAATTGTGGACGGCAGCCTGGTGGCGGGAGATGATGCGGCCCAGGTGGGTTACTTCCCGCGCACAGCCCTGCCGGCGCTGGCTTTTCGCGCCACCCGCCTGGTGTTGGGCCTGGAACCGTAAAAGCCGCGCCCCCGTTTTTGACTACACAAAAAAACACATTCTTCTCTGTGCCTCTGAGCCTCTGTGGTTAATATCAAAAAAGAGTTCCAACGACCCATCTTGTCCGATGGGTTATAATCAGATTAACGTTCTATGGCCAAATCACCCGTTCCCCCCAAAAAAACTGCAACCCCGGCGCCCAAAGGCAGCCGGACGTCTGC
>Ga0335397_10008040_pt1 | contig 13312 bp, 10 predicted proteins | sample MAT04_FD_205740 | JGI IMG/M metagenome (GOLD analysis project Ga0335397, IMG submission 205740) | Freshwater microbial communities from Lake Fryxell liftoff mats and glacier meltwater in Antarctica - MAT-04 (spades assembly) (version 2) ...
TCGAAGCCGATGACGAGCAGTCCGCGCCCGCCGGTCGCGGGGTTGACCGTCCGGTCCATGTAGCCGATCTCGGTGCCCTCGTTGAAGGTCTGGTTGGGCTTGCCGAGAAGCGCGAGCACTTGGGCAAGCGATCTCTTTTTTAGCACGGGCGCCAGTTCCTGAATGGTCATGTAGCCTTCATTAAAGGTTTTCGCGAACTCGCGTTCGCGGCGTTTGGGATCGAGCCGTTCGACTTGCTTGGCCACCTCGCGCTGCACCTCCGTCAACTGGGCGAGAGCACTTTTGGCGGGGGCGACGAGCGGGCTCCTGGGATGGTCGGTGATGAATTTTTCGTACCGGCTCCTCGCCTGAACGGTTTGGCCCTGCTGATGGAGAACAGCGATTTCCGCGAAGGCGAAGACTTCGCGTTTCTTGAGTTCATCCAGTTCGATCTTCGCGGCACTGAGCAGGGCGTTGCGATCGTTCACCGCTTGTTCGAGGTCGGCGAGGCCGGTCTTGGCCGTCTCATGGGCGGTGGTGGTAACGGCGAGTTCGGCGTCTTTCGCGGCGAGGCTGTTCTGGACAAAGCTGAGCCGGCGTTTGGTTTCTTCCAAATCGGATTTGAGCCCCTCAACCTGGCGATTCTGCTCCGGACCCTGCGGCTCGCAGCCCGTCAGGAAGGAAGCCAGCAGGGCGAGCGCCGAAAGGCACCCGAGCGGCGCGGAACGAAAGACAGCGGTGGAAGCAAACGCGACCATCCCGCATCGATACGGGGAAGGAGAAAGGATCGCAAGGTTTCAGGCAGCCCACGGTGCGTTCCCCGCGGTGGGGTCCTGGACTTGGAGGATGAAGGGGAAATTTCAAGCAGCCGCTAGCGTCGGAGGAGCCGGTGGCAAGGGCGGCGCGGGCGGTCCGGGATCCGCAGGTTTGGGCGGAATCGGAGAGGGCTCCGGGGGCGACGGCGGCGCAGGTGGGAGGGGCGGAGCCGGTGGCTGGGGCGGTTGGGGAGGTTTCGGGGGTTTGGGAGGGGGCGGAGGTCCGGGAGGCGTGGCGAGGAGGCTGGGCTGGGGCTGGTTTGGCGATGCGGACCAAGCCGTGGCGGCAGGCCCAACGACCCCGGCGGCTGCGGCGATCATACCTGCCCAGAGAGGGAAAAAGCGCGGCGTCTTCATACAAGTCCATCGGCCAACGCGCCCCCCTTGGCCGCATGGCAGCGATCCTGCTTTATCGTTAGGTCCATGATTCGCACTCCGAGCATGGGATTGGTCATGGCGACAATTATCGCCACCTTGGTTACTTCCGGGCATTCCGAGACGCCCGCATCCACCCCCTCCGAAACCGCCGAACTCGCGCGACAGCGCGACCGGCTCCACCTGGAAAATTCGCTCGGCGAAGAAAAGCTGCGCCAGGAACTCGCCTCGACGCAGGCGGAGCTGGCGCGCTTGAAAAATGAGGGCGAGCTGCTGCGGGCGCGGGCCGAGCGCGAGCTGGCCATGCGACGGATTGCGATCGATGCCGCCAAAGTGGAGATGGAGGCGATCAACAGCCGCGTGGCGCTGGAAACGGCGCGCAAGCAGGCGGAATCGCAGATCCAGCTCATCGACTTGCTCGCGGCCAAGGAGCGCGCGGAGACGGAAGCGGAACTGGCCACGGCGGAATTCACCAAGAAAGCCAGCACCTTCAAGATGACCGAACTGGAATGGAACACCCGGACCGCGGAGTTGCGCGCGAAGCTCGCCCTCCGCCAGAAGGAGGAAGAGTCGGATGCCTACGCCGACCAGCAGCCCGTGTATCTCAAGGAACCGCTGACCGCCAAAAACGAACTGGTCCTCAGCGACCGCCGCATCCCGCTCAACGGGCTGATCACGATGTCCACGGCGGACGACATCTGCGCGCGCATCGACTACTTCAACAACAAGAACAAGGAGTGGCCGATCTTCATCGTGATCGACGATTCGCCGGGCGGCTCGGTGATGGCGGGGTACAAGATTTTGCGGTCGATGCAGAGCAGCACGGCGCCGGTCTATGTGGTGGTGAAGTCGTTCGCCGCGAGCATGGCGGCGGCCATTGCCACGCTCGCGCCGCGCTCCTTCGCCTATCCGAATGCGATCATCCTGCATCACCAGATCTCGAGCGGGATGAGCGGCAATCTCACCGAGCAACGCGAGGGGCTGAAGACGCTGGAACAATGGTGGCAGCGCCTCGCCGCACCGATCGCGGCCAAGATGGGCGTGAGCACGGAGGAATTTGTGAAGCGGATGTACGCCCACACCACGACGGGCGACTGGAAAGAGTTTGCCGACGAAGCGGTGAAGCTGAAGTGGATCGATACCGTGGTCGGTCGCTGCCACGAAACCGCGTGGCGGAAAAACCCGAACGCGGACTCCGGGAGCGCCGCGGCGGTGGTGACGGCGAATCAGGCGTCGGCCCAAAAAATCGATGCCAAGGGCCGCGCCTACCAGGTGCTGCCACGGGTCAATCCAGTGGACTGCTACTATCTGCACAATCCCGACGCCTACTTCCGGATGGAGTAGTTTTCACCATCCGCGACGGACTTCGAGCGCCCGCGCGGAAGGGGAAAAACCCTCCGCGCCGCAGGCACGGAATATGCACTTGGAAGACTCAGCCAAGCTTCCTCATCTATGAAATACACCCTCCTTGCCCTCGGCGCCGCGTGCGCCTTTACCGGCTGCGCCGGCGTCAAAATCGCTCACACCGACATCGCCTCCGGAGCCACCCAGCCCCAGGCCATCTATGTCCGCTCCTACATTGCCGAAGACGCTCCCTTCAAAGGCCGTCACGGTGGCGGCGGCGGCAACCGCGCGATCCGGCGCTCGCTCGCCCCGGCGGAATATTCCAAGGCGCTCAAGCAGGAACTTGAAAAGATGGCCCCGGCCATGGTCCTCGCCGAAGACGAAACGCCCGAGGTCGGCTGGCTGGTGGAAAGCGAGATCGAATACGTGCATGCCGGCAGCCCGACCCTGCGCTCGCTGCCCGTGGCCGGCACCCCGGCCGGAGTGGGCCGCTCGCATGTAAAAATCCACGTGCGCGTCACGGACGTGAACGGGCGAGTCGTCACGAACGACAAGGATCTCAGCAAGGGTGGCAGTGGCCGCGTGATCTATGAATTCGACCTGAAAGGCGGCAGCCGCGGTTCCGGCCATCTCGGCTCGGTCTATGCGCCCGGCCTCGGTTACGCCACGCCCTTCGACTACAAGAACGCGGCCGAGCGAGTGTACTACGCGCTGAGCCTCGATCCGCACGGCTACGGCAAGCGGTCTTCGCCGACGATCCGCTACTAGGCGAGCCTGAAAAAATTTCATGTTGGTGGTTTCGGGAGGGCGGGACTTCCGCCGGGCGAAGGTGACCAGTGAGTCATCTCCCGGCGGAAGCCCGCCCTCCCGTTTTTTTTCTTTGTCGGCCCGGCACGAGGCCACTTCACCGAGCACCCGAGGCCGGGCGCGGCATCGCAGGATTGTCACGTTGCACCGCAATGGCTGACTAGTTACGGTCGCCGCCCGTATGGCCACGAAAAACTTTACCACCGCCCATTTCCTCAGCCGGGAACTAAGCTGGCTGGAATTCAATCAACGGGTGCTCGACGAGGCGCTCGACCCGGCAAATCCGCTGCTCGAGCGGGTGAAGTTTTTCGTCATCACAAGTTCCAATCTCGATGAGTTCTTCGAAGTGCGGGTGGCGGGGTTCAAGCAGCAGGTCGAAAGCGACATCGTCGAGCGCAGCAACGACGGAAAAACCGCGAGCGAGACGCTCCGTGCGATCCGCAAGCGCGTGCGGACGATGATCGACCGGCAATATCGCTGCTGGCGCGAAGAACTCGTGCCCGGGCTGGCCAGGAATGGGATCGAGTTGATTGACTACGCGAACCTCGACGAACCCGATCGCCTCTGGGTCGAGCAATACTACCGCGCCAACGTGCGCCCCGTGCTCACACCGCTCGGGATTGACCCTTCGCATCCGTTTCCTCAGTTGCTCAATAAGTCGCTGAATATCGTCGTGCAGCTCGACATCGAGCGCGAAGGCTTAAACGAGCGCCGACTTGCGGTGGTCCAGGTACCGCGCGTCCTCCCGCGCCTCGTCCGCCTGCCGCGCGAAGACGACAAGCCCGATTTCATCTACCTCGGCGGCCTGATCGGTCATTATCTCGCCGACCTTTTCCCGGGGACGAAAATTCTCGGCTTCTGGCATTTCCGCGTCACCCGCAACGGCGAACTCTACATCGACGAGGAAGACATTGGAAATTTGCTCAAGGCCGTGGAAAACGAACTCCACAACCGGCGCAAAGGCGCCGCGGTGCGGCTGGAAGTGGAAGCCGGATCCCCGCCGGAAATTTATCAGTATCTCCTCGAAACTCTCGAACTCACCGAAGACGACCTCTACATCGTGGACGGCCCGTTGAACCCGGTCCGGCTCATGGCGATTTGCGCGGGTGATCACTCTCCCGAGCTGCGCGACAAGTCGTTCGTCGCGCCGACCGCGCCGGCCTTCCGCGGCGTCAACGATCTCTTCACCGTCATCCGCCAGCGCGATGTGCTCGTGCATCATCCTTACGAAAGCTTCGGCAGCGTCGTGGATTTCCTCGAGCAAGCGGCCGCCGATCCGAACGTGCTCGCGATCAAGCAGACGCTCTATCGCACGGGCGGCGATCCGCGCATCGTCGGCGCGCTCATGGACGCGGTGAAAAACGGCAAGCAGGTCACCGCCGTCACCGAACTGAAAGCGCGCTTCGACGAAGCGAACAACATCCAATGGGCGCGCAAACTCGAGGAGGCCGGCGTGCACGTCGTCTATGGCATCGTGCATCACAAAGTGCATAGCAAAGTGGCGCTCGTCGTGCGGCGCGATGAAGACGGCCTGCGGCGCTACGTGCATCTCGGCACCGGCAACTACAACCCCAGCACCGCAAAGCTCTACACCGATCTTTCGCTCTTCACCGCGCAGCCAGACTTCGGCGAGGACGCGACCAATTTCTTCAATCTCCTGACCGGCATCAGCCATTTCCAAGGCGCTCGAAAGCTCATCATTTCGCCCTTCACCACGCACGAGACGATGATGGGGCTGATCAAAAAGGAACGCGACAACGCCGCGGCGAAGAAACCCGCGCGGATCGTCGCGAAAATGAATTCCCTCGTGGACCGCGAAATCATCGAGGCGCTCTACGCGGCGTCGCAAGCCGGGGTGAAGATCGATTTGATCGTCCGCGGTATTTGCTGCCTGCGGCCCGGCGTGGAAGGCCTGAGCGAGAACATCACCGTGCGCAGCATCGTCGGCCGTTTCCTCGAACACTCGCGCATTTTTCAGTTCGAGAACGGCGGCACACCGAAGGTCCTGGTCGGCAGCGCCGACTGGATGCCGCGCAATTTCTTCCGCCGGATCGAAGTCGTCTTCCCCATCGAGGATCCGGTCCTGCGCGATCGAATCGTGAACCAAATCCTCGCCACTCAACTCGCGGACAACGTGAAAGCCAGCCTCCTCGCGAGCGACGGAACCTATCATCGCCCGCCGATGAAAAAGGGAACCGGAGCCCGCAGCAGCCAAGGGGAATTCATGGCTCTGGTGCTGGGCGAATCGAAAGCCCGCCGAACCGGCCGCCCGGCCAAGCGGGCCTACACAAAAATCGAAATCAGCCGCGCACCGAAGTAGATCGCGCCGGGAGCGGTGGTGGTTCTGTTAAAAAAAGATCGCGGGTCATTCTGAGCGGAGTTCCGTGCGGGCGCAGGCGGGACGGAACGGAGTCGAAGAGCCGCAGACCGCCGAAGGCAATCCCGTCGCTTCACGGGGACATCGCCAGGTATTTCCCCGAAGTTCTTCGCCTCCGTTCCACTCCGCTCAGAATGACGACACGTTTTATAAAGTGCGCCGTTCCAGCCCGTACCCGGCTTGCCAAGCGGCAGGAGGCCGCTACTATCCCGCCCCGTCACCCAATGGTTCTCACCAAATTCGCGACCGTCCTCTCGGTCCTCGCAGCCCTCACCTTCGCTCTTCCAACCCACGGTCAGGAAGCCGCCGCGTACGCGATCTCCGATAGCACGACTGGATTCATCCTCGAATCCTCGGGCGGCCAGAAGAAGCTTCCCATCGCCAGCCTGACCAAAATTGCCACCGCCATGGTCGTGCTCGATTGGTCCACGGCAAGCAATGCCGAGTTGAACCAGATCGCCACCGTCCCCACCAGCGCCGCGCGCCTCGCGGGTCAGGGCGTCGGCCTCCAGCCCGGCGACCGCGTGGCGCTTCGCGATCTGCTTTATGCCGCGCTCATGCAGTCCGACAACGTCTCCGCGGAGACCCTCGCCGACCACGTGGGTCGCGCCCTCGGCGGCGGAGCGACCACCCCGGTGGATAATTTCGTCGTGCAAATGAACGCGCTCGCCCGCGCCAAGGGCATGCTCAAGACAAAGTTTCTCAACCCGCACGGCCTCGACAATCTGGAGCGTTCCGTGCCGACCTCGACTGCCGAGGATCTCGCCCGGCTCACCGCATACGCCATGGAAAATTCGGCGTTCCGCTTCTACGTCTCGCAACGCGAACGCAAGATCAGCTTCACCACTGCCAACGGCCCGCAGACCAGCTACCTTCTCCGCAACACCAACGAACTGCTCGGCGTCAATTCCATCGACGGCGTGAAGACCGGCACGACCGCGCGGGCCGGGCAATGCCTGATCATTTCCGCCGCCAAGCCGCCGGAGAGCCGCGAGGAAGGCGGCAAACATTTCATCACCCCGCGCCGGCTCAACATCGTGATCCTCGGCGCGGGCAATCGTTTCCCGCTCGCCCAATCGCTCCTCGCGCGCGGCTGGCAGGACTATGAGGCGTGGGCCGCCGCCGGCCGCCCCGCGAAGGGCTGGAAACCGGCCCGCTAAGCCCGCCCATTTATGACGCCACCGAAACGGATCGGAGTGTTGACCAGCGGGGGCGATTGCCCCGGATTGAATGCCGTCCTCCGGGGCGTCGTCCGCGCCGCCACGAACCTCAACTGGAAAGTCTTCGGCTTCGTGGACGGATTCGAGGGCTTGCTGCCCCCGGGCGATTTCATCCCGCTCACTTCGGCGCGCACGGCCGGCATCATGCAGCTGGGCGGGACGATCATCGGCACGACCAATCGCGGTCATTTTGTGGCCAAAGTCGGCGAAGGCCAGCGGGCCGAGATCCCGAAGGAAATCGTCGAGCAGGCGCGCGAGACGCTGCGGCGTTTGCAGATCGACGCGGTCATCGCGATCGGCGGCGACGGCTCGCTGACCACCGCCCTCCAATTGCACGAAGCCGGACTCCCGATGATCGGCGTGCCCAAGACGATCGACAACGATCTCGAAGCCACCGCCACCACCTTCGGCTTCGATAGCGCCGTGGCCTGCGTGGCCGATGCGCTCGATCGGCTGCACACGACGGCGAGCAGTCACAAGCGCGCCATGGTCATCGAAGTGATGGGCCGCCATGCCGGCTGGATCGCGCTTTACGGCGGACTCGCCGGCGGGGCCGACGTCATCCTCATTCCCGAGATTCCGTTCGACTACGAACGCGTCGCCGAGGCCGTGCGGAAGCGCGACGCCGAGGGCTGCCTGAGCACGCTCATCGTCGTCGCCGAAGGCGCCACGGAGCGGGATGGGCATCTGCGGGCGCGGGCCAACGCGGGCGGGGAGGACAAGCTCGGCGGCATCGGCGAAGCCGTTGCCCGGGAAATCGCCGAGCGCACCGGCAAAGAGACACGCACCTGCGTCCTCGGCCATCTCCAGCGCGGCGGTGCGCCGACCACGCTCGATCGAATCCTCGGCACGCGCTTTGGCGTGAAGGCGGTCGAGTTGATCGCCGAAGGCAAGTTCGGCCAGATGGTCAGCTATCAAAACTATCTGACGCTCAGCGTGCCGATCGCGGACGCCGTCCATCGCATCAAGGTCGTTCGACCGGACAGCCAGATGGTCCAGACCTGCCGCGCCGTGGGCATTAGTTTCGGCGACTGACCGGGCCACAAACGCCACTTGCCGCGGCCCCTGCCCCCTCTATCCTTCCCGCCATGAGCGCGGTCGCACCTGTCACTTCGCCCGAGCCTCGCGCGGCTGCCGAACCTCTCGATCCGATCGCCGCGCGCCTCACCGCCGCGGATCGCCTCCTTCAGCAGGAACGTGCCGGCAGCCTCTTCCTCCGCGGCTGGCCGTGGGTCGCGGGTTTCATCTTCGCCGCCTTTTCGCTCGACGTCGTGCTGCACCTGGCGGGCGGCATCCGACTCGGCCTCAGCCTCGCCTTCGTCCTGCTCCTTGTCAGCGGCGCAGGTTGCTGCGCGTGGATCGCGTGGGCGAAGCGCAATTCCTTCGAGCACACCGCGCGCATCCTCGAAGCCCGCCACCCGCGCCTCGGCTCCAAGCTCATCAATCTGCTGCAACTCCGCGCCCAGACGCAGGCGCCCGAACTTGCTCCCCTCACCCGCGACCTCGCGGCGCTCGCGATCTCTGGCTACGCGGAGGAACTGCGCCACGAGCCCATCGAGCAACTCGCCCGCACCGATCGTCTCCGCATCGAGGCAAAACGCGCCGCGCTCGGGCTGTCTGGTTTCGCCGTTCTGCTTGCGCTGCTCTTCGACATCACGCGCGTGGAAATACCGCGCTTCCTCGATCCATTCGGCGACCACCCCCCGTACTCTTTCACCCGCTTGGAAATCAGCGACCCGGCCACGGACGACGCGCGAGTCATCTACAACGAAGGTCTGCTCATCACCGCGAAGTCCGCCGGCCATCGCCCCGGCGAGCTGTTCCTGAGCTACTTCCCGGCCGGTCAGCCCGCGCAGACGACAACCGTGCCGATGTTCGACAAAGGGGAGCGCGGCTTCACGCAGCAGATCGAAAGCATCCGCACCGACCTCGTCGTCTTCGCCCATACCAAGAATCGTCACGCGCTTTCCAAACAACGCCGGATCGCCGTCGTGCTCACCCCGCGGTTGGAAAAAGCGTGGGTGAAAATCACGCCTCCCGCCTACACCGGCCTCGCGCCCGACGAAAGGCCGCTCAGCTTTAAAAACATCAAGGCGCTCGCCGGAAGCATCCTGGATTTCCGGCTCGAATCCAACCGCCCGCTCGGCAGCGGACATCTCACCGTCACCACCGCCACGGGCGTGGAGGCCGTGACTCTCACGCCAGGCGCGGAGAAGTCCGTGACCGGAACGCTGGTCGCAAAGGTGCCTGCGCAATTGCAGTTTTCACTCCTCGACCGTGACGGCCATCCCTCGCAGGAAACGTGGGAAAGCTCGCTGACCGTCACGCACGATCTGCCGCCCGAGGTTCAGGTCTCGAACCCAAGCAGCGATTCGTTCGTGGCCATGGACTTCAAGGCCCAGCCCGTGATCGAAGCGAGCGACGACTATGGCGTGAAGACCGTCCGCATTCACACCGCGCGCAACGGCGTCTTCGGCGAGCCACGCGTTGTCACTCCCGAACGCAGCGCACAGCACGCCCGCGAGACCGTGTCTTTCAATTTCCAGGAGATGGGCCTCGCCTCCGGCGATACCGTTTCCGTCTTCGCCGAAGCCATCGACAACGCGCCCGAGCCGCACATCGCGCGGAGCAAAACGATCACCTTCACCGTCATCACCACGGAGGAATACAATGCCTTCCTCCGCGAACGCACCGACCTCGCCGACATCGAGGCCAAATACGCCAAACTGGTCAATGCGCTGCACGAACTCGTCGAACAGCAGAAAAACCTCGGCGAGGAAATCGCCGCGATGAAGGAGCAACTCGCGAAAGCGGGGACCGGCGCGGAAAAAGAGGCAGTACAGAAGAAGCTCGACGAGCTGCTCGCCAAACAGCATGCGCTCAATGCGCAGCTCAACAAGCTGGCGGACACGATGGAGAATTTCGTCCGCGATCAGCCGCTCTATGACCTCGAAGCGGAATTAAAAAACACGCTCGCGGAAAAGGCGCAGGAGATTCGCGATTCGACCGAGGCCAACGAGGAAGCGATGAAAAGCGCCGCCGCGCCGGGTCCGCAGACACCCGCCGGCCAGCAGCCGCCCAGCCAGAAGATGCTCGACGATTTCAAAAAGGCTTCGGACGAACAGCTCGCCCGCCTCGGCGCCACCGAGCAGGAGACGCGCGACGAAGTGCTGAAGCCACTCGAAGACCTGAGCCTGATGCACGAGATCATCAAGGACATCAACCGCTTCAAGGAACTCTACACCGCGCAGCAGGAACTCGCGAGGCAGGCGCAAGCTTACAACCGCGCCACGCCGCTCAGTCGCGAAGACCAGCTCGCGCTCAAGGATCTCGCCGCGCAGGAAAAGCAGATCGGCGACCAGCTCGATGCGGTGGAGCAGAAGCTGTGGGAAGATGGGAAAGCGGCGCAGGAAAAATTCCCGAAGGCCGCGGAAAGCGCGCAGGACATCGCGCAGCGCATGGGCGATCTCAAGCTGCAAACCCTCGCCAGCCAGGCCACCCGCGAAATGCTCGCCGGACAAGGCGGCAACGGCGCGCAGCTCGCGGAAAATCTACGCGGCGAGATGGAGAAGCTCTTTTCGCAGTGCAAGGGCGAGGGCGAGGGTATGAGCAACGAACTCGACAGTTACCTCGGCATCCAGCGGTCGATGAATCCGGCGAACAATTTCCGGCAGATGATGCAGACGCGGAAATTTGGCCGTGGCTCGAAGCCCGGCTTCGGTGGCGAGGGAAATGGCGGGAGCGATGGTTTCGCGGTAAAGACCGGCCCGAATCCCAATGTGCTCGGCAACGAATCGCAAATCTCCGAAGCGGAAAAAGCGCAGTTGAGCGGCAATGGGAAGAACAACGCGCTGCCAAACAGCGCCGAGCCGAGCGTGGCGCTCGACAAGGCGGACGTCGTCGAGGGGGTGAAAGCCGTGAACCGCGAATCGGAAGCGGTGCAGGGTGAAACGACGATCGAGCAATACAGCGACCTCGTGGAAAAGTATTTCAAAGCGCTGACCAAAGATCCGAAGAAAACCAAACCATGAAACCGGCCTTTCTCTCCCTCGCGGCGCTCGCGCTGCTGTTTCCGACGGTCGCGACGTGGGCGGGCGCGGGCGCGAGCAACGAACGCAAACAGAAAGAACTCGAGGAGGCGGTCGCCAGGGCTGCCAACGCGCCGAACGCCGACCTGACCAAGCTGCAATGCGCCAACCTCGTCTATGCCGGCACCAAAAGTTCGATCTGCTTTGCCGACAAATTCCTCTCCGACGTCGCCAAGCAAACCAACCTCAACGTCGGCAAAAACTTCATCCCGGTTCGGCTCGACGCCGACAGCGCGTTCGATTTCCCGTTCTGCGTCTGGTCGGGCGAGGAGGATTTTTCGCTGACCAAAAAGGAACGTGACAACCTCCGCAGATACCTGCTCAACGGCGGCTTCATCCTCTCCAGCCCCGGCTGCTCCGATCCGAAATGGGACACCGCTCTGCGCCGCGAACTGAAGCTCGTCTTCCCCGAATACAAACTCGTGAAATTGCCGATGTCGCATCCGGTTTTCTCGACCGTGAACGGCATCACGCGCCTCACCGACAAAAAGGGCGCGCAAGCCTTCATCGAGGGCATGGAAGTCAATGGCCGGCTGGTCATGGTCTATTCCAAGGACGGCCTGAACGACGTCTCAAACGCCAGGGGTTGCTGCTGCTGCGGCGGCAATATGATCGCCGAGTCGGTGCTCGTGAACGTCAACGTCTTCACCTACGCGCTGCTTTACTGAGGATCGTCCTGCTTTTCAGTGTGGATAAGTTGGGGCGTGGCGGATCGAGGGCGAGGGCGCGTGCCGCGCTGGCAAGATAGGTTGCCTGACCCGAATGGCACTAAGTTAAGCGCGATGATGGATGCTGTTCAGCCCCTCGTTCCCAAACTCTGTTTGGAAGCGCGCAAGGGAGCGAAACTCTGTTTCGCGCGGCGGGGTATTCCGCGGGCGCGCGCACCGGATCCCTAACAGCCGACACCCCTCGCCGCGCGAAACAGAGTTTCGCCCGTCATGGCATTCCCAAACGGAGTTTGGGAACGAGAAAAAACCGAGGCCCATCGGACTGCTGGAGTCCGCCCGGATACGCACAGGCTCGGGAAGGACGGGTGGGGTGTTCGGCTCATTCGTAGTGAGTCCACATTCGGACGACCTTGATGGTTCGTTCGGCTTCATAGACCTGATATACCAAACGGTGCGGTCGGCGGCGTCGAGAAACTGCGCGCCGAGAGTAGGAACCCGCCGCTCGTAGAATTGTGCCGCCTCGATGAGTTCTGCCTCCGCATCGGGGTGGTAAATCAGGCTCATCCGAGAGCGCGCCGCGCCGCCTGCAAGACCTCCTCGTGGGTGCGGCCCACTACTGCGCCGGAGGAAAGCTCCTGGTCGCGCATCATGGCCTCACGCACGGCGTCGCGCTCCTCCGAGACGGCCAAACCAGCATCAATACTCTGCCAAAGCGCCTGAGCGAGCGAGACTCGCTCGGAAAGAGGAAGGGCCATCGCTTCGGTCGTGAGTTCCTGTGTGGACATGGAAAAAAAGTAGCGATTCAAGCGGCTTCGGTCAACAGAGGGCGCGAGCGAAACCCGTCGCCATAGAAAACCGTTCGCGGCAGCGGATGGGGCCGCTTTCCGCTCCCCGCCCCTGGGCCGCGAAGCAGAGCTTCGGCCTCGCAGTTGGCGTTCCCTAGTCCTCACAACCTGGGAACGAAGGAAAGAAGACTTGTCAGTTATCCGCCGATGAGTTCCTGCGCCGGTTCCTTCAGCACGTCTTACCCCAAGGCTTTCATAAGGTGCGCGCCTTTGGCTGGCTGCACCCGCGCGCCATCGCCCGCTTCCGGCTGGTGCAAAGCCTGTTCGCCGTGCGCCTCTGGCTGAACCCGCCCGCCGCCGCCGCCCCATTTGCGCTGTCCCCGCTGCGGCCAGTTCACGCTCGCCGTCATGGGCTATGTCCAAATGCCGTCCGCCTTAGTCAACCCGCCATGTTCCTGCCCTGGATAACAACGTCTGAGTTTTCCCTGCGCTCCGTCCTTCGCCGGACTAGCCGCGGGCTGGCCGACTCGTGCCCTGAGAGGTCCCGCCCACGCCTTCCGCGCCTTCCGCGCCTTCCGCGCCTTCCGCGCCTTCCGCGCCTTCCGCGCCTTCCGCGCCTTCCGCGCCTTCCGCGCCTTCCGCGGTCTCCCAGGACCTTCCGGGACGCTCCTAGTCCGGGCTGCGGTCCCACAGCGCACCGGCTTTGGCGGCCAGTGGGCGTCGGGAGCGACCCCGCAGCCGATCCGCGCCCCCACGGCCGGAAAATGAAAACCGCATAGCGCCCCTCCGCGCGTGCGCCTTAAGTCTTCCGGGCTTGTTCAACAAGGGTTGCCTGCCGGCTCCGCGGCAGGCAA
>Ga0335397_10008051_pt1 | contig 13302 bp, 13 predicted proteins | sample MAT04_FD_205740 | JGI IMG/M metagenome (GOLD analysis project Ga0335397, IMG submission 205740) | Freshwater microbial communities from Lake Fryxell liftoff mats and glacier meltwater in Antarctica - MAT-04 (spades assembly) (version 2) ...
CGCTGGCCGACCGGATGCACTTCGGCACCGACGACGAGCCGCTCATCACGCTGGCCCGCCACGCCGGGCCGGCCGACTCGCTCGCCATCGCCTGGCTGATGTCACGCACCGTCGGCCGGCTGCCGCGGATCGTGCTCGCCGAGGCGCTGCGCTGGGACCCGGGCATCGACACCATCCTCAGCCGGCTCGACTCGTTCTTCGTCCCCTCCGGCACCGGCGGCGGCGAGACCCGCCTGGCGGGCCTGACCCGGATGGCCGAGTCGATGCTGGACGACGACGTCTTCGTCATCTTCCCCGAGGGCCAGAACTGGACCCCGGAGCGGCGGGCCGGCTACATCCGCCGCCTGCGTGAGCGGGGCGACCTCGACCGGGCCCAGCGGGCGGAGGGGCTGCGCAACGTCCTGCCGCCCAAGACCCGTGGCGCGTGGGCGGCGCGCTGTGCCCGCCCCGAGGCCGACGTCATGGTGCTCGCCCACGCCGGCCTGGCCCGGCTCTCGACGCCGCGGATGGTGTGGGACGCGCTGCCGTTCGACGGCCGGCCCTTCCTCGTCAAGACCTGGACGTTCGCGGCCGACACCGTGCCGCTCGACGCCGAGGAGTTCGGGCGCTGGCTCGACGCCCGGTGGGACGAGGTCGATGCCTGGGTGGGGGACAACGCGGCCCCGTTCCTGCCCGGCCACGAGCCCGGCCCCGAGGAGCGGACGATTCGATGAGCGACGTGCGAACCTTCCTGACCGTCGGTGGTGTGGTGGCGCTGGTTGCCGTGGGCGCCGTGGCCGCCGTGGGCGCCGTGGACGCCTCGCTCGGCGGCGGCGGTGGCGACGACTCGGCCAACGGCTCGCTCCCGTGCACGACCTGGGTCGACTGGCCGGGTCATGGCTGGTCGTCAACGACGCCTCCGCCCCGGCGATCACCATCGGCACCGTGCGGCTGGGCTTCTCCGACGACGGTCGGGTGACCGGCCAGACCGGGTGCAACGGCGTGCGGGGCCAGGTGTCGGTGAAGGACGGCGTGCTGGTCGCCGGCCCGCTGATGTCGACCCGGATGGCGTGCGAGCCGCCCCTGATGGAGCAGGCGCGGTGGATCACCCAGATGCTTCAGAGCCGTCCGCGGCTCGAGCGGTCCGGGCCCTACCTCTACCTGCACTGCGGCGCGAGCGAACAGTCGTGGCTCGGCCTCGAGCTCGAGCCGGAGGGTACCAGCGCGACCATCCCGGCATCGTGACGCGGAGCCGAGGGTTCGGCGCCGGAGCGCGACCATCCCGGCATCGTGACGCGGAGCCGAGGGTTCGGCGCCGGCTACATCGCAAGAACCGCTGCTTTCGCGACGAGTACTGCGTGGTAGGCAGAGCCGTCGTCGGCGACCCGGCGGGCTAGGAGCGACCGGAGCGGATGCCCTCGAGCCAGGAGCGGGCGGCCGAGAAGTCGGTGTCGCTCGTCAGCGGGGCGATGCTCGCCCGCTGCCGGTCGGCCCGCGGGTAGGAACCGAGGAACCGCACCTCGGCGCAGATCCGGCGCAGCCCCATCAGGGCCTCGCCGACCCGCTCGTCGAGCACGTGGCCCTCGAGGTCGATGGAGAAGCAGTACGAGCCCATCGACTCCTTGGTCGGGCGCGACTCGAGACGGGTCATGTTGATGCCACGGGCGGCGAACTGCTCGAGCAGCGCCAGCAGCCCGCCGGCGTGGTCGTCGCGCTGGAAGAGCACGGCCGTCGTCTTGTCGGCGCCGGTCGGCTCGGGCAGCCTCCCGGGGCGCGCCACCAGCACGAACCGGGTCACCGCCGCCTGCATGTCGCCGATGCCGTGAGCCAGCACCTCGAGCCCGTGCAGCCGGGCGGCGGCCGGCGCGCAGACAGCGGCGTCGTAGGACTGCGGCCCCTGCTCCAGGCCCTGTGCGGCGGCCGCGGTCGACAGCGTCGGCACGTACACGGCATCCGGCAGGTGCTCGCCCATCCACCCCCGCACCTGGGCCCAGGCGTGCGAGTGGGTGCCCACGGCGCGCACGGCGTGGAGGGCGGTGCCGGGGCGGGCCGCCAGCACGAAGGTCACCGGCACGAGCACCTCACCCGTGACCACGAGGGGGTCGCCGCTGGCGAGGGCGTCGAGCGTGGCCGAGACCCCGCCCTCGACGGAGTTCTCGATCGGCACCATGGCGCCGTCGATGGCACCGGCCCGCAGCGCGGTCAGGGCGGCGTCGACCGAGCCGAACGCCGTGCGCTCACCGCCCGTGGCGGGGGCCCAGGCATCGAGCGCCATCGAGGTGAAGGTGCCCTCGGGGCCGAGGTAGCCGAAGCGGGTCACGGGGTCTCCTTGCCGGTACGGGCGGCGGCCAGTGCCTGCTGCTCCTCGGGGCTGAGGGTGGCGTCGGAGGTGCCCCCGACCACGCCCTTGGCGTAGGTGCGCGACTCCCCGCGTGCGTGGATCGAGCTGAGCACCAGGCCGTCGCCGAAGTCGTCGATGACCGCGGCGCTGAAGCTCAGCCGGCCACCCATGTCGCCGGAGGCGTCGTAGCGTACGACCGCGACGTGGCGCAGGGCCTGCCCGAGGTCGGCCCGCAGCGCCGCGAGGTCGGCGTCACCCGCGGGGCGGTGCTGCTCGAGGGCGGCGACCCGACGCTGCACGTCGGCCGAGCGGCGCAGCAGCACGACCGACCCCGTGACGAGCAGGACCACGATCGCGAGGGCGACCGCGAGCAGCGCCGCCTCGGCGGGGTGAGGGAGCAGCGCGGAGTCCACGCAGCACAGGCTAGGCGCTGCCGGTGAGGGGCCGCCGACCATTCCACCCTCGCCCCTCCCTGCGAAGTCAGGAGCACTTCGCGCAGTCAGGACCGAGTACGGCCCTGAGTCGGCGATGTGCTCCTGACTTCGCGGGGAGGCGGGCGGACCGGTGCGTGCGGCACCCGCTGCGCTGCCTAGGGTGGATGCCGTGGGACTCGACCTCGCGACCGCCGCCGTCGTCGTCGGCACGATCTTCCTGGTCGAGCTGCCCGACAAGACGTTCATCGCCACCCTGGTCATGTCGACCCGCTGGCGCCCACTGCTCGTGTGGATCGGCGTCTGCCTGGCCTTCTTCGTGCAGACCGCGATCGCCGTGCTCGCCGGTGGCCTGATCGCCCGGCTGCCACGCACCCCGGTCGAGGTCTTCGCGTGCCTGATGTTCCTCATCGGCGGCATCCTGCTGCTGCGCGGCGCCGGCAAGGCCGACGAGGAGGAGGCCGAGACCGAGGCCGAGTTCGGTGCGAAGGCCGCCGGCCAGGTGGTGGGCTGGCGGGTCGTGACGCTCAGCTTCACCGTGCTCTTCCTCGCGGAGTGGGGCGACCTGTCGCAGATCCTCACGGCCTCGCTGGTGGTGCGCTACGACGACCCGCTGTCGGTGTTCGTCGGGGCGTTCCTCGCGCTGGCCGTGGTGTCCGGGCTGGCCGCGGCGCTCGGCCGCACCCTGCTCACCCGCATGAAGCTGTCGACCCTGCGCCGCATCGGCGGCAGCGTCTGCCTGGTGCTCGCCGCCTACACCGCGCTCGAGATCACCGGCGTGCTCTGAGCGTCGGTGCCGCCGCCGGCATCCGCGTCGGCGCCCCTGCCGGGCCGGGGCCGGGTCACCCACCAGAGCAGCATGAGCGCGGCCAGCGCCCCGAACACGTCGGCGTTCTGCAGCATTCGCCCCGGCAGCTCGGGCCAGTCGCGGTGGTTGAGCCACGAGATGCCCCACCACGGCAGCCGGCAGAGGAAGAACACCGTGACCCCCAGCCCCGCCCAGAGCCGCCGGCGGTCGCGCAGCGGGTCGGCGCCGAGCAGTGCGAAGACCACCACGACGACCCAGTGGTAGTGGTGGATCCAGGCGACCGGCGACAGCAGGCAGGCCAGCAGCCCGACCGCGGCGACCTCGCCGATCGAGTCGCCCGCGCGGTGCAGCCGCCGGGCGAGCCAGAAGCCGAAGACCCCCACGGCCGCGACGCATCCCAGCCACAGGGCCGTGCCGATCATCCCGTCGGGGCCGACCCGCAGCAGGAAGCCGCGGATCGACTGGTTGGAGGTGCCCATGTTCGGGCCGAGCCGGGCGGGGTCCTGCAGTGCCCCGCCCCAGAATGCGAACGACGCCTGGGGCATCAGCACCCACATGCCGACCGTCACGGCCACCGCGGCGCCGACCGCGGTCGCCGCCGCCTTCCACCGCCGCGTGACGAGGAAGTGCACGACGAAGACGCCGGGGGTGAGCTTGACCGCCATGGCGAGGCCGACGAGCACGCCGCGGGGTACCCGGCGGATGACGCCCGGGCGGGGCTCGCGCAGGTCCATCAGGCAGGCGAGCACCATGAACGCGTTCACCTGACCGAAGCGGATGCCGTCGCTCACCGGGTGCAGCCAGAGCATCGGAGCGGTGAGCAGGGCGAGGGTCACCGGCATCCAGGCACCGGTACGGGAGATGAGGCGGTAACCGGCGTACCAGACGGTCGCGGTGGTCGCGAGCACCTGCAGGGCGGTCCACAGCCACCCCGCGGCGCCGAAGGGCACCAGCGCGAGCGGGAGGGCGAGCACCGCGGCGAACGGCGGGTACGTGAAGGGCAGCAGCTGCGGGGCCTCGGTGAGCGCGGCGTAGACCGGGCGCCCGGTGAGGATCGACACCCCGGCCTCGCGGTAGACCTCGACGTCGACCTGCCACTGGTCGAGCGGCCAGAACACGAGGTAGCGCAGCACGACGGGCAGGGCTGCGAGCGCGATGATGCCCGCGGCCAGCAGCCACCGGTGGCGCGGGACGGTGCGCTTCGCCGGGGTGCTCACGGACCCATTCTGGTGGTTCGCGGGGGCCAGGCGGCACCGGCGTCACGACCGTGCCGTGCCACAGGACCTCGCACGTGGTCCGGGCGTCGGCGAATTCGAGCGGTTCCCCTACCGACCCGTAACCTTGCCACGTGCTGCGCCGAGCCCTCGCCCTCACGGTCGCCCTCGCGACCTTGGTCGCGGGCCTGCTCCTGGCGGCGTCGACGTGGCCCAGGGGCGCCTCGGCCGCCGAACCGACCGGGGCGGTGGTGCTCATCGGCACCGGCGGCATCGGCTGGTCCGACGTCGACCAGAAGAGCACCCCCAACCTGTGGCTCCTGCTGCGCGACGGCTCCTCGGCGGCCCTGTCGGTGCGCTCGGTCTACTCCAACACCTGCCCGATCGACGGCTGGCTCGGGGTGTCGGCGGGCGCGCGAGCCGCCGCCCCGCGCACCGGCCGGGAGCCCAACCCGGCCGACCGGCCCTGCCCCGCCACGCCGGTCGTCGCCGACGGCTCGGTGCTGCAGTGGCCGAGCTACCTGCAGGCGGCCGAGGAGGAGCGCTTCGACAGCCGGCTCGGGCTGCTGGGTGACACGGCGCAGGCCGGCACGCGGTGCGTCACGGCGGTGCAGCCCCTTGCCGCAGCCGGTGGGGCCCGTCGCGACGGGCACATCGAGCAGTACGCCGAGTGGTCCGGGGAGCAGATGCGTCAGGACCTCAACGGATGCCCGATCACCCTGGTCGACGTGGGGTCGCTGCGAGATCCCGACGACGTCGCCGGCGACGAGGGCGTCGAGGGCGTCGAGGGCGTCGAGGGCACGCGCCGGCAACAGCTCACCGAGATCGACACCCGCATCGGCGAGGTCATCGCGGCCGGCCCGCTGGGCGCCGACTATGTCGTGGCGTCGCTGTCGGATGCCGGGCGCAGCGAGCGGCTGCGCCTCGTCGTCGCCCGCGGCCCCAACTTCGGCCCCGGGGTGCTCGTGTCGCACTCGACCAAGCAGAAGGGCCTGGCCCAGGCACCGGACGTCACCGCGACGGTGCTGTCCGCCGTCGGCCTGCCGGTGCCGGATGCCGTGGCGGGCGCGCCGCTCACCGTCGACCCGGCCCCCGACAACTCGCAGCAGCGGGCCCAGGCGCGGCTGACCTACCTCGCCGACTACGACCAGGCCAGCCACGACGTGCACGACCTCGTCGAGCCGTTCTTCACCGGGTTCGCCTACGGCCAGCTGGCGATCTACCTGCTCGTGCTGCTCGTCTACAAGGGCCGGCTGGGGTCGGAGCACACCCGGGTCACAACCCTGTCGCGGGTGCGGACAATCTCGGTGGCCGCCGCGTCGGTGCCGGTGTCGACGTTCCTCGCCAACCTCCTTCCGTGGTGGCGCTCCCCCGTCGACATGATCTCGGTCCTCGCGGCGGTCGGCCTGTTCGTCGCGATGCTCGCGACGGCGGCGCTGCGCGGTCCCTGGGGGCGGTGGGCGCTGGGCCCGATGGCGTTCGTGTCGGCCACGACGATGGTCGTGCTGGCCGCCGACGTGATGACCGGGTCGCGGCTGCAGCTCTCCTCGCTGATGGGCCTGCAGCCGGTCGTCGGAGGTCGCTTCTACGGGATGGGGAACCCGACCTTCGCCCTGTTCGCGACGGCCACGCTCCTGCTGAGCACAGCGGTCTCGTCGATGCTCGTGCTGGCCGGGCGCCGCCGGGCGGCGACCCTCGCGGTCGTCCTCATCGGCGGCTTCGCGTTCGTCGTCGACGCGATGCCCTTCTGGGGGGCCGACGGTGGTGGCCCACCCGCGCTGCTGCCCGGCCTGGCGTACCTCGTGCTCGCGGTGCTCGGACTCCGGCTCACCTGGAAGCGGGTGCTCCTCGTGGCCGTCGCGGTGGTCGCCGTGTTCTTCCTCATCGCGGGCGCCGACTGGCTGCGACCGGCATCCTCGCGCACCCACCTGGGCCGGTTCCTGCAGGCGATCCTCGACGGCAATGCCCTCGACATCGTCATCCGCAAGGGCCAGCAGAACCTCGACATCCTGCTCGGCAACGCGCCGCTCACCCTGCTCGTGCCGGCCGCGCTGCTCTTCGTCATCTACGTGCTGGCGCGCCCGACGTCGTGGGGCTCGCGGGCCATGCAGCGCTCCTACGACCAGGCGCCGACGTTGCGGGCGGGGCTCATCGCGCTGCTCATCACCTTGAGCATCGGCTTCCTGATCAACGACTCCGGGGTCGCCATCCCGGCCGTCGGTGCGACCCTCGCGGTGCCGCTCATCGTGTCGGTGTCGGTGTCGTACCTGCTCGACGAGGCCCGGGCCGCGGCCCGGACCCGCACCGCAGACCGGCAGCGATGACGACCACCCACAGCACGAGCCCGACCCAGGGGACCACTCCTCGGCGCACGCCCAGGGTGAGATCCTCGACCGCCGGGGTCAGGCCGAGCACCCGGCCCGGCACGTAGGCCACGGCCAGGGCGGCCAGTCGCACCACCGCGACGAGGTCGACGACGCCTGGCAGCACGGCGGGAAGGGCGCCCCAGACCAGCAGGTCGTACCACGGCAGCGAGTAGGGCGCGGCGAGCGAGTAGGCCAGCGCCAGACACGCGGTGACCCAGAGCGCGACGGAGGCGAAGAGCGCCGGAGAGCTTCCGGCATCCGTACCGGAATCGACCAACAGGTCACTCGGGGTACGCCCCACCCCGACCGGGTCCGTACCGGAATCGACCAACAGGTCACTCGGGGTACGCCCGGCCGCTCGGCTGGCCCGCAGCAGGCACCAGGCCAGGAGCACGGCGAGCAGCGCCGCCGCGACGCTGATGAACAGGCGGGTCGGGCCGTTGCCCCAGGTGTCGCGACCCCACTCCAGCAACGGCCGCCACGGGGTGGCCAGCGACACGGCCTGGCGCGAGCGCAGCAGCTGGTCGTAGACCTGTGGGCCGGCCCACAGGTGCAACGCCCCGGCCACGACCACGAACCCGGCCACCAGCGCCCCGACCAGCCGCGCCAGCCCGGTCGAGCGGTGACCGACGACCCACCAGGCGGCGAGGATGCCGACCCCGACGACGGCATACGTGAACTTCGTCGACCCCGCGAGGGCCACGAGGGCGCCGCCGAGCGCCGCTCCCCTCCAGTCGGGGCGGGCGGCGGCCACCACCACGGCGGCCAGGGCCAGGGCGGTGGCGACGACGTCGATGTGCGCCCCGAGCACGCCGATGCCGACCACGAGCGGGTTGAGGGTCCACAGCACGTCGACCCGGCCGTGCAGCCCGGCGTCGAGCCCGGCCCGCAGCAGCGCCCGCACGGCGAGCCACGACAGCACGACGACTACCTGCCAGACCCACACCCCCTGCCGCAGGGAGTCGCCGCCCACCAGGGCGGACAGCCCGTGCAGCAGGGTGCCGAACGGGCCGTAGACGCTGGGCTCGGTCGTCCACGGCTCCTCGACCCGGCTGGTCACCGGGTCCACGCCACCGGCCCAGCTGATCGGGGCGTCGACCCAGGGGTTGCCACCCCCGACCAGGATGCGGCCGTAAGCGAGGTAGTTGACGTGGTCGGCCGACCCGAACGGCGCGGTGAGCAGCGCGAGCAGGGAGATGGCGGCGGGTGCGAGCCAGGTGTGCAGCGCCTCGACCCGCCCCCGCAGCCCGAGCACCACCGCGAGCGCGCCGACGACGTAGGCCGTCCACAGCGCTGCGGTGACCGCCGCCGGTCCCAGCTCGAGCGGTAGGAGGTGGCCAGGGACCCAGCCGGATGGGGCGAGGTCGGGCTGGGCGGCGTTCGGGGCCGAGAGCCCGACGAGGAGCAACAGCCCGAGCGCCACACCGACGCAGAGCCGGTCGGCGCGGGTCAGCCCCGGTGCCACGGCCGCCAGCCGCGCCGCACGAGCGCGAGCCAGACGTCGCGGTACTGCCCGGCGCGGTGGACCTGGCCGCGCCAGTCCGAGCCGCTGACCCGGTGCTGCAGCTCGCACGGCACCTCGAGCACGGTCAGCCCGGCCCGCAGCACGTCGACCGTCAGGGCGGTCTCGACGCCCCACCCACGGGCCAGCGGGCTGGCGGCGTCGAAGGCGACCGGGCTCAGGCAGCGCATGCCCGACAACGGCTGCACGGCGCGAAAGCCGGTGAGGTGCTCGATGCCGCCGCGGGCCAGGCCGACGACGAGGCCTCGCCCGCCCCCGGCGGTGATCTGCGCCGGTAGTGTCGCGATCGTCATGGCGGCGCTGCCGTCGAGCACCGCGGTGGTGAGCACCGCGAGGTTGGTCGCGGTCTCCTGGAGGTCGCCGTCGACGAAGAGCAGGGCGGCGGGCCGGGCAGCGGCCGGGTCCGCTGCGTCGTCGAGGTTCGTGACGGCATCCGCCCGCTCGAGTTCGCGCACCCGGCGCACCCCGGTCTCGAGGGCCGCCGCCTTGCCGCGGTTGCGCTCGTGGCGCACGACGTCGGCCCCGGCGGCGCGGGCGGCGGCGGCGGTGCCGTCGGTGCTGCCGTCGTCGACGACCACGACCCGGCTCACCTGCGGCAGGGCGGCCACGGCAGCCACGGTCGCGGCGATCCGCTGCGCCTCGTCCTTGCACGGCACGACGGCGGCGACCCGCGCGGCCAGCGCGCTCATCCGGCCGCCCCCACCCCGCCATGAGTGCGGAAGTGGTCGCCAGGGCGACCACTTCCGCACTCATGGCGGGGGAATGGGGTCATCAGCGGAGGGTGACCTGACGGCTCAGCAGGCCGGAGCGGGCGCGGCGCTCGTCGACGGTGAGCGGGGCGTCCGAGGCCAGGGCCGTGGCGTACCGCTCGCCCCAGGCGGCGAGCTCGTGCTCGTAGTCGGCCGCCGAGAGCACGGGGTCGAGGTCCCACACCGGCACGAGCAGGCCGCACGCGCGGAAGGCGCCGAGCAGCCGGGTCTCGCCGCCGAGGCCGTCGTCGCCGGCGGCGTGCAGGCGAGCGAGCGCGTCGGTGGCGGAGTCCTCGTCGTCGGGCAGGACGAGGCGGATGTGGGCCCGCTCGCCGATGCGCACCCAGTACGCCGAGGGCAGCGCCGCCATCCGCGAGGTGGGCACGACCGTGGCGTTGGCGCGCTCGAGCGACTCGGCGGCGTCATCCTCGAGGTCCTGCCCCTCGACCCAGAAGCCGAAGCCCTCGTGCACCGTGACCTCGAACGCCGAGCCGTCGTCGAGCACGTCCTGCAGCCGCGGGCTGTCGGCGGTGACCTGCGGCGTCGTGGGCACCGGGTGGCCGGGCTCGGCGGCGAGCGCGGCGAGCAGCTGGCCGGCGAGGTCGCGCGACGCGTCGCCACTGGCGTTGCCGGACTGGGTGCCGATGAGCACGGTGCCGTCGGCGCGGTGCAGGCCGGGCCAGGCCAGCGGCAGCACGGTGGCGACGGTCACCTCGCTCGAGGCGCCGGCCGGCAGGTGCTCGGGGCGCACGGTGACGACCGCGGTGGCCGCCGGAAGGATCTCGCGCAGGGCAACCCAGTCGGTCTCACCCACGAGCCCTTCAAACGGCCGGCGCTCGAACGGCGCCGGCCTGGGCCGGGACTGCCTGGACGCGGTGTCGGTGCCGCGCTGACGACGAGATGCCTTGCCCATGCGAGCACCCTAACGGGGTCGGGTCAGGTGGCCCGGCGGCGGCTGGGGCCGCCGAGGGTGGCCCACACGACATTGCCGGTGCGGTCCTCGGTGACGCCCCACTCGTGGGCGATCGAGCGGACGATGCGCAGCCCTCGGCCCGAGGTCAGCCACACCGTGCGCGGTGCGGGGCGGGGAACGCTCTCACCACCGCCGTCGGTGACCTCGACCTCGACGACGTCGCCGCGGATCTTCCAACGCACCCGGATGGTGCCGTCGGACAGCGGGCGGGCGTGGCGCACCGCGTTGGTCAGCAGCTCGGACGCGACCATCTCGGCCTCGTCGACGAGCTGCTCGGACAGGTCGCGGGTCTGCAGGTCGGTGACCACCTCCCGACGAACCTTGGCGACCGAGGCCGGCTCGTGGGGCGCGCGCAGGGTGCAGATGATGCTGTCGACACCGGGCCCGGGGGTCTCGTTGACGAGCAGGCCGGACTCGCCGGTGCGGCGGGTGCCGGCACCCTCGTCGGGGTCGTCGTCGTCGTGGTCGTAGTTCGCGGTCACGCGGCCAAACCTAGCCCGAACGGCCCACCCGGCGGAGCACGTGGCCCGGACGGTTGGTGATGATGACATCGACCCCGAGCTCCAGGCAGCGGTCGACGTCCGCGTGGCGGTCGACGGTCCACACGTAGACCTGGTGCCCACGGCGCTGGTAGGCCCTGACGACCTTGGGCCGGCGCAGCATCCGCACGTCGAGCCCGACGGCGCCGACGCCCTTGGGCAGCTTGCCGTCCCAGGTGAGGGCCGGCACCCCTGCATCGACCAGGTACACCAGCGGCAGGTGGGGGGCGAGCTTGTGGGCGCGCTGGAGCGCACGGTTGGAGAAGGACATCATCCGCACGTGCGGCCGGCCGGGCCGGTCACCGTCGGCGAGGTCGAACGCCCGCAGCACCTGCACCAGGGTCTTCTCGACGTCGTTGCCGTGCCGGGTCGGGTGCTTGGTCTCGATGAGGGTGACGACCTCGTGACGAGTGTCGACGAGCGTGTCGAGCAGGCGGCGCAGCGTCAGCAGGTGCCCGCGCTCGGGGTCGAACTCCGGCGACTCGGTGTCACCTGGCCGGTGTGCGGTCTTCCACGAGGCCCAGTCGAACTCCTCGAGGGTGGCCAGCTCGAGCGCCGAGACGACACCGGCCCCGTTCGAGGTGCGGTTGACCCGGCGGTCGTGCACGCACACCAGGTGGTGGTCGGCCGTGAGCCGCACGTCGCACTCCACCCCGTCGGCACCGTGCTTGAAGGCCTTCCGGTAGGCGCGCAGGGTGTGTTCGGGCTCATCGTCACTGGCCCCGCGGTGGGCGATGACCTGAGGGCGGTCCACCACCGGGGGCCTCGGCCGCTGCGTCTTCTTGACGTACACCCCCCGATCTTCCCGGTCCTGGCTGCCCTTGTCCCGCGAACGGCCGCCAACACGCCGAAGACCGCGAGTGCGTCGTGCGTGGCTGAACGACGAGGTCGCGGCCGGCTCACACCGGGCGACGCCCTACCGTTGCACCATCGTGAGCCTCCCGCCCTTCCAGCACCTCGTCGACGAGCACTGGCGCGACGTCGCCCGACTCGCGCACGCCCTCGCGCCCGGCGCCGGTGACGACGTCGCCCAGCAGGCGTGGACCCAGGCGCTGGTGGCCTACCCCCGGCTCACGCACTCGCGCAACCTGCGGTCATGGCTGCTCACGATCACCCACCGGTGCGCCATGGACCACCACCGCGCGGCGCGGCGCACCACCGCGCACGAGGACCCGTCACTGCTGGCGCAGGCACCGACGCTGCCCCCGCCCGAGGCGCCCGACGGTGACCTGTGGGCCAGGGTCGCGCTGTTGCCACCACGCCAGCGCGATGCCGTCGTGCTCCGTTTCGTTGGCGACCTCGACCACCGCGCCGTCGCGGCCGCGCTCGGCACCTCGCCGGGCATGAGCCGCCGCCTCGTCAGTGACGCGATCGCCACCCTCCGCCTGGACCTCGAGGACCTGCCATGACCGACCCCTTCGCCACCTTCGACCCGCCGCTCGCCGGGCCGCCCGTGCTGGACCCCACCGATGTCTCGTACGTGCTCGAGGACACCGAGGTCGGGCGGCTGCTCGTGGCGGTCACCGCCTCAGGGGCGGTGGTGACGTGCGCCTACGCGCCGGACACGGCATCCGAGGAACGCTGGCTCTCGCGGCTCGCGGCGGGGGTGAGCCCGCGGGTGCTGCGCCTGGCTGCGCCGACGGATGCCGCCCGGCGGGCGCTCGATGCCTACCTCTCGGGCACCTCCCGGTCGGTCGACGTGCGCCCCGACCTCGCCCTGGCCTCGGCGTTCCAGCGGGAGGTGCTCACCGGGCTCGCGGCGTCAGTCGGTTACGGCGAGCGCACCACCTACGCCGTGCTGGCTCGGGCGGTCGACCACGCCGGGGCGGCGCGAGCCGTCGGCACGGCTCTGGGCGCCAACCCGCTGTGCATCGTGCTGCCGTGCCACCGGGTGCTGCCGGCGTCGGGCGGCGTCGGTGGGTATGCCGGCGGGCCGGCCGCCAAGGAGCGTCTCCTCGCACTCGAGGCGGCGCACGCGGCCTGACCTCGGCCGTGGGCATCCACGACCGACGCTGACGTCGGGGCATGCCGAACCTCACCGACGAGGACGTGCGGGGCGCGCGCTTCGAGCACGTCGACCTGACCGGGGCGCGGTTTCGGTCGGTCGACCTGACCGGCGTCGAGTTCCGCTCCATCGACCTCAAGCACGTGCGGGTGAGTGGCGTCGAGAGCAGCCACGTTGGCATCACCGGGCCGCTGCTCGACGTCACGCTCAACGGCGTCGACGTGGCTACTCTCGTCGAGGCCGAGATCGCGGCGATCTCGACCGCGCGAAGCCGCGGCCCACCACACCGGTCGGGCTCCGCGAGGCCTGAGATGCAGTCCCTCCCCGGGGATGAGGGCCCCCGCTGCGGCGGGATGGGAGACGTCGCCTCGAGAA
>Ga0335397_10008052_pt1 | contig 13302 bp, 18 predicted proteins | sample MAT04_FD_205740 | JGI IMG/M metagenome (GOLD analysis project Ga0335397, IMG submission 205740) | Freshwater microbial communities from Lake Fryxell liftoff mats and glacier meltwater in Antarctica - MAT-04 (spades assembly) (version 2) ...
CCCCAATGCCCGGGCCCTGATCGTCGGCCGCAACCCGCAGCCCGCCCTGCTCGATGCCGTGCGCCGCCGCAACCTGGCCTGGACCGTGACTGGATCAGTGCCCGATATCCGCCCGCACATGGCCCAGGGCCACCTCGCCGTTATCCCCCTGCGCGTGGGCAGCGGCACCCGCATCAAAGCCTTCGAGGCGATGGCCATGGGCCGCCCGGTGGTGGCCACCACGATCGGCGTCGAAGGCCTGGACATCACGCCGGAAGAACACTTCCTCGCCGCCGATACCGCAGAGGATTTCGCCATCGCCATCCTGCGCCTGCTGGCCGACCCGGCCGAACGTGCGCGCCTCGCCTTGGCCGCTCGGGCGCGGGTGGAGGCGCGGTTCTCATGGGCGCACGTGGCGCGGCAGTTCGAGGCGATCTGTGGGCGGGCTATGGGGAAGTAGGAAGGCAAGGTCAGGGCTTGGCCCGTCGCGCGAAGGCGCGCTCGGGACCTGGTGGGTCCAGAGCGACGCCCTGGCCTTGCTTGTCCATGGGTCAGCTGGGCGATCGGATCGGGGTTCTCACCGTTATACTGGAGACGGAGTTCGTCAAGGCGCTGAGCGTGGTGCTCGATCATGGCCTGGACGCGGTCGAAGCCGCCTGCGCCGAAGCCCTGGAGGCCGGCATCGCCCACGACGATGTGATCCTGGCTATGCTGACGCGCCGGTGACAGCCAGCCATGCCGCCCAGCATCATCACGCCCGATGCCCTGCGCCTGACCATCGAACCAATGGCCGATTGCAGCCGCTACGACAGCATAAGGAAAGTCGCGTGACGGCATGAGATTCTGGAAGCCATAAGCAAACTCAAGCTCTTCGGCATGCGCGCCAGCTTCGATGAGATTGCCGGCAAGGGGGCAATCGCCGTCGCCAGCGCAGTCATCCGCACCCGGGTCAGGGGACGCTTCTTTAATCTCGTCGATCTCGTCGATCAACTCGAACAGGAGAAGACTGCCGGCCGCAGCGGGCGCCTTGCTGAAAAACTGCTGCGCTACGATCTCATCGTCATCGACGAACTCGGCCATCTGCCGTTCAGCCAGTCCGGCGGCCAGCGTCCGACCACCAGCGGGGGCACTTCCAAGCCTGCGCCGCGCTGATCCGCAATCGTCGTGACATGGCCGCGGCCGGTTCTACCGGCCGCGGTTACACAACGTACCCCTTCGTTCGTATCGGATATGCCACCATGCTGACCGTTCGCCGTTCTGCGCTGGTAGTGCTGTGCGCCTGCCTGCTTCCACTCGCCGTCCCGGCAGCGGCGCCGCCGGCCGCGGCCCAGGCTTTTCGCGCCGCTCCAAATGCTGGCGTCGATGTGCCGGCCCTGGTTGCGCGTTTGTTGCCCAGCGTGGTGAACATCTCCACCGTGCGTTACGAGACGCCCGCCGATGGCGCTAAGAACGCGCCGGTGGCGCGGCGGCGCAGCCTGGGCTCGGGCTTCGTGATCGACCCGGCCGGCGTGATCCTGACGAACCGGCATGTGATCGAGAATGCCGACGAGATCACGGTGACTTTCGGCGACGGCATCACCCTGGGCGCGACGGTGGTCGCGGTGGCGGCGGCGATGGACATCGCGCTTCTGCGGGTGACGCCGGCGAAGGAATTACCGGCGGTGCGCTGGGGTGACAGTTTCACGCTGCGCCAGGGCCAGCCGGTGATCGCCATCGGCAATCCGCTGGGCTTTGGCGGGTCTGTGACAATGGGAATTGTCAGCGCGCTGGCGCGCGACATCAGTTCCACCCCCTTTGACGACTATGTCCAGACTGACGCCTCCATCAATCCAGGAAGCTCCGGTGGGCCACTGTTCAACCTGGCGGGTGAGGTGATCGGGGTGAACTCGGCGATCGGTACCACAAGCGATACCGCCGGTTCGGTTGGCATCGGCTTCGCCATTCCGTCGAACGACGTGCAGTTCGCGGTGAACCGGTTGTTGCAGTTCGGGCGAATCCGGGTGGGGTGGCTGGCGGTGCAGGTGCGCAAGACGAGCGCGCCGGTGGCCGACGCGGTGGGGCTGCCGGCGGCGCGCGGAGTGATTGTGACCAGCGTGGACGTGACGCATCCGACGCTGGCCGAGGTGATCCTGCCGAGCGACGTGATCCTGAGCGTCGATGGCGATGAGGTGTACGATGTCCGCACCTTCAACCGCACCGTGGGCCAGCATGAGGTGGGCACGGTCGCGTCGCTGACGCTGTGGCGCGACCGGGGGGAAGTGGTGGTCAAGGTGCAGATCGGCGACAATCCCGAGGATCTGCGCCGCGGCATTGCCAAAGCGGCGCGCGAGGCGCGGGCGCCTGCGAACGCTGCCGATCTGGGGCTTAACCTCGCCGCACTGACCGCCGAGGTTCGCACGCGCCTGAAGCTGACCGAGGGGCAGCCGGGGCTGGTGCTGGAGCGTGTGGAGCCGTTCAGCCCGGCGGCGGAGCAAGGGCTGCTGGCCGGTGAGGTGATCTTGCTGGTGCACCGCGATCCCGTGCTCTCGGTACGGGATTTTTGGAACAAGATGGAGCGGGTGCGTGGTGAAGGGCGCGGACGCGCGCTGCTGTTGATCCGTGGCGCCGATGGTGAGCGTTGGGTCGCGATCCCGACAACCTGACGGCAGTATGAATCGCTTCGGGTTCGCCGGAGGCTGTGCTCGCAACCGCCACAGGCTTCCGACCTATGCTCCCGACCTAATTACAGTTACTGACAAACCTGCGGCGGCTCATCTCGTTGTAACGTTGCGGCCCGAGCCGAGACCCCCATGACGATCCCAATGGAGTGCAATAATGGCCCGACTCGACGATATTCCCGAACCCACGCGGTCGGCGATCCTGGCGCTGGACGTGCCAGTAGCCACAAGCACCCCCTGCGTCGACGGCCCACCGCTCACCGCCCGCCGCGTCGCCATTGTCACGTCGGCGGCGCTGCACCGACGCGGCGAGCCGTCCTTCCCGGCGGGCAGCGCTGAGGTGCGGGTGCTGCCCGCATCGCTGCCGACGCGGGACATCGTGATGTCACATGTCTCGATCAATTTCGACCGCACCGGCTGGTCGCGCGATGTGAACGTGGCCTATCCGATCGACAGGCTGCGCGAGCTCGCCGAACATGGCGTGATCGGGTCGGTGGCCGACGCGCACTACAGCGTGATGGGGTCGACCGATCCGCGCACCATGGTGGCAACGGCTGATGCGATGGCACGTGGCATGCGTGCCGAAGGCGTTGACGCCGTTCTGCTCTGCCCGGTCTGACCGTTCTGCACGCGCGCCGTGTGCGCGCTTTCGCAGATGCTGGAAGAACGGGGCCTGGCGACGGTGGTGATCGGCCTGGTACGGCCGCATATGGAGCGCAGCGGCAATCCGCGCGGGCTGTTCGTGCCGTTTCCCCTTGGCCGACCGCTGGGCGAGCCCGGCGATGCGATTTTTCAGCACCGAGTGCTGTTGGCCGCACTGCGGTTGTTGGAGCGCCGCGACGGCCCGGTGCTGCTGGAGGATTATCCGGACGATGCGCCCAGCCAGGCGCCGCTTCCCGGCTGGCAACCCGCTTTCTCCCCCGCGCTCTCCACCCCCACATCACCTGCCGACTGGCAGGCGGCGCTGGAGGCTGAGATCGCCGCGGCACGGCCATCGTGGGAGCGCGCCCGGGCCCGATGGGGGCGCAGCGCCGTCGGCGTGTCGTTTCAGCCGCCGGAGGCCTGGGGCGCCTATGCCGCTTCGTTCCTGGCCGGCACTCCGCCGACGACGCCCCCGCCGCTGGAGTCGCCGTCGCTCGGGCTACGCTTCCTGGCGGATGATCTGCGCGCGTTCATCAACGAGGCGGCACTTGGCGAGGGCGAGGTGCCGCCGCCGGACCAGCTCAATCCGTGGCTGTACCGTCACACCATGGCCGGGCGGTTGTTGCTGGCCCTGCGCTCGGCGGCGCTGACCAGTTCCGACAATGGCTTCAAGACCGTGGGCAGCCGCTTCCTGGTGCCGACGCCCTGGGTGCCGGCTATGTAGGAAAGGGCAGGATCAGGAAGCTCCGAGGCGCGCGCCGGCGCACATCAGGAGGCCTTCAAACCTGCCAGCGCCAGGACCGGCCAGGGCAGCGCCGCGTCGCCGACGGAAGCACACGTCCAGAGCACGCGGCCCGCCCTCGACCAGAGCGGCGCCGGCCAGACGCCCCGCCACCTCGCCGCGGGTAGGTTTGGCGGAGGCACGTTATACCAACCCCTCTAATGATTGACCGATAGAGAAAGCCAAGGCCAGGGCTTTGCCGTCGCGGCGCGAAGCCGCGCCGACGGGGACCCACCAAAGGCCGGGGGGCTTTGGAAACCCTTTTATTTTCATATATTTAAGGTCCAGGGGCTTGGCCCCTGGCGGGTGCAGGGCAGAGCCCTGGCCTTGCTTGGCCATAAGTCATCCCAAACAGTGCTTGGTATTATTCCGTTGCCTTGCGGACGAGGCCGTCGAGTACGCGCTCGGTCCCGGCGCGGCCTGCTGCGTCGATGGCGATGCCGTTGCGAGCGAAGACGCGCTCGGCCACGTCATCGCCAGTGCTGCGCGTGACCATGATGTTGCCCTGATCATCCTCCCACACCAGCACGCGCATCGGCAGGTCTATCGCCAAGGTGGGGTGGCTGCGCATCGGCGGCGTGCCGGCCTTGGGGTTGCCGAACAGCAGGACGGTGCGGGTACGCAGTTCCATTCCCGCGGCGCGCGCGGCCGCGGCATGGTCGACCTCGCCCAGCACCACCCAGCCGATGGCGGCGATGGCGTCGCGCAGGCGCTTCGTTGTCTCGACCGCGGACTGGGTGGAACGCTGGGTCACCAGCCCGCCGGATTGCGCGGCCGTCGGCCCGCCCAAGGCCGACAGCAGGGGCAGTGACAGCAACAGGGCCAACAGCAGCGCCCTGGGCCGAAGCAAGCCTGCCGGCCGCGGACCGCTTAATACCGGTACGGGACGGTTCGGTTGACGGCGGTCATAGTATTGCATTTGTTCCTCCAGGGGCTGTACGGGTTTGGTTACGGCCTGATGCGGCCTGGACGTGTGGAGCGGCCCTGCCTGCCGCGAGATCGGGCGAACCGTCAGACTTGGCCCTGAGGCCACAATGCGGCCGATCCTTTGCGATCGGCCGGGACCGCGCCCGACTGTCGGCAGCACGCGCATCAGGAATGCGAGCGGAGTTTGCGAAGGATCGCATAGTCGAGCGACAAAGTTCCCCCGCCGCGGGCGATCAGCAGCAGGAAGCAGGTCGCCCAGAGGCCGTGCGTGACCCAGGCGGCGGGATAGACGAAGGTCTGGATGACGAGCGTCATGCCGAGCAAGGCCGCCGCGGCGAAGCGCGTGCCCAGGCCCAGAACCAGAAGCACCGGAAAGACGTGCTCCGCCGTGGTGGCCAGGTAGGCTGCGATCTCCGGCGGAAGCAGCGGCAAGGCGTATTCATTTTCGAATAGGAAGAATGTGGCGTCGCGGATGGTCCAGCCCTGCATCTTGGTCCGGCCGGACTGCCAGAACACCGCCGCGGGAAAGATGCGCGCCGCCAGCAGGAGGAGGCTGTCCGGAATCCGGCCGGCGAAGCGCGCCACGGCGTCGTGCAGTCGCATCGGGTACGTCTGCGGCGGTGCCACACTATCGATCTGTCGCATCGTTCTGCTTCCCCTGTTGGTGGATGCCGGGCACCGCCGCAACGACGAGGTCGCGCGCCAGCAGCCAGGCGAACGCCGCCGTGGCATCGAATCCGGCCGCGGCGTGCCGGGCGGAATGGAAGGCCCCGCCAACCGTCTCGCCGGCAAGGAGTGCGGCAAGGAACGCCGCCTCGGGCGGGGCAACTGCCTCCTGCACAACCTCCCCGCCCTGGCGATGGACCGCGACCGACTGGGGCTGCCAATCGATCGGCGGGGCGTCGGCGCGCTGGTGGTGTGCCCAGATCGCGAGTACCGGGAACGGTGAGCGCACCAGGCCGAGTGCCGGCTGAAGCAGCAGGCGGGCGTCGGTCAGGCAGGTGCGCTGAAGCTCGGCAGGTGCGGTCACGGGAAGCGACTGCGCGTGCCAGGCCTCGCCGCGCGCCACCTCGAAGGCGGCGACATCGGCGAGGTACGGCACGCCGGCGGCGGGCGCGAAGCCGCGGATGAAGTCGGGCATGGCCCGGCCGTATTCCAGAAGCACGGGGCTCGTGGGCAGTTGGCGCGTGACGAATTCGCGCGCCATCGCCGTGAAAAATTCAGCTCCGACCAGGGCTTGGACCACCGGGAAGCGCGCCTCAAGAGCCCGGGCGAGGCCGGCCTGGACGTTGCGACGATAGACCTCGAAGCGGTGCGCCGGAGTGCCGGCGGCAAGCCCCGGCGGCACGACCGGCTGTGCCTTGAACAATGCCGCGGCGAAACCTGCCTGGGTGAAGCCCTCGTCCGGCACGGTCAGCCGCACCGCACTGTGGCGGAAAGCTGGCGGGCACGCGCCGCCTCGGCCAGCAAGACCTCCCAGTCCGGGACGTCGTTGTCCCACTCCAACAGGGTGGGCACCGGGCCGATGCCGGCAAGCGCACGGCGGTACAGCAACCAGGCCGCCTCCGGCGTGGGCGCGCCGTGGGTATCGAGCAGCATCGTGGCGCCGTCGGGCTCGATCACCGATTCGGGGCCGGAGAGATGGATCTCGCCCACCGTGCCGGGCGGCAGGGCGGCGAGCATGTCGTCCAGCAGGCGCGATGCCGGCTCGCGCAGGTTGGTTGCCGAGACGAGCACGTTGGTGATGTCAAGCAGCACCCCGCAGCCGGTGCGGCGGCACAGCTCGGCGAGGAACGCCGGCTCGGGGATGGTCGATTCCGCGAAGGCAAGATAGCGCGCCGGGTTCTCGACCAGGATGCCCCGGCCCAGGCTGGCCTGGAGCTCGTCCACGTTGTTGGCCACGCGCGCCAGCGTTGCAGGCGTATAGGGCAGCGGCAGCAGGTCATTGAGGAACATGCCGCCATGCGACGACCAAGCCAGGTGTTCCGAAACCAGGAACGGCGCGTGGCGGGCGCACAGGGCGCGCAACCGGGCCAGGTGGGCGCGGTCGGGCACATCCTCGCCGCCGAGCGAGAGGCCAACCCCATGCACCGACAGGGCGTACTGGGCGGCGAGTTCGTCGAGCTGCGAATGGGGCACGCCGCCGGGGCCCATGTAGTTCTCGGCGTGGATCTCCAGGAAGTCGATCGGCTGGCACTTGCCGGCAAGGGGCGCGAAATGGGTCGGCTTGAAGCCGACGCCGATAAGGCAGGATGTCGGCGACATGCCATGCATCTCCAGGCAGGGCGGATGCGCGTGCGCACCCGCCCGCCAATTGCCGTCAGGCCTTTTCGGTCAGCGAGCCCAGACCCTTGGGCGTCTGTATGGTGGTGCAGGTGCCGGCCGGCACCAGCTTCCACGCATTGCCCTGGTAATCCGCCGTGGAGGTGCCGGCGCAGGTGGTGCCTGGGCCGGCGGCGCAGTCGTTCTGGGCCTTGAGCGAGACGCCGAAGCACTTTTCCTGGGCCGCGCGGCCCTGGGAATGGGCCTGGGTGGCGACCAGGGCGAGAGCCGCGCCGAGCGACAGTGCCAGCGTGGCGGAGAGCTTCCTTCGATCCATTGGTGCGAACCTTCCTGTTGGCGGGCGCGCGGCCCGATCTTGCATACTTCGCTCCGGCGTGGCGCCGGGTTACGCAGCGTTCAGCCGTTGGTCTGCTTCGGCGTCTTGCCCTGCAGCGTGGGCCAGGACTCATCGGCTTTCTTGAGGTTGGCGGGGATGTCCTGGGCCCAGCGCGCCTGTACCGCCGAATTCACGTTCAGGTAGAGGCGGTTGTTCACGACACGGAACAGCGTGGGGTCACCGTCGAGCTTGCGCTCCATGGCAACGCCCATGGCGCAGAAACCGCCATAGGCCGGGGCGTAGCGGGCGGGATTGGCGGCGAATGAGTCGCGATTGGCGGCGCTGGCGAAGTGGTAGGCAGCACCCTGGTAGCTGGCGGTGAAGGCCCCGGACCCCATGACGGGGTTCGGCCCCGACTGGTAGGATACCGGATCGTAGCCGCGCAGCGCGACGCCCTTGGCGTCGACATTGACGTCGGCCTTGGACGTCTCGTCGAAGGCGCGGGCGACATCCGCGAACGCGGCAGTGCCGGCAGCGATTGCGGTTCCGGCGAGAAGGCGGCGGCGCGACAGGCCGCGGTTGGCGAAGCTGGCCATGAGAAGGTCCTTCCGTTCGATTGCTCGTCGCACCCGATGGCGGGCGCGCACCTTCAATCGAACGACAGGGGCCATACGTTACAGGCGGCCGCGGTGGAGATGTGCGCGGACAACTGGCCTGTGGCTAATCTTGTGTACCGTCGGAGAAGCGGGTGCGGCGCAACGCGGCAAGCCGGTCGGCCAGCTGCGCGGCCTCGGTTGGGTCATGCGGCTCTGGCGGGACCGCGGCGGCGATGCCGATCGTCTGGAGCATCTGCGAGACATAGCGGCGGCAGGGACCGCACATCGCCAGATGGACACGCATCGCAATCCTGGCTCGCCACGGCAGGTCGCCGTCGGCATAGGCGCTCGCGCGTTCGGCAACCTCGCGGCACTTCAGCATCGCATCCGTATCCCGTGGCCAATGCGCCCGATTAGCATGCGGCGCTGCGGCGGCAGCAACACCGGAGTGAATGTTCAGACATGCCGTAACGCCAGATGTCGCGGCGGGACATACCAGGACATCCGCTGCCGCATGTGTCGGCGGCTGCCGACGGATCTGGGAGGTTGAGATGCTGTACGATTGCCGCGGCCTGGCAGTGACGACAGAGGAAGAGCAGGCCATCGAGCGACTGGATGCGGCGACGTATGCGTTCCTGGCGCAGCGGCCGGACGTGCGGGCGCTGCTGGGGCAGGCACTGGTCGCCGACCCGGGGCTGGCGGTTGGCCATGTGCTGGATGGCTTCTGCCACCTGCTTGCGGCTCGACGCCCGGCGTTGGACGCCGCGCGCCAGGCACTGATGCGGGCGCGGCAGGCCGTCGCCACGCGCGGCGCCACGGCGCGGGAACTTCATCTCACCGATGCGCTGGCGGCCTGGGCGGTCGACGGGGACATGGTGCGCGCGGCCGATCTGCTTGACGAGGCGGTCGGACTGTGCGGGCTGGATGTCCTGTCGCTGCGGCTGGGCCATGCGGTGCGCTTCATGCTTGGCGATGTGGCCGCGATGCGCCGGTCGCTCGAAGCCGCGCTACGCGGGTGGTCGCCCGACGTGCCGGACTATTCCTTCGTGCTGGGCTGCCACGCCTTCGCCCTGGGCGAGACCGGAGAGATCGCGCGGGCCGAGGCGGTCGGTCGGATGGCGGTAGGGCTGTGCCCCGATGACCTGTGGGGCGGGCACGCGGTGGCACATGCGCTGGGCGGGCAGCGGCGGCAGCGCGAAGCAGTGGCGTGGATCACCTGGATGGAGCCGCACATGGCCTGTGGCGGGTCGTTTGTGCGCCATGTGACCTGGCACCGCGCGCTCGGCCACCTGGCCCTGGGCGAAGGGCATGTGGCGCTGGAGCTGTATCGAGCCATGGTGAGCCGCGGCGGCCTGGACGAGGTGCGCGACATGCTGAACGCCGCCTCGCTGCTGTGGCGGCTGCAGGATGCCGGGCAGCCGGTGCACCAGTGGATGTGGGACGAACTGGCGGATGTGGCGGAGCAACGCATAGGCGAGCACGCGTGGGTGTTTGCCGACCTGCACTATGTCCTGTCCCTGGCTGGCGCTGGGCGGATGGAGGCGCTGGCGGGGATGCTCGGATCGATGCGCCGGCATGGCGATGCGACGCCCGGTACACAGGCACGGATCACAGCCGAGGTGGGGCTGCCTGCCGCGCGCGCCATCGCCGCGGCGGCGCGCGGCGCGCATGTCGAGGCGGCCGAGTTGCTGCGGGCGGCCGAGCCGTCGTTTGCTCGCGTTGGCGGCAGTATTGTCCAGCGGTCCCTGCTGAGGCGCATCCGCGATCGCTCCGAGGTGCTTCGCGAACTGCACGCCAGCTAGACAGCGGAGGGCTTCTCCGCGACGGTCGCCTCCATGGCGGCCCGCAGGCGGGTGCGGGCGCGGTGCAGCAGGACTCGCAGATGGCCTTCGGCGATGTCCAGCACCGCGCAGACCTCCTTCGGGTCCAGTCCCTGGACGTCGCGCAGCAGCACGGCGGCGCGCTGGTTGGCCGGCAGGCGGTCGAGGTGGTCGGACAGATGGGCGATAAGCTGGCGGCCGGCGACGATGCGCTCCGGCGTCACCCCCTGCCACGGCAGGGGCGGGTCGATCCATGCGCCGCTCTGCGCGAAACGGTCGAGGTCGAACCCCGTGCCGCCGTCGCCATCGAAGCCGGATTGCAGGTCGGAGAAGCTGCGCATCCGGGCATCACGCACGGCGCGAGTGCGGGCCTTGTTGACGACGATCGCGGCGATCCAGCTTCGCAGCGGGGCGGCTCCGCTGAAGCTGTCCAGGCCGGTCACGACGGCGAGCCATGCGTCCTGCACGACTTCCTCCGCGGTCGCCTCGATCCGGCAGAATGATCGTGCAAGCCTGACCAGCGCGGTATGGTGCTGGGTGACGAGTGAGCGGAAGGCCAGCGCATCGCCAGCGCGCAGGCGTTCCATGAAGTCGGCACCGTCGAGGGTCAATCGCGCTGACGCCATCACATGACCATGCAACGGGCCACGCCGACGTGCTGATTCCGGTGCTGTGGCAGGCGTGACACGTTGCGGGTTCCTCCAGCTGTATTGGAGTTCGCAGCCAGGAAGGGTGTGGTTACGCACCGGCGGGACTTGTTTGCCTGCGCCTCCTGCCCCTGCGATGAGCCCGCCGCCGGGTCAGAACCGGACGATCAGATCGATCCACGACTCTGGGAGGGTTGCGGTTGCCACTGCCTCGATGCGCTTGTCGAGGCCGGTCAGGACCATCAGCGCGAACAGCACCAGGACCGTGCCGAAAACTGGCCGTGTGGCGCTCCCCGTGGCGGCCAGCCGCTTGCGCAACGCCGGCATCGCGCCGCGCGCGATATAGCCCATGACCAGCAGCGGAAGTGCCGCACCGAGAGCGAAGACCAGCATCGTCGCTGCTGCGCGCGGTGCCGTTGCCATCTGCGCGGACAGGGCGAGGGCTGCGCCAAGCGAAGGTCCGGTGCAGGGCGCCCATGCCAGCCCCAGCACCGCCCCCAGTGCGAACTGCCCGCCAAGGCCGCGTGCCGCCATGCGCGAGGCAAGCCGGGTGACAGGCTGCAGCGCATGCTCTGCCGCGGCGGAAAACCGCCCGGCAAGGCCCGATGCCAACAGCATGACGCCGGCTGCGAGCATCAGCAGCGCAGCACCCACGCGCAGGATGTCCCCATCCAGGCCAAGCGCGAAGCCGGCCACGCCCAGCACGATACCGGCCACGGCAAAGCTCAAGGCCAAGCCGAGGGCCAAGGCCAGCGGACCGAGACGATGTTCCGCGCCGGCGGCGGCCAGGACGATAGGAAGAATGGGCAGCACGCACGGGGAGAGGCTGGCGAGCACACCCGCCAAGCCCGCCAGCAACAGGGACATCATGGGCGGTTACAGCGCCTGTAGCAGCAGGTCCCGGATCTGCACAGGATCGGTAATGCCTGTCGCCCGGGCGCGCTCTTGGCGACCCTTGAAGGCAATCAAGGTTGACTGGCTTCGCACATTCAGGCGTCGCAGCACGTCCTTCTGGCTGTCGAAATCAACGGCGAAGAAGATTGCTTCCTTCATCCGCGGATCGGCAGCCATCGCGTCGATATGCGGCTTCTGTGCCCGGCAGGTGGGGCACCAGGGTGCGGCGACGTCCACCAGTACCGGGCGGCCGGCGGCTTGCGCGGCATCAAAGGCCGCATCAGTGAAGGGCTGCCGCTCGGCTGCGCGCGCCGCCACTGGCATCATCGACAGGGCCGCGAGGGTCGTGAGGCCAGTGAGCATGAGGCGTCGGTTCATTAGGACTCTCCCAGGGACGATGGACATTCCCCTGGGCTTCGTTCGTCCCGCCCTGAAGGTTACGCAGGACGTGCGCCTACTGCGTCATCATTCGCGTGCGCATGATGCGCGGCCCGAGCATCGATGCCGCCAGCGTCACCAGCACGACCGCCAGGCCGTGCCACACGAGGATCATCGCAGCGGCATTGAGGTAGTGGATGCAGCTCAGCCCGGCGCTCGCCAGCGCCGCCGCCGCGAGCCCACCCAACGCGGCCACGGGTCCGGGCCGGAGCGGTGCCGCATGCCGCGACAGCCACAGCATGCCGAGGGTGAGGGGTAGACCCAGACCCGAAATGAAGGCGATGCACTTGAAGCTGGTGGTCAGATGGAGGGCTTCCGGGCCCGATGCGACGACGTCTCGCACACAACCCCATGCCAAGATCACCAACCACACCGCGATTGCCGGCAGCGGCAGCAGGCCCCATCGCCAATCGCGGTCGGGCAGCGCGCGCTGAAGTGCCGCGAACGCGGCCAGGACGCCGATTGCCACGGCGGCCAGCAATTGCGGCAGATCCACGCTGGAGGCGAAGTGCTGCACAATATCCTCCCGCGGGCCGAAATAGAACACAGCCATGCATACTAAGACGGTGGCGGTGGCGACCCAGAGTGTGGTCGCGAGGACCGGCGGGAGCACGCGCCGCACCGGGCGAAGGTCTTGCGTGAGCGATGCGATCAGGTCTTCGGTCTTCATGGTTGGGTCAATCCTTCACCCCGAAGCGGCGCCGCAGGGAACCGAGTGCACGATGCGTCGCAACCTTCAGGGCGCCCACCGTCATGCCAGACCTGCTGCTCGCCTCGGCAAGCGACAGGTCGTGGATCTTTGTGAGGCTCAATGCGGTACGTTGTGCGAGAGGCAAATCATCTACGGCGCGCACCAGCATCGCCGACGCGCGCCGCGAATCTATCGCTCCATCAGTATCGGGCGCCGTCGAAGCAAGCTCGCTCGCCGCGTCAAGCTCGACCTGGCCGCGCGCTGCACGACCAAGGCTGCGCCCGCGGTCCAGTGCTCGCCGGTCGGCGATGGCTATCAGCCATGGACCCAGGGGGCGCGCAGGATCGTAGGTGTGACGAACGCGGTGGATCGTCAACAACGCATCCTGCACCGCATCTTCTACATCGGCCTCAACGCGCAGTCTCCTACGGCAGATTGCGCGCAGCAGCGGGACACATTCGCGCAAAAGGGCATTATAGGCGCGCGCGTCGCCTGCCTGTGCGGCCACCATCATCCATGACCAGCGCGCGTCCCGCGCATTGGGTGTCTGGCAGTGCGCTACGGGCCCAGCATCGCTCATAGCTGGTCTATATACCGGATGTGGCAAGGCGAAGGCATCAGGCATGCCGAA
>Ga0335397_10008053_pt1 | contig 13301 bp, 8 predicted proteins | sample MAT04_FD_205740 | JGI IMG/M metagenome (GOLD analysis project Ga0335397, IMG submission 205740) | Freshwater microbial communities from Lake Fryxell liftoff mats and glacier meltwater in Antarctica - MAT-04 (spades assembly) (version 2) ...
GAAAAAACTCTTCATCCGCACCTTCGGTTGCCAGATGAATGAGTACGACTCTGACAAGATGGCGGACATTCTGGACGCTTCGGAGGCGAGCGGTTACGAGAAGACTGACACGCCGGAAAACGCCGACGTGATCCTGTTCAACACCTGCTCGGTGCGCGAGAAGGCGCAGGAGAAGGTGTTTCACGATCTCGGTCGTGTGAAGGATTTGAAGAAGCTGAACCCGAATCTGGTGATCGGCGTTGGCGGTTGCGTCGCGTCGCAGGAAGGTGCCGCGATTGTCGAACGCGCGCCGTTTGTCGACGTGGTGTTCGGCCCGCAGACCTTGCATCGATTGCCCGCGCTCATCGCCAAGCGCCGCGAGACTGGGCGCTCGCAAGTGGATATTTCGTTCCCGGAAATCGAGAAGTTCGACAACATGCCGCCGGCCCGTGTGGAGGCGGCGAGCGCGTTCGTTTCGATCATGGAAGGATGCAGCAAATACTGCTCGTTCTGCGTGGTGCCGTACACGCGCGGCGAAGAGGTGTCGCGTCCGTTTGAAGACGTGTTGACCGAGGTCGCGGAATTGGCGATCAAGGGCGTGAAAGAGGTCACGCTGCTCGGGCAAAACGTGAATGCTTACCGGGGCAAGATGGGCGACACGACCGACATCGCGGACTTCGCGATGCTGATCGAATACATCGATGAAATCCCCGGCATTGAGCGCATCCGCTACACCACGAGCCATCCGCGCGAGATGAGTGCGTCCCTGATCGAGGTGTACGGCAAAGTGCCGAAGCTGGTGTCGCAGCTGCATCTGCCGGTGCAGCACGGCTCGGATCGCATTCTGGCGGCGATGAAACGTGGCTACACGGTGATTGAATACAAGAGCACGATCAGGAAGCTGCGCGCGGTGCGCCCAAACATGTTGTTGACCTCGGACTTCATCGTCGGCTTCCCCGGCGAGACGCAAAAAGATCACGACCTCACGATGAAACTGATCGATGACGTGGCGTTCGACGGCGCGTTCAGTTTCGTCTATTCCGCCCGCCCCGGAACGCCTGCGGCTGACCTCACGGACGACACGCCCGCCGCAGAAAAATCGCAGCGTTTGTATCAATTGCAAAAGCGTCTGGACGAGCTATTTTTTGGCTATAGCAAGTCGATGATCGGCACGACCGAGCGCGTGCTGGTGGAGAGTGTTTCGCGCAAGAGTAATACCGAGCTCGCCGGACGTGCGGAGAGCATGCGTATCGTAAATTTTCCCGCGGGCTCACATGGGGAACGCCTGATCGGTGAATATGTCGATGTGAAGATTACCGACGCCGCGCCGCATAGTTTGCGTGGCGAGATGGTTTTGATCGACTGATCAAGCGTTGCGAGCTCAGTTTAATCGTTTGATCAAGGCCGCGATCGCCAGCTAATCGCCGTTCAGTTTCGCTTTTCGTGCTTTCGTCTCAAGGATCCTTTGCTGGAAGAATCGGGCCTACACTGGCTCAAATACTATCGATTTTATTTGTATAGCTTTTGTCTTAAAGTACGGCCACTGCGGGGCTGACAACGGAAAATGGATAAAGTCGATAAATAGCTTATCTGGCCATCAGCCCCCATCCAGTGGGGCTTATAGCCATAAGTTGTACAGAATTTTCACGGGAGTTTTTATGTTGTTCCGGTCTCGTTCCGCTCTATTGAGCACGCTCTTTGGCGGCACCGCGTGGGTGCTGACGTCATGTGCCACCGTGCCTCCGCCCGCTGCCCCGGCGGCGGCGTCTGCCACAGCGAGTACGCCGGTCGGCGCGCCCGCATCGTCGGCTACCAGCGCGACGGTTGCTGGTACCGCGCCCGCTGCCGCCCCGGCCCCCGGATCGCGTCCGCCCGCAGCCGCTCCCACGCCCGGAGCGCCGCGCCCGTTCGCCGAGGTCATCAAGGACGCGAAAGAGCAACCGGGCCTGTTCACGTTGTGGACCAAGGACGAAAAAGTCTGGATCGAGATCAAGCCCGAGCAGTTCGACCAGCTCTACTATTTGCAGACCAATATGAGTCGCGGCGTGATGGGCGACGCGGGCGTGTCCACGGCGCGCTCAATGCTTCGCGGCAACATCATTACGTTCAAGAAAATCGGCAATAACGTGCAGCTGATCGCGCGCAATTTCAGCAATTACGCTAAACCCGCGACTCCGATTGCCTTGGCCACCGCCGAAGGTACGAGCGACAGTTTGCTGTCGGCGGCCACGCTTGCCAGCGCGCCGCATCCCGAGAAAAAATCGGTGCTCGTCGAGGCCAACGCACTGTTGCTTGGCGACATTCCGATGATCACGTACACGCTCGATAGCGTCTATCGTGCGGGCTACAGCCTGGATCGTGCGAACTCGTACTTCAAGGAAACCAGCGCACGCGACGACGCTGCCACGTTCGATGTCACCGCGCATTTTTCGGTGCCGAAATTGCCGGTAGCCTCGCCTGTGCCACCGACCGCAACGCCGTCGCCTGCGCCGCAGCCACGTCCGATCAATGGCGTGCCGGATGCGCGCAGCTTCTTCGTTGGCCTGTTCTACACGTTGTCGAAATTGCCGGATGAGCCGATGCGCCCACGCGCTGCCGACGGTCGCGTTGGACACTTTAACCAGACGCAGTGGATGTTTGGTGAAAAGGACGCGACCGATAATCGTCGCTACGTCGTTAACCGTTGGCGGCTGGAGAAAAAAGACCCGAGCGCCGCGCTGTCGGAACCGAAAAAGCCAATCACCTACTGGCTCGATAAAAACATTCCGCTTGAGTATCGTGAGACGGTGAAAGAAGGCGTGCTGGAGTGGAATAAAGCGTTCGAGAAGCTCGGTTTCAAGGACGCCATTCGGGTGGAGCAACAACCCGATGACGCCAAGTGGAGCACCAATGAAACCGGGCGCGCATCGGTGCGCTGGTACGTCGATTATTCTGACGGTGCGCTTGCCGTTGGCCCGTCGCGCACTGACCCGCGTACGGGTGAAATTCTCGATGCCGACATCACCATCGGCAACGGTTGGGTCACGCTGCCACGCTGGCGCGCCAACAATCAGTCGCCGCGTCCGATGCCTGCGATGACCGGCGTGAACGCTGCGTATGACGCGTCGAGCGACACAGGCTTCCTGCCGTCGAGCCGAAATGCTGCGTTGCCGCGTGACATTCTGGTTGGCACCGGTGAGATGAGTCCCGAGCTTTGCTCCTCCGGTGAATCGGCGATTCAGGAGGCGAGCTTTGCGCTCGATCTGATGGCGATGCGAGCGGCGGCGTTGGGTGACGCACTCGACCCGAAAGAAACCGAGCGCATCGTGCTCGCCACGCTCAAAGGCGTGGTCACGCATGAGGTCGGACACACGCTGGGTCTTCGCCACAATTTCCGCTCGTCGACGGTTTACACGCAGGCGCAGTTGAGCGATCCGGTGTTCACCCGCGCCAACGGTCTCGGCGGCTCGGTGATGGATTACGAAGCCTACAACGTCGCGCTTGATAAGGAGCCGCAGGGCGAGTACGTGCGCAGCACCATCGGCCCGTACGACTATTGGGCTATTGAATACGCCTATCGCGAATTGCCCGCCAACAGCGAAAAAGCGGACCTCTCGCGCATCGCCGCACGCAGCACTGAACCGTTGCTCGCGTACGGCACTGACGAAGAGGTGGCGGGTGACGGCGACGGCATGGACCCGACGGTCAATCAGCGCGACCTTGGCGCTGACCCGCTGGAATTCGCGCGTCGTCGCATAGCGCTCACGCGTGAATTATTCGACCGCCTGCAAAAGCGGCAACTGCCGGTTGGTGAAGGCTATGACACGTTGACGCGCAACTTCCAGAGCGGCCTCGGGCAGATGCGGCTGGCGTTGGGCATCGCGGCGAAGTACGTCGGCGGCGTCGTCTATCTGCGTGATCAGGCGGGTAGCGATCGTGCGCCACTCACGCCAGTACCGGCCGAAAAGCAGCGCGTCGCATTGCGACTGATCACCGACAACCTGTTCAACGCGAACGGGTTCAACCTGAAGCCCGAGTTCGTCAGTCGCCTGGTCGAAGACTCGCTTGACCGCGGCTTTACGCCGCCCACAGACCGATCGCTCGACACAACGCTGCTCGCTCTGCAAACGCAGGCGCTTGATCGCCTGCTCTCGCCGCGCGTGGCCGACCGCATCGAAAACGCCCGCAGCAAGATGGCGTCACCGTCGAGCGCATTGACGCTCGACGAGCTCTACGGCACGGTGACGCGCGCCATCTGGAGCGATGCGCCGGGCAGCATGGAGACCACGTCGGCGCGCCGCGCGCTGCAACGTGAACATGCGCGCCGCCTCGCCACTGCGATCATGCGTCCAGGTGTAGGCGTCGCCAGCGGTGACGCACGCGCGCTGCATCGGTCGACGGCAAAGGCATTGCTCGCGAGAGCACAAACCGGCAAAGGCAACACCCGCCTGTCAGCGCAAACGCGCGCCCATCTCGATGAGATTGCTGACACGCTGGATGCTGCGCTCAAGGCGCAGGCGACGCGCGTCGTTGGCTAGCGCTCCGCTGGCGGCAGTTGGTGTTGAGCAGCTAGCAAAGCTGCTTGTGCCGCCTCGTCAATCGGGCGATGCTTGACAGTGGTGGACGGGGGGTAGTGCCCGAGAAAATTACCGCCCTTCCAGTTTCTGGCGGGACGAATTGGCCTCGGGACAAAACCGCCGCCGCAGTTCGGGCAAATATTGCCGAGCACTGCGTCAACGCAAGCCTCGCAGAACGTGCATTCGAATGAGCAGATGCGTGCGTCAAGCGCGGCCGGTGGCAGCGCTTTGCTGCAGTGTTCACAGGTGGGACGAAGTTCGAGCATAAAGGCGCTCCCTCACACTCCGGTCAAGAAAAAAGTCTAGTGAGCACGCGCCGCCACCGGCGACGGGTCAAGCCAGTCAGCCGCTTTGCGCAAGCCGCGCACGACAGGGCAAACCAATGAAACATAAGTTGCGTGGGCGAACGTTTGCGAATTTGACGCCATCGATTCGGCATGTTGACCGACGCGAACGACGCTCTCGTCGCCTAGCGCTTCGATGACGACCTGACCATGTCGGCAAGGGATGGCGACCGATTCGCCGCTTTTAACGAAAAAGTCCTGTTCGCTGCCCGATACGGTGACCCAGAGCGCGCCCGACAATGCCTCAACGCTTTTCACCTGCGCGGCCTGCAACGCGAGCGCGCGGCTTTTGCCGAGTGTCCAGTCTTGAGTGGCGAGGGGGAATTGGATTGTGTTCATGGCTGTGTTCCTTGCGGACTAAAAATAGAAAATGTGTGCTCCTTGGGTGCTATTTAAGAGGGATAATTCCTCCCTGTACAACGCATTGATTGCAGTCGAGACTGCACATAACGCATGCAAACACCGCATTTAGCCTCCAGAAGTCGTCCACTCACACTCGCCGGATTACGCGGATTCGAAGCAGCAGCGCGGCTCGCGAGCCTGACGGCGGCGGCAAACGCGCTCTCGCTTACGCAGTCGGCGATCAGTCGTCAGGTACAGGGGCTGGAGGAGGAATTAGGTGTTTCACTCTTCGTTCGCAAGGCGCGCGAGATTGCGCTCACGCCGTCTGGGCGCGAATTTTTGCCTCTGGTGCAGCGCGTGCTGGCCGATCTCGACAATGGTGTGGAGCGCCTGCGCCGGGATGTGAATTCACCGCGCGTGTCGGTGACCACGATGGCGTCGTTTGCGTCCCTCTGGCTCATTCCGCGTTTGCAGGGCTTTCGCGCGCTGCGCCCCAACGCCGACATTGAGATCGGCGCGACGGATCGTCTGATTGATCTGGAAACGGAGGACGTTGACGTCGCGATTCGCTATTTGCGGGCTGAAGCCGCGCCGCCCTGTGCAACGCTACTGATCAATGAAGTGCTGTTTCCGCTAGTGAGTCCGACTTACCTGAAGAGTGCGCCGCGACTGAAGCAACTGGACGATCTTAAATTGCACACGCTGATTGAAGGATCGGCCGGTGGACCCGCCGAAATCCGCTCGACTTGGCCGAGCTTCTTCGAGGCAGTGGGTCAGCCCGAAATCAAGGGCCGCTCGCAGATCAAGTTCGATTTCATCATGCAAACGTTTCTCGCCGCGCAAATCGGGCAGGGCGTTGCGCTCGGCCGAACCTACGGTGCCGATGTGTTCATGTCGGGCGATCTGGTGCGCCCGATCGAGGTCGCGGTGGCGACCGGTGCTGGCTGTTATCTCGTGGTGTCAGAGCGTGCGAAATCGCGCAGCGAAGTGCGCGCGTTTGTCGAATGGATTCTGGCGGAGAGCAAGAAATTCAACGCCGAGCTCGATGCGTGGTTAAAGCGCAGTGGTGTATTTCCCGCAAAGCGGCAGAGCAGGAAATTGTAGAAACGGATTGTGGGGCGGCAATAGCTGCGATGGTTGGCGTGTCAATGCGGTCCGCGGCTTTCGCTGCTCTTACAACTACCGCGCGCTACTTCACTCCCGCGAAGGTGCGCACCACACGACACCCTCTCCGACGTAGCCGTAGTTCATCAGGTGAGAGTACGTATCGGCGTTTTGCGTGTAGCGATGGGCGACCACACCGGGATGAAACAACTGATAGACCGGCGAGCTGCCGAGGGGGCAGGCGCCGTTGCGCGCGGAGAGGACGTAGAACCTCGGGTTGAACGGTGTATCGCCGCAGGTTCCCGAGTCCAATCCCCACTCCGTGACGAGCCTTGCGCAGGTCGTTGCCGACACGGTCGCATAGCGGCCCGCAAGCGGTGCCGGGTAGGGCAGGATGTAGAGGCGCTGGAACAGCGGATCGGTGGGTGTCGTCTGCTCAGTGCTGCTGGAAAACAGGTACGCCAAGAACGCGCCTGCGCGTTTGCCTACGAACGTACCAACCTCCAACGCAACAACATCAATCAGATTCCCCGCGCACTCTATCCTGGGCTGGAGTCCGATGGCTGTGCGGTTAGGTTCAGACGCTGTCCTGCCCGCTACCGGGAACTGTGCCATGCAAAGGCCTTGTTGCGACTCACCGGGAAGTTTCTTCACCTCCAAATTAACTTGGCCTGCCTCGACTTCGTAGGAGTCCGCTTCGACGATCTGTACCGGGGGTGTAAATTGTCCGCCGTTGGTGGCGGTCAGCGCCACACGCACCTGATAGTTTCCGGCAGGTAGTCCGTTAATCCGAATGCTCCGCTCCTGTTGAGGTGTGTAGACCGTACAAGTCCCTGCGTTCAGGTGTGAAATTTGCACATTGAGCATGCTTCCGCGCAGCGTTACGTCGGCAAAGCCGGGGAAATCCGACAAACAATACGACTTCGTGAACCGAGCCTTGATCGTGAACGGGCGATAGCTAGCCACGTCACTCTCCGCAATGTTCAAAGCGGCGAGCGGCTGGGTAGGCGGTACAGGAGGCGGCGGGAAGGCCGCCCATGCGACGCTTGTCCACGCCGTGAGCGCGAGGGTTGTTGCCCCGAATTTAAACAAAGTCACGAAGCTGCGCGTTGAAGGCATTAGGGTTGTGTCCATGCGCTAACTCCAGAAAATGTTAATGACCACTTGCCGGTAGGGTGCGGGAGGCCGCTCGCCACAAAAAACGCAATACCGGCCTGATGGGGTTGGTACGGGAACGTGTTGTAGCTGGGCTCACTGCTATAGGTGAATGGCGTCGTCTGCCACGTGTTGCTGCTCGACGGCTTAAGGAAATACACCGACTCCTGCAACCGGTTTGCGCCGATCAGGTAGTCATAGCTTGTATTGTTCGCTAACACGACGCCAGTCGCTGGGCCGATATTGGGTGGCACAGTTCCGCCGTTGAAAACGGCACAAGAAATCCCCGCGCACTCATTCGGGCCACCGAGCAACCACGTCTGCGAAACGGCCGCATACGGAAACGTAGTACCGACGGGCGCAAAGCAACGACCACAATTGGCGCCGAAGATAACGCCTTTGCCCTTGAATCCCGTGCTGAAGTCATCGTTCGACCACGCAGTTAACGCGTTCACAAAATGGCGACTGTTGTCCGGATACGCGTTGGTGCCGAAGTTTGAATCCACAACCGTGTACTGTGCGAGGTGCGCGTTGTCGCTGGCAGGCATCCAGCCCGGCACCCAGAAATTGCCGACTACGATGTTGAGGTAACTGGGGATGTAAATACCTTCAATTCTGAAATCTGTCGGCAGATAGGGCTTTTGTTCAATGCCCGCCTTTTGGCGCTTACCACTTTCGCTGCGAACATCGGGTTTTGGCATCGTGGCCAGAGATATGCCTCGACGGCACAGTTCGGCCAGCAGATCGTCTGGCATGGCAACGTATCGCCCGCGATAGCTGCCGTCCTTTGTCGACTCAATCTCCAGCCGTTCGACAACGCCGTTCGCGTCGCGGGTGAGAAAGACCGGTGCGTTGTCGTGCTTACCGGAGCAGAGAAGCTCGGGCTGAGGTGTCTGCGCTCTGATGTTTCCGGTCGCCAACATCGCGCTTGCTGCAGCAATTGCGGCCCACGCCGCTAGGCCCACGCGTAGAAACCGAACCGAACCGAACCGAACCGTGATGTGATGATGTGTATGACATAGCGTTCCTTTCAAACTAGTTTGGGTGCGTATGGCAAGACGCACAATACCACAAATTTTTTTTTGTATGTCAATAGCATGAACGGTCTGGCGGTCGGCTCCTGCGCAGTCAAGCCTGCGCCGACAACAGCCTCGCGCGCTACCCCGCCCAATCCATCGGCAACGGCGACAGGCGCTTGATTTCTTCCATACAAATCATCGAATGCGTGCTCGCCACACCCGGCACCTGCAGCAATTTATCGGTGAGAAATGTCGAGAGACCAAGCAAGTCCGGCGCAACCACGCGCAGCATGTAATCGAACTCGCCGGACACGGTGTAGCACTCGACAATCTCTGGAAACTTCGCGAGATCGGGCTCAAGTTGCCTCACGCGCTTTGACTGCGAGCGGTCAATCGTGAGGCTCACAAACGCCATGACGCCGACCCCGATTTTGGTGGATTCGACCAGCGCGGTGTAGCCGCGAATGACGCCGCGTTCCTCCAGCGCACGCACCCGGCGCAGGCATTGCGGCGCCGACAGATGCACGGCGTCCGCCAGCTCGACGTTGGTCGCGCGACCGTCTTTTTGCAGCGCTGAGACCAGCTTTTGGTCAAATTTATCCAGTGGAATGGCTGCTGCGCTCATGATTTGCCATTGATATGCAAGAAAACTGCATGATACGCCGGATACACACACGATGTTGCAACAAAAATGCATCGATTTGCAGGCATCATCTCTTTATCGGCCCGTCACGGGCACCTCCAGAGCTGCGCTCGCAGATACCCTCATGTTCGATCTCAAAAAAACTCTTGCTCAAACCGCAACCACCGCCGTCTCCGCGCGCGCGCTGGAGGATCGCTACGGCGCGAAAAACTATCACCCGCTGCCCGCCGAATTAACGCGCGGCGAAGGCTCGTATTTGTGGGATACCGAAGGCCGCCGCTACATCGACATGATGGCGGCGTATTCCGCTGTGAGCTTTGGCCATGCGAACGCTGAATTGCTTGAGGTTCTCACGCGGCAGGCATCGCGCCTCGCCGTGACATCTCGCGCCTTCTACACCGACCAGCTCGGGCCGTTCGCCGAGGCTGTTTGCAAGCTCACCGGCCTCGACCGCATGCTGCCGATGAACACCGGCGCAGAAGCGGTCGAAACCGCCATCAAAGCCGCGCGCAAATGGGGCCACAAGGTTAAGGGCATTCCAGACAATTGCGCGCAAATCATCGTCGCGGCGGGTAACTTTGCGGGCCGCACCACGACCGTCATCAGCTTCTCGTCGGAAGCGCAATACAGGGACGGTTTTGGGCCGTTCACGCCGGGCTTCGTCGCGGTGCCGTTCGGCGATGCTGATGCGCTGGAAAAAGCGATCACGCCAAACACTGCGGCCTTCATCGTGGAGCCAGTGCAAGGCGAAGCGGGCATCATTGTGCCGCCAGCGGGGTACCTGAAGCGAGCCCGCGAAATCTGCACCCGGCACAATATTCTCCTCATTTGTGACGAGGTGCAGACCGGTATGGGCCGCACCGGGCGCAACTTTGGTTTTGAGCACGACGGCATTAAACCTGATGCGATCACGTTGGGCAAAGCGCTCGGCGGCGGACTGCTGCCGGTGTCAGCGTTTGTCGCGACCGAAGCCGTCATGTCGGTGTTCAACCCCGGCGATCATGGCAGCACCTTCGGCGGCAATCCGCTGGCGTGCGCGGTCGGTCTGGCGTCGGTGAAAATGCTGCAACGTGACAAGCTCGCCGAACGCGCGGAGGCGACGGGCGGCTACCTGATTAAACGCTTGCAGCGCTTCGATCATCCCGCGATCAAAGCGGTGCGCGGGCGCGGCCTGTTCATCGGCATGGAGCTGGATCCGGAGGTGGTCACCGCGCGTGAATTTTGCGAAGCGCTCTTGCGTCGCGGCGTGCTGTCGAAAGACACGCATCACACGGTCGTTCGCTTCGCGCCGCCGCTAAATATTTCCCGCGAAACGATTGATCATGCGCTGGCGGTGATTGAGGCGACGCTGGATGAGTTTTCGATGTCGCCCACGCTGGTCGCCTGACGCACCGGCCGATGTAGGAGAGGCGCACGCCGCGAATTCTCGGTCGCACTGGCACCCTTCGCGGCCCGCGCCGCTCCTACAAACTCGCGCGGGAATCGCCACTCGTTCCGAAAATCCCGCGCTTGGTCGCATGCCCACGATTGGTTGATTGTGCAAAGTGCCCTTGGCTCTATAGTTCGCCGTCAAACACAGCTTGTCAGGCTACAGCTTTTCTCTACACGCTAGGTTAAACGGGGGCTCATCGCCAATTACGCAAAAAGTCGATTTATGTGATAAATCGCCTCTAGCCCCTGCATGATCGTAGTTTCACTAAAAAGCTGACGCTTGAAAAACTTTTGGGAAATTCATGAACCTTCGTCTTCGCTCACTGCATCTGGCATTGATCGCCAGCGGCGCATTCGGCCTCGCTTCCTGCGCCACGGTCGTGCCGACGGCCACAGACGCGCCGGCCAAGGCCGCAGCCGCTGCGGCCGCCACTGATGTCGCCACCGCCGCGACCAACACCGCCGCCGGAATTACCGACCCCAAGTCGGCTGTCGGAGCGCAGGCCGTCGCCGCCTCCGCACGAGCGAGCGCCGCCGGGGCGGTCGCTGCGGCTGCCGCTGGCAGCCCGCCCGCGCCCAAGCCGTTTGCCGACGTGATCAAAGACGCGAAAGAAGAGCCTGGCTATTTCACGACGTGGCGCAAGGACGACAAGGTGTGGATCGAGATCCCCGAGACAATGTGGGAGCGTCCGTTTTTCTTCTCGGTGAATGTCACGAATTCGATTGGCGACGCTGGTTTGTTCGGCAACCAGATGGGCGGATTCCTGGCAGCGGGTCGCGGCCAATATTTCGCCAGCTTCAAAAAATTCGGCCCGCAAGGCGTGCAACTGATCGCGCGTAATGTGTCGTACACCGCCGCGAAGGACGCGCCGATTCGGCACGCCATTGAGCGCTCGTTCTCCGACAGCCTGATCGCCAGCGCTGTGCTCGCGAGCGCTCCGCATCCCGAGCGCAAAAGCGTGCTTGTCGAAGCCAATGCCCTCTTCATCAACGACTTCCCGATGGCGGCGCAACAACTGGAGCAGACGTTCCGCCAGCCGTACGCGTTCGACGCAAAAAATTCGAGCATCGAGAAAGTCCGCAACTCTGAGACCGAGACCGGTTTCAACGTGCGCAGTCACTACCAGTTGAACCGCGTGGCATTGCCACCAACGACACCGAATCCTTCAGCGCCGTCGCCGCGTTATCCGGCTACGCTGCCTGATGTGCGCTCGCTATTCATGGGCTTTTATTACGGCTTCTCGAAGCTCCCAAATCCGATGCGCCCGCGTGAGGCCGACCCGCGTGTGGGTTACTTCACGACCAGCGTGAGCGACTTCACAAATCCCGACAAACGTGAACAGAAGACCCGCTACATCAACCGCTGGCGCCTGGAGAAGAAGGACCCGGCGGCTGCATTGAGTGAGGCGAAGGAGCCGATCACATACTGGCTCGACAAGAATATCCCTACCGCGTATCGCAAGGCCGTTACCGATGGCATTCTTGAGTGGAACAAGGCGTACGAAAAAATCGGCTTTAAGAACGCCGTAGTCGTCAAACAGCAGGAGGACAATGATGATTTCGACACCTCCGCCACGCGCTTCGCATCGATTCGTTGGGTGGCAGGCAACGGTATTCAGTTCGGCGCACGCGGCCCGAGCAAAACCGACCCGCGCACCGGGGAAATTCTCGATGCCGACATCGAAATGAACGAGGAAATCACGCGCCTCTACAGCGGGCGTGTGGCTGAAGATCCGCCCCGCCCTGTCGGTGCCGGGCTATTCCGCAATTCAGGCCAGCTTTGCACCTATGCTGACAGCAAATTGACCGAGGCGGCGTTCGCGCTTGACCTGCTCGTGGCGCGCGGTGAGTTTGAATACGGGTCGGCGAAAGCTGAAGCCTGGATCATGGACGCGATCAAGGACATCACCGCGCATGAAGTGGGTCACACACTGGGCTTGCGACACAACTTCAAAGGCTCCACCTCGATCACGCCGGAGCAATTGCGCGATCCGAAGTTTGGCGCGGAAGTTGGTGTCTCATCATCAGTGATGGACTACAACGCACTCAACATCGCCACCCTTGGCGAGCGTCAGGGTCAATACTCGATGGTCACGGTCGGCACTTACGACATCTGGGCGGTTGAGTACGGGTACAAGGAAACGACGCCCGAGACCGAACAAGCCGAACTGGCAAAGACCCTGTCGCGCGCCACTGAGCCCGCGCTGGCTTACGCGACCGACGAGGACGCTGGCTTCGGAAGCATCGTTGAAGGGATCGATCCCGAGGTCAACCGCAGCGACTTGTCGAGCGATCCGCTGGGCTTTTACGAGAAACGTTTCACCGTGATTCGAGAGCTATGGGATCGCGTGCAAACGCGTGAATTGCCCGCTGGCACTAAGTACGAACAACTGCGCCGCAACTTCGAGCGTGGCTTTAGATTGATGGGCGACATCAGCGAACTCTCTGCCAAGTACGTCGGCGGGGTCGCTGTACTGCGTGACGTCTCGGGAACGGGTCGGCAGCCGCTGACGCCCACGGACGCGGTGAAACAGCGCCGCGCGCTTGATCTCTTGACGCGCAACCTGTTCACGGTTGACTCGTTCAAATTCAAGCCGGAGTTTCTGGCCAAACTGACACCGGATTTTGATGCACGTTGGGATCAGGTGTCGGACGACGATATCGGCGTCCCGGTCGTCGGAGCAATCGATTCGTCGGTGGCCGGAAGGGTGTTCGCCATTCAACGCGC
>Ga0335397_10008055_pt1 | contig 13300 bp, 11 predicted proteins | sample MAT04_FD_205740 | JGI IMG/M metagenome (GOLD analysis project Ga0335397, IMG submission 205740) | Freshwater microbial communities from Lake Fryxell liftoff mats and glacier meltwater in Antarctica - MAT-04 (spades assembly) (version 2) ...
AAGCGCTCTGAAATCTTCTGAACGTGGCGACCAAACTTACCCAGCAGCGCACCGCCTGTGATCTGTAACCACGCACCGCTCTTTGCCAGCGCATAGAAATCGTCCATATGATCGGCCACCCACGTCAAGCGCTCCGGGTGCGTGATCACGGGCACATAGCCCGCACCGATCAATTCAAAAACTGACTCGGTGAAGCGAGGAGGGCGCACGTTGTGCGAGGGTTCGAGCAAAAAGTATCGGCTACCCCCCAGAGTGGGGATCCGTCCACTCGCAAGTCCTTCGGTGACGCCCGGCACTAGGTGAGTATCGGCACCGTAGCTTAGTTGCAGCGGAATATTCTCCCGCTGAAGCACCGTTTCAAGTTTAGCAACACGGTGCCGAATGTCGGCACCTACGTTTTCGTAGAGGCCTGGGTAGATGTGTGGCGTGCAAAAAATCGTGTGAATTCCATCGTCCACCGCAATACGAGCCATTTCGATGCTGGTGTCCAATGAGGTAGGACCGTCATCGATGCCCGCCAGCAAGTGACAATGCAAATCAATCATAAACTCGCGATGGTTAACGCACCAATGCCGATGATAACAACTTCGAAAAAGCGCAGTTGCGGTAGGCTTTTGTGTGTGATCTAGTTTCTAAATCGGCAGCGATTTAATCAATCCTCTAAGTTCCTCGCAACGCTCGCTTGTTCAAGCTCAAGTTGCCGATAGTGAGAACCGTATTCCGCGAACGTGCGTTGAGTTCCGCGCCTACGGCGATGACTCCGCACGAGTCGTCAATGTGCGTGTCTGGCTTCGGTCTGAAGACGGCGCCGCGTTGGTCGAAGTGCTAAAGTCGGGCGTGACGACTAACTTGCGGTGTACGCAAAGGGTGACCCTTGATGACTTATTCCTTCGATCCGATTGCTATGCGGTTTTAGCTGATATTTCGAGCACTAACGATCTCAAATTGCTCTGCCATGTTGACGTCTCTGTAATGTTCTGCGCTGGCGCTACTGTTTTCAAGCCCACGATATTCGCTGCGTGACTCAAATGCACTTACCGCCAAGCGTCACGAAAATTGTAAATCTGACCTAGGAATTCCTTGCGACCGAATTTGCATGCGTAAGAATTGCATCGCGCACATCCCCTAGGCGATCAAAGCGGCGGGGGTAATCAATATTGAACACTATTTGCTTCGCCAACAGCGAGGAAACGCAGTCGAGATGTGTGTGCATTAACCGTTGATCAGTTACATCGAGCAGGAAGGATTGCGATACAAGCGCAGGAATTGAATGGCTAGCCGCGGGCATAGTTATTCGTATGTCTTGAGTCGGCGTCCGCCCCAGTAGGTAAATACACGCAAGCGGTAGTGATAGGTCGCAGTGCTGCAATAAATTGTTAGCAAAAATGCGCCGTTTACTAGAATAATCAGTGTGTGAAGTGGAAAGCTGTTCGTTTTGAAAGAGAGACTCCTCCACGTCATCCCAAAGCCGTATTGATGGATGCCCTGGGTGAACAACAAAACCGTTCTCTAAGGCCGTGATTTCGAAGGAATCGTCACTCAAGTACTGCCACCGCGCCTTCGCGAAACTGGCAGTTAAAGTCGATTTGCCTGAACCGCTAGGCGCCACGAACGCAATAGCAAAATCTGTAATGCGCACAACTCCCCCGTGCAGCAGGATTCGTCCTTGCAAAGACGAAGCTAGGGGCAGTACTTGGCTTATGTAGAGATGTTCGATAGTAGCAGCTGATCTAGCGCCATACGCCCGGCCAGCGACTTGCCGACCGTCGGCACTTACTGAAAACAGCGCCAAATCAGGAAAGTCTAGCCAATAAATGCCAGAGCGGTCGCGGTAGACAACCAACCATCTGCTTCCTGAGGGGAGCTTTGACTGGAACAACTCAACACAATGTGAGGGCCGACTACCCTCCAAGTCCACCAAGTGTACGGCCCAATCCTCTACAGGCAGGGTTTCCGGGCGTCGTTAGTACATCCAGCATTGGCTATCCGACCTTCTGTTCCGGCTACAGAACCATTCTGCGTTAGCTCACGGAACGCCCCATACTGTTTCAGCTCGGGTTCCACGTACGGGCGTTTAGTGGATGTTACGGCTTCAGCCTTCACTGTATTATTCATGGTATTCCCTCAGATATATCACCCCCAATTTAAGCACGGCGGTGGGTGTGGTGTCAATTCGATTAACAATGCACGGTCGACGAAATTGTATTGATTGCGCCAAAGCATTCAACCGTTACCTAAGCGCGTCAACCACTGCGCGAGAGCCATTCGATCCGAGAGCACGTCCGGATCCAAGTTCGGAAACGGAGTCGTCGTCACTCGCTCTAATTCCGATTCCGATAGGTATGTTTTTAAATGCCGCAGGCAGGCGCGCGCCTCCGCCTCCTGGTCGTGGGAATATTGAGTATATAAGCGCCTTTGAAAGTGATACCCAAGATGTTGCTTGTCTTTTCTGCTCCGAACAAGTTCCGGAAGCTCGTCTCGGTATGCCCGGCGGACGGGCAATTTCGTCCATCCATCTCGGGTGCGCTGCTCTAGAGGCAGACTCAAAAAAAACTCAATGAGGCGCCGATCGGCCCACGGATCGCGGTGTTCTATTCCGTACTTTCCACACAGGCGAGAATGTCCGTCGAGACCGCGAACAATCCCGACGGGAATAATTGCATCTCTATGGTCATCTGCAAGCGAAACGTGTCGATTGCCACGGCTTTCGTCCCGCTCTCGCAGCCGCTGCTTGAGGCGCAATTTTGAAACAAACGCGGCATTCAGCGAAGACAGATCCATCAACTCTCTGCGGCGAAAAAAGCGATAAGGTCGCCGCAACCAATCTAAATTTCTCGATCCAAATGCATTTAACGCACTCCTACCGAAAATTTGCATTGGCGAAAGCGACTGTAAGGCCGTGTGATTTCTCGAGGCGGCAATCGATTCTTTCCATGCGTCTAACCAGCGTCCCGAACGCAGCAGGTAAGCCGGGTACGGATCGCGCGTATAGGTTGTCAAGTCGCCGCTGGTCCCGTGCAACATGACGCGAAATCCCGCTCGCTGCGCAGCCAGGTACATCATGCTGGGCAACAAGATGGAGTTGTCTACCGGATGTGCTCGGTAGTCCGCCACGAAATTAAGGTCAGCGGTATTTAGCATCCCAGTGAACGACGGCACATTCAGAAAGTTTGCGCTTAGCTCATGCCATTGAATTAGCTGCAAAATACTTCGACTCTCGGTGCATTGCGCGACGTCGTCGCTTACGGCCGAGAACGTTTCTAAACCTGTGCTTTGGTGAAGCCGCTGATTCTGTGCAAATGCCGCAACGATGGCGGCGGAGTCGAGGCCTCCACTAAGCATCATCGCGGGGCCAGCGATTGAGCGCAAACGGCAGCGAACGGCGTCGTTAAACAATGCACGAAATGCTTCGTCGTAGTCTGCGTCCACTCTGAGTCCAAGGTTGCTGGGCTTTGGTGTCCAATACCGCTGCGGGTCGCTGACTTTTCCTACGCTAGCCGTTATTGTGTGTGCTGGCATCAGTGAACGCACGTCCTTAAGCCATGAAACCGAATAGTCATAGGCATCAAGGGAAGGTACTAGCGCATAGGCGATTCGATCTTCGTTAGGTTCTGGCGATACGCCAGGAAGTTGCAGAAGAGCTTCATCCTCCGACGCAAATGCAAAAAACTCAGCTGTGTTGACATAGTAGAAAGGGCTCCCACCAACGTGATCTCGAGCACAAAACAGATATCTCCGCTCTACGTCCCAAACTGCGAAGGCAAAGTCTCCAAGGAGACGTTCTACGGCACGCTCGCCCCACAATCCCAGCCCACACAGCACAAGTTCTGCGTCGCACTCGTTGCGCGGCAGGACCATGTTTGCCTTCAGTGCAAGCCTAATCTCGTCTCGATTGTCTAAACGACCATCCCACACCAAAACATGTCGACCATCAGAACTTGTGAGCGGACATCGCTCGACGAGGGCCTCAGGCGTCGCCCGCAGCATGCAATGGCCAAGTACCACTTGAGCTCCGCGCCAGTGTCCTTCATGGTCCGGTCCGCGTGAACGCATCGCTTTAGTCACTAGCGCGATAGGGTCTGAGCTAGTATCTCGTTGCCTGTGATAAAGGATGCCAGCGATAGCGCTCACTCGAATTTGATGCCTGACGTTGCTGACGACAACTGACTGAATGCAGAATACTCTTGGCTGCTCGCATCAAGGCTGACACCCTCGACTTCAATCCAGGCGTGCGCCGCAATGGTCGACCCGGCTGGGCGCACGCCTACGCGAAACTGGCAGTCGATGGCTTTACTTCGCAGTAGGCCATATAGCGCCATAGACCGGAGCAGACAGCTTGGTTTGAATGGGCCCTGCTTGAACGCGACATCAGCCAGATATGAGCACCCTTGCGCCGACAGCAACATGCTAGTCGTGTGTCTGACACGGATCAAACTTCGACGGTTCGCTGCGGTCGCAAATTGCAACCATGAAAAAGTCTGTCTAAAACCTGCCAACGCCATGATTGGGTAAAGGGACGAAACCAGCAGCAACAATTTCAACAGGTCCAGCTTTGACCTAGACGGTAAGCTGCGCAGCTTTGACAAGCGTCGCCAAAAATTACTCAATGGTTACTAACCCCTCACGCGCTAGTTCACGCACAAGCGTCACAAGATCGCGCTCAAGCACCTGAGAGCTAACTTCGAACTCGCAAAGCAGCGAGCTAGTCGCCGAGGCGAATTCCGGATTTACGAGAATGAGTGCCCAAAACTTGGCCCCCACAGCATTCAAGCCAAAATAGGTCGCAGAGGCCATATCCAATAGCACGCCTTCGTCCCCGATCTGTCGATACATCACTTGTGGAGAGGTGTATACACGCGCCATTCCACTTATCGCTGCCACAAGGTCAACGCTGCCAATTGCCTGCGGCAAATCGTTGGTCACGTGCGGTTCATCCATTCCACGTGTTTTCATTCGAGCTGCCACGGTACGATATCAATATTTGAGTTCCAGCCTAGGCGAGTCGACGTAGGTACCGGGCGGAGCGTTCAGAAACGCTGCCGAATCGCCAGCCAATCGCACCCGAAGTCTGGAGCTGCCGTTACCGAGAGAATTTAAAGTTACTGTCCCGGTGCCATTGTTGGCAATCGCCAATTGGTACGAGACGCTACGTTCGCCTGAATACAGCAGACCAGTGGCATTGCCGTGTTCCGACATTCTAATCGGCAAAAAGTTGACCGAGAATGGCACCACTGATCGCCCAGTTCCACCCGCGCAGACTACCGTCACCTCGCCGTATGCCACCAACGGCATCCGAGTCATAAGCGTTGTTGGTATCACCGAGTCGAACGCAACATCCTCGAGACGCGCGTAGCAATTGAGCGCGACAACGGAGCTGTTGAACAACAACAAGGAAATCACGCACGAAAGACCATGCAAGACGGTCCTGCGAAAAGTCGGAAGTCGAGTCACAGATGTCGAAATCACTTCTGAATTTCCTTGCAGATAACCGGCGTTATCTGAAGCACGTCCGTGACTCGGCGACCAACGTCAAAACGTTCTGCTGGCACTTCAAAATCGAATGCACAATCAGTCTCCAGGCCTTTGACAATAAATCGATTTTTTTGAGTAAGATCAGTGACATACACCTTTCCATTTGCACCCACCACATATGATTCTAGGGACTTATTCGCCTGATCATCGCGAAATACTTCGCTACCGCGGGTTGGAGGCTGCCCGTTTTCCCGCACCAGATGTACCATCGCTGAGGCCGATTTAATCAGCTTGAACGTGCCCGTCGCGCCTCCCCGATAAGCGGTCACTAAATTTACGGCAGCGGGTTCTGCACTTACATCTAATGGTAGCGTACGGACATCGACTTCAACATAGTTGTCGGCGTACGGACTAAGCCTCGGTAAGACTGCGATTCCGCGCCTGTCAGTTCGTGCAAAAACAATGCTGTTGCGACGCAGCCCGACGCTCTCACTTCCTTCTACGCGCACCAATCCAAAGCCCTCTTCAATTCGACGGGCTGCGAAAAACGTTCCATCTATCAGGCCAACCGCGCCGCTAATATTTCCGCGAGCTGAAAACCCGTCGGCGTCGTGTGCTACATCCAATAAAGCGTCGAACGAACTGCCCCGAGCAGAAGCGCGAGCCGCGAAGGTTTGGCGGCGGCCTGACTGACCCCCTAATACGGACTGGGCGGAGGCGCGCCAACCGTAGCCAAGTCCTTGCGGCATGCGATCTGTGGCGGTCGTATTGAGCGTAGTGCTGCCGTCGCTGGAGCGGCTGACTGAAGAGGCCACAGACAGCGTGCGGCTTAGCGGCACTCTGATTGACAAGCCTACAGTGCTAACTCGTACCTTTCCGTTTTCGCCGACATTTGCCGATAAGTAAAGATGCGAATCACGCAGCCACTGTCTTGAAAGTTGAACTCCGGTGTTCCAGTTTTTTTCGCCATCAAAATTGCGTGCACCTGCTCCCATGAAAGACACGTCGCCCCACCATCCAAAACGACGTGAAGCAAACGCGCTCCATCCGATGTGCTGCGTATTGCGCGCGTCATCTGCTACGTCTTGCGTAAATCCTGAAGAGGCAACACGAACGTCTGCACCTGCCGACCATCGGGTTTCTCGGCGCTGTACGCCTAGCGAGAATGAGCTACCGGATTTGCCGCTCGTCATGGATCCCACTGCGGTCGCGACTAAGCCGAAATTTAAAGGGGTTGACCATATTGCACCGGCTCCAACGGCAACTGCCTTGCCATACACTTGGCCGCGCAGTTCTGTCGTCAATTTTTCTGTCCATCCGTACTTCGACGTAGCGACTGCAAGCAGTCGGCCGTAGTCGAAGCTCGTCACGCCCAAATTACGTCGGACGGCACCAAGCTCGAAGCTGAAATCGTGCAGATCCTGGCGCAGCAGCTCTCTGAAGGCGTAGAAAGTTTGACGCGTAACGACTTCCCTCCCCAGAGCGTCTTTCACTAAGTACACCACTTCGTTGGTGCCAGTAGGCGTGGCGATATCGGCAATTGCAAACGGGCCCGGTTGTACGGAAAGGGTCTGAGGTGCCCTTTGATTGAGAAACACAGATACGCTGGACGGAGCTGCCGCAAGTCCCTCATAGCGGGGAGACGGATAAGTCACGAAGCCAGGTTGTAGCGAAAAATTGCTGAAGTAATGTAGTCCCCCGAAGTGCACCGGCGTTCCCCACAGCCCAGGCTTACCAATGCTGTCGCCGATAATGAGGGTTCTTGTTGAATCTGCCCAATCGCGGCGCAAAGCGGATGTGTAACGGACGATTCGAACCTGACCGGGAGCGCTGCTAACGATCATGTCTGTAGTGCCTAACCCTAGTGCGCTGGAAACGCCGACCTCGATTTCTCCACTAAAAAGCACGTTCTGCAATGGCGTCTTTTCGAGTGAAATAGCGTAGTTCGCAAACGAGGCGACGGGAATCCGAGAGGGCGATACAAGCTTCTGCCGCCCACCAAAGTTCAGCGGCCCCGCGCCTACAAAGGAATCGGCAGACCAGACTAGTTCCAACTGCAAAGTCGATTCGTTGAACGCCACCGAATGCGCGCCTGCTGCCCTCACGTCGTAGAAACGTTGCCCGCCGTAAGTTAAGCTGGGAAGTCCGTTCAATTCAACGCGCAGTAGCCCCCACTCGGCAATTTCGTCGGCATCGACCCACCAGGTGCCATTAGCTTCCAGCACAAGCTGCGCGTCAAAAGCGCGGCCATTGACAATGATCCGCACCACCCATGGCGCGATTTTTCCGCGCTCCAGAGGGGCTCGAATATCACTCTGCATGCTCGAATCTGCCGCTCCTGCTGCTGCGGGAGCTAGCAGTATGACCAAGGGCATGGTAGCAAAAATCCACCAGGCGATTTTGCATACGTCACGCACGTAGGCATGGACCTCGCCACGCGAACACATTAGTCTAGGGTGTTCGCAGCGGAAAGTCTTGGGTGTATCCACTAGCAAAACGTACACGAATCGCATCGGCTTCGCCCAAGCTACGATCTTCAATTATCCACTTACGTTGTGTGCCAGGCAGCGCGTACCCAAACAGCGGGATGGCATCACCAAATTCACTCCCTGAACGCAAACGCGTCAACTGTGATCCCTGCACGTGCACCACACCCCGATTTTTTACTGTGAGTGTTCGCTTGTCAGTACCTTCAGGCGATTTGAAAGGTTTTAGCTCTACGTCAAACTCCGCGTTAGCGCTCTCCACTGGCGAGAGGAACACAGGTAAGCTCATATTGAGTGCGACCACGGGTACGCCTGTTGCTGGCCCGCGAGGCTTCGCAGTGATCTCATTAATTAGAAGCCGGTAACTTAGTTCACGCTGTGGATCCGGCAATCCCGCTCGTAAAACACGGATCACCTGCGGTTTATCTTTGTATAGCGCGAAGACCGGTGGGGAGACGATCAAAGCCTCAGAAGGGACTAGCTTGTCCTCATCCCCTTGCTGCGTCCAAACCACTACGTTTATCTCAAATCGTCGAGTTTTCTCGGCCGAACTAAGAAAGACGATCGTTTCGGTGCGCGATTGAGCAGGAATGACCAGCTTGGTTGGACGAACAAGCAATTCTGCACAACTTTGACCTAAGGCTATCGCCCAAAACAGCGCGACGAGCAGCTTAAAAATTGAGCGGATAGTCAACATAGGAGCGGTCGTGCGTTTCTTTTTGCAGTCGCTAACTAGTTCGGTGGGATATCCACGAAGTCGTGACGAAAATAAGGATGCCGTAAGCAGCATCCGAAGCTGTCATCTTCGACTGAAGACGCCAGACAAAGCATGTGTTGTTCGGTCTTCGCACTTTGCAATTCGCAACAAAGTACGGTCGCAAAAGACTGCTCAATGAAGTGGAAGGCGGGCAATGAGCGCCCGCCTCTAGCGACTGTGGATCCTTTCCGCGAAACTTACCAAGTCACCGTCATAACTAGTGTTGCATCGCTGTAAGAACCTGGTGCTGCATTCTGGTAATCCGCAATGAGGACTTTGGCAGTAAACCCGATGGAAATATCGTTGCTGGCGGACGCGAAACCGGAGCCAACGCCAAGACCAGTCAGGATATTAAAGCTGCCAAGAGGCGCTCCGGGACCCGGTGGAATAGCCGGTGCCGTAGCTGGAACGTTCGCACCCACGATTACGCCGCTCTTAAAGTTGAACGAATAGGGAATCGTGTTCGCACCACTCGACAAATTTGGGCTTCGAGCGACGGAAATCGCAAATGGTGTCGTGTTGGTGCATCTAACCTTGGCGGTAATGTCATTCACAGCGTCACCGAACGGAATGATGCTGGGAACGACGGCTCCCAGATCGATGCCAGACGTGATATCTGCCGTTATCTCGCAATTGGCATCGATGATGAGCATCACCAGCCCGCCCGATCCCCCAGCCGAACTTCCATTCAAAGACGGTCCCGCCGCGTGAGCGGCACTGACCCCCGCCAGTGCAACTGCAATTGCAACCAAGTTTATCTTCTTCAACTTAACTCTCCTATATTGATTTGAACTACACCACAAAAGCCACCGATCAATGTACGCTGAATCATAAGACACTTCGACTAATTTGCATAGGCTAGCGGGCGTTTTATTTTGTTATTGACCCATTACCAAACGCGTGGCCCTTTGTTCACCTCGTTTCTTGCGGTCCGGATGTACTAGTGGTTTGCTCTGGGCATGCGAATCACCCGATCTGCCAACGCCAATGCCGCAGGCCGATGCGTAATAATGATCACAGTTCGCTTGCGTAAACCCTCGCGGCAATCAGCAATGAAGTGCGCCTCACCTTCCGGGTCGAACATGGATGTGGCTTCGTCCAGCACCAAAATCGGCGGGTCTTTCAGCAGCGCTCTCGCCAACGCGATGCGCTGGCGCTGCCCGCCAGACAGGCGCACGCCCTGATCGCCAATCATCGTTTCGTAGCCCTCCGGCAGTAGGGTCACAAAATCATGCGCTTGCGCCTCGCGTGCGGCTCGCTCAACGTCCGCGCCGCTCGCGCCTGCGCGGCCCCAGGCGATGTTCTCGCGGACGCTGCCATTGAAGAGATACACGTGCTGGGACACCAGGCCAATCTGGCTGCGAAGCGAGTGCAAGTGCCAGTCGGTCAGCGGCTTCTGGTCCACCAGAATTTGACCGGCCTGCGGCTCGATCAGGCGAAGCAATAGGTGAACAAGCGTTGACTTCCCCGCGCCGTTCTCTCCAGTCAACGCCACCGTTTCACCCGCTTCAATGTTCAAATTGAAGCCGGTAAGCACCGCTGGCCGCTCGGGATACGCGAAGGTCACGTCGTCAAAGTGGATGTCACCGCGCGCGCGCGCCACCGGCACTGATTCGGGCTCCATATCCTCACCCTTCGCCGAAAACACCGCCATGACGCGCGCCAGCGCCGCCTTCGCCTGCTGCGTTTGCCCGTAAAAGTCGGCGAGTCCGCTCACCGGTCGGGCGAGCGCCGCCGCGTAGAGCAATAGCGTCACCAGCGCGGCGGTCGACAGCGCCCCCGCGCCAACGCGATCGCTTGCCAGCCACAAAATGGCAATAAGTGCCATCGACGCTAACCATTGCACGCCCGGCCCCATCGCTGACGAAACCAGCTGCTGCTTCGCCTCAAGGCGCGCGATATTGTTGTTGAGCTTCGTGTAGTCGTTGGTCGCTTCGCGCTCCCGCGTGAACGCCTTGATCATGGGCAGCATCGTCACATGCTCCTCTGCGAGCGCGAACGCCTTGCCTTGTTCGTCATAGAGATCCGTAGCAATGGGGCGTAACCGCCGCCCGACGACTTTGATCACCAAAAACAGCACTGGCACACAGGTCGCCGCCAGCGCGGCCACCTTCCAGTCGATCTTCCACATCAGCACCACCGCGCCAAACGCAGCCAACAGTTGTAACGGAACGCCGACCAGCGGCCCGCTGGTGTAGGAGCTGATACGCGGCAAATCGTAAGCCAGAACCGCGAGCACGTCCCCCTGGCGTCGCGCCTGAAAATACGCGAGCGGCAGCGCTTGCAGATGGTCATGCATCCGCACGCGTAGCTCGGCGGCCATGCCGTTTGACGCCCGCCCAAACGAATAAGTGGCAGAAAACCGCGACAAAGCCTGCACCGCGAATAGAACCGCAAGCAGAATCAATACGGACGACGGGTTCCACGCTGCGCTTGGCCCGAACAAGCCCGCCGCAAACTGCCCGGCGAACCACGGCAAAGCCAGCGCCGTAAAGGTGTCAACTGCGGTTGCCGCCATACCGGCCGCAAGCCAGTGGCGCTGCGATGCAGCGAAGCTCCGTAGTTGATCGAATGCCGCGAGCGTTTTCACAAGTGGTCACCGGGTAGTTTCGCGGGAGCTGCCGCGACAGCGGGAGCACCTGACGACATAAGCGCGACCAAAGCCGGGTCATGCAAATATCTGGCACGAGCGCCTACCCATACCGCTCGCATTGCGTCTGCAAATGTGTCGTGCAGCGGCAGCGTGAGCGCCAACTGGCAGAGGCCCGGCACCCCGTTCAGCCGCGTTGGCAAATCGTGCTCCACCCAGTAGCGAAGGTACCCGGCCCGCAAGCGCCCCGGCGCGAGCGCATCAATCACTAAAGGATCCAGCTGCACCGCATCACGATTCAGCAACAGGAACCACTGCAACGTGGCCCACGCAGCCGTCTTCACTCCGCAACGGTCAAGCAATTGGATAACTTCCTTCCAATCGACCTTTGCCCGTTGTGTCAACAAATAAAAATCAAGCGCACGAATCAGCGACATGGTCGGGCCAGACACATGATCGGCAAACCCCGGCTGCGCCAGCATCAGAAACGCAGCATGCTCAGCCGAGGGCACCCAAATGCCATTCAAGCGCTCACGCCGATCCAGAATCGCACTCACGACGTCCACCCGCGTTCGCCCAGGGCGAAGGATGTCCCAATGCAAATCCACCTCCGCCCCGTTCGACCTGAGTTGCACTTCGTGGCTGCCGATTTCGGGGAGCACTGATAAATCAAATGACGCGCTCTGCAAAGCTTTGATCGCGGCGATTTGATCGTGTGGGTCGACGAGTATGTCGACGTCCGCCGAAGTGCGAACAGCCGCATCGTCGTACAGCCACTCTCGAAGGTGCGCGCCCTTGATCGCCACGTATCGTATTCCAGCCGCCTCAAGTGTCTTGTCCGCGCTTGCCAATGCTTTACGCTGCAACATGTAGGAGAGAGCGGCAATTTGATGTGCTTTTCGGAGCGTCGCAATATCGGTATCGAGCAGTGCAGTTTCGGGGCAGTTCTCGAACAACTGCGCATGCCACCATGCACCTAACCCTTTTGATTCAAGCCATTCGCCCCACTTCACGGGTGCGATGTTTCGCGTCGAACTGGTATCACACAAACCCGTTCGCGGCAACACATTTTTCGCAGCGCCCGCCAAGGCCAGTCGATTGAGATCAATGTTCATGACATGAGCATGACGAATTTACTTTCGACGGAATATCTGGTTGTGAAGGCCGATTCGATGGAGTGCGTGCAGCGTAGCGCCGCTCGAAGACAAGGCAGTTGCGTTCGACCAGCGCACGCGTAACGCACCACCCGATTGTATGTGTCGCTAGAGACAATCCGCGCTGAACAAAGAAACGCTCGCAGTTCGGCGCAAATTCGCTGAACAGGATTTGGCTCCGCTGATAAAATCACTACAAATACTAAAGGGGTTCAGGCGCGCGTTAGCTAAATTGGCTGTACGAGTCGTAGAACGTAGCCAGTTGCTGAAAAAATATAACGAATCAAAACTCGCAATAATCGGATTGGGATATGTCGGTTTGCCGCTCGCCGTTGAATTCGGCAAGTCGCTTGAAACCATCGGATTTGACATAGATAAACTTCGTGTCGAGGAATTGCGCAACAGTCATGATCGTACCGGCGAAACCTCCCCTGAGGAGCTGCAAAGTGCTATCCACCTGACGCTCACAACGGACGTCCTGACTCTGAATGACTGTAACGTCTACATCGTTACCGTGCCTACGCCTGTAGACGAGGCGAATCGACCTGACCTTAGCCCGTTGGAAAAAGCAAGTGCCACCATCGGCAGCTCGCTTAAGCGTGGCGACGTTGTAATCTACGAAAGCACCGTTTACCCCGGCACGACAGAGGAAGTCTGTGTGCCGATGCTAGAGAAGGTATCCGGCCTCAAGTTCAATCACGATTTTTTCTGCGGCTATAGCCCCGAGCGCATTAACCCTGGTGACAAGCATCGTCGGCTCACGAACATCGTGAAAATTACTTCGGGCTCTACACCGGAGGCAGCGGACTTTGTAGATGCACTGTATCGAAGCATTGTGACC
>Ga0335397_10008056_pt1 | contig 13297 bp, 10 predicted proteins | sample MAT04_FD_205740 | JGI IMG/M metagenome (GOLD analysis project Ga0335397, IMG submission 205740) | Freshwater microbial communities from Lake Fryxell liftoff mats and glacier meltwater in Antarctica - MAT-04 (spades assembly) (version 2) ...
AGGGACGAAACATCCTTGAATCTATTACCGCTGCCATCGAAGGAAATCCCTTCCTGCCTGTTGCATCTTCTTAATTCAAAAATCGACCTGACTAGTTACGAAATATGTTTGATAACAATACGATCAACGACTTACCGTTGACTGCTTAAATTATGTAACTTTTTTGTATTGCACCCTATGAAAGAAGCTGGAACAATTTCAATATGCTTTATAAGTCATTGGCTGACTCATGGGCAATTTTTGATACGTCAGGTGACATACCTGCCATTATCGCTGAATCGGAGTAAAATTATGAGAAAACACAATATATACGCAGAACTTGGATTAAAAGCCTTAAAAAGAGCAGCTGCTAAGGCTGCCGAAGATGCCAGAAAAAATAATTACAAAATCCCAGTATGGAGGGATGGCCGCATTACATTCGAGATTCCTGGAATAATTACCGAACAATTGCATTCACCAGGCGGCAAGAAGCTCGGCGGCGCTGACGTTTAGAGTTTATGTGGGCCGCTGGTGATACAGGTCGTTAGCCCTGCCTTTTACCCTTAAATAATAACTGGACATAATTGCTCCCGTGCTGTATCTACTGGGAGCATGAAAATACAAAATCAAATAAAACGGCAACTGTCACAACCGGAAGCGATCAATTTTATCAACGAATTACTTGCTGCTTCGGGCAATCTAAAAATTTCCCAGCTGGCAGATAAGCTTTGTGAGCATTTCAGCTTTTTTGATCCGCTTGGCAAAAAGCAACGTACCGGTTGCCAGGTGGCACTTCGTCAACTTGAACAGGCAGGGTTGATAGCTCTAGGGCAATCTTCTCATAAAAGAAAAAGAAGTCCCAGGCGCCTTGCGGAACCTTTGCCGGAACCACAAGCAGTACCTCTTGAGGCGGGAGAACTGCTCGGACTAGAGTTGCTTCTGGTAGAGACAGAGCAACAGATGCGGCTCTGGAACGAAATGATGATCACTGACCATCCGCGTGGGGCGACGATTTTCGTAGGCCGTCAAGTTCGTTACCTTGTGCAATCAGATCATGGCTGGCTGGGCGGTTTTTCGTTTAGTTCGGCAGCATTACATCTGGCTGATAGAGACAAGTGGATAGGTTGGGATATTGTAGAAAGGAAAGCCCATTTACATCAGGTTGTCAACATGAGCCGATTTTTGATTCGCTCCAGCGTGTCATGTCGCAATTTGGCTTCTCGTTTGTTGGGTATGGCCATACAACGATTACCTCTGGATTTTGAGGTTCGTTATGGCTATCGACCTCTGCTGCTTGAAAGTTTTGTGGACACAACACATTTTACCGGTACGTGTTATCAGGCTGCGAATTGGCTAAGGATAGGCAAGACGAAAGGCCGTGGCCGGCAGGACCGTCGCAATGAAAATCCAGAAACCGTCAAGGATATTTATGTATATCCCCTGGCAGGTGATTTTCGCCAGAAGATTGGACTTGCCGAAGGCAGTGGTTTAGGTGCACTTGATATAACATCCTGTGTTGATGGTGCGGATTGGGCTGCAGCTGAATTTGGTGGTGCTCCCCTTGGCGATGTCCGTTTAAGCCGTAGACTGGTCGAAATCGGCACCAAAAAAGCTGAGAAGCCGGGTGTTTCCTATGCTGGTGTTGTTGAAGGTGACTGGCCAAAAACTAAAGCTTTTTATCGACTTATAGATGCACCTGATGATTCAGCGGTAAATATGTCCAACATTCTTCTACCGCATCGAGAGCAAACAATACGAAGGATGAAGGGACAGTCCCTGGTGCTTTGTATCCAGGACGGCAGCAACTTGAATTACAATAATTTAAGTCAATGCGATGGCCTTGGGATAATAGGTAATAATCAAACCGGAGCAAAAAGTAAGGGCCTGCACTTACACTCAATGCTTGCGATAACACCGGACGGGCTTCCTTTGGGAGTGGTGCGAGCAACATGCACGGCAATTGAGGAGAAAGATCCCCAGGACGATCGTCGCCCCATAGACATCCCTATTGAAGAGAAGAAAACCTTTTGCTGGATAGAGGGACTACGTGACTGCATGCAGATGAAGAGCCTGATGCCTCACACAAAACTGCTCAATGTGCTGGATCGAGAAGCCGATTTTTTCGAACTGTTTGATGAGCAGCGTTGTAATTGTACCAAAGTAGACTTGTTGGTTCGGGCTAAATTTAACCGATGCACTACCGGGGAAGACAAATTATTCGAGACAGTAAGGCAGTCTCCTGTGCAGACTCGTATAAACATAAAAGTTCCACGGCAAAGTGCCCGGCCCAAAAAGAGTAAGCAGAAGACCTGCCCACTCCGCCCGGCACGCACTGCAGATGTTTCTGTGCGTTATGTACAAATAGAGTTTAACGCCCCGTATTACATGGAGGATAAAAAACCAATTCAAGTATGGATTGTCCATGCCCTTGAGAATAATCCGCCGGCAGGTGTAGAGGCCCTGGAGTGGTTTTTGTTGACCACCGTTGACATCAAGTCTGTTGATGACGCTTTGAACTGCATAAAATGGTATTGCCTGCGTTGGCGGATAGAAGATTGGCACAGGGTCTTGAAATCAGGATGTCGGGTTGAAGATATGGCTCATAAGACTGCTGAACGTCTTAAGCGAGGCATAGCGATTAATCTTGTTATTGCCTGGCGGATTATGCTTATGACCCTCTTGGGAAGAGAGGCCCCGGCATTACCGGCTGAGATCTTATTTTCCGAGTTGGAAATCAAAGTGCTCAAGGCTTATGCAAAAAAAAAGACCTCAGTTCTCCCGACAGTTTAGGGCAAGCTGTGAAATTGGTGGCCAAGATAGGTGGTTATCTCGGCCGGTCTAAAGATCCACCACCTGGACATCAGTGTATGTGGCGGGGGTTTTTTCAACTGCAATGCATGTGTGCAGGTTTTTTGCTCAGTGACGAATGAATTTGCTACGTACAAATAATTTATGGGTAAAGGGCAGCACTAGGAAGGCGGCAGTATCGGCGGCTTCACGGGTGGTCACGGAACTATCTTGAACTCACTCCTGCGCGCGGTTGAATAACTGCAGCTTGATAAGAACAACATTGTCATGAACAATAGAATCTATGGGATGACCGGAGGCCAGTTTTCTCCTCTGTCGGGTCCCAGGAAAAAAGTGACCACCGCACCGTATCTCACCATTGACAGTGAGTTTGATATTGTTTCCCTGGCCACCGCCGCCGGAGAGACCTTTGTCGCCAGATCAACGGCCTATCATGTCAGGGATACGACTGCGATTCTCAAAAAAGCCCTCCAGCAGAAGGGATTTTCGGTGGTTGAGATACTCTCCCAGTGCCCGACCCATTATGCAGGAAGAACAAGGAAGGGGATGCGGTTGCGATGCTCGAGCTGCATAAGACCGATACCGCAAACCTCGGCTCAAAGGCGCTTGAAGAAAATCCGGGACTCGTCGCCCGGGACATCTTTGTCGACAGGGAAAAACCTGAGTATTGTGAGTATTGCAGAAACAGTCTTGATTAGCTTGGTTCCTTGCCGATTATTGGTATCGTCAGAAAAGCACGACTGCATTTTCCCATCCTAACAGCAGACAGATCCCTGTCTCTTATGGTTCCAGTCTTTCCGATTCGCCAATTTTCCAGACCAACATAGCGCCGACGATATAATTGTTATGGGTACTGACGAGCGGACTGTCTTCATAAACCGCCCCGTCTATATTTACCCAACGGCCATAGCAACTCGCCGAGAAACTGGGGGTCAACTCCTTGGTGATGCTGCCCGACAACTGCAGACCACCATAACCGCCTTCAGCTTCATAATATCGACGATTGGGGGTGACATCGACAAGGGGAACCTCATAAAAATACTGGTGCATCGCAGCGCCGGCAAACCTTACGCCGGTGCTTAAATGAAAGCGAATATCTTGCTCCTTGAATATCCTTGAATCCCTATAGATCAATGACACGTCGGACACATAACCTTCATAGCCGACATCAAGACCACCATCAAAGTCAAAAGACAGGGCCGCCCGCAGGGTGGCCTGGAAGAAGAAGGAATCCCGCTCGCCATAATCGAAGAAATAGTAATTCAGGGCTGGACCTACTTCCCCTATGGCATTGAGATCCTCCATACCTGCTCTGGCTTTATCATCACTTACCGGGGTATTGCCAGCCAGGGATATATCCGTCTCAAACTGTTTGTAGCGAAAAAATATGCCGCGAATCCCCTCACGATCAGCCTTAACTATTTCCCCCCGGTAGACAAAATAGGGTGTAGGAAAGGCATAGGTTTGATATTCATTTGAGCCGGTATAATGCGGAAAATGGGCGCTTAGACCGACAATTCCATACTCATAAAGGGGAAGTTTTTCTCCCTGCGTAACAGCTGATTCGCCGACACACTCCCCGGTCCACCATGTACATACCGTTAAAAGTCCAACGAGAAAACATCCTGATCTTCTGTTCACTTGCCACCTCGCAGAATATGATGCGGACTACAGGAAAAAACATAGGTGCATGGGCTCGCCCCTTGCCCTGACCGGCATCGGTCCCTACCTGCGGTACGTTGCCACGGCGCTATTGTTTGCCCTGTCTTGGCCGACCGGTGCATACACACGTCTGGACTGCCAATACCTCTCCTGCCAATAGGAGTCATCAAGACTAGAGAGTGTCACCCCTTTCGAAACGGATGCGTGTATAAATTGATCATCGGCAAGATAAATTCCTACATGTTTCTTCGATCTCCCGGTGTTGAAAAAGACCAGGTCTCCGCTTTTCAATGAAGCCCTCGCAATTTCCCGGCCGCTTTCGGCCTGTTCTCCGGCTGTCCTCGGCAATGTAAGCCTGAACACGTCCCGGTAGGCAAGGGCCGTAAAACCGGAACAGTCGATACCGGTAGCCGACATCCCACCATCTACATAGGGGGTACCCCGCCATTGTTCATAATGACGTTTAAGAAGAAGCACGTTTTCTTTGCCGGCAATCAGTTTTTCGGCGACGGAGGCACGCTTTTGCTGGGGCATGTACAAGACCTGAACCTTTGATGCACATCCCGGCAGAAAAATAAATACAACAGCGATCACAAATAGTTGAGACAATCCAAATGACCTAGATAGCCGCCATCTACTTTTTTCAGCGAACGCTTTTTTGGTACCGATATCCATTGGCCCCCTCTCTCTTTCTGCTTCAACCTATAAATAGTTGCGATCTGTGCGTACAACCTCATTGATAATAAAGGAAATATATTTTAAATTCAATGGCTGGGACAACGAAAGTGGCGGAATACACCGGTTCTTTCATTCATTTCCAGTAAAGTTCCCATCAATTGCCATGGAGTAAGGAGCACCGATGAATGCCGTCTTTCTTGATAGTGCAGGCCTTGATGAATTTTCCCTTAAGAGCCTCACCGACGAATGCACTTCCCTGCAGGTGTTTCACACCACAACCCCGGAAGAGGTTACGGAAAGAATCACCGGCGCCGAGCTGCTCATTGTCAACAAGGTGCGGATCACCCGCCGCCACCTGCTATCAAGCCCCTCTATTCGCCTGATCTGCGTAGTGGCCACCGGCACCGATGTCATTGACCTGCAGGCCGCTATGGAACTTGGTGTAATAGTGTGTAATTGCCAGGCATATGGCACCGACTCAGTCGTTCAGCATGTCTTTGCCACGATCCTCGCCCTGCACACCAATCTTCTCTCGTACCATGCTGCGGTTAGAGCAGGGCACTGGCAGAGTGCAGATCAATTTTGTTTTCTCGACTTCCCGATCATCGAACTGAAGGGCAAAACTCTCGGGATCGTTGGCTATGGCACTCTTGGCCGGGCTATCGCCGACATGGGAATAGCTTTCGGCATGAAAATCATAGTCGCCCGTAGGCCTGGCAATCCGCCTGATGATCGGCCATCTCTTAAAGAGATGCTGCCGGATGTCGATATTCTCACCTTGCACTGTCCACTCACCGACCATACCCGCAATCTCATTGACCGCAGGGCCATTGCCCTGATGAAACCCTCGGCTTTTCTTGTCAACGCCGCCCGCGGCGGGATTGTTGATGAGGCCGCCCTGGCCGAGGCCCTCATGGCGGGGAACATTGCCGGAGCCGCCATTGATGTATTGAGCAGCGAACCGCCCCGAGAGAGTAATCCCCTCCTTGATCCGCAACTGCCAAATCTCATTCTTACCCCACATATCGCCTGGGCCAGCAGCGAGGCTCGACAACGGATTCTCGACCAAACGGCGGAAAACATTCGGGCTTTCAAGGCGGGAACACCAGTCCGCATTGTCAGCCGTCCTCTCCAGCCGCGGCGGTAGCGATGCGCCCACCATCATGGGCAAAAAAACATCAACGCTGCCTTTGATTATCCCGTCAAATCAAGATAGAATTCAAAAACAATAGCTTCTCCGGAAATTTAAATTGCACCCTAATTGCCATTTTTTCCAACACTGCTCCTTCATCATTATAATTTTTATTGATACATAACAAAATAATCTCATATTTGAATTATTTGCATATCAATTATTTTTACTCCAATCTCCCGTTTTTATGATACAAAATGTAATTTTTCCCCGGAACAGGATTGCAAATCAGCATCAAAGAAAGTATGTTCCCATCAATTTTATTTACATTTCTCCTTTTTATCTTTGCTTGCAGATAGTCGGCTGAAAAAAATTCAGAAATATTCTAACCACCAAGAGGAATGACATATGTATAAAATTTCGTATGAAAAAGATGAGATAGTACTCCGTTTTGAGAAGGATCTGGTCGACCAGGACATGTTATCGCGGTTTCTCGGACATATTAACTTCCAGTCGATACTGAAGAAGAGCAAGGCATCGGATGCAACCAAGAAACTACGGGAAAAAAATCGTTTGAGCAATTTTCCCTCAGGGTTTGCTCTGCTTCGGGATCCAGCCTTGAACAAAGGGACCGCCTTCACTGTTGACGAGAGGGAAGCTCTCGGATTGACCGGTCTCCTGCCACCACGGGTCCACACCATTGACGAGCAGGTTGAGCGGGTACTGTGGAATCTCCGCAAAAAGCCCACCAACATGCAGCGTTATATTTTCCTTACCGGTCTCCAGGATCGCAATAAAACTCTTTTTTATCGGGTTCTTGTCGATAATATCGAAGAATTAATGCCCATTGTCTATACGCCTACAGTGGGCCAGGCTTGTCTCGAATATGGTGCTATCTTTAGACGGCCGCGAGGTATTTTTATCACTGCCGGCGACAAAGGCCGGATGGCCGAAATTCTCGGTAACTGGCATCGCAAGGATATCCGGATAATTGTTGTGACCGATGGCGAACGAATTCTTGGACTTGGCGACCTGGGCGCCGATGGCATGGGAATTCCTGTCGGCAAACTGGCGCTTTACAGCGCTTGTGGCGGAATCCACCCGTCGCTCACCCTGCCTGTCACCATCGATGTGGGGACAAACAATGAAACCCTTCTGAACGATCCTTTGTATATAGGCAATAAACATCCGCGCATCCGTGGCGAAGAATACGATGAACTGCTAGAGGAGTTCATTCTTGCAGTGCAACAGGTCTTTCCCGAGACGATGATTCAGTTCGAAGATTTTGCCAACGCCAACGCCTTCAAATTATTGCATAAATACCGAGACCAGGTGTGTTGTTTCAACGATGATATTCAAGGCACCGCCTCCGTCACTGTTTCCGGTCTGTTTTCAACCCTGCGTATTACCGGCAGCAGCCTGAAGGATCAGAGATTCCTCTTCATGGGGGCCGGAGAGGCCGGCATCGGCACCGGCGATCTTTTAGTATCAGCCCTGATGGAGGAAGGCCTGTCGCACGCAGAAGCCAGAACCCATTGCTGGTTTTTTGATTCCAAAGGGCTGGTGGTGGAGGCCCGTACCGATCTCAAGGGGCATAAACTCGATTACGCCCATGACCATGAATGCATCACCGATTTCCTCACAGCCGTTGAATCCCTTAAACCGACAGCGATCATCGGAGTCTCGGCCCAGGCCGGACGGTTTACCAAGGACGTACTTGAGGCGATGGCGCGGATTAATGAACGGCCCGTCGTTTTCTCCTTGTCCAACCCCACCTCCAAGGCTGAATGCACAGCTGAAGAGGCATATATCCACACCTCCGGTCGGGCCATTTTCGCCAGCGGCAGTCCCTTCGGACAGGTGGTCGTCAATGGACAGCGATTTACTCCGGGCCAAGGAAATAATGTCTACATCTTCCCCGGCGTCGGCATGGGGGTCATGGCCAGCGGGGCCGCGCATGTCACCGATGAGATGTTCCTCGTGGCGGCCCGTACTCTTGCCATGGAGGTGTCCGAGACGGACCTGCGCATTGGCCGGGTCTACCCGCCGCTTCCCAGGATCAGGGACGTGTCGTTGGCTGTTGCCGTTGCTGTCGCTGATATCGCCTATGCCGGAGGCCTTGCCTCCAGGCCACGCCCAGTTGATCTCCCGGGCTTTATAGAGAGTCTGATGTACGAGCCTGAGTATCAGCCATACGTGTAATCGTCATTTTCCCCCTAAGTAAAGCGGCAAGTTGCGCTTTCCCCGGGGGATTTGCCGATTCATCCGGCACATACCTACCTTCCAGCCATTCCCCTATTTTTAAGTTCTTTCCAGAACCAGGAGACCAAGAGAGGCAACGGCTATTTACGGCCTTGCTCCGGGATGTGCGCGCCACGGTCGACATACCGGCAATCTTGCGAAGGCATGGCTGACTATGATTTATCGGTTCCCACCCGTGCTGCTCTTTCGGGATTTGCTCCGCTTGAATGTGGCCGATGCAGCATTGTTTGAGCCTCTCTGATGTCTCCTGCCATCGGCAGTCCCTTGCGCTTTTTCTCCATCCTGTTCCTCGCCACCCTTTCGCGGTTTGCGGTGGACACTTTTCCCATCACCAGTGGGTTTCTGACAATCGACTTGGGTCGGTGCCTGTTCCTGCTTTGGATTCTTGGGCTTCTTTGGCCTCTTCGGACGCGCCTTCATCAGGCGGGTTAACGGCACGCTGTGTTTTGGTAGAAAACCAGCCGCAACCTCGCGCACCAATAGCTTTTGCAGAAGCGTCTCGATTGCCGAGAGCAGGCTGACTTCATCGGCACTGACCAAAGAAATTGCTGCACCTGCCAGGCCGGCACGACCGGTGCGGCCAATACGATGAATATAATCTTCAGCAACTTTCGGCAGATCAAAATTGAGCACTTGTGAGAGCTCGCTGATGTCGATACCACGAGAAGCAATATCCGTGGCAACCAGGACACGGATTGTGTTTGCCTTAAAGTCGGCAAGTGCCCGGGTTCGGACACCCTGGCTTTTGTCGCCATGAATCGCTAGGGCTGAGATACCTTGGTCGGCCAGTTTCTGTACCAACCTGTCGGCATCGATCCTCGTGCGGATGAAAACCAGCACCTGCTGCCAATCATTGTTGTGCAGGAGATGACAAAGCAATTCCGCCTTTTTGCTTTTGTCCACTTCGTAGATCCACTGTTTGACGCTCTTGGCCGCAGAGTTTCGGGGGTCGACCTCTATCTGCAGCGGATTTTGCAGCAACTTGCCGGCAAGTGTACGGATAGAATTCGGAAAAGTCGCAGAAAACACCAGGTTTTGTCGCCTTTTGGGCAGCAAGTTAAGAATTTTGGCAATATCCTCCAGAAACCCCATGTCGAGCATCCGATCCGCCTCATCAAGCACCAACACCTCCACCTGCAAAAACTTCACGGCGTTCTGTTGGTAAAGATCAAGCAAGCGCCCCGGAGTGGCAACCAGGATATCGATCCCGCTGCGCAGTTGCATCATCTGCGGATTGATCTTTACCCCACCATAGACAACACCGGTCGTCAGCGGCAGATATTTGCCGTAAGCGGCAAGAGCCTCGGCAACCTGTACCGCCAACTCGCGGGTTGGAGTCAATACCAAGGCGCGGATATGATTGATTTTTGCCCTAAGGCCGCCGGCAAGACCTTGCAGCAGTGGCAGGGCAAAAGCGGCGGTTTTCCCCGTTCCAGTCTGCGCTGAGGCCATGACATCCCTGCCGGAGAGAATTGCCGGCATCGCCTGCAGCTGCACCGGAGTGGGTGTGACATACCCCAGTTCAAAAAGCGCACGTAGAAGAGATTCAGAAAGGCCGAAAGAAGCGAAGGACATAGGAGTTTATACCAAGATGCGGATTAGGAAAATCTCGAAGGGTTACCGGCTATGGATATTGAGACGAGAAAATTTTATCAAAATATCTTTCCCAGGTTTCTTCTTATCCCCTTCCGCTATACTTAGCAAAGACCTTCTTTTTACTAAACCCATAAGCCAATGCAAATAAAATCTATAAGATATCAATTCTGCAGCAATATCTTCATTTTTCAAGATACTCGTTCTCTGCACCAGCAAAAACAAATAGAGACGAATTGCTGCCCTTGGGTGATTCAACAGAGGCAGAGTAAGCGAGGTGTTCAGCTCATAGCTATAAAGAATATGCCGCCTCTTGCTACCCGTAAAAGAAACGTTTCAAAATTTCTTCTTCTGGTGGTATAACTGCCCCTCTCGCCGAAGCGGTTGCTGCAATGGTTGTGTGGCAATTCTCATCCTCGGTTCTTTCTTCTTTTAGGTCGGCAACGAATATGCTGGGAACAATAGCAAACACTTTAGCAATCATCGCCGGCAGTTTGCTGGGGCTTCTCTTTAGCAGGGGCATCGCCGATAACTATAAAGAAATCATCCTCAGCGGCGTCGGCCTCTCGGTGGTGCTTATAGGTATAAAAAGCGCCCTGGTTTCGGGTGATCTGATGGTGGTTATTTTTTCCGTAGTCATTGGCGCTTTAGTCGGCGAGGCTTTGCAGATCGAGAAGCAATTGCAGATGGTCGGGGCCTTTCTCGAAAGCAAAGTGGCAGCGAAATCCAGCGATAGAAAGTCGTTTGCCAAAGGCTTTGTCACCGCCAGTCTGGTTTTCTGCGTTGGCTCTATGGCGATTGTCGGCTCCCTGGAAAGCGGTTTAACGGGAAACCATCAGACCTTATTTGCCAAATCGGTGCTCGATGGGGTGACCTCCGTCATCTTTGCCTCAACCATGGGTCTGGGGGTAATGTTTTCGAGTATTGCCGTGTTCATTTACCAGGGCATCATCACCGTTACCGCCGGCTTCATGAAAGACTTCCTGGTGCCCGAAACAATAGCACAAATGACCTCGGTCGGTGGCTTGCTCATCATGGCTATCGGTTTCAATATGCTTCAGATTACCACAATACGGGTCGGCAACCTGCTTCCCGCCATCTTCCTGCCCCTGGCCTACTTTGCTCTGCGCCAATGGTTTTTCTAGCCCCGACAAGGTGAATTCACCGCAGTATGCTTCTTTTTCACCCCCTCCTTTCGACTGCTGCTCAGAGCCGGGCCACGCCAAGAAAAATGGCGTGCAAGGCGACAATGACGATGATAAAGGCGGAGCGGGCGGTTTCATAGCTCAATCCAGGAAATTGGTAGTGCAGGTGGCTGTGGGGGCAGCCGGAGATGCAGTCACCGCATAAGGAACAACTCAGTCCCGCCCGACCTGCCTCAATGTTCGGGGCGGCAAGCGCGCCATAGCGGCAGACCCGGGTGCAGATGCCGCATTTGCAGCATCCTGAGCCAATGCGGATGCGCCAAGGATTTATTTTGCCAAAAATATTGGCAAGGAGCCCCATGGGGCAATAGGTGGTGCAATGGGTCATAATTCCGCTCCGCCTCGACCAGGTGAGCATGATAACAACGCCGACTACGCCAAAGACGGCGGCAAGAGCGACTGCCAGGGTAAGGGGCTGACCGCTTCTACCAAGAAGGTACGCCCCGACAAGGACCGCAAGACACATCAGCCATCGCGCAACTTTGGTCCATCCGGGCAAAACCCCGGCCCGTTTCTGACCGGTCGCCGCCCAGTTATCCCAAGCGCCGATATAACAAAGATGGCTGCACCAGGCCGGACCAACGAGTATCAAGGTCACAGTAAAAAGAATGAGCATAAAGAACCCATCGCCACGGTACAATGGCCCGGCAGCAATCAGCGCCGGTACAGGCAGATGCAGCTTACCGGTCATTAGAAACCGTTCAAAACCAAGGAGTCCGAGAAAAAGCTGGAGAAAAAACACCGCCGAAAAAATCGCCCAGACTCTTCGCCGCCACTTTGGCGAATCTTCGGCCCGGAGCATCTTTCCAGTGATCCAGGCAGCGTACCAGCCCAGCAGGATAATAATGATCCAACCGCCGCTCGGAAAAAAACGATCGAGGAGGATAATGTCAAGTGATGTTTTTTGCTTGGCGATGGACAGACCGACTATCGTGAGGAGAAAGGCCAGCCCCTCGACCAGGTTGCCGGGCTGGGATTTCCGGCAAGCCCTGCGGATGTGCATCAGGGCTGCAACCAGACATACGGCAACAACCACCCCAAGTATCGCCGCCAGACGAAACCATGGCAGGCCGAGGGCCATGCGCTGCTGCACGAGGGTCAGGGTGATATCGCCCCACAGCCAACAGCCGAACGCCAAAAGACCGGCCAAGGCCCAACTCTTCCACGGCAGAGGCGCGACCGCCAGAACACTTGCCGTCAACCAGAAGATGGCACCGCCGAGGCTGCCTACCCGAAAGGCATGGGCAGCGAGAAAGAGCAGACTTGGAATGGTAAGGATGATCGTGATCATGGGTATGTCGTGTTTGCTGAAGGTTCATCAACTTCAAAGACTATTGTCATCATATAGTCAAAATTGCCATGATGCCATTGACCTGAGTCAAAACAAACAGTTTTTCCCGTACTCGGAGCTCTGGTTATCCAGGGAATCTGATCACAACAGCTCCAGGTTACGGATAATCTCCCTATACTCTTTGATATTTCCGCCCCCTTGGTTATAGTGAAAAAAATGAAACAGGCATTGCAGACAAAACGATCACTTGTGAACCGTAAAGGAGTCGCCCCATGGGACGTAGCCCCATCGATCCACCAGACCCTATCGATCATCTCTCCATCCTTGATGAACACGGCAGCCTCGACACCGGGCTGGAACCAAATATCAGCGACGACATACACCTGCAGATGTTCCGGGCGATGCTCCTCGGCCGCCGCTTTGATGAAAAGATGCTCGATCTGCAGCGCCAGGGCCGGATCGGCACCTTTCCGCCGATCAAGGGTCAGGAGGCGGCGCAGATCGGCAGTGTGGTACTTCTGCGCGACAGCGACTGGCTAGTCCCCTCTTTTCGCGAGACAGCGGCGGAGATCATGCGTGGCCGCTCGATGGAGAGCGTTTTGCTCTACTATAACGGTTTTAATGAAGGTACCATTATCCCCAAAGGGCAAAGGGATTTGCCGATGTCGGTACCTGTCGCCTCGCAGA